>Ga0153915_10004183_pt1 | contig 13276 bp, 9 predicted proteins | sample Opewatmetagenome_2_FD_107003 | JGI IMG/M metagenome (GOLD analysis project Ga0153915, IMG submission 107003) | Freshwater wetland microbial communities from Ohio, USA - Open water 3 Core 3 Depth 3 metaG | ecosystem: Environmental > Aquatic > Freshwater > Wetlands | place: USA: Ohio, Lake Erie... | reverse complement strand
TTTTAGGCGCTCATTTCACAATAGATGATGCGATATTGGGGCTTGCGGAGTTTATGTCCAGGCTTCTCGTCTTGGGGATGACCACCAAATCCATATCCTCCAGGGGAATGGCGCCAAGCAGGGTCTGGTCTCCCATAACCAATGCGCCTGCGAAACCTATACGATTTTTGTAACGGATTTCTATTGGCCCCACATATGGAATGAGCTTTCTGCTTCCGTCGGCCAAGGTTACCTCCTTCTTGTCGATATCTTCCAATTCGAGTTGAATCTGAACATGAGGAGGTATACAAAGATGAACTGCCGCGGTATCAGCCAAAGCCGAAACCTTCACGGGCTCCAATTCGGGCCTTCGAGGATTCCTTAATATGATTTCTGCGTTCACCAAACCCATTTCATGCCTCCTTCTCCTATTTTTTTAATCAATTATATCAAAATTCATTAATACAATCTATATATGTTTTTAGTTGTTACTTGAAAAGAGGCCGCCAAATATCCGCATCTTTCCTTGCGCCTTCGACTTTTAATCTCCTAACAGATATGCCTTATAAAACCCCCTGACCCTTTTAAGACAGCTGTTTAATTCATCCATAAACTGATCCGCATTTGCCTCGACGCCCAGCATCCTTTTGGACAAAGCTGACAGCTCATTCCGATCTCCCGGTATCGCATGCACCTGTCGATCTTCCAGGAGCTGGAGACAATGCTCCGTCCTCCTTAGAAAGATATAATCCTCTTTCAGGATATCAGCGACCTCATCAGGCAATATCCCTGCCTCGCACAGGGATTCTATGGCAAGCATGGTATTGCCTTCATAGATCATCCCCCTGTCCCGGGCGTGCATTAACTGCAGGCCCTGCACCATGAACTCCACATCCCTGATTCCGCCGATCCCTGATTTGATATCCAGTGTCTCTGTTAAGGCGCCGGAATAGCTCTGTATGGCCAGATTCCGCATCTTCTCGATGGACTCTTTAATCTGCCTGCGATCCCTTGGCTTATGTAATATGGCGCCCAGTCGTTCAATGAATCCATAGCCAAGTCTCAGGTTCCCTGCAACGGGTCTCATCTTGATCGCCGCCTGTATCTCCCACAGGGATGCCGACCTCTCGTAATAATCCATAAGGCCGTTGATGCTGTTAACCAGGACCCCAGAACTCCCGAATGGCCTTAATCTCAGGTCGACCCTGTATGCATAACCCTCTTCAGTATAGGAGCAGAGGTCCGAGATAACGTCCTCCATCAATCTTGAAAAAATTTCCTTATTCCCGTCACCGGTCCTGTCATCTCCTTTTATTGCATCCCCTTTATCAAATATTCCCAGAAGATCAATATCGGAACTGTAATTAAGTTCGTTGCCGCCCATCTTTCCGAAGGCCATTATACAGAAACGATTTGCGAGTCCTTTGCCTTCAATTTTTTTATCCCTGATTATCCTTTTAAGGCATTCGTCCAGCACGATATGGGTCAATGCCTCCGCAAGGGCGGTCAGCTCCTGCATAATAATTCTCGGAGATATCTTGAGATATATATCCCTTGTCCCGATCCTCAATATCTCCCTGCGCCTTAATCTGCGGACCTTATTAAGCCATTCCTCGCGGCTCAGGCATGTCCGCGCTGAGTTTTGCAGTTCATCTTCCAGTTCTTTCCTTGTCCTTACGCGGTGCAATACCTCAGGGATGATAAGCCAGTCAAAAAACCCGGGATTCCTGATCAGTGTATCTGAAAGGAACTGGCTCCCTGAAAAGATGCTTAAAAGGATTTCCAGTTGCATGGGCTGGGACAAAAGGATATTGTAATGGAACTCTGCGTTGCCCAGGGAGTGGATGAATCGATCCCAGTTATTCAAGGCCATATCAGGGTCGGGCATCCTCTTCAGCATATCCCATGCCAGAAGCGCTATCCTGGTAAAAAGTTCCTTCCTGTTCCCCTCCCCTGCCAGTCCCATCAGGTTTACAAAGGCCCTCTGAGGGTCTTTGAATCCGCCCTGTGATAATATCCTGTTCCTCAAATCCTCCGGCATCTGTTCGGAGAGGATTACATCCACGACCGTGCCTGTATCTGGCGCCGGCAGCGATTCACGTCCGAAATATTTTTCCGCAAAGACCCTGACCATGGCGGTATGTGTTTCAAAATCCAGATAGAGCTCCTGTGCCGTATCAATAGGCCCGCCCCTGACATAACCCATGCGTCTTGCCAGATGACCGAATTCATTCGTATCAATAGAGGGCAGAAAAAGGTCTTTGGCATTGCCCCTGAGCATCCGCAATCCGTTGATAAGATTCCTGAGAAAGTTATATGCATTGATAAGTCGTAATGAGTCTCCCTCGGACAGGATGCCGGCATCGCTCAGGGCTGTTAATGCCTCATGGATGCGCGCCGTCCTCAGGGCCGGGATATCCTTTCCGTGTATGACCTGCAGGATCTGAACGCCGTATTCAAGATCAACAAGGCCTCCCGGACTGAATTTTGCATTGACCTTCCCTGGCACGTTTTTTTCCCTGAATTGTTTTTCCCTCAGGAGCCTGATCTCTTTAATGTCAATGTTATCTGAAAAATAGACAAGATCATCCCTGATGCGCTCCAGTTGTTTTCCCAGTTCATGATCGCCGCCCACGGCCCTCATGCGCACCAGGGAAAGCAGTTCATAGGGATGGGCCTGACCGTCTTTGCCGTAATAACTGCAGAAGCCATCCATGCTGCACGCAAGGGGACCGGACTCCCCATGAGGTCTCAGTCTTAAATCAACCTGGAATATGCCCTCCCTCTTGGACTCTATGAAGAGGTTGACGCCCTGAGCCAGCAGATTAAAAAATTCGGAATTATCTACGGGGTCTTCACCGTCTGTCCTGCCGTTGTCGTTATATACGAACAGGAGTTCTATGTCAGAGGCATAACCCAGGGCTGCGCCCCCGAATTTTCCAAGGCCCATTATTGCATAGGCGGCATTAAGCCCTGCAACGGACGTGGGCCTTCCGTGTCTTCCGGCCAGGTCGTTATAAACCGCCCCGGCAGAACAATTGACTACAGTCTCCGCGAGCATGGTCAATCTCTCTGCAAGGAATTTAATATCCGGTTCGGCGTTCAGGATATGGTCCAGGTCAATTAAAAAGATTTCCTGGTCCTTAAAGTTATTGATTGCCTGTTTTTTTTCATCCAGGGAACGTGCGCCTTCAAGCGCAGCGGCCAGCCTTTCTCTGACGGCGTCAGGCGACCCGCTGAGGAGATGCCCCTGGACATCGGGTTTTAATAAAGGCAGAAGTGATTCATATTGCAGCCTTATGAAGTCCTCCCATAAAAAATCGCTCGCGCCCAGAAGCCTGGCGAAGTCCTGCAGATTGCTCGAATCGGCCAGATAAGAGATCCACTTTTCTTTCAGGGGTTTCTTCAGGACATCATCCAGCAGATGTTCGAACCTTGAGAGCGCGGTATAGGGGTCAGGGGCCTTGGCAAGAAAATATGTGAACTCCTTGGTAAGGAGGACAGAGAGTTTTACACTGTCCAGGATCTCCCTGTCTTCAATCTTCCGTCCCTGTGAATCGACAAGATCAATAGTGTCTTCAATCCTGCCGTGGATAGTGCGTATGCTGACATGCTCCAGCAGGATGCTGTGCAGCGAAAGCGCGTTGGATAATGAATATAAAAAGGCAGGTGTGTCTTCGGAGACTATCTTCAGCCTGGTAAAGGGGCCGGCATTGCTGATATCAATCTCGACAGGGTAAAGGCCGGGTTCAGGGCCTTTTGAACGGATGCCGGAGAGGTGATTGACAACCATCTCATTTACGCGGTTCCTGGCCTCCCGGAGGGATTGCTCATCACCCTGTTCCAGCAGCCCGATCACATCCTCCAGGTTCTTTTTCAGATGGACAGACCATTTTTCAAAATACAGGGGATTAATGAGTGTGCCTGAAAAAAAATCAATGATCTTTCGTCTGTGGAGGGCATCATCAATGGGAGATAACGGGAACATCTTTCTCTGATAACGGCCTTTAACGGCATTGTCGTTGGACTTTTCGTAGGTGTAGACGTCTCCCGACATGACATTAAAACCGGTGCCTGCAAGGATGCCCGTTATCAGAGAAAATTCGCCTGGGTAATCAAAACCAAGGACAGTGCATTCTATTTCATCATCTCTTATCCTGTCGATGATCAATTCTACCGGATTTCTTGAAGAAAGCCTTGATATCGCACTGAGATGACGGGCTATATGTTCCGTGGAAAATCGCTTGAAATAATCATGCCCAAGGCGGTTAAGGTGTCCTTTTAAAACCTCTTCATCCATATCAGGCATGGATCTTTTAAGTGATTCACGGATGGATTGCATAATAATATCTTTCCGATGTTTAGGATAAAACACACCTTCACAGGTCGGACATCAGGTTAACGGCATACTATCACTCGTTCCTCTCTCAGGAGACAGGATTAGCAGTCAACCGATTGATCCTGTATGGACCGTTCCCAGTCTGCCTTCACCTTTTCCAGTATCCGTTCGGATCGTTCCGCGTGTAACCGGATGCCTTCCCAATCGGGCGCCTTCAGGATCTTTTGCATGAGCAGCCCGTCTGTTCCAAACCAGAGGGGCAGCACGCCGCCCAAGAAATACCCATCCTTCCGCAGGATATCCACCCCCTCCCCGTTACTCTGATCGGCTAGATTCAGCCAGACCTGATACACAAGAATCCCCTTCTCTCTCAGTGCCTTTTCAAGGGTCTTCAAACTTTCTGAAAAATCCGAGCCCACGGATCGGACCGCTATTCTTGCGACCCTTGCAAAGTCAAAGACCTGATGGGTGATATCGGAGATGCTTCCGGCAGGACTTCCGGTTTCGGAGACGGCAAAGCGCCGGTCCTGATCCACCCCTTCATAGAAAAAGGGGAGTTCCCCTGCATAGGATCGGGGCAGATAGACCTGCTGAGGGGCCTGCCGATAGATTTTAAAGGAGAGCACGGCCGCGACCCTGCCTGTTACCTTTCCTTCTGTTTCATAGGCCTCGGCGGGCATGAGGTCCGGCTCCAGGGCGGTGAAAACAGATCCGGATTTCGTAGACATCTTCTGCGAGGTCGTATGGCTACAGACCATTTCGCCGAACACCGCCTCCACCTCCGGCAGCGTCTTTGAAAGCTCAAGGCTATGTAATATGAGCTTTGGATACAGCTTAAAGCTCCCTCGGTAGGCAGGGTGAATCAAGGCGGCCCCGGATTCATAGACCCCGGCATGGGGCGCGCTGTTATAGAGTGATGTATGGCCGACCACATCCCCCCGGGGCGTCTTGGCCACGCTGGAGATGACCCGCAGGGCCTCGTTCTCCCGGATAAGCATGGCTGGCTCCATGTAGGTTCGAATCGGATACCCCTCGCCGTAACCCAAACGAAAAAGTCGAACCACCCCTTCGGCATCCCCTGGTTGAAACCGACAGACCTCCCAAGGCTGACCGGCTTCTATATTATCGATAGATCTTTCATCCATTGTCATTTTCTCTGTTCCCTTTTTAGTCGATTTATTTTAATCCGTGACCTTCACACCCCGCACTCTGGTTGATAAAAAATCACCTTTTCATAAATAGACCATAAAGACTTTACTTTTGCATGTCAACCCAAATTCAGACATCCAGCCCGGTGCGGGATGAACAGGAATTTGCTTGCCGGATTGGGTGAACACTATCTAACCTGAGACAGATGCCGCCCCTATAAACGTAAAAAAGGCCCGCGAACAATCATGTCCGCGGGCCTTCTCTCCAAAATTTTTTTAAAAGGATTAGATGTCGTAATAAAGCATGAATTCATAGGGATGAGGTCTCAGATCCATGGCCTCAACCTCATTCACCATCTTGTATTCTATCCATGTGTCAATGACATCCTGTGTGAAGACATCACCCTTGAGAAGGAAGTCATGGTCCTTTTTCAGGGCAGTCAGTGCCTCACGGAGGGAGCCCGGGGTCTTGGATACCTTCATCGCCTCTTCCGGCGGAAGATCATAGATGTTCTTATCCAGGGGCTTGCCCGGGTCGATCTTATTCTGAATGCCGTCCACTGCCGCCATCATGATCGCTGAAAATGCCAGATAGGGATTGCAGGCAGGGTCAGGGCAACGGAATTCAACACGCTTTGCCTTGGGCGAGGTGCTGTACATGGGTATGCGCACTGCCGCGCTGCGGTTGCGCTGTGAGTATGCCAGGTTGACAGGCGCCTCATAACCCGGGACCAGGCGCTTGTAACTGTTAGTGGTCGGGCTGGTCAGGGCAAGCAACGCAGGGGCATGTTTCAGAATGCCTCCGATCGCGTACATGGCAGCCTGGGAAAGGCCGGCATATCCATCGCCGGCAAAGAGATTCTGTCCGCCCTTCCACAATGAGAAGTGGCAGTGCATGCCGCTGCCGTTGTCGCCAAAAAGAGGCTTGGGCATAAAAGTCACAGTCTTCCCGGCCTTTCTTGCGGTGTTCTTTACAATATATTTGAACTTTAGGAGGTTATCCGCCATCTGGACCAGAGGGGAGAACTTTGTACCTATTTCACACTGGCCTGCAGTGGCTACTTCATGGTGATGGACTTCCACTTCCAGGCCGATGTCTTCCAGGTTCAGGGCCATCTGGCTGCGCAGATCCATCAGGGAGTCAGAGGGCGGGACAGGGAAATAACCTTCCTTGTGACGGATCTTGTAGCCCAGGTTCGGGTTCTCAACACGACCGGCATTCCAGATCCCTTCATTGCTGTCGATGTGATAATATGACTCATGGGAGTTCGTGTCGCAACGGATGTCGTCAAAGACAAAAAATTCAGCCTCTGGGCCCAGATAAGCTGTATCGGCAACGCCCGTGGTCTTTAGGTAGTTTTCAGCCTTCAGGGCGATATTGCGCGGATCGCGGTCATAATCGGCGCCTGTGACCGGATCGCATATATTGCATATCATGACCAGTGTCTTGGCTTCCATGAAAGGATCAATAAAGGCCGTCGAAGCAACGGGCTTGATCAGCATATCAGACTCATTAATCGCCCGCCATCCGCGAATCGAAGAACCATCAAAGCCTTTGCCCTTCTCGAATGTCTCCTCGTCAATGACCCCCACCGGGAAACTGGAATGCTGCCATAGCCCGGGAAAATCCATAAAACGCAGATCAACTATCTTTACGTTTTCCTTTTTAATTAATTCAAGAACATCTTTCGGTGTTTTGATATCGGCCATATTACTCTCTCCTTTAATTGTATATTTTTTCCAATTATTTTTAATATCATTTACCAATCATGTTAATAACTGATAGACAGGTACGGATTTCAGATATTTTTATTACTATTCATAACAATAATATCTTACTTATTAATAGCAACAGACATGCCAAATCACAAATTATTTTATTTAAGCTTTAATATCAATATGTTATCCCTGATCTACTGAAAAATCAATAACTATTAACATACATTATTGTAATTCTATTAATTAACATGCAACAATTTGGTAATTATTAGCCGTCGTTGCCCTGCAAATTACACAATGAAAATGGCCATGCACAGGCGAACCGATTTCCTTTTCTTTTTAGAATTTACTGGAACTCTATTAAAAAATTCAATATAAATTAATTATATGATTAAAATCCTTCATATACATACACTGCCTGTTATCAGCGGCTCAGGTATCAACACCTTCCTTTCCATGGACGGGATGGACAGGGACCGGTTCAGTGTCGATCTGGCCTGCGCCCCGGGAGGACGGCTGATAGACCTTGCCTTGGATCACGGGATAAGTGTCATAACCTTTAAAAACCTTGTGCAGCCGCTTCATCCCTTGAAAGACCTGCTGGCAGTCATAGATCTTACACGATTTCTTAAAAAAAATAACTATCATATTGTGCATACGCATAATTCAAAGGCAGGATTTGTCGGCAGACTTGCAGCAAGGCTTGCCGGAGTCCCGGTTATCATCCATACTGTCCACGGGTTTGCATTTCACAGGGAGGAGCCGCCCTGGAGGCGATGGCTGTTTAAAAATCTTGAGATTCTTGCCTCCCGCTGGTGTGACAGGATGATATTCATCTCCCAGCCGCTCATTGACTGGGCATTAAAAGAAGGCATCACAGGAAAAGATAAGATAGTTAAGATATACAGCGGCATAGACCTGGATAAATTCCATCCGGTTGCCGCGGATGAGGAAAAACTGATAAGAAAAAAATGGAATATCAATGAGGATGACGCTGTAATCGGGATCGTATCCAAGCTATGGGAAGGGAAAGGTCACGAGGTGCTGATCAATGCCTTCAGCCGGATAAAAGATGAGATTGAAAATGCAAAGTTGATTATTGTGGGAGAGGGGTATCTTCAGGATAGATTGAATAAACTTGTGGATGGTCTGGGTCTTAAAGGATCCGTAATTTTTACGGGTTTTAAATCCGAAGTATCGGAAATAATATCATGTTTTGATGTAGCGGTTCTTCCGTCATTTTTTGAAGGTATGGGAAGGGTCCTCCTGGAGGCCATGGCCATGGGAAAGCCGGTAGTTGCAAGCAGGGTGGGAGGAATCCCTGATCTGGTCAGGGATAATATCAACGGTTTATTAACCGAACCGGGCGATGAAAAGGCCCTGTACGGGGCATTGAAAAGATTGCTGACCGACAGGGATCTTGCCCATATGATGGGGAGAGAAGGGATAAAGAGCGTCAATGAACAATTCAGTTCGAAGGTGATGGTAAGGCTAATAAGTGATCTGTATGTTGGAGAACTTAACAGGAAGGGGGTCCAACTTGGCAGTTAAAATAGCTAGGCAGTCTTTGATCGGATTATTACTGGTAATCCTGACCCTTCCACCTTTCAGGACATATTACTTCAGTTCAGGGGGAAGATGGTTTTACATACTGATATTTGCCTTTTTATCCTCCTATTTTATAACCCCGTTCTGCCGCATGGCGGCGGTCAGGCTCAAGATAGTCGACAAGCCGGACTGGCGCAAGATGCACAGCAATGATACGCCTCTCCTTGGCGGCCTGGCTGTTTATCTGGCCTTCCTCCTGTCTCTTCTGTTAAACAGTGTATTTCTTCCGGGCATGAAGACGATCCTGCTTGGCGGAAGCCTGATTTTATTAATGGGACTCATGGATGATATCAGGCCAATACCCTCCTCCATCAAATTTATGGTTCAGATAATTATTTCCCTTATCGTTATTCTTCTGGGCGATATCCGTTTTACTTTTTTTTATCATGAACCATTGGACCCCCTGATAAATATCCCCCTTACGGTCTTATGGATTGTGGGCCTGACCAATGCCATGAATTTTTTTGACGGGATTGACGGGCTTGCAACTGCTCTTTCCATAATAATCGCCTCTTTCCTGGGAGTAATCAGTTTTATAACGAATCAACCTGCCCTTGGATGGTTTTCCATTGCCATGGCCGGTTCATGCACAGGGTTTATGCCCTATAATTTCAGGTTCGGGAAATCAGCAAGGATTTTCCTGGGGGACGCCGGCAGCACCTTTACGGGATTCACGCTGGCATGTCTGGCTGTCCTCGGAAACTGGTCCCCTACAAGCTATTTTGTCTCGTTTACAGCGCCTATACTTATATTCGGGATACTTATCTTTGATATGATATATGTCAATCTCTCAAGGATAAAAAACAGGCTTGCATCCAATTTTTTCGAATTATTGAAGTGCGCCAATAAAGATCACCTGCATCATCGTCTCATCATAATGGGTTTCAGCCATAAAGAGACGGTATTTATTATTTCCAGCATGTCCATATGTCTTGGCGTGAGCGCCTTAATTATAATGAGACAGCGGATAACCGAGGCGATTCTCGGGCTCGGCCAGGCCTGCATGATCCTTGGTCTTATAGCCGTTTTGATGCTGAAGGGAAGGGAGAAGGTTCCAAAAGAAGGAGACAGAAGGCGCAATATGAGGCGTAAAGAGGACCGCCTGCATCTTGATTAACGGTTGAAAATTTGGAAGTCTAAACTAGTTGACTTCCCATATCTTTTATTTTATTGACGGCTATGTATTTTCCAAAAAATTTGATTATTAATGAGGCATATTAATGCAGGAAGAGATTAAAGCCAAAGTCTTAGCCGGCGGCGCCCGCAGATACGGAATCGGCGTGATTCCCAGGCTCTACTATTATTATCGACGGGTTGCAAAATGGCTGGCCATATTCCTGGCCATATCCGGTCCTGGAATCATTGTGATGGTGGCTGATAATGACGCCGGCGGCATTACAACATATGCGGTAACCGGGGCCCGTTACGGCTACGGCCTGATCTGGTTTCTTATTCTCCTGGGGCCTGTGGCTTATTATATCCAGGAAATGACCGTGCGTCTCGGGGCCGTGACCAAGCGAGGTCATGCAGAGGCCATATTCGAATCCTTCGGGATTTTCTGGGGCTGGTTTTCCCTGTGCGATCTGGTCCTCATAGACTGGCTGACCCTGGTCACCGAATTCATCGGTATGACCGCGGCGCTGAGCATATTCCATATTCCGCCTTTCGTTACGGTAATCATCGTTTCAGTTGTCATGAGCATCATGGTCCTGCAGGGCCGTTATTGGACCTGGGAAAAGATCGCCCTGCTCTTCTGCGGGGTTAACCTGATTTATATCCCCTGCGCCTTCATAGTGCATCCATCCGTATCCGGAGTTATGCAAGGGGCGCTGATTCCCGGTTTCCCCGGGGGTCTCAACAGCGACATCTTTTTCTTTCTGATGGCCAATATCGGCACGACCATCGCTCCGTGGATGATCTTCTTTCAGCAGAGCGCCGTGGTTGATAAAGGCATGGATGAAAAGGACATCCCTTTCGGCAAGGTGGACACCTTCGTCGGCGCCATGTTTACGGTATTGCTGGCCGCCTTTGTAATCATCGTTACCGGGACGGTCCTGAAAGGCGTTCCGATAGAAAGTGCCGACCAGGCATCCAGGGCACTTATTGGCGTTCATAAATATCTTGGGACATTCCTGGCCATCGGCCTTTTCGACGCCGGGTTCCTGGGCGCCATCTGCATCTCCCTTGCCACTTCCTGGGCATTCGGCGAGATATTCGGATGGGCCCACTCCCTGAACAACAAGATCAAGGAGGCGCCATGGTTCTACGGCAGTTATTTCATCGCTGTAATCACGGCAGGCATGGTGGTCCTGATCCCAGGGGCGCCTCTTGTAATGATCACACTTTTTGTCCAGGTGATTGCGGTGACGCTGCTGCCGGCGGTTCTGGTCTTTCTGACCCTGCTTTTAAACGACGCCGAACTCATGGGCGAATACAAGAACACCCTTTTCCAGAACACCATCAGCGTGATGATTGTTGTTACTATTATAACGCTGTCTACTTTATACGCTGTGAGTCTATTGTTTCCCAATGCTTTCAAATAAAGGAAACACGCAGGAGGTTCCCTGATGCGAGAATTTTTTAAATACCATTTCAACAAGATCCGCGAGATCAACCGGAAATACGCCAAGCCGCGCGCTACGATGACAAAAGGCACAGGCCTCGCCCTGCTTATCCTTAGAGTTTATTTAATCATCCTGATGGGGATTCTGTTCTTTAAATTTATTACCATATTGAAGGGGTGAAGAATCATGAACGAAAAAGAAAAGAATCAGACACCTAATGAATTTTTTTTCATAAGCGAGCTTCTGGATGACAAGGTTATCCAGCAGCCCAAGACCGTGACAGGGCGGTTAGGCGACCTTGAGATCAAACTCGGAGGACTTTATCCCGAGGTCATAAATCTGATCGTAAACCGTTCATTCGGCCGCCCGGCTCTGATCATTCCTTTTCAATACGTCAGATACATTGACAAACACAATACCATCGTCGATATACCGCAGGAAATAAGGCTCAAGGAATACAAAGGGGAACAGGACAGGATTTTAATCAAGGACATGATCCTCGATAAACGTATTATCGATACGGATGAATATGAAGTAGAGGTCGTTTATGATATCCACCTGCTGCATACGGAAGGCCGCATGTTTGTTGTGCATGTGGATGTCAGCAAGATAGGGATGCTCCGCAGATTGAGATTGGGTTGGCTGGCCCGCTTGTTCCATAATGTGGATAAAGAGCCTGAGCTCCTGCAATGGCGCTATGTACAGGCCTTGCCCTCGGACATCAGCCGCTTCAAAGGCGATGTCAAGCTTAACATTTCATGGGAAAAGATCGGCGATATCCATCCTTCAGACCTGGCAGATATCCTTGAAGAGTTAAGCGGCGAAGAGCGGATGTCCGTCTTTAATACCCTGGATACCGAAACGGCGGCTGAAACCCTGGAAGAAACTGAACCCCGCGTTCAACGGGAACTGGTGGCTTCTGTCCGTCGTGAAAGGATAATTGAGCTTCTTAATGCCATGACCCCGGCCCAGATCGCCGATTTTCTGGAGATCCTTCCCCGCCATGAGGCCGAAGACCTCAAGGGCTCCTTATCCGGCGAGGTCAGGGCTAAAGTCAATGACATCCTGGATCAGCACGATATTAAATTAATTTCAATCGCCACAAACAAATATCTGGCGCTGCCCGAGACCGCAACAGTCAATGAAGTCCTGACAAAATTTCGCGACACGTCAAAGCGCTATGATATTGTCATGTATGTATATGTAGTTGCCCCTGACGGAACGCTAAAAGGCGTGATTGACATCCGCGAATTGATCCAGGCTGAATCCGAGGAAACCCTGAGCAACTTGATGACCGAACAGATTGTAACGCTGAAGCCGGATGATACAATTTCGGATGCGGCCCGCGAATTCAGCAACTATGATTTCCGGTCTTTGCCGATGGTCGATACCGAAGGGAAGCTTATCGGGGCAATACGACACAAGGACGTCCTGGTTATTAATGAATAGAGGAGTCAGCGCCATTTATTGAGACAGCAAAAAAAAGGCAGGGTTTTTATCCGACCCTGCCTTTTGAAAAATGATTTATTGTTTATTTACCCTTGAGCCTCATTCGACACGTCATTCGGCTTGCTCATGATCCTGAGTGCTGTCGAAGGACTCATGACCCTGAGCAACGACGAAGGTTTGCACCTTTCTTTTTTCAAACCTGCGACGCCACAAAGAATGCGCTGCGTACGGCCTTTTGAATCGAACCGTTCTTGCCGGTGCAGTCGCCCAGGAGAAGGACCTCGTTTGCGGAGCCTATGAACTTTGCAGCCTCATCCATCCTGGGTTTTAGGCCGGACCAGATCACTATGCTGTCGGCCTGGACGGACTTCTCACTGCCTTTGGAATCCGTATAGGTTACCTTTCCTCCTGTAATGTCCTTGACAATGACCTCCAGGGCATAGCTGAAGTTAGGATGATTTTGATGACTC
>Ga0153915_10004182_pt1 | contig 13277 bp, 13 predicted proteins | sample Opewatmetagenome_2_FD_107003 | JGI IMG/M metagenome (GOLD analysis project Ga0153915, IMG submission 107003) | Freshwater wetland microbial communities from Ohio, USA - Open water 3 Core 3 Depth 3 metaG | ecosystem: Environmental > Aquatic > Freshwater > Wetlands | place: USA: Ohio, Lake Erie... | reverse complement strand
TTGGACAGGCTGGGTAATATCCGGCACCGAACCAGTCTTTCCATCCCACTACTGTTAGACCTCGTTGTCTCAACGCTGGCACCATTCTGGCAAGGTAATATCCTGGGTCTGCTCCATGTGTACAAAATATAAACCCGTATTTACCATCCACATCTCTAAATTTATACTCAACGAAGCTAGTAACATTTTGAGGCTCTTTTTGCTCTATTACCAAACTGCCTAGACCAATAACGTCATAGTCTGCTAGGCTGGTTAAATTTACATCCTTGATTTTTGATAATTCACAATGTTCACCTGTAAGTTGAATGCCTCTGCAAATAGCATGTGCGATTACCTTAGTATTACCACTCAATGAATGATAGATAATAAGACATTTCATGCTGCTAACTCCTGAATATTTCTACCTTATATTATCTATTCGAAGAAATTTCCCTAAATTTAGTTGAGGGTAGTTTAGAGGTCGTAGAATATATATTCTACGACCTTCTAATAACTACACTAATACCAAGGCGGGAACTACATTTCCCAGGCACGAGAATGTGCGGGTTTCATCCTGGTATTAGTTTAGGCGCTGTTAGCTTTTATTGGAACAGTGATAATACCGCTTTATGCTAGCTTTTTGCTTATTTTCTCGATATCTATATAATCGTTGTGATGCTGAAGCCGTACAGTAGCTTTCCCTGGCATAAGAACTACCTTGTCTTGGTTCTCAATATTAATATCAAGGTCGACTAAATTTTCATTTCCTTTGATATATTTATTTTTGACTTTGCCGCGACAAGCTAGTACCTCTCCAATTATGGGGATGATGGGCATTCTTACCTCTAGCATGGTAAGGAATCCATCATCACCCATCCAGTTGGTTATCATGCGGCTAAGCAACCCTTCCATTTGGAAATAGAAAGCTACTGGAGCGCCACCGGAGAATATCTTCGTGTGAAAACTGTTTGGAATAGCATGCGATGTACCGGCGCATTCCCATTGATTAATTTCTTGGTTTAACGTATGAAAATGGAAAGCCCGTCTGATTCTTTGCCATTCGGCGTCGAAACAGATCCCGTGCCCATGCACGATATTTCCATAAGCGGCAATACTGTCATATGAAGATAAGGGCCCTACAGTTAGAGGCCAGATTTCATCTCCATCCTTCACATCCTCCCAGTAAAGCCTGTTTTCCCCCCGAATTTTAATATGATCATATCCTTCAAGAATAGCATCTCTTTCCCCGTCGGTTATTCTTCTAAAGGTTCTTTTCCCTTTCTCATTGGGAGCTAGCCAAAAGGGCTGATCGTGTAAATTTTGATTAATTACGACATCCATATGCCTGTCATGGACTGATACAAGTTCCTCTCTTTGATTATAGATCAGCCTTCTTACGACATCATCGAAAACACGAGCCGGAGCCGGCCGATTGGTTTTAAGTTCTGTTAACCCCAAATCGACTTGGATCGCGTGGAACTTGTCTCCAGGTCTCACGACTTGATACATCCATCTTGTTGAACCATTGGGAAGGGAAAAATAGGACTCAAAAGGAGTTTTTACTTTGATTTGCTCATCAGTCAACATTGGACCGCAATACGGTTGAACAATGGCATCCATTATGGTGGGGGGAGCAATTATACCACCCCACCGGGTCTTATTCCTGGCATATTCCTCATCTTGATATAACGGGTTCAACCAATCTCCAATTCCATAACAGTACTGCCTGATGATATCCGCTGTGCAAGTTTGATTCATCACAGACCCATACCAACAATCCATTTGTGGGGGTAACTCTTTGTTCTGTGGTATAACAAATTCCCCTATCTTTTTATTTCTTTGAGCAACAAATTCCTCAATATACTTGGCTTGTTCATTCTCCGACATATAGTTACCTCCTGATAATTATTTTTTAAGCAAAACAATAAACTAATAAAGCTGTTAGGTTAATGACATATTCCCCAATTATTGATACTCACATATTTCCTTGCTGTAATTTCATTTTTATCAGGTATGTGGAATGACAAGAGCAGAGTATTATCAAAATAAATACTTCGTTCCCTTAGTAATTGTTACATTTAGCAAGTATAAATTATAGATTAATAATTGTCAATACCTGAGGTGATATTCATTATTGATATATACTCCATGACTGTAATCGTATAAGACATATACTGTAAAGAGTTGAAATAGTTCACGGTAAACATATTCAAGTAGCTTCTTAAGTAGTTTCAACGAAGAGAAGGGAGAAAGTAGAAGATGGTACTATAGAGGCATTGGCATTGTTAAACGCGGCTAAAAAAGCTGCCATTATCAACGCTAATAAATCTTCTTTAATGAACGCACATTGATAAAAAAAGGATTAGGTAATATAAAACAATCGCTTTCGATGCAGAGGAGTATTTGGATTACCCGGTCAAGGGTACGATAAAGCTAAAGGTACTCCCTTTGCCTAATTCACTCTTTAGCCAGATTTCTCCCCCGTGGGCTTTGATGATTTGCTTGGAGACAGCCAATCCCAGAACGATTCCCGGATATTTTTGGCGGTCATGTTAACTCGATGATAAGGTTGAAATAGCCTGGTCTGTTCCTCATCGGAAATGCAAATTCCGCTATCCTGTACCATTATCAATTATTCATTCGCTTCTAAGCTGGCCCTAGTGGCGATTCGGCTCTCAGGCGGGTTGAACTTGTTGGCATTGGAGAGAAGATTAATGAGCACCTGTTCCAGACGGGATGGATCAACTTGGGTAAGCGGCAATTGATCAGGCATCTCCAGTACTGAAGATTGCCGGTTATGATACAGACTGGGCTGAAATCGGTACACCGAATCCTCAATCAATTGCTTCAAATTGGTGGTCTGAAGCTTTAACTTAAAAGTCCCTCTCGAATACCTGGCTAGGTCCAACAATTCCTCCAGACGGTGGGCTAAAGCTTCCGAGCCACGGCAAATATTACGCTCCAGTTTCTGTTCAATATCATCTTCTTCATGAGAACGCAGTAAATCCTGTAGAATAGTGGAGGATACTATTATTGGAGTCAGAGGAGTCCTTAATTCGTGGGCTAAAATATCGTCCCGGGCTTTCGCTTCCTCCTGCAATTCCTGTCTTTGATATCTTTCCTTCCTATTTGATAGTGCATAGATTCACCGAAACCAGAATGTGCGATTCATCTTTTCTCTTAAAAAGAACTCGAAGGGGGATTTCTCAGGATGCAAAGCCAGTTGTTTGAGTATCTTTTTTCGGTCTAATGGGTTCTTATACAGATCGATAATATCCATGGCTAATAGCTCATCCCGGGAATAGCCGGTCATTTTTTCCTTTTGCGAAATACTCGTTATTCCCCAGATATTTTTCGTTTATTCACTTGGCTTTTACAATTCAGAAAAATTGGCCGATTTGAAGTCAGTTATGGATGGGCCGCTGTTACAAAAGGTAATATTGTGGAATTGGAGTTGGCTCTTATCCTTAAATAGTGTTAAAGTTTTGCAAGTGGTGGAGATAGGGGGATTCGAACCCCCGACCTCCGCGATGCGAACGCGGCGCTCTCCCAGCTAAGCTATATCCCCACAGACCACCGATTTAAGAAAGGGAAGGATTCTATCTCGAAGGAATTGGGACGTATCCCTGGCTAAGTTTTGTCCTCAGCCTCTAACGGAATTATAGCATAAATGGGTTATTTATCAAGTTGTTGATGCAACACGGTTGAGATTACTTTTGTATTGAGACTACCTTTGAGATTCTGAATTAGACCAGGCCCTGCGGTATTTCAGGTTAGAATTATATCTAGAGGTAGGCCAATGAGGAAATTAAAATTAATAGTTGCAATGACACTGCTATTGGGGCTTTGGGGTGGTTGCTCTATTTTCGGGCCGGAAATCCGGCGATTGAATCAACTCTGCCTATCCCATCTCAAGCGCTTTCTGAAATCACATTACCTGAGCCCAGGTTAACCGGTACCATATCCCTGGAGGAGAGTTTAAGGCAGAGAAGGTCAGTACGCGACTATGCAAATTCAGCGCTGGAAATAGAGGCTGTTTCACAACTGCTCTGGGCGGCTCAGGGAATTACATCTGATTTTGGAGGCCGGACAGCTCCTTCAGCGGGCGGGCTTTACCCTTTAGAAGTCTATTTAGTGGCGGGTAAAGTCAATAATTTATCTCCGGGGGTATACCGGTATCAACCTTCCGAACAGACTCTCATCCAGGTCTTGGATCGGGATATCAGGTCACAGCTGGCTGATGCCGCATTAAGCCAGTCGGCGGTTAGAAATGGAGCCATCGATATTGTGATTACTGCGGTTAGCAGTCGTACTACCTCCAAATATGGAGAGAGAGGAATAAGATATGTTTATATGGAAGCCGGGCATGCCGCCCAGAATATCTGTTTGCAGGCGACCGCTTTAAACTTGGGCACAGTCACGATAGGAGCTTTTGAGGATGAAGCAGTTAAGAGTCTGCTGGTTCTGGCAGAAGATGAGACCCCCCTGTATATCTTGCCTGTGGGACAAACCAAGACGTAAGCTACAAGTGAAAATAATCAGGGAAGGTGTTTTTATCTTAAGAGCGGATCTTTGATAAAACCACAAGAGGCCGATATATTCAATATATCGGCCTCTTACTCAACCGCCACACTAAAGGTTATTCTCTAACCTTTGCCAATGCGAAACATCTTGGTCCCGCAAGCGGGACAGGTACCCTGTGTCGCAGGCTTGCCATTCTTCATGGTAATAGCCTTGGCGTTCTTCATTTCTTTCTTAGCTCTGCATTTTACACAATATCCTTGCATGGTTGCACCTCCTTTTTGTAGCTAAGATAAACCATTTACCTTGACTTGTCAATAGTTTTAGGGCTAAAAATGAAAAAATCGTTAAAAAATGCCCAAAACTATGACTTTAGTAAGGGGAGAAGCCTTTAAAAACCCGGATTTTCCTCTAAAAAATAGGGCGCAGGTGAACTTGTAATTCCCTGCGCCAAAGTGTTATGAGTTTTCCCCGACTATAATAATTCGATTTCTTTGAGGTCTGCGGGGACGATCAGTTTGGGTTCCGTGAGCTCCTGCACCTCAGCCGGGGTCCAGCCCGGGGCGATCTCTTGCAAGACCAGCCCTTTAGGAGTGAATTTAATGACGGCAATATCGGTTACCAGCATGTCCATGCAATGGGGCGCGGTGAGAGGAATGCTGCAATTCTTCACAATCTTGAATTTATTGTCTTTGGTCACATGTTCGGTGGCCCCGATAATGCGCTTGGCGCAGAAAGCCAGGTCCATGCCCCCACCAATGTTACCGACCCCCCTGCCAGGGAACATCCAGTTGGCCAGATCGCCCTTGTCATTTACTTCCAGGACGCCCAGGACTGAGATATCCACCCGTCCTCCCCGGATCATGGCGAAGGAATCGGCATGGCTGAAGAAGCTCATGCCCGGCTTGGGGTAGACATATTGCCCGCCGGCATTGGTTAGATCAATATCGGCATATTTATCCATATCCTCCTGCGTCACGACGCGACCAAAACCCAGAGCCCCGTTCTCGGTATGGTAGGTTACATCCATGCCTTCCGGAACGAAGCTGGAGCATAGGGTAGGAATACCAATGCCCAGGTTGACCACAGCCCCATCAAAAAACTCTTTGGCGATTCTCATCGCGATGGCTTCGCGGCTTAATTTCTCTTTTGACATTTTATTCTAACTCTCCTTTTACCTGGAAGTCTGTTTCAAGATGACGCGGGAATCCGGGATTCTCACTAACCTTGACGATCCGCTTGACATAAATGCTCGAGACAACCACACAGTTGGGATTGATCTCTCCCGGCTCAACGATCTCATCGACTTCGGCAACGGTAATATCCGCTCCCATGGCCATCATGGGGTTAAATTGCCGCTGGGTGCCGCGAAAGATCAGATTTCCCTTGGTATCGGCCTTCCAGGCCCGGACCAGGGCAAAATCCGCTCTCAGACCATACTCCAGAAGATGCGGCCGGCCATTAAAATAGCGTCTTTCCTTGCCTTCTTCAATGACCGTTCCCGGACCCGTGGGGGTATAAAAAGCAGCAATGCCCGCCCCTCCAGCACGGATGCGTTCGGCCAAAGTCCCCTGGGGAACCATCTCCAGTTCTACTTCTCCGGCCACGATTTGCTTCTCGGCATCGCTGGGTCTCTTGGGAGAGGTGGAAAAGGGGAAGGAGGCGATGACTTTCGTTACCTGGTGATTCTGGAAGAGAATCCGGTGATCATCGTAGTCCAGGGTTAAACCGATGCCGCCGGCAGTATTGGCTACAATGGTGAGGTTCTTGGCCCCCTGATCGCGTAAAGCTTTGATGAGGTAGAAGGGCGTTCCGCCGGGGCCGGCAAAGTTTCCGATAAAGATGACCGAACCGTCTTTAACGTCTGCCACGGCGTCTTTGTAGGATGCAAATATTTTGTTTATTGCCATTTTCTCTCCTTGCTCGGAACCTGAAGATCCGATTCCTAAAACCTTATTTATTTAATAATACATAATAAAGCCAGTGTCCTGTCAATTGCGTATAGGGATAATTAATATCTGCAATTTAACCAGGCATCCCAATCCTCGGATTTACAATACCGGGCCTGTAACGTCATTTTCCTGGAGCAATTTCAGCAATTTGAGCAGCTTAACGTCTCTGGCGTGTGCCAGTTCAGCTTCGCTTTTACCTTTGTAATCATAGAATCCTTTACCGGTTTTGACTCCCAGGTTGCCCTGAGCTACTAAATCGTAAAGCATCTTCGGTTTATATTCAAGTGGCGTCGCATCCTTAGTGTTCATGGCATTTTTAGCACTTAAATCGAGGCCGCCAAAATCAATTCTTTGTAGACCTCCAACGACCATCATACGCATCGCCAGACCCCAGATCATGGCATCATCCATATCCTTCGCGTCAATATAACCGTTATCCAGCAGGAAATAAAGTTCGCGTTGATAGGCGATCATGACACGGCTGACAACATAACCGGCCACGGGTTTATTAAAAACAATTGGTTTTTTCCCCATTTTCTTGAGCATTTCTACGACGGCATTGACATTATTCATGTCAGTTTGTTCATTTTTCAGGACATCTACCAGGGGAATAATCTGAGGAGGAGCATAAAAATGGGTAACGATAATTTTGTCAGGACGAGAGGTACTAATGAAATTAAAGATATTCAGGTTTGTGCTGTTGCTGCTGATGATGGTTTTAGGAGGACAAAGAGTATCCAGTTGCTTAAAGATTTCGATCTTGGCATCCTTGGTCTCGACTACAGTTTCGATAGCCAGATCCGCCTCGTTCGTGCCTTCTTCCAGGGAAGTGGTAGTATGGATGCGGCCCAGGATGGGAGCGATATCGCTCTTCTTAAGAACCCCGGCTTCAACCATAGTTTCGAGACTGCCCCGGGTAAGAGTTTCCGCTCTTTTCAAAGTATCCTGGGTGCGGGAGTAAAGGGTTACCTCATATCCACCGGTGGCAAATACCTGGGCTAAACCATGTCCCATAGTACCTGCCCCAACTATAAATATCTTTTTAAAAGTAGGTGTCATGGTTATTTCTCCTCAAATATTATTATCTATTTTACGATGATAACGAGCATGGTCGCCGGCTCATTGCCGACCACTTCAACGCTGCGCTCTTCGCCGGGAGCAATACAAATCATATCACCGGGATTAAGCTGATAGACATCATTATTTTTACCCTTAAGTACAATAGAGCCTTCCGTAACATAATAGACTCTTTCTGCCGGAGAAGCAGACATCTCTGCTCCGCCATTAGGGAGAAAATGCGAATAGCTAATGGTGATCTTCTGGCTATCCTGTCCAGCGGTTAATTTATGGCCGGTCCAGCAATTGAAATGTTTTGAGGCATCGTAATACTGGCTCTCATTGGCTTTGACTAATTTCATAATTCATACCTTCTTTAAAAATTTAATATTTACAAAAATTGACAATGAGAAGAAAGATGCAGGAAAAAGTGAGTTATCTGGTCTAGGGAGAAATTAAGATTTTAATAGCCGAATTGCCCGGGTCAAAGCTATTTACAGCTTAACCCGGGCATATTCAAAACCACAATTCGAATCAGGAAAAGTGAATGATTTAACCGATTGCGGTTAAACCGCCATCAAGATAAATAATCTGACCAGTGATGAAATCTGAAGCTGGGGAGGCCAGGAAAACGCAGGCGCCCACAATGTCAACAGGCTGACCAACTCTTCCCAGCGGGCAGCTAGCCAGGAATCTCTTTAATCTTTCAGGATCCTGGAGAGTTTTCTCTGAGAAACGCGTAGCAACTGTGGAAGGACCGATAGCGTTGACATTGATCTTGTGCTGAGCCCATTCCGAAGCCAAAGAACGCGTAATCATGTCGATGGCGGCTTTGGTAGCCGAATAGCCTTCATTGCCGGGCCAGAAAGTAGCGCGTACGCCTCTGACGGAAGAAAGATTGATTACTTTACCTTTCTTTCTCTCGACCATGACCTTACCGAATTCGCGGCAGGTCAGCATTGTTCCGCGAACGTTGACATTAAACATGAAATCCCAATCGCTAACCGGGAACTCAGTGCCGTTTTTCTTCACGTTGACGCCCTGGGAGTTAACCAGAATATCTACGGTACCGAATTTGGCAACAACCTGATCTCTAAGAGCGGCTACGCTCTTCTCATCAGTGATATCAAACTTGAAAGCGGTTGCATCCGAAGACTTGAATTTGGTGCGGATGTCCTGAGCGACATCGTCAGCTCTTTGCTGGTCGAGATCGGCAATAACAACCTTGGCGCCGTATTCAGCTAAACCATTTCCTAGAGCTTCACCGATGCCGCCGGCTCCGCCGATCACAACTGCAATTTGACCATCAACTCTAAAAAGATTTGCCATATTATGCCACCTTAATTTTATTTTTGCGAAGCGGGTACGGGTTTCAAACCTAAAATCTGACGGGCCTCATCAGGTGTGCAGGGCTCTTTGCCGAGTTCTCTGGCAATCCTGACAATGCGGGCTACTAATTGAGCGTTGCTCTTAGCCAGTTCGCCCTTACCGTAGTAGACGTTATCTTCCATGCCTACCCTAACATTACCGCCCATGACCATACCGCCAGTGCCATAAGTGAGCTGAGCTCTGCCAACACCCAGGGTATGGAAATAAGCGTTTTCGGGTACGTATTGAAGGTAAGTATTCAAGTACATTAAATTAGCTTCCAAAGCTCCCTGATAAGCCATACCCAGAATCAAGGTCACGCCATAGGGTTTGATAGTTAATAAACCTTTCTTGATCAGAATATCAACTTCCTGCAACATGGAAAGGTTATAGATTTCCATTTCCGGTTTAACACCGAACTGGTTCATTCTCTTGACAAAATTTTCGATATCCTGCCGGGAATTCATGAAACAGGTTCCGGCAGCTTCGCCGATGGTGCGTACCATAGTGCCCATATTAAGGGATGCCATTTCAGGATGAGCTTCCAGGCAGCCGGTGCGCTGCTCGACGGTAAGGTTGGAACCGCCGCCGGTAGAGTCTTGCAGAATGATATTGCATTTTCTGCGAATCTTCTCATGAATCTCTTTGAAAACATTGGGATCGCCGGAGTTGACGCCATTCTTATCCTTAGCATGAATATGAACAATGGCAGCTCCTTCATTATAGCACTCATAAGCGGATTGGGCGATCTCATCGGGCTGTTCGGGAAGGGCAGGATTCATTTTTTTAGTAACCAGAGCACCGGTCTGGGCTACTGTGATAATGACCTTGTCTTCCGGCATTTTTAAATAGTTTGTAGCCAAAGTTATCTCCTAAATTCTCTAATTTTATTTTTCATCAACTATGGCAACCAGACGGACTATAGAAGCTTCACCACCAATGAAATTGATCGGGAAGCAAGCTAAAGTGCAGCGTTTGCCGGTAACCTCATCAATTTGTCCGCCAGCAATCTCAATGCCCGGGATTCCAGCCTTGGCTAGCGCCAGATGGGTGGGCTCATAAATGGGGAATAGCTTATCCGGATCTTCGCCTCTTTCCTGCATGTACTCATCTCTCAAATTGGGATTCCATTTCCATAACGGAGTATGAGCCAGGGGATGATCTGAAGCACCGCCGTCAATAGCGACAGCTTTGACTTCATGCTCCACAAACCAATCAGCAGCTTCGGTATAGAAGCCCGGGAAATGATTGAAGAAGACATAGCCCTGTTTCGGGAAATATTTATGCCACCCGGTATTGACGACTACGAAGTCACCTTTCTTAATTTTAGGAGTGGCATTGTCCAGATCTTTTTTGCCGATAACGTCCCATTTCTTCAGATATCTCATATCCACGACGACGCCTTCGCCATAGCAGCTGGACAAGGGAATCTTATCGATGGATAAACCACCTTCCAGAACGTGCAGGGGGGCATCCATATGAGTGGATGCATGCATTTTGGTCTTGATGACGGTGGTCATCTTGTTGATGCGGCCTCTTTTGGGATCGCCAGGAAACGTTGCATACTCGGGGAAGGTAACCCGGCTGACTTCAGTGTCATACATTGTCGGCCAGGGCCACAGGGGTACACCAGCATAAAACGGTTGGGTCAGATCATAAAACTTTAAAGCCATTTGTGATTATCCTCCAATTTATTTTTATCAAAATTATCTCAGAGATAAAGCCACTCTTATATCCAGATAACACCCCGATTCGGGGCATTTTTGCGGGCTATTTTGTATAATATTTATACACTTGATTTTGCCTTAAATACAAGAGAAATAAGTAAGATTTTACTCACATTTAAACACCAGTTAGGGGGGTTGTCAATCACTAAAGTCACATCATAGAAAAGGTGTATAAATATTTTATACGATATTCATATAATCCTGCAGTGAGAATAGCCTTGAGGATTCGTTTTGGCCTGGAAATGTAGCGGCTGGTATTGATTTTTAAGTACGGATTATTTTCTGCGCTGGACTACAAAGTCTGCCAGGTCAATCAAGGACCTGCGTCCTGGATTATCGGGTAATTTCGCAATTTTATCGCAGGCCTCGTGACAATAATATCTGGCAATCTGGTAACAGTCATCGACGATATTGGAATTGCGTACCTGTTCGGTCGCCAGCTTTACCAGTTCCGGATTGTTGCGGTCCTGATAAAGCCGTTTTACCGGGTTATCCTGGGGATAACGCTCGTTTAACATTAAGGCTGGTAGAGTGTAGGTGCCCTGAGTTAAATCGGACCCGGCGGGTTTGCCGAGCTCCTGTTCCGTGCCAATAAAATCCAGAATATCGTCTACTATCTGGAAAGCCATTCCCAGGCCGTATCCAAAATCTTTTAAAATACCAATCGCGCTTTCCGGAGCTTGGCTGAGAATACCCCCGGACTCCGTGGAAAGACAGAATAAGGAAGCCGTTTTGCCGTATATCCTTTGATAATAGTCTTCGCGGGTCTGATTGATATTAAAGGCATTTTTCGCTTGATTAAGTTCTCCCCGGGAAATAGTCATGAGGGTTTGTGAAAAGAGCTTGATGGCGCGGATGCTTTGGGTATCGGAGACTTCAACTCCGGCTTTGGCAAAGAGGTAATCTCCTAACAGAATAGCGGCTTCAGTCCCCCAGAGTTTATATATGGTGGCCCGACCGCGGCGCGTGTCGGATTTATCAATGGCATCATCATGGATCAGTGTGGCAGTATGCATCATCTCGATAGCAACTGCCATATGCATCAAAAATTCCACACGATAGTCGTAAAATATTCCGGATAGAAAAGTCAGCGCCGGGCGAATTCTTTTACCACCGGAGCCTAAGCTCTGATTTAATAGTTGTGCCAGCCAGGGAAAATCGACCTGGCTGATCTTTTTTAAGGCTTCTTCGACCTGGCTTAAATCATGATTAACCGGTGCGTAAATCTGGCTCAGTTCCAAATTTTTACCCTCACTTTTCGGCCTGGGTATGTTCAGGCCTGCTATTCTCTGCCTCGACCTGTTTTTCATCTAGTTTGGTAAAGAGGGGTTGAGGTATCCCTAATTTTTGTCCGGCCGTGGGTAAGCTAAAACTCCACCCGGAGTCCTGGATGTTGCCTGAGTAACCCAGGTGTTCATGGAGTTTCTGGGAACTGAAGGGTAAAAAGGGATAAAAAACCGTTCTCAAACAGGAAAGGACTGAGATTGCCACATAGAGAGCAGTCCCGGCTGCCGCCTTATCCTGTTTAATTACTTTCCAGGGAGATTTTTCGTCCAGATAGCGATTGGTTTCCTGGGCAAGACTCATTGCGGCTCTAATAGCCTCTTTAAAATGACATTGGGCGATCATAGTATCTACGGTGTTCAGTGTTTCGCGGGATCTTTTTAAGATCGCCTGACTCGGAGCATCCAGGTCGCCTGGAGCCGGGATAGCGCCATCATAGTTTTTATAAGTGAAGGTTAGCACCCGGTGCGCCAGATTACCGTAGGTGGCAACCAGTTCATCATTATTTCTCCGGTAAAATTCACGCCACGAAAAATCCGTGTCTGTGGTTTCCGGCATATTGATTGATAATAGATAGCGCAGCGGGTCCGGGGCGTATCGCGAAAGATAGTCCGGTACCCAGACTGCCCAATTACGGCTGGTAGAGAACTTTTTCTCTTCGAACGTTAAAAATTCGTTGGCCGGGACTTCATAAGGGAGGTTTAAATCAGAGTACCCCATCAACATGGCCGGCCAGATAATGGTATGAAAAACGATATTATCCTTGCCGATAAAATAATAAGGTTTAGCCTGCTCATTTTGCCAGAAAAGTCGCCATTTCTCATCGTCATGGGTAATTTTAGCCCATTCCTTACTGGCTGAGAGGTAGCCTATCACGGCATCAAACCAGACATAAATGCGCTTCCCTTCATAACCTGGAAGAGGAATCGGAATTCCCCACTCCATATCTCGGGTAATCGCTCGATCTTTTAAACCTTCCTCCAGATAATGCTTGGTGAAATGGTAAACATTGGGTCTCCAAAAAGTTTTGGGTTTAACCCATTCCAGTAGTTTATCCTGGAAAGCGCTGAGCTTTAAAAAGAAATGCTCCGAATGTTTAAATACGGGAGTGCCTCCGCATAAACGGCAGCGTGGGGCTTGCAGATCAACCGGATTCATCGGCTGTCCGCATTGATCACATTGGTCGCCGCGAGCCTCAGTGAACTTACAAAAAGGGCAGGTCCCTTCTATATAGCGGTCTGTCAGAAATCTCTGGCAATGATCACACCAGGCTTGCAGCACGGTGTCTTTATAGATATAGCCTTTGTTTAAGAGGGTCAGAAAAAAGTCCTGGGTAACCTGCGCATGATTGGCAGTGTTGGTGTTGGTAAATAGATCAAAGGAGATTCCC
>Ga0153915_10004181_pt1 | contig 13278 bp, 14 predicted proteins | sample Opewatmetagenome_2_FD_107003 | JGI IMG/M metagenome (GOLD analysis project Ga0153915, IMG submission 107003) | Freshwater wetland microbial communities from Ohio, USA - Open water 3 Core 3 Depth 3 metaG | ecosystem: Environmental > Aquatic > Freshwater > Wetlands | place: USA: Ohio, Lake Erie... | reverse complement strand
TTCGGGCGGGCGTGGCGCCTCCTGCGGCCCGGCGGCGTGTTCCTGAACCACGGGATCGCCTCGAGTCTCTCGGTCCCGCCCCGGCGGGGACCCTCCTTCGTGGACCGGTACGTCTTCCCGGACGGCGAGCTCGTCCCGGTCAGCACGACGCTTGCGGTGGCGGAGTCGAGCGGCTTCGAGGTGCGCGACGTCGAAAGCCTGAGGGAGCATTATGTCCTGACGCTGCGCCAGTGGGCGAAACGACTCGCCGCCAACCGCGACCGGGCGCGCCTGGCGGCGGGCGAGACGGCATACCGTATCTGGCGGCTCTACCTGCCGGGTTCGGCGTACGGGTTCCGGATCGGGCGCACGAGCGTCTTCCAGGCGTTGCTGTCCAAGCCCGACGGGGGGAAGAGCGGCCTTCCGCTCACGCGGGCCGACTGGTACGCCTCGCCGTGAGGTGACCGGCCCCGCCGGAGACCCGGGGGTGCGTCAGCCGCACCGCATCGCCGCCGCGATCTCGGCGAGTGCGGGGATGGCCGCGCGGCCACCCACCTTCCGGCACGACAGCCCGGCCGCCGCGTTGGCGAAGTCGAGGATTTCGCGGAACGGCTTCCCGGCGAGGAGGGCGTGCAGGAAACCCGCGTGGAAGATGTCGCCCGCTCCCGTGGTGTCCGCCACCACCATCCGAAGCGCGGGGGCGCAAACAACCTGCCGGCCGTCGTAGCCCACGGCCCCGTTTTCCCCGGCGGTCACCGTTGCGGTTCGGGGGCCGAAGCGATCGAATATACGCCGGGCGGCCTCGCCAGCGCCGGACCGCGGATGGAGCGTCTCCGCGAACGCGCGCGACGCCACGACGTGATCGCACAGGGCCAGGAGGTCGAAGGTTCCCTCCTGGATCTTCTCGGCATCGAGAACGACCGGTACCCCGGCGCCCCGGGCCTCCCCGGCCGCCGCGATGGAGGCGGCGACGTCGTGGCCGTCGAGGAGCACCGCCCGCGCCCGGCGGATCTCAGCGACGGGGAGGTCCCCGGGGCGGACCCGGATCCGGGCGTCCCGGTCCCACAGGATCGTCCGCTCGCCCGAACCGTCCTCGACGAGGATGATGGCGAACTGGGACGACGCGCCGGCGACGATCCGCGCGTGCTCAAGGTCGATCCCCTCGGCCCGCAGGAGGGAGAGAGAGAGTCGTCCGTGCTCGTCGTCTCCCACGTTGCCGACGTACTGCGTCCGCAGCCCCCAGCGGGCAAGAGCCACGAGGGCGGTCGCGACCTGGCCCCCGCCCTGCCGCGAGAAGCCGGTCATCCGGAGCTTCTCCCCCGGGACGGGATACCGCGGGAGGGAGACGAGGTAGTCGATCGCGTTGAGGCCGATCCCGACGACGTCGAACATGGCCCCCATTGTATACCGGGACCGGGGCCCCGCCGGACCGGAATGACGACGAAAGCCCTCGCCATCGTCCTGGCGCTTCTCGCCATTCCCCACCTCGCGCCGGCGGCCGGCCGCTTCGTCGGCGGCGAGACGGTCTACGAGGTCCGGGAGGGAGACACCCTGGCGCGGATCGGGGGGGTCCTGGGGGCGGACTGGGTGACGATCGCGCGGGACAACAACCTCGACTGGCGGAAACCGATCCGGCCCGGCCAAAGGATCCGTGTCGCAACACTCCGTATCGTCCCCCGTCGGCGCGAGGACGGGATCGTCATCAACATCCCGGAAAAGATGCTCTACGTCTTCAAGAGAGGTCGGATCGACGTCTTCCCCGTGGGGCTCGGGATGCCCCGATGCGACCGGACGGCGTGCTGGCGCACCCCCGTCGGAACCTTCACGGTCACGTGGAGGGAGAAAGACCCCACTTGGCACGTTCCGGAATCGATGCAGGAGGAGATGGAGCGCGAGGGCGAGGAAATCCTCACCGTCGTCCCCCCCGGCCCCGGGAACCCGCTGGGCCGGTTCGCCGTGCATCTGTCCATCCCGGAAATCCTCATCCACGAGACGATCTGGCCGGAAACGGTCTACCAGTACCGCAGCCACGGGTGCATCCGGGTTCACCGCGAGCACATGGAGCCGTTCTTCGCGGAGGTTGAAAGGGGGACGCCGGGGGAGATAATCTATGAGCCTGTCAAGGCGGCGGCCGCGGAGAACGGGCGCGTGTACCTCGAGGTCCACCGGGACGTCTACGCGAAGGGACCGGATCCGGCCGCGGAGGCCCGGGCGCGGATCGAAAGCCTCGGCCTGTCCGGCCGGGTGGATTGGGGGAAGGTGGCGGAAGTCGTGAAACGGAAATCGGGCAGGGCGGAAGACGTGACGCAGTGATCTCCCGGCGGACTCTCCTCAAGACCTTTCTCGCGGCGGCGGCCCTGCGGCCGGCCCGCAAGGCCCTCGCCGCGCAGACCCGGGACGGCTTCCTCTCCCTTTACAATATCCACACGGGGGAGACGCTGGCGGCCACGTACCGGGTCGGGGGGACGTACGACCCGGAAGTCCTCGACGCCATCAACAGGCTCCTGCGATGCCACTACGCGAACGAGGTGAAGCCCGTCGACGTGGGCGTCCTGGACCTTCTCTGCGGGATCAAGGACCGTTACGGGGTGGAGAGGCAGATCCACGTCATCTCCGGCTACCGGTCGCCGGCCTACAATGCGCTCCTGAGGAAACAGGGACGTCGCGTGGCGGGAGGGAGCTATCACCTCCGCGGGCTCGCCATCGACTTCGCGCTCCCGGGGGTGGGCATCCACGAGATCTTCCTGGCCGCCCGGTCGTTCTCGGCGGGCGGCGTCGGGAAGTACCCCGATTTCGTCCACATCGACGTCGGGCCCGTCCGCTCCTGGTAGCGGCCGAAAGGGCGGCATCAGCATGTCCGGAGCCGGGACGAGGCCTGTGAAGATCGTGTCCGGAGGGCAGTCGGGAGTTGACCGGGCCGCGCTGGACGTCGCCGCGGAGCTTTCGCTCCCCCGTGGCGGCTGGTGCCCGAAGGGGCGTTACGCCGAGGACGGCCCGATCCCCGACGCCTATCCTCTGAAGGAGACGCCCTCTGCCGATACCTCCCAGCGTACGGAGTGGAACGTGCGGGACGCCCACGGGACCCTCGTCCTCACCGAGGGAGAGCCATCGGGCGGAACGGCGGTCACGATCCATTTCGCGGGCAGGCACGGGAAGCCGTGCCTGGTCCTCGACCTCAAGCACGACGCCGCGCCGGGCGCCGTGGGGCCGTGGATCGCGGAGCACGGAATTGCCGTCCTGAACGTTGCGGGACCCCGGGAGAGCAAATGCCCCGGAATCTACCGCCGGGCCTCCGCCTTCCTCCGCAAGGCCCTCGCGCCGCCGAAGCGGTAACCGGCCGGCGTCACATCTCCTTCCGCCGCTTCTTCTTGAACCGCTTCATCCGGAAGACGTCCTCCCGCTCCCGCTCCTCCAGGGCGAGCCGGACGGCGCGCATCCGGCCCCGAAGGCGCGGGAGGACCGCCTCCGTGAGCACGTTGATCCGCCGCGTCGCCTTGCGGACTTCCGCGCCCATCCGCCGAAGCCGCCCCTCGTAGGAGACGATCCCGATGGCGGCCTCCAACGCCTTCTCGAACCCGCGGGCCGCGGCGTTCGTTGCGTGCGACACGGACGGGAAGGCATAGCCGCGGGCGTCGGAAGCCCGGACCACCCCGCGGGCCTCGACCTCCGGGAACCGGACGCCCCAGAGGTTCTTCTCGACGAGGCGCACGGTGATGTCGCGACGGGCGGCGAAGGCCGCGGACTCGACGTCGGCGCGCCCGTCGAACCCCAGGGAGACGGCGAGGGCGTCCTCAGCCCGCAGGAGGGTCTCGGAAAAACGGTCCCGCGCCGAGACGGCCTGGTCCACCACGGAAAAGAGCTCCGCGACGAGGGCCTCCCGCTTTCCCCGCAGGAGGGAAAGCCCCTCCCGGGCCGCCTCTTCCGCCGCCTTGAGGAGCAGGAGATCCGTCCGCGTCGCGCTCGTTCTGTCGTCCGGCATCGGCCGCCTTCCTTTTCCCCCCGCGGGCTATCCCCGATATCGGCCGCGCACCTGCTCCGCCGGGATCCGCGTCAGTTGCTCCCGCGGCAGGAGGCTCAAGAGCTCCCACCCCAGGTCGAGCGTCTCGTCGAGCGTGCGTCCCTGCCGGCCCTGGCCGATGAACGTCCGTTCGAAGGCATCGGCGAACTGCAGCAGCCGCCTGTCCGCGTCCAGGAGCCCCTCCTCTCCCACGATCGCGGCGAGCCGCCGCACATCGCGCCCCCGCGCATAGAAGGCGTAGAGCTGGTCCGCCACGCCCCGGTGGTCGTCGCGCGTCCTCCCCTCCCCGATGCCGAGGTTCATGAGACGCGAGAGGCTCGGGAGCACGTCGATGGGCGGGTAGACGCCGTTGCGGTGGAGCTCCCGGGAAAGGACGATCTGCCCCTCCGTGATGTACCCCGTCAGGTCCGGCACGGGATGGGTGATGTCGTCGTCGGGCATCGTCACGATGGGCAGCTGCGTCACCGATCCGGGCCGCCCCCGAATGCGGCCGGCGCGTTCGTAGAGCGTCGCCAGGTCGGTGTACATGTAGCCCGGGTAGCTGCGGCGCCCCGGGATCTCCTCGCGGGCGTTGGACACCTCCCTCAGGGCGTCGCAGTAGTTGGTCATGTCCGTCAGGATGACCAGGACGTCGAGGCCCCGGTCGAAGGCGAGGTACTCGGCCGCCGTCAGGGCGAAGCGCGGGGTGAGAAGGCGCTCGATCGTGGGGTCGCCGGCGAGGTTGAGGTAGACGACGGCGCGCTCCATTGCGCCGCTCCGCTCGAAGTCGTCCAGGAAACAGGCGGCCTCCCGCGAGGTGATCCCCATCGCGGCGAAAACGACGGCGAACCCGCTCTCGGCGTCCGCGTCCTCCCCGCCGGTCCCCGCCTGCCGCAGGATCTGGGCGGCGATCTCCCGGGCGGGGAGCCCGGCCCCCGAGAAGATGGGAAGCTTCTGCCCCCGGACCAGGGTGTTCAGCCCGTCGATTGCCGAGAGCCCCGTCCGGATGAACCGGGACGGCTTGTCCCGAGCAGCGGGGTTCATCGGGGTGCCCGCGATGCCCGCCCACTTCTCGGGGATGACGGGGGGAAGGCCGTCGATGGGATCGCCCGCGCCGTTGAAGCGGCGGCCGAGGATGTCGGGCGACAACGGCATCCGGGCGACGGCATCGGCGAACCGGACCCGCGTGGACCGGATGCCGATGCCCGTCGGCTCCGTGAGGATCTGGACCACCGCGTGCCGGTCCGAGAACTCGATCACCTGCCCCCGGCGGGACGAGCCGTCTCCCGGGAGGATCTCCACCATTTCCCCAAGCGAGACCCGGCGCACCCCGGACAGGAAGAGGAGCGGGCCCGAGACGGACGCGACCGTCCTGTATTCGCGGGTGATCAGATCCATCCGCTTCACCCTCCGCGTTCCGCGTCGATGCGGGCGATCAGCGCCTCCGCCCGCTCCCGGAAGCCCGCGGCGGGGGATTCCTTCATCCGCCCGAGCTCCTCCCGGAGCGGGAGGGAGAGGGCGCTCTCCGCCGAGATCCCCTTCTTCAGGAGTTCCCGGCAGAGAGACAGGAAGGCGAGGAACGCCTTGAGCATCCAATACGCCTTCCGCGGCGGGCACGACGCGTCGTTCTCGGAGAACGCACTCTGCCGGAGGAACTCCTCGCGCACCATCCGGCTGACCGACAGGAGAATCCGCTCCGGGTCCTGAAGCGCGTCGATCCCCACCATCTGGACGATCTCCTGGAGCTGCTCCTCCCGCTGGAGGAGGGCCATGAGGTCCCGCCGCAGCTCCGGCCAGTCTTCGCCCGCGTGCGTCCGGAACCAACCGTCGAGCGCGTCGAGGTAAAGGGAATAGCTCCGCTTCCAGTCCACGGCGGGAAAATGGCGCGCGTGGGCGAGGGCCGGATCGAGGGCCCACAGGGCTCCGGCGACCCGTTGGGACGCCTGGGTCACCGGCTCCGAGAAATCTCCACCCGGAGGGGAGACGGCGGAAACCACGGTCACGGTCCCCTCCCGCGGTTCCGTCCCGAGGCACGCCACGCGCCCGCCCCGCTCGTAGAAGCCGGCGAGCCGCGTTGCCAGGTATGTCGGGTACCCCTCCTCGCCGGGCATCTCCTCCAGACGCGACGAGATCTCGCGGAGGGCCTCGGCCCACCGGGAGATGGAGTCGGCCATCAGGGCCACCCGGTATCCCATGTCCCGGTAGTATTCGGCGATCGTGATCCCCGTGTAGACCGACGCCTCGCGGGCGGCCACAGGCATGTTCGAGGTGTTCACGAGCAGAACGGTCCGCTCCATGAGAGAGCGTCCCGTGACCGGGTCGACGAGCGCCGGGAAATCGGCGAGGACCTCGGCCATCTCGTTTCCCCGCTCGCCGCACCCCACGAAGACGACGACGTCCGATTCCGCGTACTTGGCGAGCGTCTGCTCCACCACGGTTTTTCCGGTGCCGAAACCCCCGGGGACGATGGCGGTCCCGCCCGCGGCGAGCGGGAACAGGACGTCGAAGACCCGCTGGCCGGTGACGAACGGGACCTCCGGCGGGAGGCGGGCGGCGAAGGGACGCGCCGCGCGGACGGGCCACCGCTGCATCAACGAAAGCCGGGCGCCGCCGTCGAGCACGGCCACGGAGTCCGTCACGGTGAACGCCCCCGGCCGGATTTCGCGGACGACGCCGGAGCGCCCCGGCGGAACCGTCACCCGGTGCTCGATGCGGGCCGTCTCGGGGATCGTGCCGAGAACATCCCCCGGCCGGACCGGATCACCCGCCTTGACGGCGGGACGGAACTCCCACCGTCGCGTCCGGTCGAGCGCCGGCGCCGCCGCACCCCGGACGAGGAAATCGCCCCGCGCATCGCGGATCGCCGCCAGGGGCCGCTGCACCCCGTCGAAGACCGCGCCGATGAGGCCGGGCCCCAGTTCGGCGACGAGCGGCTCCCCGACGTCCGTCACCGTCTCGCCGAGCCGCAGGCCCGTCGTCTCCTCGTAGACCTGGATCGTGGCCCGCTCTCCCTCCAGGCGGATCACCTCCCCCGGAAGGCCCGCGTCGCCCACGAGGACGCGATTGTGCATCCGCGACTTCGCCATCTTCCCGGCGATCACCGTGGGACCCGAGACCCGGACGACGATCCCTTCGGAGTCCATGCCTGACGCTACCTCCGGATCCGGATCTGGTAGCCGATCACCCGCCGCATCAGTTGCGCCACGTGCTCCGCCGGAGTCACCGTCTCCCTCCGGATCCGGGCCCCCGGGACCGCGACGAAGACCGGGGACCGGCTGCCTTCAAGTTTTCTCTGCAGCGGCTCGGGGAGGAGGCGAAAGAGCCGCTCGTCGACGAGGACGAGCCGGGCTTCCGGGTCTTCCATGGCCACCCGTGCCTCCCGCGCCAGATCCTCCGCCGTCGCCGCCGCGCGGCCGTCGATCCCGGCGAGCCGGAATCCGAGGGCCGTTTCCGAGTCCAGCAGCGCGATAACGTGCGCCATGCCCGTCCCCACCCTTCCGTCCTTCCTTCGAGGAAGGCCCGTTCAATAGTCGACGATCAGGAGATCCATGAGATCGGGCTCCGGGATGTCCGACGCCCGGCCCCGGACGATCATCCGGATGTTCGCGACCTCGCGCCGCTTGTTGATCAGGTAGGCGAGCGGCGTCGCCAGGGAAAGCGGGTCGATCCGCATCAGGGCCCGGACGGCGCGCAGAAGAACCCGCTCCAGGCGGCGCTCCACAACGGAAAGCAACGGTATCCCCCCGGACGGGGCCGGCAGGTCACGGAACGCCCCCGCGAAGGAGGACCGGTCCGACATTTCCAGGACCTCCGGGACCGTCCGGCACGACAGGAGCGCGTCGAAGTCGTCCGCGTCGAAAATCCGGCCTCCCGGCAGGAAGTAGCGCCTCCGGTCGGACAGGGTGATCCCCTCCTCCACCGCCGTCAGCGCCGTCAGGAGGTTCGTCCGGTCGGCGGCGAACGACAGGAAGAGGGCGAGCGGGGCCGGGCCGGTCTCCGCCGGGCCGTGGCCGCCGATCTCCGCGAGCCGGTGCCGCGCCTCCACGAGCCAGAATCCGTCGAGGCCGGCTTCCAGGAGAAAAAGGTCCTTCGGCTCCCGGTATTCGGCAAGAGCCCTCCGCAAGGGGCGGGCGAATGGGTCCCGCCACGTCGTGAGGAGGTCGACGACGGCGCGCAGGTCCGGCTGGCGGCACATCTCCTCGAGGGCCGCCTCGTCGTGCGCGCCCGCCGGGACCAGGGCGGGCAGGATCTCGACGGCGGACAGGCGGGCGTTTTTACCCCGAAGGACCGTCTTCACGGCTTGGACGTCCCAGAACCCCAGGAGTATCTCCACCGCCCCGCGGCAGTCCCCCGCGGAGATCGCGTGCAGCCTGGCGAGGGTCTCCGAGACGTTCCGGCGCAGCCCCTCGTCGATCCGCGCCGCCTCCGGGACCGTGCCGGCCGCCGAATCGACGGAGCGGCCGTACGGGCCCTCACGGAGGTCCGCCACGACGGCCTGGAGGTCGGGGAGGGCGAGGAGCCTCGCGTAATCGTTCCGCGAGAGAAGGTCGCCCCACATCGCCCGCACCCGGGCATTGAGGTAGATGAGGTCACTCATCGCGTCCCCCCAGGCTCCGGCCGATCTCCGTCAGGAGCTCCGGCATCGCCTTGACGAGCCGTGACCGGAGCGTGTTGCGGAGCCGGAGACCGCCGCCCGCGGACGACGCCTCCAAGCCCCCGATCTCCCCCTCCGGGAGGGTCTCGAACCGGAACCGCGGCTCCGTCGCAAGCGACCGGAGGACGGCCAACGCCGCCGCGTCCCCGCGCAGGACGACCTCGCCCTCCGGGACCTCGGGCCGGATCTCCCCGTACAGCCGGGCCGCGACGCGCGGGTACCCGGCGTCCCCGGGAAGGAGGGCCATCCGCTCCTCGAGGCGGGCGACGATCTCCGCCGCCAGGGCCGCCCGCGCCCTGAAGCGCAGCGCCCGGACCGCCGCGCGGGCGCGGTTCCACCGGAGGCGGCGCTCGCGCTCCACGTCCCGCATCAGGGCCTCGCCCGACTCCCGTTCCAGCTCGCCGGCCCGCGCGAGGGCGGATGCCCGGGCACGCGCGGCCTCCGCGCGGGCATGCCCGAGGATCTCCTCCTTTCGCATCTCGGCGCTTCGGATCAGGTGCCGGACGAGCTCTTCCTGGCCCATCGCGCCGTCACTTGAGCGTCGTGAGGATGAGAATCGCGACGGTGAACCCGAAGATGACGAGGGTCTCGGGGATCACCAGGAGGATGATCACGGTCCCGAGCGACTCCGGCTTCTCCAGGATGGCCCCGACGGCCGCCGCCCCGATGCGGGCCTGGGCCCAGGCGGTGGCCAGGGCCGACAGCCCGATCGCCAGCCCCGCCGCCAACGCGATCAACCCGATCGTCATGACACGGCCTCCTTCCCGGCCTTAACCAACGGCCGTTACGCGATGCTCTTGAACGGCTTGTACGCCCGCCCTCCCCCGACAAAAAAGTTCTCGAAGAACTCCACGTAGTGGAGCCGCATCGACTGGATGGCGGGAGACAGGACCCCGAATGCGAGATTGACCGCGTGGAGAACGATCGCCGCCGGGATTCCCAGCAGCGGGATCCCCGTCGCGAAGGCGAACCGGTTCGCCGCGTAGGCAAGGGCCACCGACGCGACGCCGACACCCATGATCCGAAGGTAGGAGAAGACGTTCATCAGGTTGTGAAGCTCCATCGCCGCCTTTGGACCGCCCGCCAGGAAGAGAGCCGGCACGCACGCGGCGAGGACGACGCCGGCGGCGGGCACTACGGTTCGGGGAAGTGCCCCCGCGAGTCCGGAAAGAAGGACGAGGGCGGCGACCACCAGGACGAACCCGGCCGCCCTGGCGACCGTCTCGCCCAGCCGCCCGCGCCGGATCGCGGTCAAGACGCCGAGCCCGATGCCCAGCAGGACGTGGACCGCTCCGACGGCCAGGGCGAACACCATGGCGGAGTTGAAATCCTTCATTCGGTCGATGAAGAGCGGCCGAAGCCCCGCGCGTTCCCCCAGGTCGCCGAACAGCTCCCCGTAGGCGAATCCCCAGCCGACGGCGGAGAGCGCCGCGACCGCGTAGATCGACGCGAGGTCGGCGACGAGAGGTTTCGAACGGAACCGCCGCCGGACGAGGAGTGCGATTCCCAGCAGGATCAGGCCGTATCCCACGTCCCCGATGATGGCTCCGTAGAAGAGGGGGAAGAAAAAGGCAACCAGGGGCGTCGGGTCGATCGTCCCGTACCGGGGCAGGGGCAGAACCCGCGTGAGGAGCTCGAAGGGGCGGACGCAGGCACGATTCCGGAGGGCCACCGGGACGGTGTCCGCGTCCGAACGCCCGATGGGGAGCTCCTCGACGACCACGAGGGGACCGAACGACTCCGCGAGGGCGCCGCGGACGCCGCGGACCTCCGCCCGCGGGACCCAGCCGTGAAGCAGGAACGTCAGCCGGGTCTCGTAGAAGGAGGACGTCATCCGGATCCGCGCGATCCGGTTCTCGAGCCAAAGCCGCAGGCCAAGGAGCGGCTCACGCCACCGTCGGGACAGGGCCGTGAGCTCGCCGTCGATCTCCCGGATCTCCTCGGGGAGCTCCCGTTGTTTCGCGCGGATGATCGCGAACGCCTCGTTGACGGGCTTGTCCGCCACGGAGGCGGGCAGGCGCAGCTCCCCGATGTTCTTCCCGTAAAGGAGGGCCTTCGCCTCGGCGGCCTTCTCCTTCGGAAAGACGAGGAGCGCGGCGAGGGTGTCCTTGTCCACCTCCCGGTAGATGATCTCGCAGTTCCCGCCGGTCAGGCGGGCGAGGGCCTGCGTCAGGACAGGGGCGACGTCGCGCTCCTGCGCCTGGATGACGAGGCCCGTGCACTCAAGCTCGCGGCTCTCGCGGACCATGGCGATCAGGGGGGAAAGGGCGTCGAGGACCTTGTCGTACCGGGAGAAGAGGGAGAGGTCGTCCTCCCGGGTCTTGCGACGGGCGACCAGATCCGCCGCCCGGGCCGACAGGGCCTCGAGCTCCCGGGACAGCTCCCGGAGGGACTTCTCGTCCGCGTCGGGGGGGTTCAGGTCGTGCGCCCCCTCGTCCGCGGGGCGCGGCGCCGGCGGAACGGGCAGGACGAGGAGAATCTTTCTGACCGCATCGAGCGCCGATTCGAGGGCTTCGCGGGCCGCGAGGGCGGCCGGGTCGAGCGCGTGGCGGCGGACGACGGGGATGCGGTCTTGGAGCTCCCGGATGCCGGCGGGGCTCGCGTCGATGTGGACCGCCCCCAATTCCTGGAGGCGGCCGACGGCCTGCGTCATCAGGGACCGCGGCCCCACGATCCGGATCCTGGCCATCGCCACGATCACGGAGGGAGCACCATCGCGATCAGCCGGTCCACGATGCGCTCGATCTCCGCGCGCCGCCGCCGGACCCACCGATCCGTCTCCTCTTCCTGTTCCTTCAGGAAGAGGCGGATTTCAGAGTCGATTTCGCCAATCCGCTCGCTCAGCGCCTCCCCGGACCGTCGGGCGAGCTCCTCCCGCCGCAACGAGGCGTCCGACCGGGCCGCGGCGTCGGCTTCCGCGAGCAGGGCCTTCGCCTCGGCCTCGGCCTCGCGCACGATCCGGTCGGCCCGGCGCTCCGCGTCATAGATGTCCTTCAAGATCCCGACGTCCGACCGCGTCACCATCGGGTCCCCCGTCGGCTTGCGGCGCGAGGCACGGCGACACCGCCCTCACCAAAAGTATACTGTATACAAAGCCGGGAAGCGAGGCCGCTTCCGGGGGCGGGCCGACGGACCCGGACTCCGACGGCGGACCCGCCCCGAGTTGACACTTCGGAATTACGTCGTATACTGTATACAGTATACAGCTTAGCCGCCGGCGCGCCCCTCGCGGGCGCCGCCGGAAGGATGGGATGGGAGACCCCGATATGCTCCCGCGCCTTTACCCCAAACCGGCTGTGCGAAAATTCAGGCGACTCGAGAAACGCTTGCCGATTCAAGCAGAGGTCTCTCTATCGATGTGAAGACAGAAAACGGACCGTCCAGGGAGGCACCGATGGAAAAGGAAAATCCTGTGGGTGGCAGCAGCGCTTTGCTGGCGCGCCTCGAGGCGCGCGGCGTGAGCCGGCGGGAATTCCTGAAGGTGTGCACGATCGCCGCGGCCGCGGTCGGGCTCCCGGCGTGGTCGGTCGGGAGGATCGCGGAGGCCGCGACGCTCAGCGCCCGCCCCTCCGTCATCTGGCTCCATTTCCAGGAGTGCACGGGGTGCACCGAGTCCCTCCTTCGCACTTCCCACCCCGCCGTCGCGGAGCTCATCCTCGACCTCATCTCTCTCGATTATCACGAGACCCTTTTTGCCGCGGCGGGCCATCAGGCGGAAGCGGCCCTCGACGACGCCATGGCGAAAAACGCCGGCAAGTACGTTTGCGTCATCGAGGGCGCGATTCCCGTGAAGGAGAACGGCGCTTACTGCAGGATCGGCGGCCGGACCGCCGTCGACCTCGCCAACGCCGTCGCGGGCAAAGCGGGCGCGATCATTGCCATCGGGTCATGCGCCTCCTGGGGCGGTGTCGCCTCCGCCGATCCGAACCCGACCGGGGCGACCGGCGCGCCCGAGGTGTTGAAGGGAAAGACGGTGATCACGCTTCCAGGCTGCCCGCCGAACCCCTACAACCTGCTCGGCACCGTTCTCCAATACGCGACGTTCGGCACGCTGCCGGCCCTCGACGGGCTGGGGCGGCCGAAGTTCGCGTACGCGCGCACGATCCACGAGGACTGCCCCCGCCGCGCCCACTTCGACGCGGGCCGGTTCGTCGAACGGTTCGGCGACGAGAATCACCGCCTCGGGTACTGCCTGTACAAGACCGGCTGCAAGGGGCCCAAGACCTACGCCAACTGCTCCCAGCAGCATTTCGCCGAGGTCGTGGGGGCGTGGCCCGTCGGGGTCGGCCACCCCTGCGTCGGGTGCACGGAGAAGTCGATGGTCTTCCGCGAGGCGCTGTACGCCACGGTCGAGATCGACCGGCCGACGCCTCCGGACACGTATCCGCCGATCCACGCCGACCGCGGCGGGGTGAGCGCCGCCGCCGTCGGAGCGGCAGGGATTGTGGGAGGCGCGCTCCTCGGGGCCGGCGTGATGAACGCGAGGAAACTCAGCGACGCGGCGAAGGAGGACGAGCGGAAAGCGACCGACAAAAAACAGGAGGGACAGTGACATGACCGTCACCCGGCGTGCCCTGCTCAAGGGCCTGGTCGCAGCGGGGGGGACGGCCGCGACGCTCGGGCTTCCCGTCGCCTCCGCCGCCGCAAG
>Ga0153915_10004180_pt1 | contig 13281 bp, 8 predicted proteins | sample Opewatmetagenome_2_FD_107003 | JGI IMG/M metagenome (GOLD analysis project Ga0153915, IMG submission 107003) | Freshwater wetland microbial communities from Ohio, USA - Open water 3 Core 3 Depth 3 metaG | ecosystem: Environmental > Aquatic > Freshwater > Wetlands | place: USA: Ohio, Lake Erie... | reverse complement strand
CGACCTTGCCGAACCCGAGGAGCACCTCCTTGACCGCCTGCGCCCGGGCCAGCGCCAGGTCCCGCAGGTCGTCCGTCTTCACCTCGATGTGCGTGAGGATCAGCTTCTCCATCTCGGGGTCCGGCAAGTCCTTCGCAAACCCGAGGAAGTTGCGCGGCTTCGGGAACTTCTCCACCTTGTAGGCCGCCTTGAGGAATTTCGGGTATTCCCCCGGCGTAACCGTCACGTTGTCGACCGGGACGGGGGGCAGTCCCTGCTTCGTCATCTCCTTGAGCTTCTGGACCTTGACCTTCTTCAGGAAGAGGTATCGCCGCAGCGCTTCCGGATCCTTCCCGGGATCCACGTGGCCTTCGATCTCCACCTTCAACGCCGGGCGCTCGTGGAGCGCCTTGACGAGAGTGGAGAGCTTCGCCTCTCCCGGGCCAACGACCAGGGCCGATCCCGGGTCGAACTCGAGGTAGCTGAGTTCCTCCCCGCCGCCAAAGATGGCCCCGAGGAGAGCGAAGGGCGACGTGGCGGCCTTCACCAGGAGGTTCACGAGCACCTTGAGGATGATCCGGCCCACGCTGAACTTGGGGTCGTCGATGTAGCCCGAAACCGGGACATCAAGCTCGATTTCGCCGCTCCGGTTCTTGAGCAGGGCGACCGCCAGCGACACCGGGAGCTTTGTGGCGTCGGGGCTCTCCACGCGCTCCCCGAGGGTGAACTGGTCGATGAATACCTTGTTCGTGGCGTCGAGCTTCTTCTTTGCGACGAGATAACGGAGGGACAGGGTGAGCTTTCCCTTCTGGATGGCATAGCCGAGGTACTTGCCGGCGTACGGCGTCATTGGAGAAAGATCGATGTCCTTGAAGGCCACGGTCGCGTCCACGAACAGGTCGCTGCTCAGCGGGTTGATCTTTCCCGAAATCTCGAGCGGGGCATCGGTTCCGAGCCGGCCCCGCAGGTCCAAGTCTGCCCTCCGGTCCGCCTCCGAAGAGAGCCCGGACACCCGTCCTCCGATTTCGACCAGGGTCGCCGAGTAGGCGGGCTTGATGAACCGATCGGAGAAGTCGACCGTCCCTCCCTGGAGCGTCACGACGCCGATCGTCACCGGGACCGGAGCCGGAGGAGGGCCGGGAGCCGGTGCGGCGGCGTTGTCCTGCGCGGCGACAGCGTTGTCCTGAGCGGCGGCGGGCGCCTCCTTCACCACGATGCCCTGGACGTTGAACGTCCCGTCACGCTCCACGATCAGGCGGGAGTAGAAATCGGTCAGGGCAATCCCCGCCACCGAGACGCGGGTCGGGTTGTACCCGGCATCGATCCCCGTGAGCAACAGGGAGTCCCACTTGAGGAAATCGTTCGAGAAGGCCTTGTCCACGGAGGAGAACCCGGACAGCGCGGCGCTCCCCTGGTAGGCGACCTTCACGCCGCCTCCTTCCGGGCTCGCGACGGAGAGCGTCCCCTCCGCGGACGCCTTCCCTCCGGTGACCAGGATCTTGACCTTCTCGGTGAAGTACGGTTGAAGCGGGACGATGTCGCATTCCTTGACGGCCACCGCGAGGCTCGCGCCGACGGGATTGAGGGAAACCGTCCCCCGCGCGGATACGCTCCCCTTCCCGCCGACCTGCAGCGACAGGGCACCCTTTCCGACGGCGCCTTTCCTTGTCGCGAGGTTTTCGCCCTTGAGGGCAATCCCCCGGATTTCGAGGGACACGGGGTCCGACGGGACCCGGTCCTCGAACCGGACGGCATACCGGTCGATGTCGATCCGGCCAAGCCGGACCTGCCACGGGGCCTCATCCCCCTTTTTGCCAGCCTTCCTCGCCACCGCGGCCGGGTCGCCGGCTTCGGCGGCGGCGGGCGGCGGCGCGGGCAGGAGCGAGGCCACGTTCCACGTTTGTCCCGCCGGCCGGACGATCGCCGCCTTGCCGCCCCGGCTCGCTACATCGCCGACGACCGCCTCCTTGCGCGGCAGGTCGATCCGGACGTTACGGACCGAAAAGGCGGGGATCGAAAGGAAGTCTTCTTTCTCCCCGGCCTTCCGGAGGCGCAGCGATTTCAGGGATGTCTCGAGCTCGGAAAGGACCACCCCGAGTTTCTTCCCCGCCTCGGCGGCCGCATACCGCGTCCTGAGATCCAGCGTTCCGTCCTCGACGGTGAACAGGACGCTCTTCGCGTAGTACGGGGCGTACTTCCTGAGCCGCGCGCCCACGATTTCCAGGGCTCCCTCGGCGGCCGGCGGGTCGACCGAGAACGTCCCTTTGACTGCGACGGTCTCCGCCGCCTCGGTGCGCAGGGAGAAGTCCGCCTCCGTCTTCCCGTCCCGGGTGGTCGTGAAGTGACGGACGTCCAGCGTCACCGGGTCGAGGGTCGTCCTGAACGGCCCCGACGCGGCCAGGTCCCTGTATTCCGCCTTTCCGCCCGCGATCCGGACCGACTCCGCGGTAACCGTCCATCCCGGCGCCCCGGACTCCTTCTCCTCCCCCGGCGGGGGTTCCTTCCCCTTGCCCTTCCCGGCCGGCGCGGGCGAGGCCCCGAAAAGTGATTGCACGTTGAGGGCCCCCGACTTGTCCCGCCGCAGGGACACATCGGGCGACTGGAGGAGAACGCGGGACAGGGCGACCTTTCGCAACGAAAGGTCCGAGGAGGCTACTTCCACGTCGAACAGGGGGAACGCCAGGAGGCCGGCCCCGCCGCTCTCCGTCACCTTCACGTCCCGAAGGGCGATCTTGCCGCCGTATCCCAGGGTCGGAGGACGGTCCCGGTATTGCGTGAAGGTCACCTTCCCGATCACGTCGAGGAAGGCCGAAGGAATCCTGAAATTGAGACGCGCCGGGATGTATTCGACGTAAGCCGGGATGTCGAAACGCCGGATGTCGATGTCGAACGATGTCTCCCGGGACTCGGCGAAGGGCTTCGTCTTCCCGCGCAGATCGACCGGGGTCCCGTTGACCCGCGCCGCGAAGTAGGGCTGGACGTACCTGTTCACATAATACGGAATATTGGAGACGAATGGGACGCTCAACTCGATTTCCGTGACCCTGTGCACCCGGTTCTTGGGGCCGTCCCGGAATTCGACCGCCCCGCCGCGGAGGCGGATGTTGTTCAGCGAGAACCGGACCGGCTTCTTCGCCGGTTCGTCCGGCTTGGACGCGAACTCCTCGAGAATGTCTGAGAAATTGTAGGTATTGGCGTCCGTGCGGACGACGCGCACGAATGGCCGCTCCAGGCGGACCTCCTTGAAGATCGGCCCGCCCCGAAACAGCGACATGGTTTCGAGGTTCAGGTAGAGCTCGTCGAAGGAGAGGAACGGATCCGTGCCGTTCCGGTCGTTGAGGACGAATCCCCTGACGCTCACGGAGAGGGTGAACGGGTTTACAGCGATTTCCCGGATGGCGGCGGACCTGTGGAGGGTCCCGGACAGTTTCTTGACGAGGACACTCTTGAGAACCGGCGGCGCGATGAAGAAGCCGGCCACCGCAACGACGACGAGAAACGCGGCTGCCCCGATCAGCGAATTCCGCAGCCAACGCTTCGACCGTACCACATCGAGAATCGTCTTCACGGGGAACCCTGCCATTTCTTGAATTGTAGGTGGCGGCCCGGAATCCCGTCAACACGAGATTCATCCTAATGAAAATACAGAAGAGGAGGTCGCTATGAAGGGAGTTCCAGGCGTTGTCTTGTTGATCGTCGCCATGGCTGCGTACGTCGGCGCGGGCGCGGCGCAGGCCGGAATGAGCCATGGAACGGACGAGGCAAAAGTGAAGCTATCCGCCGTGCCGAACGTGAAGACGACGGCCGAAGGGGAGGCGGATTTCACGCTCAGCAAGGACGGGAAGACCCTGCATTACATCCTGCACGTGAAGGATCTCGAGAACACCACGATGGGACACATCCATGAGGCGGGCCCGGGCGGCGCGCCCGGCGCGGTAATCGTCTGGCTCTACCCGACGAACGGAACGGCGCCGTCCCTCAAAGAGGGAAAAACCACGGGCATCCTCGCCGAGGGCGATATCGTCGCCGGGAAGCTCGGCGGCCCGATGAAAGGCGGGACCGTGAAGGATCTCTTCGGGAAGCTCACGTCCGGAAAAGCCGGCGTCGCGGTCCACACGAAGGCCAACCCGGGCGGTGAGCTCTGGGGACTCCACAAGGGAGAGGAGCCGAAGAAGAAGATGATGTAGTTCGGCGTCGGGAGGGGTCCCGCGCACGCGGGACCCCTCCTCCGTCGTGTCACGCCTCGACCCATTCCTCCTGGAGAACGTCTCCCTGGAGACCGAGCACCACGCACCGGATCGGAATCTTCCTCCGGGCCTGCCGTGCCGCCGCCAGGGCCGTCCCCAACAGGCCGCGGCAACACGGCACCTGCATGATCATCACCGTCAGAGTGCTGATCTTCGCGTCGTCGATCCATCCCTTGATCTTCGCCAGATAGAGGTCTTGCCCCCCATCGAGCTTCGGGCAGGCGATCGCCAGGGCCTTCCCTTTGAGTGCGTCGGTGTGGAAGTTCCCCATCGCGAACGGCACGCAATCGGCGGCCAGGAGCACGTCCGCCCCCTTGTAGTAAGGAGCTTGGGGAGACACCAGATGCAGCTGGATCGGCCACTGCCGGAGCTGGGAGGCGACTCTGCCCCCCGCCTCCTCCGGCGCATCCTTCTTAGTGAAGTCGACCATCCGGGAACCCGGGCATTCTGCATATCCGCTCATTGCGACACCTCCGCGCCTCGCGGCGAAAATTGCGCCTCCAACGTCACGACGAACGCCTCGTAATTCGCCCTCATCCCCGCGAACCGTTCGTCGGCCTCGTCGAACCTCGCATAGATCTCTCCGATCTGGTGGGTTGACAGTATCCGGTCCACCCAGGGGTACAGGATATCGTCCTCCTTCCGAATGTGATCCGTGAGGATGGTCGCGTATCCGGCCAGGCTCGCCGCGGCCCCGTCACGGTCCCTTCTTTCCAGGGCGTCGAGGAGGTCTTTAACGCGCGCGCGGCCGCGTCGATGGTCGTCGAGCATCGCCTTGAGTATGTCGAGGTCCGGGTCGAGAAAGGAAAAGAGGATCTCTTCCTCCTTCGCGTGATGGCACCGGTCCGCGAACGTCCGGACGAAGTCGACCCCGTCGACGATCATCTGTCGGCCCCGCGCGGACTCGACGTCGAGCCGCTCGATCAGATCGGGAACGATGGCAATGAACCGCTTGATGAGCGTGTGCTCGTCGACCAGCCTCTTCACCGCGGGCGACCGGTTTCCCCGACTGGTGGACCGCCGGCGCCCCGCACCTGTCTCCGGGGACTCGACGACCCGCCCGGGAGAGACGACCGCGGCGATCCGCGATAGGAGCGCCGATTCGTCCTCGGGCGACAAGCCGTGGATCTCTACGATGTCGCCCAACAAGCACGTTCCGACGCTGCAGGGCACGCATCCGATGCCGAACGCATCGAGGATCAATCCCGCCGCGGGATGACGGCCGATCAGCTCTTTGACGGGCGTGCGAAGCAAAGTCTCCATGGGCGCCTCCTTCTCCGTAGGTCCATTGTCGCGACGGAGGCGATCGGCGTCCTTGACGCACGTCAAGGCCGGAAGCCGGGCCGTGGTGGCAGCGAGAAAGCCTCCACGCGCGTCGCACGGGAATCGCCGATGAGGAGCGCAGGGCGCCGGTCGCCGGAGCGCGGCGGGATTATTCGTCGAGGATCTCGCGGACCTTCCGCAGGAGGCTATCGGCCGTGAACGGCTTCTGGAGGAACGGGGTGCCCGGGTCGAGGAATCCGTGCCGGCCGATGGCCTCGTCGGGGTAGCCGGACATGTAGAGGACCTTCATTCCCGCCAGGAACGCCGGGAGTTGTTCGACGAGCTGGCGCCCCCCGACTACGGGCATCACGACATCCGTGAGCATGAGGTCGATGAAGTTCTTCCGTTCGTCGATGAGCCGCAGCGCTCCGGCGCCGTCTTCGGCCTCGAGCACGTGGTACCCGCTCTTGCGCATGATCTCGGCGGCAAGCATCCTGACGACCGGCTCGTCCTCGACAAGGAGGATCGTTTCCTTTCCGCGTGGCGCAGACCGTGGCCTCGTCGCCCCCCCGTGCGCCCCTTCTGCCGCCTCGTGCCGGGGGACGTAGATCTTGAAGCTCGTTCCCCTCCCGGGCTCGCTGTAGACCCAGATGGTGCCGCTGCTCTGCTTGACGATCCCGTATACCGTGGACAGCCCCAGCCCAGTTCCCTTCCCCATCTCCTTGGTCGTGAAGAACGGCTCGAAGAGACGTTGTTTCGTCCCGTCGTCCATCCCGGTCCCGGTGTCGGTGACGGTCAGCATCACGTGGGGGCCGGGCAGGATCGACGGATGCCCGGAGGCATACTCGCCGGAGAGATCGACGTTCGCCGTCTCGATGGTGAGTCTTCCCCCTTCCGGCATCGCATCGCGGGCGTTGACGGCGAGATTCATGATGACCTGCTCGATCTGCCCCGGATCCACCTTCACCATCCCGAGCCCCGGGCGCAGGACGGTGATCAGGTCGACGTCCTCCCCGATCAGGCGCCGCAGCATCTTGTCCATGTTGGACACCACGGCGTTCAGGTCCAGGATCCGAGGCTGGAGCACCTGCTTCCGGCTGAAAGCCAGCAACTGGTGTGTCAGGTCCGCAGCCCGGTCGGCCGCGCGCTGGATCTCCTCGACTTCGCGGCGATGGGGAAAGCCCTCCGCGAGCTCCATCAGGAGGAGGTCGGCGTACCCCCGGATCGCGGTCAGGAGGTTGTTGAAATCATGCGCGACGCCGCCGGCAAGTCGTCCGACCGCCTCCATCTTCTGCGCCTGCCGGAACTGTTCCTGGCTGCGGTGGAGCGCCTCCTCCGTCTCCTTGCGCTGCGTCAGGTCGCGCGCGAAGACTTGGGCGGCCGGCCTCCCCTGGTGGAGGATCGGGACACCCATCGCCTCGACCTCCAGGACCGAACCGTCCAGCCGGACGAACTTCTGCTCCGTCAGGGACGTCGGCCTCCCCTCGCCGACGACCTGCCGGATCCGCTCCTGAATCGACTCCCGGGAGTCGGAGTGGACGACGTCCAGGAGAGGCTTCCCGGCCATGTCGTCCGCCGCGCGCGCGCCCAGCAGTCTGACCCCCGTCTCGTTCATGTAGACGATCCGGCCCTCGCATGCGACGAAGATCATCTCCGGGGAGCCGTCGACGAGGCGGCGATACCGCTCCTCGCTGTCGCAGAGCGCCTCCTCCATCAGCTTCCGCTCGGTGATGTCCAGCAGGAGCCCGTCCACGAACGCGAAAATGCCCTCGTCGACGTAAAAGAGCTGGCGCCGGTCCTCCAGCCAACGCGTCTCGCCGTCCTGACAGCGGATCCGGTACTCCGCGCGCAGCACGCGCCGCCTGTCCGCGATTGCCTTCCGGTACGTGCCGCGGACCCGCTCCAGGTCGTCCGGGTGGATCAACTCCCTCCAGGAGACGGCGCCCGACAGGAAATCCCCGGCCGGGTAGCCGGTCAGGCGTTTGACTTCCGCTCCTATGAATGACAGGGACCAGTCGGGCAATCCGCGATAGACGACCCCGGGGATGTTGTTCATGAGGGACAGGAGGCGCCTGGAATCCTCCTCCGCCCGCGTTTCATTTCTCTTTGCGTCGGTGATTTCGGTGATGATGTGGACCGCCCCGGTGAGGTTCCCCCTGTCATCGTGGAGAGGATCCACGGAGACCTTGACCCAGATCCCCTTTGCCGGGACTTCCACCTCCATCGATTCGCGCCGGCGGCTTGTCGCGCTCCGGAGGAAAGGACAGTCTGTCGCAGGGGAGAGGATCCGGTGGACGACGTCGCTGCACGGTTTCCCGATGATTTCCTCGGCCGGGAGCCCCAGGAAGTCGGTCATGGCGGGGTTCACGTAAACGAGACGCCGCTCCCCGTCGAGGACCGCGACCGGGTCACGCACCGCGTCGAGGACGTGCCGCTCGACGCGCCCCTCGATCCCGCCTCCCATGTCGCGACCCCCCCCCGAGGGTAATGGTTTCCGGGACTTTATCGGATCGAGGCTCACCGAACATTAACACTGTTTCGAGATGGAACGGGTGTAAAATGCCGTCTATTTTGTGGTATATTCGACGCTGTTTTGCCTGATTGAAAACATTCCTGCCAAGGACGGCATGCTGATGGGCGTCCATGATCTCCGCAAGGCAGTCGGCTCGACCCCCCTGGTCGAGCTCAAGTCACTCAACCCCAATCCGAAGGTCCGGATCTTCGCCAAGCTCGAGGGCAACAATCCGGGCGGCTCGGTCAAGGACCGCACCGCTCTCTACATGCTCTCGGGAGCCGAGAAGCGCGGGGAACTGACGCCGGAGAAGACGATCCTGGAGCCGACCTCCGGGAACACCGGGATCGCCATTGCCATGCTCGGGGCCGCACGCGGATACCGCGTCAAGCTCGTGATGCCCGGCTGCGTCAGCATGGAGCGGCGGGCCGTCCTCCAGGCCTTCGGGGCGGAGCTCGTCCTCTCCGGTCCCGACGAGGGGACCGACGGGGCGATCCGGCTGGCCTTTCGCATCCACGAGGAGGATCCCGGCCGCTATTACATGCCGAACCAGTACGCGAACCAGGACAACGTCCGGGCCCACTATGAAACCACCGGCCCGGAGATTCTCGCGCAGACCGGTGGGGCCGTCGACTGCTTCGTCGCAGGGATGGGGACGGGGGGCACGCTGATGGGCGTGGCGAAATTCCTCCGCGAGAAGAAACCGAAGGCGTCGGTCGTGGGCGTGGAGCCGCGCCTCGGCCACAGGATCCAAGGGCTCAAGAACATGAAGGAGGCCATCGTTCCCCCCATTTTCCGCGAGGAGGCGCTCGACGAAAAGCTGACCGTCGACGACGAGCCCGCCTTCGAGACGGCGCGCCGGCTGGCGGTCGAGGAGGGACTGTTCGTCGGGATGTCGAGCGGCGCGGCGGTCGCCGGCGCGATCGAGGCGGCGAAGCGGATGTCCGGGGGCATCGTCGTCACGCTTCTGCCCGACCGGGGCGACCGCTACCTGAGCACGGCGCTCTTCCGGTCCGTGTGCGCGAGCTGCCCCCCTTGATCCAGAGTCCTGGGAGCCCATGAAGCCGTTCCTGTCGTGGCCGATCCGGCGCCACCTCTACCTTCTCGTCTTCCTCGGGGTCCTCCCCGCTCTCGGCATCATTCTGTATTCGGGCCTGGAGTTGCGGCGCCATATGCTCGTGGACGCGGAGCGGGACCTGACCCACCTCCTCGATTCCCTCGCATCGAGCCAGGATAACCTCGCGGTCCAGACTCGCTCCCTCTTCGAAACGTTGTCCGTGCTGCCCGCGATCCGCGCACGCGACTCCAAGGAGTGCAACGCCCTCTTTGCCTCCCTCCTCCGCCGGAACCCGCAATACGCCAACATCCTGGCGGCAGACCCGCACGGAGACATCTTCGCGTCCGCGCTGCCGATCGGCTCGATCAACGCCGCCGACCGGAAATATTTCCGCGAGGCCGTCGCGACGCGCGAGTTCTCCGCGGGAGAATACGCCGTCAGCCGGAGCACGGGAAAATCGGCGATCCATTTCGCCCAACCCGTCTATGACGACCGGCGAACGCTCCGGGCGGTCGTCCTTGCGGCGTTCAACATCGAGCATTTCAAGGACCTGGTGACGCGCGAGAAAATGCCCGGGGGCTCCGTCTTCCTGGTTACGGACCATGCGGGGATCGTCCTCCACGACTCGCGCGCCCCGTCCCAGTCGGGCCGCGTCTCCAGGGAGGAGAAGCTCCTTGACTCCCTGAATGGCCTCGCGGACGGGGGGCTAGTCAGGGCCCGGTCGGCGGACGGGATCCGGCGTCTCTATTCCTTCCGCCGCCTGCGCTTGTCCCCCGACCGACCTCCCTATCTCCTCGTCGCAGTCGGCATCCCCGAATCCGACATCTACGCCGTCCCCAACGGAATCCTCGTGCGCAACCTGCTCCTTCTCGCGGCCGCGGCCCTCTTCGCGGTCGACGCCGCCTGGATCTTCGGGAAAGTCGCGATCGTCGACAGGGTCAAATCGCTCGTTTCGGCATCCCGGCGGTTCGGGCAGGGCGACCTTGCCGCGCGCGCGGACCTTCCCCGCGCGGACGGGGAGATCGGCCTTCTGGCCCGATCCTTCGACGAGATGGCGCAATCCATCGAGGCGCGCGAACGGACCCAGAAGACGGCCGAAGAGGCGCTTCGGGAGAGCGAAGAGCGGTACCGGAGCGTGTTCCAGGACAGTCCCGCGGTCATGCTTCTGATCGATCCGGACACGTGAGGCATCGCGGACGCGAACGCTGCGGCGTGCCGTTATTACGGGTATTCGCGCGGGGAGCTCCGGGAAAAGAACATCGCGGACATCAATACACTCGGGGCGGACCAGGTGTTCGAATACTTGAAAAGGGCCAAGTCGGAGCAGGGGAGCCACTTCCTGTTTTCACACCGGCTGGCGTCCGGGGAAGTCCGTCCCGTCGAGGTTTACAGCGGGCCGGTGACCTCGCACGGGAAGACGTTCCTGCATTCGATCGTGCACGACATCTCCCTGCGCCATCGCGCGCTAGAGGCGCTCCGCCTCTCGGAGGAGAGATACCGGCTCGTTGTCGAGAACGCCAGCGACATCGTCTTCGTCGCCCAGGACGGGTTCGTCAAGTTCCCGAACCCCCGGGCGACGGCCCTGACGGGCTTCACCGCGGACGAACTGATGAGCGTCCCCTTCCCCACGTTCATCCACCCGGAGGACCGGGAGATGGTCGTCGATCGCCACCGGAGACGTCTCGCGGGGCAGGACGTCCCGGCACGATACCCGTTCCGGCTCCTGACGAAATCGGGCGATTTCCTGTGGATGGACATCTGTTCCGTTCTTATAACCTGGGAGGGACGCCCGGCGACGCTCAATTTCCTTAGGGACGTCACCCTGCAGAAGGAGCTCCAGACCCAGCTGCTCCACGCGCAGAAGATGGAGGCCATCGGCACGCTCGCGGGCGGGATCGCCCACGACTTCAACAATCTCCTTCAGGCCATCACCGGCTTCGCCGCCCTCGCCCTCATCGCACTGCCCGAAGGGGACGATCGCGTCCGCTCCAACGTGCGCAACATTGTGAAGGCCGCGGACCGGGCCACGGCGCTCGTTCGAAGGCTGCTCGCGTTCAGCCGGCAGGACGGCGCCTCCCCGCAGCGCATTCTGGATCTGAACATCGAGGTGGGCCACACGATCGAGATCCTCGAACGGACAATCCCCAAGATGATCCGGGTCGAGACACACCTCGCGCGGGACCTGCGGCCGATCCTGGCGGATCCGATTCAGATCGAGCAGGTGATCATGAACCTCGCGACGAACGCGCGCGACGCAATGCCGGACGGCGGATGCATGCACATCCAAACGGAGAACCGCATGGTGTCCGACGACGACGCCCGGCGCCCTGCGGGAGGCGCCTCGGGCCCCTGCGTCATCCTGCGCGTCACGGATTCGGGCGTGGGGATGGACGCCGGAACGATGGCCAAGATGTTCGACCCCTTTTTTACGACCAAGGACGTGGGAGCGGGGACCGGACTCGGCCTGTCGACCATCTACGGCATCGTTCTCGGACACGGGGGTTGGATCCATTGCGAAAGCGAGCCGGGCCGCGGCGCCTGCTTCGAGATCGTCTTCCCCGCCGCCGTGGAGTCGCTCGGGTCTTCAAGCGAGGAACCTCTTCCCGATCCGGCGCCGTCCCGGGGGTCGGGAACCATTCTCGTCGTGGACGACGAGCAGATGATCCGGGGGCTGGAGAAGACGATTTTCGAGGCCAACGGCTATGCGGTCGTCCTGGCGGAATCGGGCGAAAAAGCCCTCGAACACCTCCGGCTGAAGACCGGACGGTTCGACCTCGTGATTCTGGATCTCGGCATGCCGGGGATGGGGGGCCGGAAGTGCCTCGAAGAGCTGAGACGCCTCGACCCACGCGTGAAGATCCTTGTTGCGAGCGGCTATTTTGAACACGTCCATGCGCCGGATCTCCTCGATGCCGGCGCGTGCGGTTTCATCGCCAAGCCATACGACGCGCAGGATCTTCTGGGCCGGGTCAAAGCGATTATCGGCACGATGCCCGGCGCACACTAGGAAGAGCGTCCGGCGGCATCCGGCCCGGGGTCCCGGGGCCGGATGCGTTGCCGGATGGATATCGCTTAGAAATCGCTTATTTTTTCTTTCCCTTCTTGGGAGTCTTCTCCTTGTCCGCCGCGGCCTTCTCCCTGACGGGCGCCTGCGCTTCCGGCCAGTTGTTGAGGTCGTGGGCGATGTAGTGGCACGTCCCGCACTTGGGGAACTTCTTCATGAGCCCGGCCTGGTGCTTCTGCGGATGGCACTGCGCGCACGCCGGGACGGTGCGGTGCACGTCCGCGTGGCACTTCACGCACGCCACGGTCTTGTGTTTGGCCGGCGACGCCGACAGAAGATCGAGGGCCTTCCTGTGGCATGCGCCGCAATCCTTGTTCGGGACATCGGGGCCGTAAGCCACTACCGAAGGCTGATGCGCCCGGTGGCACTTTCTGCAGTCGGCCTGGGCCATCTCGGCGGAGTGTGGGCGGTGGCACTTGACGCATTCGGGAATCTTCCGGTGGACGTCGTGACAGCTCGAACAGAACAGCGACGTGTGCTTGCTCTTGTGCTCCTTGAGCTGCTTGATCTGGTCGGTGTGGCAGCTCAGGCATGCCTCGGTGACCTTCGCCCCGAACGCGATGTTCAGCGGCTTGTGCGGGTTCTTGTGGCACTCGAGGCAGTTCTTTTCCTGATAATGCGGCTTCCCTTCGTGGCACTGGCTGCATTTCGGGACGTTATTCTTTGAGGTCGGGCGGTGCCCCGCGTGGCAGTCGAGGCAGGTGACCTCCGATCGATGCTTCGCGCCGGCGGCGGCGACATCGGCCGGCGGCCCGGCGTGGCACTTGACGCAGTCGTCCTGGGTCAACGTCGCCCCCGCCTTGTCCGCGGCCGACAGATGCCGCGGCACGGCGAAGAAACCCAACGCAAGAACCGCGAGGAACCCAACGAGAACGGCGAGCCCCCTCGAACCTTTCATGTTCCCTCCTTTTGGACCCGTATCGCGGGGTATCGGTGCAACCGGCGGCAGCGCCATCCCATATACCCGCCGCGACATTTCTTGTCAAGAAGAAGGAACCGAAATGCAAGCGCCGCACAGGCATCCGCTGCGCCCGGAGTGTGGGAACTACCGCGGCGTTCCTCCGCGCCGCGACCCCGGGGGGGAGGCCCTCCGCGGATCCTCGGGCCACGCGTGCCTCGGGTACCGCCGCATCAGCTCCCGGCGGAGGCCCGGGTAGTG
>Ga0153915_10004179_pt1 | contig 13281 bp, 10 predicted proteins | sample Opewatmetagenome_2_FD_107003 | JGI IMG/M metagenome (GOLD analysis project Ga0153915, IMG submission 107003) | Freshwater wetland microbial communities from Ohio, USA - Open water 3 Core 3 Depth 3 metaG | ecosystem: Environmental > Aquatic > Freshwater > Wetlands | place: USA: Ohio, Lake Erie... | reverse complement strand
GACATCGCGGTGGTAGCCGTCAGAACAAACAGAAGCAACAATTAACCGATAAAGGCGGCTAATCCGCACTGGCCGTGCGGATGAAAAGGGGGTCTCCCGCCCCCTGCCGCCGAAATAAAACAGGGAATTGAGGAAAATGAAAATGGCAAAAGCAAACAGAAAAGACCCGGTCGCGGGAGAGGGCGGAGGCAGGGCCGCGAAAGACGCGAAACTTCCCGTACCGCGGGATCATGAGAAAATACCCGGTATCGGCGGCCTTGATTTTCAGCCCATACCGGTCGCGGCGGCGCGTGTGTCGCGTCCCTTTGACGGCTATCCGATGAAGAAAGTCAAAATCGGCGAAGCTCAGACGTTCGCCGCTTATGTGGTGGCTCTTAATCCGGCAGTCCCGGTCAGACAGGACCCGGCCAACACGAAGGTAAAGCAGAAGGACGGAACATTTCAACAGATAAAAAACCATCACAGCCGGTTTATCCGCGACTACGAAAGCGGCGACAACAATGAGGTTGTCTTCGACCGCGTAGTCGAGATCGGCGGCAGGGAATTCTTCTGCGCGATTGTTCCGTCGCACAATGTCCGCGCTCAGCTCTGCTTTAAATACGACAACGAACGCAGGCGGGTCGAAGTCGACGCGGATTATCTGTTTCTGGATACCGCGCAGGATCAGCGTTTGAAGCGCGTATTCGAGCAGATAATCAATCCGAAGCTGCAGCTTGAGCGCGAGGCGTCATTTATTTCCGGCGAATCCAACGATGACGCCGGGGATGAAAAAACTCTTACCGAAGACGAAGTGTAAAGCTTCAGAATCAATTAACCCTTTAACAAAGGAGCGGGAAAAACGCTCCGGCACAAGGAGGATTAGAAATGAAAAAATTTACAGTTATTTTTGCTTTGTTGATGCTGATGATTCCTTTTTCCATCAACGCGGAATGGATGGCCTACACGGTAAAAACATCGTCGGGTCTGATCATTAACGGCGCGGGTTTATACCACGGCGTCAAGGTAAACACGGACGGAACGAATGACGCGACTGTAACAGTTTACGACAGCACAACTGCTTCCGGCCCGGTGATCGATGCATCCACGGTTTACAGCGGATCTTCAAATTCCGGATCGTCCAGCTATGCGCCGCCTCTTCAGTATAAAAGCGGATTGTATCTTCAACTGGCGACTTCAGGAACAGCGACAGTAACCGTTTATTACACGCCAAGCGATCTAAAATAAGGAGGTGTCATAATGAAAAAACTTTTATTCATATTATTTTCGATTCTGCTTTTTACGGGAGTCTGTTTTGCCGGACCGGTTGTCGATATCAACAGCCCCGGCGGCATCAGCGGCCTTGACAGCGCGACCGTCGGGTCGCTTCTCTCCACGCAGGGGACAAAATCGCCGTTCTACATCAATGATGTGGCGGCAGGCCGTCCCCTGCTTTCGGGCGGCGCGAACGTCCAGCCCGGCTACGCTCCGTGGAGCCTTCTGGGTTCAAACGGCGCGGCCTATAATCTGGACGGCATAAGCAGTATGGTGCAGGGAATGACATTCTCCCGCACCCTGAACATCAATCCTGACGCTTCTGAGATTGCAGGCGTCCAGTATCAGTCCGTTGCCAATGCGCTTGCCTATATCGGAACTCAGTCGCCTGTGCCTTCTCTCCTGAACCGCTGGGCTCTGTATGTCAGTGGAACGCTGGCGGAAAATATCGACCTCGGCAATATGGCTTATATCAACATTGTTGGAACAGGAAATGCTCTACTTATGGGGAAGATAGATAATACCTGTACGGAGTCTGGAATGCAATGGAATACGCTGCTTACAGAAAGGCCCTGGACTATTTACAATTGCGATATAGCGGATTTCAGTCCTTCCGCATTATCCTTCAGCAGTCTTATTAATTGCAGAATAGGCAATGGAACCCCCGTGGCAAACACTTCGGTCCTGATGGACGGCTGTACAATATTCGACGGCGACTATAGCGGAGTTGTTATAGGTCTTCTTGAAAGATGTATTATAAATCATGGAACATTTGGTAACCAGTTAGGCTTTGTGTTTAATATAAATGATTCCTATGTCATGGGGGAATCTACATTTAATGGAAGTGTTATCGCAAACAATACAGTCTTTGAGCATTCGGGTATCTACCATAGTGTTCCATCTCTCAACGGCGGGCAATATTATAATTGTTTGTTTTCAGGCGGTATCAACATTAATTTCCCGGATGGTACAATATACGCTTTTGATTCCAGTATTTTGACCAGTCAACACTCGTTTGATATGTCAGCCGCCGCAGATGTACAAGTAACATTAAGAGACGTGAGTTTTCCGAATGATATAACTCTTGGAACAAACTGTACGTTGACTACGGATAATTGTAATCTCGGCGGAGAAGTAACTTTGGGAGAAGGAAGTACATGGGTAAACGAAGGTCCTCATATCATAGGGGGAATCGGGGCTTTCGATCATCTTGAAGTTCCCGCCATGACACCTGTGAATGCGGTTGCCGCGACAGCGACATTAACGGCGTCGGGTAATGCTTCAAATACAGACTGGGTCGCAGCTTGGCCCTTAGGATCGCCATCCGCATCAAGATATTATTATTTCAAGGATACTCTGGATACCGCTTCGACAACATGCGACGTGCTTATAGGCGCGAATGTTGACGAAACCATGAACCATCTGAAAAATGCCATGAATCATGATGCTGCCACGGCGAATGTGGATTATGTCTGCGGATCTGCGGATCCTTTTTATGCAGCCGCTGACGACTCAAGTGCCGCTGTTAAAGTTGTTACCGCCAGAGTAAAAGGAATATCCGGCAACTCTATTTATCTGGAGTCTTCAAGTAATATCGGCATCATACCAATGTCAGGCGGCGTTGACGGAACCGTGTCAAAGGCAGGGGGAACTTGTATGGATTCTTCCTATTTCTACTATTGCATAGCGGATAACACGGTCGCCGATACAAACTGGCGTAGGATCGCGCATGGTTCCGCTTTTTAATCGGGGAAGTTGAAACAGAAATAATTTAACAATGATGAGCGGCAGCCGATACCTGGCTGCCGCAGCAAACAATCAGATGTTTCCGCCGCTCTGATCTAACCGGCGGAAACGCGGGGAATAAATAAGGCGGCTGACAGGAGGATGCACTCTTGTCAGCCGCTTTTCCAATTGACGACGATCTGAATTTATGCTTTGCATATACGCAAAATTTTATTTATGATAAGTATTAATCATGAATAAATACGTCTGTCAGGTTTCAGAATTAGAAAACAATAAGTTGCAAATCACAAATAATTATCACGGGATGCGGCGCCGTAATAATAAAAGGGACTGTTCTATTTAATTCCAAAGAAAAGCGGAAGGCGCGGGAAGGCTGGATAAAAACAAGCAAGGCGTCGCCGGATTTCACCGGATTTTATAATTGGTTGCGATATGAAAAAATCATACGTGTTCATACTATTGATAATACCGGCGATGCTTCTTTTTACCACCGCGCTTATAAAGCATGCGAACGGTCCGTACTGGATAACTTATAATGCTGAGCCGGAATATATGTATCTATGCAACTCTCTTGCCCTGGCTGAGTCAAAGCGGGTATTCTTTAACGGTAATCCCGGAACAACTCTTCAGATCATGGGAGCGGCAATACTGAAAATATCACACGCACTCTGTTCTTCCGGGAAAGAAAGTCTGGAATCAGCCGTTCTCGGGAATCCTGAATTTTATTTAAACGCTATCAACATGGCACTGGTGTCTTTAAATATATTAATGCTGTTCATCATTGGCATGGTGGCATTTTCCCTGACCGGAAATATCTGGCTTAGTCTGCTGCTGCAGTTTTCGCCATTTCTTTCCACTACCATTATAATTCAGGGTTTCCCCCGGGTTTCCGTTGAACCGCTCCTGCTTTTTGCCGGTTTGCTGTTCGTCCTGATTCTGGTAAAAATTATTTTCTGCAAAAACCTGTCTAAATCCGTTCACTGGTATATTTTGGCTTTTGCCTTTGTTTCAGGTTTCGGCATAGCCACGAAAATAACCTTTTTCCCTTTACTGCTCATTCCGCTTTTCGCATTGCCTAAATTACGAAATAAAATATGGTTTCTTATTCTGACCGCTTTAAGTGTCGCTTTGTGGATATGGCCGGTAATTTCCCAGTATAAATATATTATTTTCTGGTATTATCATCTTTTTACTCATGTCGATGTACTTGGCACCGGCAAACCCGGAATTATAGATACAGGCATCTATTGGGGAAATTTTAAAAATCAATTTTTCAGTAACCTGTCATCCTTCCTTATATGGTTTTTTGTCGTTGGATTTATGGCGGTTTTTATGCGGCATTCGAAAAATGAAGATGGGATTGATTCAATAAGAAATAATGCATGGCAGGATATCTCCATCAGAATTTTAGTTGCGATTTTAATTGCGCAACTGTTTGCGGTTTTGATTGTTTCCAAACATAATTTTAATCACTATTTATTGCCAGTAATAAGCCTTTCCGGATTTTTGTTATTCTTAGTGTTTGTTAATCTGCAAAAATTTAACAATTTTCATAACCGTTTTGACATCAGGAAAATGGTTTTCATTCTCGGCATTATTTTATTATTCAGCTGTGTATGCGGAATAATCGGCATCAGAATGATATACATGCAGAAAATGCAGATAAAAGAAGAAACACTGGCAGTTTATCAGGAAGTTGAAAGCAAGTATAAGAATTATTTTAAAATCATATCTTATTTCCCGATTGACTCCTCTTCTCCTGTTTGCGCTTTGGCATTTGGCAATTTCTATACTAAAGGTTTATTTTCCGAAACACTTAACAGTATTTACGGAGAAAAACACTTTTATTCTGTTCTTTCCGGAGAGTTTCATGGTTATGACAATGTTTTCTATATTGAAGATGTGATATTCAGTGGATGCGATAAAATAATTTTTTATGGACCGCCGATTTCCGTTAGTAACAAGGTTCAAATTGAATATTCCACCGGTTCTACCTTATATCTTAAAGATATTTATGGCGGACAATATAAGACCATTTATGTTCTTGAAGGCATTAAAACCGATCGGAGCAGAAGGAATCCGCCGATAAGTCCTTCTCCGCATTTTGATTTTTTCAGGAATATTTTGCAGTTTCCATAAACAGGGTTTATAATGCAGCCATGAAAAAAGGCGTTTCCCGAAGGTTTTGATCAAACCGGCGGGAAACGAATAAATTAATGAAGCGGCTGACGGGAGAATGCTCTCTTGTCAGCCGCTTTTCCAATTGACAACAATATGCATTTATGCATTGCATATATGTATAATTTCATTTATGATAAGTTCCAATCATGAATAGATGAATCTTTCTGATTTCAGAATTACAAAACAAAAAGTTGCAAATCATAAATAATTATCACGGGAGACCGTGCCTTAATATTATTGTGTCAAAGTTATTGCACAAGAATACACATTCTGATTTCAGGGAGCTTTACCGGAACTTATGCGCGGGATAATGAGATATTATAAAATCTGGCTGCCTTTATTGAGCATTGTCTTATTTTTCGGCCTTGCCGAACTTATTTGCCGAAGTTTTGCTTTAACAGATAAATTAAACGCGGATTTTAAATTCTATATCCATAACGTGGATGACGACCTTGAAGAGACGTTTATGGCGGAAGACGCCTCTCTTATGTGGTTTCCCAGGCCAAATTATCGTAACGGGTTAATCAATATCAATTCACAGGGATTCAGGGATAAAGAACGCACGGTAAAAAAAGACGGGAATGTTTTCAGGATATTATGTCTGGGAGATTCCAGTACATTCGGGTGGAGTGTTCGTTTGGAAGAAACATACCATGCTCTTCTTGAAGAGAAGCTGAATAAGGAATACGGTCGAAGCGGCGCAAGATTTGAAGTTATAAACGCAGGCGTGACCGGCTATACGTCATATCAGGGTTTGCGCTTGTATAAGCAGAAAGGCTACAGATATAAGCCCGATATTGTAATTTTTTATTTAGGAATAAATGACAGTCAAAAGAAATTTTATCTTAGCGATAAACAGATAATTCCGGATAATATTCTTTCGAATTCTAATGCTGATATAAAAAATAATTTATTATTGAAATTAAGTTCATACAGACTTTTGCGAAAAGTTATTGTTAACATTTCCGGCATGATTAGAAATAATACCGGAGAAAAAGTTCAACGTGTATCATCTGAAGATTTTAAGAACAACATTCTGGAATTGAACAGATCATGCAGGAAGAACGGCTCAAGGCTTTTGCTGATTTCAATTCCTTTTAACAAAAAAGAGATTGACAGATTAAATCTTAACGCAGAAGCAGCTTTCGTGCTTAATGAACTGGAAAACATTTCTAAAACATATAATATCCCATTAATATATATTCCGGAAATGTCCACAGGGGCGCCGTTTGTTGATAACAGTCAGCTGTTTTTGGATGTGTGGCACCCCAGCCCCGCGGGACACAGAATTATTATGGAAAGATTATATGAATATCTTGTAAATTATAAATTATTGCCGGGGAATCATACTTGATTTCAAATAATTCTCTGCCTTCTATTTATCCGCAATTACACCCTCAGTAACATTCACCTTTCATTATTAACATTTCACGCCTCAAAAAAAACCTTGTCAAATCCTTTAACTGCCGTTTGAAATCCATCCAGAGCCGTCCGGAGGCATTGAGGGAAAACCACAAAAACAGGGTTTATAATGCAGCCATGAAAAAAGGCGTTTCCATACAAACATGATAATCGCGGGCTTGTAGATAAAAGAAACAACAGCAAATTACACTTTTGTAATTAGTTGTTTAATCTAGCAAATAGCCAAAATATTTATCAAAATCCCTCTTTTGAGGGATTGACGATTCTTCGTCGTATGTGTATTTCTACTTCAGACATTATGTATTTCTTGACATGCAAAACAAAATTGTTATATTTTCATTTGTAGAAAAAATGTCTTTCCAAGTATCAGAATCACAGTACAATATTAGTCTATTGTTATAATGTTGAGGTGAATCTTTGAAGAAGCTGAAATATTATGAAATCGGTTATTGGTCAGAGGTTAAATTAGATATTATTAAGGAATATGCATCCGCATATACAAAGATAATGTCTGCCCAAAAGTCTCCCACATTTGAATATTCTTATATTGATGCCTTTGCTGGCGCCGGAAAACATATATCTAAAGAAACTGGCAGCTTTGTGCCGGGAAGCCCTTCAAATGCATTAAACCTAGATAAACCATTTAAAAAATACCACTTCATTGATCTGAATAATCTTAAAGTAGCTGAACTTGAAAGAATGGCTAAGGAGAGAGACAATGTAAAAGTTTACAATGGTGACTGTAACAAAATATTACCAGATAAAATATTACCTCTTATAGATTATGGAAAATACAAGCGTGCATTATGTATATTAGACCCGTATGGCTTGCATTTAAATTGGGAAATAATTAAAACTGCTGGGGCAATGAAATCTATCGAAATATTTTTAAATTTTCCAGTTATGGATATAAACATGAATGTTTTAAAACATGATATAAGGAAGGTAGCTCCAGAACAAATCGAAAGAATGAACGCATTTTGGGGTGATGAATCGTGGAAAAATATAGGCTACGTAAAATCAAACCAGCAAGTTTTGTTTGGGGAAGAAGTTAATGAAAAAACATCCAATGTTGAATTGGAAAAAGGTTTTCGCAATAGATTAAAGGAAGTAGCCGGTTTCAAATATGTTCCAGAGCCGATGCCTATGAGAAATTCCAATAATGCCATAGTGTATTACCTCTATTTTGCTTCACAGAAACCGACAGCACAGCATATTGTTAAAAATATTTTTGAGAAATATTCTAACTAAAGGACTTTTCTAATAACGGGCAAAAATTCTATTGAATGGCTAGTACAACAGTCCCCTTTAATATATAAAGCAAATATATTTTCTTTTCGCCTTATAAAATGATATAATTAACAAGATTTTAACGGAGTATACAAATGAACGTTGTTTATGAACCTAAAGGACGAGCACGGGAATACGCTGAACTAGCCTGTAATCTTTATCTCGGTTGCACACATGGCTGCAGCTATTGCTACGCTCCTGCCTGCATGCATACAACAGGTGAAAAATGGCACGCAACAGCCGCACCCCGCAAAAAAGTCATGGAACTATTTGAAAAAGATGCATGGAAATTGAGAGGCGATCAAAGACGAATATTATTTTCTTTTTTAAGCGATCCTTATCAACCGCTTGAACGTGAAATGCGTTTAACCAGGCAGGCATTAGGGATAGTTCAAAAACACGGTTTAAATAGTCAGATACTTACAAAAGGTTGTATTGATTTAATTCAGGATGACATGGAAATAATGAAGAAGGCGAACACTCATCTTGGTGTTACGCTCAGTTTCGTAAATGATGAAAAAAGACAGGCATGGGAACCGAACGCATCATCAGTAAATGATAGATTGGAAATTATCAGGGATGCACATAATGCCGGTATTTTTACCTGGGTTAGCCTTGAGCCGGTTATTGATCCCGATGAAGCACTTGCGGTAATTAAAAAGACACACAAATATGTGAAATTCTGGAAAGTCGGAAAATTAAATCACATGAAAGAACATGAACAAAAAGTTGATTGGCGTAAATTTCTTTATGATGTTGAAAAACTATTAACGAAATATGGAGCAAACTATTACATCAAGAATGATTTACGGGCTTTTGCCCTGGAAAAGAAGGCAAGCTGATTAAATATTTGTTTGACGCATTAACAACTTCAGGCACCGCAATTCACTGATACTCTTTTAAATTTCCACACCACCATAAATAAAATCCTGTCAGAAAAAAACCTTGTCAACTCCTTTTACACCGGTTTGAAACCTGTCCAGAGCCGTCCGGAGCCATTGAGAGAAAACCGCAAAAACAGGGTTTATAATGCAGCCATGAAAAAAGGCGTTTCCCGAAGGTTTTGATCAAACCGGCGGGAAACAGATGAATAAATGAAGCGGCACGGTAGGAGCCAGCGCTCTTACCCGTGCCGCTTTTTTATTATTTGTCAGTCGGAAAGGAACCATCAAACTTTTTAACTTTTTAACCGGGGCGGGAGAACCGCTTCATCAAAAGGAGGAAATGTAAATGAGTGAAATTGCAAGACTGGGCGCCAATGATATGGTGTTAGGCATCACCGGAACAAACGGAGTTACTTACAATCTGGACGATATGAGCAGTATGGTGCAGGGAATGACTTTTTCCCATACCCTTAATATCAGTCCCGACGCGGACGAGATTGCAGGCGTCCAGTATCAGTCGGTTGCCAACGCCCTTACCTACATCGGCACGCAAACCCCTGTGCCGAGCGACACAAACCGCTGGGCTCTCTGGGTCAGCGGAACGCTCAGTGAAAATATTGACCTGGGCAGCATGGCCTATATTCACATCGTCGGAACAGGCAATGCCCTGCTTACAGGAACGGTAACCAACTCCGACACAAGCTTTACCTTCAGTCAATTGCCAGGGTTAGTTGTTTCAAATCCCTGGGCCATATACAACTGTACAATTTCTAACTTCACTTCTTCAGGTGCCTCTTTCACAGTTTTTGAAAATTGTAAGATAACAGGCGCAAGCATTACCGGCTCTTCCGGTGCCTATATAAACGGAGGAATGGTCACAGGCGGCACCTTTAATGCAGCTATGGTCAGTATTATGAAAAGCTTTGTAACAGGCGGATATTTCGGCGACTCCAGCGGTTCAGGCAACGGTTTTTTTGTAATAGCTCAGTCTTATGTCGCCGGAGGCGGCACGTTTTATACCGGAGCGATGATCTTTAAATGTATCATAGTGCCTTCGACTACGTCATCGCCCGTGCTTGCTGGCGGAAACTATTCAAATAGTTATTTGGTTGGCCGCCCTACGGTCAGCTTTCCGGCTAATTCCATGTATCAATTCTATGATTGTGACCTCTGCGACGACGATTTAGACTGGGTAATTCCCGACGGCAGAAACGTGACTTTGGAATTAAGTCATGTGGCGGGTTATAGAGGTATAGACGTCGGTTCGGGCAGTACACTGACTGCCATTAAATGTTTGGGCGGCTCCGGCATAAACCTGTCGGATGGCGCTACATTTGATTATTCCGATGGTGTAACGATCCTGGGCGCAGATATCAAGGACAGCGCCATAGAAGACGCAACCATAAATGATACCACCATAAATGACACCACCATCGGCGCTTCAACTCCGTCAACGGGTAATTTCACAACCCTTACGGCTTCAACCGTGGTGCTTCCCGTCAAGACACCCGTGAATGCTGTTGCGGCAACAGGGACATTGACGGCATCGGTCAATCCTACAGCCAATGACACAGTTACTATTGACACTGTCACATATACTTTCGTGACAGCTACACCGGCAGATGGTCAAGTGCTTATAGGTTCAACAATAGCCGATACGATGAACAATCTGCAGGCGGCTCTGGCGACCCATTCTACTGTGACAGCTACTAACGGTTCGATTGACTCTCAGAAGGTGTTTACCGCCAGGACAAAAGGAATATCCGGCAACAGCATTGCTGTGAGTGTTTCCAATTCGTCTTCTTTGAGCTGGGGCAGCGGTGTTACAACACTGGCAGGCGGCATTGATGGAACCGTGGGAGTGGCAAACGAAGTCTGTATGGACGCTTCCTACGTCTACTATTGTATCGCTGCCAATACCGTTGCCGATGTCAATTGGCGCAGAATGGCGTTGAGCACATCGTTTTAATTAAAGGCATCAAGATAAAAAATCAGGTGTTTCCTAAAGGTTTTGATCAAACCGGCGGGAACACGGGAAATTAATGAAGCGGCCGGTAGGAGCCTCAGCTTTTACCAGTGCCGCTTTTTTATTTCCCCGGAAAGGAAATTTTTAACCCTTTAACAACAGGAGCGGGAAAAACGCTTCGGCACAAGGAGGATTAGAAATGAAAAGAATTACAGTTGTTTTTGCTTTGTTGATGCTGATGATTCCATTTTCAGTCAACGCTGCATGGGACATCACCGGAACGGACGGACGTTGTTATAATCTGGATGAAATGAAAAGCGCGGCGGAGGCAGCCGGGAAGACCATATCTTTTTCCAACACGCTCAATATCAACCCTGACGCGGATGAAATTGAAGGCGTCCAGTATCAGTCAATTGCCGATGCGGTAGCCTATATAGGCACGTTGTCCACCGCGCCTTCTGCAACAAACCGCTGGGGCCTGCTGGTCACCGGCACGCTCGGTGAAAATATCGACCTTGCAAATATGGCCTATATCCACATTATCGGAACAAAAAATGCCGTGCTTACGGGGACGATAGAAAACTCCAATACGGACATTACCAGTCTTGCTCAGGGAATTGGTCTGATTGCCTCTTATCCATGGGCTATAGCGGATGTCACCATAAATAATCTGAGTCTTACAGGGTCTTCATTAACCATTCTTTATAATTGTATAATAACCGGAGGATCAGCCAGCGGCAGCGGCGGTCTCGTAATATTAAACGGATTGATCAAAGGCGGCGCCTTCAATTCATATATAACGGTTATTGTAAAAAGTGCAATAGGCGGAGGAACTTTCGGTAAGGAAGACGGCGGCGTGATATTGCTTATGGCCGATTCCGATATCTTCGGATTAGAAGATGTTAAATTATATCAACCTTATGTCTCCGATACCAGTTTTATGAGTGCGTTAACAAAGCCGGAACTCAATGGCGGAACTTATCTCAGATGTTTCTTTAATAATCTGTTGGGTAAAGTTCAGATTAATTTTGCTGATGATGCCAATTATTATTTTTACGCCTGTGACGGTTTCCATAGTTTGGGAACTCTTGATATGTCTGAATATACGGGTGTAAATTTAAAAATCGAAGAAATGAGTTATAAAAATGTAATAATCGGTGAAGAAAATAAATTGAATACGTACAATTGCTACAATGGAGGAGAGGTAACAACTGCGGGAGGCGAGTGGGATAATGATGGTATATCATTTTACGGCGTTGAAGGATATTTTATAAAACTGGTAGCTCCCGTCAGTACAAGTGTCCCCATAAATGCAGTTGCCGCGGCTCAGACATTAACGGCATTAAGCAATCCGGCAGGCAATGCAGACTCGGTTACCATCGACGGTTTCACGTATAATTTCGTGTCTTCCCTGGGTTCGAACACGGATACATCATGCGATGTAATGGCAGGCACAGACACTGCCGCGACAATGAACAATCTGAAAAACGCCATTAATTCAACAGGCGCGACTTCTGATTATAATTGTGCCACTGCTCATGGCACCGTGGCTGCAAGCGACGGCGCAACCTCTGCCGATAAAGCGGTTACCGCCAAAACAAAAGGCGCTTCCGGCAACGGTATTGGCGTGAGCGCCACCAGTGCTTTCAGCCTGGGCGGCTCAACGCTTACAGGCGGCGTTGACGGCACCACGGGATTGGCCGGACAAACCTTTATAGACTCTTCCTACCTTTACTATTGCACAGCGGATAATACCGCAGCAGACGCCAACTGGCGCAGGGTTTCGCTCGGTTCGGCGTATTAATCGGGGAAGTGATTAGCGGCAGCGGATATTAAACTGCCGCAATTATAAATCAGGGTTTTCCCGCCGTCCCGATCAGGCAGGCGGGAACCGGCAGATAAAATCAGGCGGCACAGGCAGGGGTGCTCAATCCGGCTTTGTGCCGCCTTTTTGTTTGCCTGAACTTTATAATCTTTTAACTTTTGACGGGGACGCGATGCGATGGAGATCGGAACAGGAATAGCGGTGGCGAGCGCGGTAATCGGCATTGTGGCGGTGGTTTTTAAAATCTTCGGCAGGGACAAGCACTGCGAAGACCATTCAGGAATCTGCACCAGCATCACAACGCTTACGGAATGGCTGAACAGAATCGAAGGCAAACTGGACAAGGTGATTGAGAGGCAATGATGGATACTAAGGAATTTATCAAGAAACACGAAGGCATTAAATACAGTCCTTATAAAGACACTTCTAAAACGCCTAAAACGACTATCGGCATCGGCTGGAACATGGATGCCAATCCTCTGCCGCCGGACATTCAGGATTATCTGAACAAAAACGGGAAAATTGAAAACGGACATATAGACCGGCTGCTGGCCATTTCGGTCAACACGGCCAGATCGGACTGCAGAAAGCTGTTCCCCGGTTTCGATAATTTTTCGGACAACCGCAAAACGGCGCTGACGGATTTTGTCTTTCAGCTGGGGCGGACCAAAGCGAATAAATTCGTCCGCATGAAAAACGCCGTAAACAGCGGGCGG
>Ga0153915_10004178_pt1 | contig 13283 bp, 13 predicted proteins | sample Opewatmetagenome_2_FD_107003 | JGI IMG/M metagenome (GOLD analysis project Ga0153915, IMG submission 107003) | Freshwater wetland microbial communities from Ohio, USA - Open water 3 Core 3 Depth 3 metaG | ecosystem: Environmental > Aquatic > Freshwater > Wetlands | place: USA: Ohio, Lake Erie... | reverse complement strand
TTTGCAAATTATCAATAAGAATTTCCCTTCCATCATGAAGATTCAACAACTCCACCGCTGGGATGTCACATACAAAGAAGCAGTCAGTATTCAGCGAAAACTCAAGGAAAAACTGATCCTTCATGACCAGGATTTTCCCGCCCACATTCATACCGTCGCCGGCGCCGATATATCCTATTCCAAGCAGAGCGACCTCTTCTTCGCTGCCGTCGTGGTACTTACCTACCCGGCCATGGAAATTATTGAAGAGACCTGTATTATCGAAAGGGCGCCCTTTCCGTATATTCCGGGACTCCTGAGCTTTCGGGAGGGTCCTGCTGTTCTGAAAGCCTTTGCAAGACTCCAAAATATCCCGGATGTCGTTATATTTGATGGGCAGGGGATTGCCCATCCACGCGGTATAGGCCTCGCATCACACATAGGGCTGTTTTTAGATATGCCGGCCATCGGCTGTGCCAAAAAAAGGCTCGTAGGTATACATGGTGAAGTTGGTCAAAAGGTTGGAGATTATGCGGATCTCCTTTTGGATGATCAAGTTGTGGGAGCTGCCGTCCGTACTAAGATAAAGGTGAAACCGGTTTTCATATCACCGGGACATAAAATCGGTATGCGAAGAGCAGTTGAAGTGGTCCTTTCTTGCTGTCAGGGATACAGACTTCCTGAACCGGTCAGAAAGGCGCACCTGGCAGTAAACAGAATGCGGTTACAAACAGTTACTTTTGACGGATTCGTAAAAAGTTAAAATATGTGTAATTTTGTCATTCCCGTGAAAACGGGAATCCAGTATTTTCAATTGGTTATCTATTCGTGGATTCCCGCCTACGCGGGAATGACAGACTTTTTACGAGTTCGTTACTTTTTGCTAAAGTAAACTTTGCAAATATAACTTTCCGCCTCACTATTGGTTTTTTGTGAATTGATATGAAATTGAACCCCGTGAGTTATCCCCGGGGGCTCGCTGCATTTGACGTCTTTAAGGAGCTTTTTGTAATCCTCGTATATATTTCTCTTTTCCGTATACCACTGTTCCAATTGATCGGTGTTGTTCCTGACAACGACGTACCTCAATTTCCCACCGCCTATTTGTGAACTTCTTCCCGTCCAGCCTTTGGGGGACTCGTTATCCCAGATATAACCCAGCACGGGGGTGTTTAACACATCGGGAAATCCTGTGGGAGTGAAGGCAACATAGAGCTGAATCGCCTGATCATCCTTGTCGGCTTTTCTCACATCACCACCATCAGGAAGCCTGGCAACTTTCCACCTCCAGTTTAAATAAGGGTATTCTTTGATATCAACCTTTATCCCCCTTTTCACACCGAAAGATGATCCATTGCTGCTGCGCATGTGAAGACAATAGATATCCGACCCTTCTTCCAGGGAAAGAGAAGGTGTGCCTCTTTTTCTGTCCAGCGACCAACCTGCGGGAGCGCCTTTCTGCATCTCTTGAGAATCAAATCCTGCAACAAGAATGATATCCTTATCTGTCGGTATTGCAGATGCAGCTGGAGCTTCCGGAGCAACAGCCGGCGCATCGGGAGCGGAAGATGGTGCCGGGGTGACCGGAATTACGGCAGTTGCGGGTATGCCTGGCGAAGGTTTTGGTTTTTCCGCAATGGAAGCGGGAGTGTCCGGTGACGCAGGCGCCGTCGGTGATGCCGCTGATGGCCCGGAAGTTTTTGGTTCTTCGGCCTTTTGGCAACCTCCGGCATGAATGAATACGATAAAGAGCAACAAAGAGACAATAAAGGTAAACGTTCTTTTCATTCTATATCACTTTACCGGTCTCTATGCCGTCTGTAGAGATCCATAATCTCCGATCTCGTCAATACAGCATCTACCCGGTCAACATATCTTTTTATATTCTCCCTGCCGCCTTCTTCTCTATCAATAAGGGCAACTACGCGATCGACTATTAAGCCCGCTTCTCTTGCAATTTCTATCGCAGTTATTGTCGAGCCCCCTGTTGTTATCACATCGTCTATGATGACGACCCGATCACCCGGCGTGACATTCCCTTCGATCGGACTTTTTGTGCCATGGCTTTTGACATCTTTTCTCACCACAAACGATTTAATCGGTTTTTTCTTCTGATATGAGACAAGGGAAAGGGCATTGGCGATGGGGTCCGCACCGAGGGTAAGGCCACCCGCGGCCGTTACCTCCGCATCCTGAAGCATGTCAAAGAGAATATTCCCGATAAGATACATCCCTTCGGGGTCCAGGGTTGTCATCTTACAATTGAAATAGTAGTTGCTTGTCTTTCCGGAAGCCAGTGTAAAAGGAGGGTCATCTCTGTACTGAAAGGACTTTTCCAAAATTATTTCCGCAAGTCTTCGTTTCATATTTCATGAGATATTTGATGTATTTCCTGAGCATGGCTTACTATCCCATAATGTGTCATTTGTCTACTTATTTCCTCTTAGATTTAAGCACCTGCTCAATTACCCGTGCCGCTTCCACACCGTCCTTCGCGTATGATGCTCCGAGAGAAGCGGCATAGGTTTTTGTGACTACAGCGCCTCCTAAAATAAACGGACATGAATACCCTTTTGTTCTTGCCAGCTCGATGACTTCCTTCATGTTTACCATGGTCGTAGTCATAAGCGCGGAGAGACCAACAATGTCCGGTTGATTATTCTTTATGGCCTTAATGATGGCTTCGGGCGGCACGTCTTTACCGAGATCGATAATTCTATAGCCGTGATTTTTCAGCATCAGGGAGATAATATTCTTGCCGATGTCATGGATGTCCCCTTTCACTGTGGCCAGGATAATGACCCCTTTCCAAGCTCGGGTAGTTTTGGCTTGTTGCAGCCTTGGTTCCAAATGACCGAGGGCGGCCTTCATCGCTTCGGCGCTGGCAATCAACTGCGGCAGAAAATACTTTCTCAGATCAAAAAACTCTCCCACCCGGATAATGGCGGGGATCATGATATCGTCGACAAGGGCGGAAGGATTTGTTCCCGAGGCAATCGCACTTTCGACCACATCGATGATACCGTCCCTGTTTCCCTCAAGTATAGCCTCAGACACTTTCTGAGCCGGTGAAGCGAATTCTTTAGGTGGAACGGTTTGTTCCGGTACAGGCTGTTCGGAGAAATGCCGGGTATACGACGCAGCGTTTCTGTCTTTCTGCATGAACACATTTCCCGCCATTTTAATATTCATCAGATCTCTGTCGGCAGGATTGGCGATTGCCATAGTCAAACCCGAAGCCTGCGCCATGGAAAGGAACGCGGCGTTCAACCATTTTCGCTCGGGCATACCATATGACACATTGGAAAGGCCCAGAATCGTCCTGCATTTGAAGCGGTCTGTGCACCACGCAACGGTTTTCAGCGCCTCCCGTACAGCGTCAGGATTAGAGGCCACGGTCATGACCAGTCCATCGGCAATGATGTCGTCTTTGGAAAAACCAAAGCTTTTCGCGGCCTGAAAGATATCCTTGATAATTTGTTTTCGCCTGGCCGCCGTTTCCGGTACCTCATTGTCCGTTATGGGTAAAAGGATAAACATGGCGCCATATTTTCTGGCGATGGGGAGCAGATTTTTCAATTTTTTTGTTTCGCCGGAGATGGAATTTATCAGGACACGGCCGGGATAGATCCTGAGGGCAGTGAGTATCGTTTCCATATTGGGAGAATCGATGACGAGGGGCAAGTCTGTACTTGTAGAAAGGAGATGAATAACTTTCTTGATAGTATTGATCTCATCTATGCCATGGACACCGACATTCACATCGAGGAGATCAGCCCCCTGCTTTTCCTGATCTTTCGCCATCTGTCTGATGAGGGTCATCTTGCCGTCAAGAAGTTCCTGTTGCAGGGCCTTCTTCCCCGTTGGGTTAATTCTCTCGCCGACTATGAATAATGGACTGCCATGCTCAAATATCTTGAAGCCTCTGGCAGAGCTGACAGCGCTCAAGGATTTTCGCACAGGCGCAACAGCGGTCGTACGGGACACGTTTTTCTTTAATGACCTGATATGTTCAGGAGTCGTCCCGCAGCAACCGCCTATCAGGTTAACACCGGCAGCCGCAAATCGCTTTCCGAAGAAGGCGAACTCTTCATGCCCCATATCGAAGACCGTTTTTTTGCCGACCAGCCTTGGCATACCCGCGTTCGGCTTTGCCACGAGGGGGACTGTGGCATAGGGCTTCATAGCGGAGATAAGATTCACCATCGTATCCGGGCCTGTAGAACAGTTGCACCCGACGGCATCTGCTCCCAGGCTCTGCAAAGTAATAAGGGCGCTCACGGGGTCCGTACCACTGAGGGTATGCCCATTTGTTTCATAGGTCATCGTGACTATGGTGAAATGGCCGGTTATTTCCTTCACGGCAAGGAGTGCTGCCCGCGCCTCCTGAATATCCATCATCGTTTCGATAGCAAAAAGATCGACGCCGCCTTCAAGAAGTCCCGTTACCTGTTCCTTAAAAATCTCTACGGCCTCATCAAACAACATGTCGCCGAAGGGCTCGATAAAATGTCCTGTAGAGCCTATATTACCGGCAACGAGGGCCTCCTTCCCCACAGCGCGTTTCGCGAGGAGGGCAAGCTGTTTATTGATATCTCTTGCGTTCTCTATTCCGTACTCGCGGAGTTTCACACGGTTTGCACCAAAGGTAAAGGCAAACACAATATCTGCACCTGCTTTTTGGTACGCTGCGTGTATATTGTGCAGGGCATCTTGATTCTTGATACACCACATCTCCGGACAAACACCCGCCGGCATACCCCGCTTATGAAGTTCTGTTCCTGTGGCGCCGTCGAGTATGACGACTTTTTTATGTAAGAGGTTTATAATCTTTCGTTTTGGATTCATGACCTTTAATTTTACGCCCTTATTTCTCACATCAATCGGACCCTAAGGTTTTCCGGTAGCTGTATCGAGTATCTTTGCGGTGATCTCGTTTCCCTCGAATATCTTTTCGATCGCATCGGAAAGGGCCGTATTTATTTGCTCTTCGAGTCTTTCTTCAGAAAACAGAATGTGCTCAAGACTGACTGAACTCTTGGCTGACACCTTGTAGAAGATCTTGCTGGTCTGTGTGTTGGCAAGGATTACGGTGATCTTTGCCATCGCCCTGTACTTCTTGATAGTCACTTTGTCCTCGCAGATGACCTCCAATTCGTCAATGCTTCCCCCGATGAGGATGGGCGACCATTCCTTGCGGATACTCTCCTCCTTGAGGTTCCAAAGCGGCGTATCAGCGGCAACCTGATAACCGGCCTTCCGGAATACGTCTTTCAGTGCCGATGCTACGGCCACAGGGGGCCTCACAAATTTGGGAAGCACAGGGATATTCTGTCTATCAGGCTTAATAACCCGTCCGATGAGCATTGTATCACTTACCTTGCGAAGATCCTCAAAGGCGGCAACGGTGATCTTGATTTTCTTTTCCTGACCTTTCGGTTCCGGCATGGGCTTGGTGGGAACGTATTTCATGTCCACGCTATACAACGCGGGGGCGCAGCCCCATATCAGGACAAACGCCAGCACTGCAATAACAAATCCCAGTCTTCCCATAGAGACACACCGGACCACAGGGCCTCGCTTATTATAGTTCCGGGGCTGTACACTAGTCATCATTTTCCTCCTGTCATGCATCGGAATAACCTTAATATTTATGTGGCAATTAATGGCTTTTGGGTAGGTGGAGTATGAGATAATCGACAGTGTATGTCAATAAATTTCATACAGTCCAGTAGGTGTACCCTCGGTTATACTTTTAAAGTACTGAGGGCGGCATATTTTTAAAAACCCGGCCATCGGGCATGTATTCGATGATTTTTCCATTTTCCTCTCTCATTACGGTGAGGATTGCACTAATCTCCTTCTTTTCCGTTTCATTGATTGCGTCGGCAATGGTTTGGTAATTGGCAAGTTCTTCGATTGTTACAAGGGTAGGGACGACCATGTTGAATTTGTGACGATTGTAGCCATCAAGGATCTCCTGAGGCGTAAGCCAGACATGTCTTGTCAGTTCAATACCGTCATGGATAGCCTTCTGGTGTATGGGAGCTTCAGCGATAAAAAACCGCACATCATACCGGAGGGATAATAGCTCGGGTGTGATCCAGTGGGAAAAGTAATGGAGGTGATCTGCAGCGAGGGTCAGTCCTTCATTCTGAAGAATTGTTTTCAGCGCACGTTCCCCTGTCTGGAGTTTTTTACGGTATGTGCGGAACCTTTGCCCGACATCTTCAGAATTGAACGAAACGATGGTTTTATCACCGCGATACGCCAGCAACAGTCCCACTTCTTCAAAAGTTTCCCGTATCCCCGCCACCCATGCACCCAATGCCTTTTCCCGCGATGACATATCGTGGAGAACGGCTTGAGCCTGTTTTAGGTCGATGCCGGTACAAAGATTTTCCATTTCAGGAAGGCAGTCTTCTTGATCCAGGCATCCTCCGGGGAATACATAGGAGTCGGGGACAAATTTGCTGTTCGGATGCCGCAACACCATTAAAACTTCAAAACTTCCCGCATTCTTTTTTAAAGAGGGCCGAAGCAGAATGACTGTCGCTGCATCTTGTGGTGTAACAGGCATTTTAATACCATTGCAAATCATTCCTGCCGAATACCTGTGATGGCTGTTACGGATTTCTCCGGGATGAGCATGCAGGTTTCTGTGATTTGAATGCCGATTCTGTCGAGTTGAAGAAGCCGGTATATCAATTTCTGGGTTTCCAGAAATAAATCACCGTAGCCTGCGGAATAGCGTTGTTTCAGCAATTTCCTGTTTTCCCTGCGCAATATTCTATTGAAATAAGCCATTATCCAATTAAGGGAGGCATCAACCATCTCACTTGCCGTGGCATCGAAAATGAGAGCGCGCGTCAAATTATTTCCGGCAACATCCTCCTCGATACCCTTCATGATGTCACTGCCTGTGGTGGCTCCCATCAGGACGATCTCGCGGCAATTATCCAGGAGCCTGGCCAGTTGGAGGCTTTCAAATATTATATCATCAGCAAGGATGATCTGGGCATCTTTTATTTCCTGAACAGGCATGCGCAGGCCTGCGCCTTTCAACTGAATCAGGGATTGAGCATCCAGGATATACTGCTCTATCTCTTCTTTTTGAGGGAGCGATATTTCTGTCACACCTTTTGTAAATCCCAGGCGCTTGTATATCTCTTTGCGGGGTGGGGGGATTGATATGGATTCGAAAAAAAGGACAGGTTTCATACCCGTTTCTTTGCCAGGTGTTTCATCAAACCGCCGTCCTGTATGAGTTCCTGCATGAACGGGGGAATAGGGTTAATGTGAAGGGGTGCGATACAAGTATCTGTAATCCGGATGCTCCCGTTATCGCCGTCCACCTCGATTTCCTGGCCGCTTGAAACCTTATCCCACAAATCTTTCGATTCAAAAATAGGCAGCCCGATGTTGAACGCGTTCCGGTAAAATATCCGGGCAAAGCTCTTGGCGATGACACAGGAAATACCGGCGGCTTTAATGGCAATCGGTGCGTGTTCTCTTGATGAGCCGCAGCCGAAATTTTCTCCTGCTACAATGATATCACCCACGCTCATTTTATTCACAAAGTCAGGATCAGCGTCTTCCATGCAGTGGGCGGCAAGGGCTTCAGAATCAGATGACGTCAAATAGCGGGCCGGGATGATCGCATCGGTATCGATGTTATCTCCAAACTTCCAGATTTTCCCTTTACACTTCATTATCTTTCTACTCCCTACTCTCTGACCCCTGACAATGCCTCCGGACCGGCAATCCGTCCTAAGACCGCCGATGCCGCTGCAACGGCGGGACTCGCGAGGTATACTTCACTTCCGGGATGTCCCATGCGCCCGATGAAATTCCTGTTTGTCGTGGAAACAGCCTTCTCACCATTTGCCAACACTCCCATGTGACCGCCCAGGCAAGCGCCACAGGTGGGCGGGCTGATTACCGCGTTCGCATTGATAAATATTTCGATCAGGCCTTCTTTCATGGCCATTTTGTATATTTCCTGTGTGGCGGGAACAACAATCAACCGGACATACGGCGCCGCCTTTCGTCCCTTCAAAATGCCGGCGGCAACCCGGAGGTCTTCGATCCTGCCGTTGGTGCATGATCCGATGAGAATCTGATCGATTTTCACGTTACCCGCCTGGCTGATACCTCTTACGTTCGAGGGTATATGGGGAAAGGCCACCTGGGGTTCTATTTTGCCGACGTCGATGTCGATAACAGCAGCATACGCGGCATCGGGGTCAGAAGTGTAAAACGTGTAGGGCCTTTTTGCCTTCTCTTGAACATAAGCCTTTGTTATGTCATCGGGGATGAAGATGCCATTCTTCGCCCCCGCCTCGATCACCATATTGGCAATTGTCAACCGGTCGGCCATGCCCAACTGTATAACCGTTTCACCGGTGAACTCCATCGCCTTGTACCGCGCTCCATCTACACCAATCAGGCCAATGATATAGAGGATCAAATCTTTACCGGAAACCCATTTTTGTAGTGTGCCGTGAAAGACGATTTTTATCGTCTCCGGAACCCTGAACCAAACCTCGCCGGTCATCATGGCGGCGGCCAGATCGGTACTGCCGACGCCGGTGGCAAAGGCGCCCAGAGCCCCGTAGGTACAGGTATGGCTGTCGGCGCCGATGACCAGGTCTCCGGGGAGCACAACACCCTGTTCGGGAAGGAGGGCATGCTCAATGCCCGCAACGCCCACCTCGTAATAGTGGGAGATTCCCTGCTCCCTAACAAAGTCTCTCATGAATTTGCACTGTTGGGCTGAATCAATGTCTTTATTGGGTGTAAAATGATCGGGGACGAGCACCACCTTATCCCGGTCAAATACCCTCACGCCCCCGGCCTTTCTGAATTCCTTGATAGCGATAGGCGCCGTTATATCGTTCCCGAGTGCGATATCAACTTTCGCATTTATCAGCATCCCGGGATGTACCTCTTCAAGATCTGTGTGCTTGCACAGGATTTTTTCTGTAATGGTCATTCCCACGTCGTCGCTTCTCCACCTTGTGATGTGCGTGTATTCCCTTACACCATTATCCTTCTTTATACAACTTTAACCTTTTTCACATCCTTTTTGAGGAATTCGAGGCGGTTTAACGCGTTGATGTACGCCTTTGCCGAAGCGACAATGACATCGGGATCGGCGCCGCGCCCCGTCACGGAGCGCCCGTTATACTTGAGCTGAACCGTCACCTCTCCGAGGGCATCAGTACCTCCGGTGATAGCGGTAACGGCATACTTCAACAGATTGTAATTAGTCTTTGTGATTTTCCTGATAGCTGCAAAGGTCGCATCCACAGGCCCCACACCGAAACCGGCATCCTGGATAATTTGCCCGTCGATTTCCAACTGCATTGTCGCGGTAGGTATAGCCACATTCCCGCTTACCACATTGAGATACACCAGTTTGTATCTCTCTGCAATCTTGTACACTTCTTCGTATACAATGACCTCCAGATCTTCATCGAAGATCTCTTTTTTGACATCGGCCAGGTCCTTAAATCGCACAAAAACCTTCTTCATGTCATCAGCGGTTAGTTTATGGCCCATTTTCTTAAGGTGCTCGGAAACCGCGTGTCGGCCTGAGTGTTTACCGAGAACCAGGTGGGTTCCTGAAATGCCGACGGACTGGGGGGTCATAATCTCATACGTGATCTTTTCCTTGATCAAACCGTCCTGATGGATGCCCGACTCGTGGGCAAAAGCGTTTGCCCCCACAATTGCCTTGTTGGGCTGCACAGGTATACCCGTAATGTGGGTCAAAAGCCTCGACGATTGATAGATGTTCTCCGTTTTGATGCCCGTGGAGAATCCAAAAAAATCTTTTCTTGTTGCCAGGGCCATGACCACTTCTTCCATGGCGGCGTTGCCGGCCCTTTCGCCGATGCCGTTGATGGTGCATTCCACCTGCCGCGCCCCGATTTTGACTGCCGCCAGGGAATTCGCTACCGCAAGCCCCAGATCATTGTGACAGTGCACGGAAACGATGGTCTTCTTGATATTTTTTACCTTTTTAAACAGGTACGCAATCAGCTTCCCGAATTCATCGGGCATGATGTAGCCCACGGTATCCGGGATATTCACGGTGGTAGCCCCCTTTGCAATCACCGCTTCAACAACGTCACAGAGATAGTCCCAGTCCGTACGGGTCGCGTCCATGGGTGAGAATTCGACATTCGGCGTATAGGCGCAGGCATGAGCCACCGCAACGCAGGCTTCCTTCAATACCTGATCCCGCGTTTTTTTGAGCTGATACTTCAGGTGGATATCGGATGTCGAAATAAAGGTATGGATCCGCGGATGCGCCGCCTTTTTGATCGCTTCCCACGCCCTGTCGATATCATTCAGGTTTGCCCTGGCGAGAGCGGCAATCTGTGGCCCTCTCACCTCACGGGCAATCTGCTTGACCGAGAGGAAATCACCCTCAGAGGCGACCGGGAAACCGGCTTCTATAATGTCCACACCGAGTCTCTCCAGCTGCCGGGCGATGCGCAGCTTCTCTTCCTGGTTCATGCTTGCCCCCGGAGACTGCTCTCCATCCCTCAGTGTGGTGTCAAATATCAATACCCTTTCTTTTTTTTTCGAATTCATTTTCCCCTCCTTTTGTAAAAAATAAAAAAGCCATGAGCTTCTTTGAGCCCATGGCCTTTAGGTACGCGTTATGTATGGTTAGTTACGGATTACCTAAAAACGACGGGCGTCTGGTATTTAGTAAAAGGCTGAGAAGGGCGAGGCCCAGCAGGTTTAATATGCTGATCAAATTCAATAATGCCTTTTTCATACCAAACGTCACGTTAGGGAAATCCTTATCAAAGTGTGAAGAAAATAAACCAAAACAGTATCTCTGTCAAGAGATATTTTCGGAAGAAAAGATATTGAAACACACAGTTTATGGTAAATTAGCATATACATGGCTCTGGCTTTGGGGGCTCTCTTTCATATATTACCACGCGAAACGGAACCAAAGTAACAAAGTATATTCTTTTGCTTCACAAATAAATTATCTTGTAATTCTATGAGAAAATCCTTAGTGTCGCTATAGTGTATAATGTATAAGGAAAAGGGGGGATTGCATGGAAACACAACTAGATCCAAAACTTCCGCTTTTGCAGGATGCCGACGTGGAGAACAAGATAGTCCTTTTGCGCGTTGACCATAATGTGGTCAAGAAAGGAGCCATCGAAGACCCGTTCAGAATAGATCAAACCATCGGTACTATCTTCAATATCGTCGAAAGGGGCGGCAGGCCGATCATTATGACGCATATCGGAAGGCCACGGGACAAAACAGGCAAAATTAAAGTAGATAAATCAACGGCGGTAGAACCCATTGCCGAATATCTGGAGCGCAAACTTCATACAAAGATCTACTGCCCCACATTCAGGCCGGAAGGTGATGAGGGGATAAAAAGCATCGACACCTCGATAAATCTTGCCGTAAAAAATCTGAGAGAAAAACGGATCGGCGCCATATACCTCCCGAATACAAGATGGTTCCAGGGAGAAGAGTCAAAAACAGAGTACAGCGAAGCCTTCGCACGCCAACTGGCGGGCCTGGCCGATGTATTCGTGAATGATGCCTTCGGCTCCTGGCAGCCGCATGTCTCCACATACCACATCACGAAGTATCTCCCCTCGTTTGCGGGATATCTCATGCAAAAGGAGATTCAGAATCTTGCACAGGTTCTGCAGCCCGAAAGACCGTTTGTCTCGGTCGTGGCAGGCGCAAAATATAATACGAAGATAGGGCCCCTCAATGAAATCTATAAAAAAGTAGACAAATTGATCCTCGGCGGGATCATTTACAATACCTACCTCTGTGCAAAGTATGGCGTATCAATCAGCGGTATTGACAAGGAAGATGTCGACGCTGCCGGGAATCTTGTCGAGATGGACAAAAAACAGCACAAGATACTGGAGCTTCCCTATGTGTATGAATCGGATACCATGGAAGGAAAGGTTGAAGGGAAATACAGGGTCCGGTCGATAAAGGAATTCAAGAAAGGCGAAAAAATTCCTTATATTCTGGACATTGCAAAAGAATCGTTCGAAGATCCGGAGATATCGGAAACGCTGAATTCGGCAAGAACCATTTTTGTGAATGCAGTCATGGGATATACGCCGTTTTTTACCGAAGGCTCGGCGGCCCTGGACAGCAAAATCGATCAGAATGCAGCGGCAAATAAACTCTATGGAGGCGGGGATACACTTCAGGAATTCAAGAATCTGTGCCCCGGCCTCTATCTATCCACGATCGATAATTCGAAATACTATTTCTTCACAGGCGGCGGTACGGTGTTGAAGGCCATTGAGGAGGGGACTCCCTACGGCCTCGAGGCGGTGAAAGCACTCATCGACAACGGCGGAAAAGCTCCGTAACGTTCATGGAACTAATTCCAGAAGATTATAATTATTTTTGAGAAAGGCCGATATTTTCTGTCAATTGGTTTCCGGAATATAAGCCGCACCTGTAAATATAATCCATGACGGCTTTTGGAACCATCCGATCTATCGGTTGATTGGTTTTTACCCTGTGCCGTATTTCTGTAGAAGAAATGGATAATTCCGGCTCTTCAATAATGGTAATATATGGCCGGAAATCGCGGGGAATTCTTTCTTCTATGGCCTCTTTCCGATATCCTGGTCTTGTTGCAGCAATGAACTGGCAGAGTCCAGGATATGTTTTCGATTTATCCCAGTTAATAATTGTCAATATGGCATCCAACCCGGTTATGAAATATATTTCGGTATCTTTGCCATACATTTCTTTAAATGCTCTTATAGTATCACCGGCATATGATGGGCAGTTGCTTCTCATCTCTATTTCCGAAACTTCGAAGTAGGAATTTTCTGCAACCGCCTTGCTGACCATAGCGAAACGATGCGCTGCTGCCGTCATATCATGTATTGATTTATGCGGGGGACAGAAGGCAGGGACAAAAATAACCTTTATCAGGTCAAATTTTAATCTGACAATTTCGGCTACCCTGAGATGTCCTAAATGAATGGGATCAAAGGTGCCTCCCATGATGCCGAGCTTGCGTATCCTGTTTGTATCTGTTTCCATCACAGCCTCAGCATAGAGAGATCCACCTTGTCAATACTGTCCGGGCGCCATCTTGGTTGATCATCCTTGTCGATAAGCCGGGCCCGAATACCTTCAAACAAGTCTCCTCGCCTGATGATAAATTGCATGGCTCTGTAGTCTGCCTCATAGACCTTGTTCATGGAGAGATGCTCATTATGGCGCAATAGTTTCAAAGTCAACACCAGCGCCGTCGGGGATCTTTC
>Ga0153915_10004177_pt1 | contig 13287 bp, 13 predicted proteins | sample Opewatmetagenome_2_FD_107003 | JGI IMG/M metagenome (GOLD analysis project Ga0153915, IMG submission 107003) | Freshwater wetland microbial communities from Ohio, USA - Open water 3 Core 3 Depth 3 metaG | ecosystem: Environmental > Aquatic > Freshwater > Wetlands | place: USA: Ohio, Lake Erie... | reverse complement strand
GGATGGATGTGCTGCACCAGGAAGATGAAGGTGCGGCTGGGAACTTCGAGGCTATGCAACAACGTGAGCAGGGCTCGCGGGCCGCCGGTCGAGGCCCCGATGGCCAGCCCCACCGGGAGGTCCGGTCGGGATCGCCGCTCGGGAAGGCGCCCCTGGTCGTTCCGGCCGCTCATGCGGCACCTCCGACCCGGCCGGGGACCCCGAGCGACCGGAACTGCTCGTCCAGACCCAGCACGCTCTGGGCCACCTTCAGCACCCGGCCGGGCTGGAATGGTTTGACGATGAAATCCCGGGCCCCGGTGTCGATCGCCTCGGCGATGAGCGCTTCCTGCCCCAGGGCGCTCACCATGACGACGCGTGCCGCGGGGTCCAGCCGGATGATCTCCCGGAGCGCCGCCAGCCCGTCCATTACGGGCATGACGATATCCATGGTGGCGAGATCCGGCCGCTGCTCCCGGTAGAGGCGGACGGCGTCCATGCCATTCTCCGCCTCGCCGACCACGGTGAACGGGCCCCGGGAAAAGATGTCTCGGATGATGCTCCGCATGAAGCTTGCGTCGTCGACGATCAGGATCCTGAAGGCCACGGGCACTCCTGCCCAGTCTCGCTCCCGGGCGCCACCTCAGTCCACCGAGGCCGCGAGCTCAGTCGACGGCGCGGGGCTCGAGGGTCACCCCCCACTCCGAAAGGTACCGGGCGAAGACCCGGCCCAGATCCAGCAGCCCCACCACCTGGCCATCCACGCCCAGGATCCCCTCCAGGGCGCCTACGCCGTCCTGCGACGCCGCCTCCACCGTCGTTGCCGGAACCTCGCGGACCTGGGCGATGCGCTGTGCCGCGAGGCCTATGTGGAGATCCGGGTCCGGGAAGTCCAGAACCACCGCGTGGGTGGTGGGCCGGGTCCCCGAGGGGATCCCCAGCGCGCTCGCCAGATTGAAGAGGGTGAGGATCCGACCCCGCAGGTTCATGATCCCCAGGACCTCGGGGGGCGCGTTGGGGACGCGCGTCAGCCCTTCCAGGGGCTGGATTTCTCGGACCCAGGCGATAGGCAGGGCAAACCACTCATCGCAGGCCTGGAATAGAATGAGGCGTCGGAGTTCCTCCGGCGCCTCATCGGGTTCCCACGCCAGGTCCAACGGGGGCAGGGCGTGTCCCGAGGCTTCAGACATTGAATCGCGCCACCAGCGTCTTCAGCTTATCCGCCAGCCGGCTGAGTTGCTGGGCCGACTGGGCCATCTGCTCCATGGAGGCCGTCTGTTCGGTGGTGGCGGCCGAGGCCTCCTCCGTGGCGGCGGCATTGTCCTCGGCCACCTTGGCAATCTCGTCGATGGTCTTCACCAGCTCCTGCGCGCCCTGAGTCTGCTGCTGGGTGAGGCCGGAGATCTCCTGCACCTTCTTGACCTCGTCCACCACCACCCGCACGATGTCCTCCAGCGCCTCGCCGGTGTACGTCAAGACCTCCCGGCCCGAGCTCACCTCGCGGGTGGCCACCTCGATGGAGGCCGCCACCCGGGTGTTCTCGGCCTGGATCTGCTTGATCAGCTCGGCAATCTTTTCGGTGGAGGTCGCGGCCTCGGTGGCGAGCTTCCGAACCTCCTCCGCCACCACTGCGAACCCGCGCCCCGCCTCGCCCGCCCGCGCCGCCTCGATGGTGGCGTTCAGGGCCAGGAGGTGTGTCTGCTGCGCGATCTTGGTGATCACGTCCACGATGGTCCCGATCTGCTGCGTCTTCTCGCTGAAGCCCTTGACCCCCGCGGCCGCCCCCTCGATGATGCCGAAGACCTCCTTCATCTTCTCCATGGCCTCGCGTGCCGACTTGCCACCGGTCTGGGCTGTGTAGCCGGCCTCGGCCGCCGCCTCGGCCGCGGACTTGGCCCGGCCCGCGATCTCGTTGATGGAATTCGCCATCTCCCGCATCACCTTCGAGGTCTGCTCGACGAGGCCGGCCTGGTGCTCGGCGCCCTTGGCGATCTGCTCGACCGTCGAGGCGATCTCCTCGGTGGAGGCGTTCATCTCCTCGGCTGACGCGGAGAGGGACACGGCCGATGTGTTCACCGTCTCCGACGTCGTCTTGACCTCCCGCGCGATCTCCCGTAGGCTCCCCACCATCTGGTTGAAGGCCGTGCCCAGCTCGCCCACCTCGTCCGTGCTGTTTACGGGGACGTCCTTGGTGAGGTCCCCCTGGGCAACGCCGGCCGCGGTCGAGGCGAGAAAGCGAAGCTCGCGGGTCAGACCCTTGGCCAGGGCGAATGCCACCAGCATCCCGACAACCGTCGCCACAGGGATGGTCACAAACAGCACGTGTTCCTGTGTGAAGAACTGCCGGAAAAGCATGGGCAGCATGCCGGACAGCAAGACCGTGAGGGCGATGACCCCGATGAATCCGAGGAACAGCTTTTTCCCGATGGTGTTCCCGGACGGCATGCGTCTCCCTCCCGTGCGGGGGCGTTGCTGGGTCTGCACGCGCACCGCTCCCGCCTCTAGCAAGAGCAGCTCGTGGGTCGTACCATAGCATCCCGCTTGGCGATGTCAAGGGGAAAACCCGGCGTCCGCAGCCGCGGATCAGCACGCGCTCGGGCATGCGGCACCCGTCGATCGTCAGCGACCGGAGGGTTTGCGCGACCCGCCGACCGTCAGGAGCCGGCGGGTTTTCGATAGACCCGTTCGGAGAGGTTGACCGCCTCGAAGCGCTCGCGGGCCGCACCCGCCAGACCCTCCACCTTGCCCAGGACCAGGAAGCCGCCGGGGTTGAGGGCGTCGAAGAGCGCCAGGAGCACGCGCTCCTGGAGGGCCTCGGTCATGTAGATGAGGACGTTGCGGAAGACGACCAAATCGATCCGGCCGAAGGGGGAAGGATCGAGGACGCTGTGCCGCTTGAAGAAGACCAGGCGCCGGACCTCGGGCGTCACCTCCGCGTGGTTCCCGTGCTGGCGGAAATAGCGCTCCTGCCAGCGGGTCGGCACGTTGGTCAGGCTCGTCGCCGGGTACCGCCCCTCTTTGGCACGGCGCAGGCTGGAGGGATCGATATCCGTCGCATAGATCGCGGTGGCGTACCGGGTCGCCACCCCCTCGCCCCGCTCCAGCAGGAGGATCGCCAGCGAATAGGGCTCTTCGCCGTGGGCACAGCCCACGCTCCAGAGTCGGAGGGCTCGGCCCCCTGCCCGGGCCTTGTCCGTGAGAATGACCGGGAGCACCTCATCCTGGATGGCCCGGAAGGTGCTCGGGTTCCGGAAGAACTGCGAGACCTGGATGGTGAGCGCCTTGACCAGCCGGCCGCGCTCGACGGGATCCTTGCTGACCAGGCGGAGGTAGCCTCGCAAGTCGGGGACCCCGCAGGAATGGATCCGGAGCATGATGCGGCGCAGGACACAGCTGTCTTTGTAGAGGTCGAGGTCGATCCCTCCTGCCGCCAGCACCAGGTCGCGCAGTCCCGCGAAGGCTTCCGCTTCCCCCGGCGCCTGCGGCCCCGTGCTTGCTGTCGGTGCGCTAGCTTGCTGTGGCGCCGGAGACACCTGGAATCCCACCCTCTGGCTCCACCCCACGCGCATGAGCGGGGGCGGTCCCTGCGGCCCCGCCGACTACTGCTTCTTGGGGAGCTCTTGCCGGACGCCCCGCCCGTGCCCCGTCCCCACCATCGGCGCGCCCTGCGAATCCAGGCCCGAGACCGCCCGCAGGCTCTGCTCGAACTCCTTCAGGCGCGCCACTTCAAGCTTGAGCCGGCTGAGCTGTTCCGCCTGTCCCTCGAGGAGCTGGGTCAAGGATCGGTTCTCCCGCTCCAGGTAGGCCACCCGGGCCAAATCCACCTGTCCACGGAACATTTGAACGATGGAGAGGCTCGCACCACCCACCAGGAGGATCAGCAGCGCGGCGCCGACCAGCAGGAGCCGCTTGGGGGCCCGGAAGCGCCGCATCCGACCTGACTCCGTGAAGGCGAGGATGGTCACGGCCCCCCGCAGGCTGTTGCGCAGAAGCGCCCCCCCAGTGCGCCAGGCCGATCGAAGCTTCGTGGCCATACCGCCCTCCTCGTCACCTGCAGCCGGTCCCGCCCTTGGGCGTCGCCGGGCCGCATCCACGTGCCGCGATCCGTTCAGCGTGCAGCGCGCAGGTGGTCGAACCCCCCACCGAGCGGCTCGGCCCGACCGTCCTCGTGGATCAGCATGGGGACGCCCGTCTCCGCCGTGACCTCACCGATTCGAGTGACGGCCAGATCGGACGCCACGGGGGCGAGCGCCGGCCGAGGGTCCGCGGTCGCCGTGAACAACAGCTCGTAGTCCTCGCCGCCCCGCAAGGCGAGATCCAGCGGATCCCGCCCGGTGAGCCGAGCTACGACCGCAGCCCCCGGGTGGATCGGCACCTGCCGGGCGCGGATCTTGACCCCGACCCGACTTCCCGTGGCCAGATGACCGGCGTCTGAGGCAATGCCATCGCTAACATCGATCATGGCCGTGGCCCCACCAACCAGCGCCCGCCCCACGGCCACGCGGGGCACAGGGGTAAGGTGCGCGGCCAGGGCCGCCTGGATGGCCGCCTCCTCCGCGGCGCCGGCCCAGGCCGGCCGCGCCAGGATCTCGGGCCAAGGTGCGCCGGGGCGAAAGCCCTGCTCCAGCGCCAGGAGCCCAGCCGCCGCCGCCCCGAGGGTCCCGGTCACCCACAGCCCGTCGCCGGGCTTCGCCCCCGACCGCAGGACGGGGCCTGCCGAGGGCGGGAGGCCGATGAGCGTCACCGAGAGCACCAATCCGCTGCGAGAGGCGCAGGTGTCTCCACCCACCATGGTGACCCCGTGAGTCTCGGCCTCCTCCTCCATCCCCGCCAGCAGCGCATCCAGCGCGGTAAGGGTTACGCCCGCGGCCGGGATGGCCAGACCCAGCAGGGCGTACAGGGGCCGTCCGCCCATGGCCGCGATGTCGCTGACGTTGACCGCCACGGCCTTGCGGCCCACCTCGCGGAAGCACTGCCAGGTCCACTGGAAGTGCACCCCGTCCAACAGCATATCGGTCGTCACCAGGAACCGGTTCCCCGGCTCCACCGCCAGCAGGGCGGCGTCGTCCCCGATTCCCACCAGGGCCCCGGCGCACCGCACCCGGATGCGCCGCTGGATCCGCTCGATGAGCCCGAATTCGCCCAGCGCCGTCAGGGCGGGATCCCCCTGGTCAGCGGGCATTGGGCAATTGGTCGTCATGTCGCCGGTCTCTGGCATTTGCCTTTTGGCCGTTGGTCATACGGCCTATTCACATCACGCAACCAACCTCAAGGAGTTGTGGCCGCGCGCTGCGATGGACCGCAGCATCCCGCGTCCGGTCGAGTCAAGTGAATAGGCCTGTTGGTCATTGCTCTCTGGGCTCCGCGGCCATCTATCTCAGGCGCCTCCTGAGCATTTCATAGGGCAACCTCGTCGAGTTGCGCCAGCACCTGCCGGCGGATGGCGTGTACATCCGGGAGCGTCCCGACCAACCGCCCGTCCTGGATCAATGGATGCAACAGTGGCTGGCCTACCCCGCCGCAGCACCCGGGCACGGGACGACCCGCCGGGACCACCTGGATCTGCCCGCACTGTGCGCAGCGATAGACAGCCTTGCGACCGGACATCTTCCCCCGTTTCGCCACCGGGACGCCCGCCACCTCGATGATGTCCATCGAGAAATTCAGCACCGGCGCGTTGCTGATGGATGTCCCCACCCCGTAGGCATCCGCCACGCCGTTCAGCTTCAGGATCTCCTCTTCGTCCAGACCACCGCTCACGAAAAGCTTGACGTGCTGGAAGCCGCGCAGGTCCAGCTCCCAGCGGACCTCACGGAGGATCCCGACCAGATCCCCCCGCCGGGAGGCTGGCGTGTCCAGCCGGACCGCGTACAGGTCGGGTCCGAGCGCCTGCGCGACGCGTACCGCTTCCATCTTCTCATCGCTGAAGGTGTCGATCAGCACCACCCGCTGGACTGCCCGATCGATGATGGCGTGGAACGCCTGGGCCGCCTCCACGGTGTCCCCCAGCATCAAGATCAGCGAGTGCGGCATCGTCCCGCTGGGTTCGAGCTTGATCAACTCGGCGCTCTTGACTACCGCCACCCCATCGCAGCCGCCCAGATAGGCGTTCCGCTCGATCATGGGTGCAAGGGCCGGGTGCATCCGGCGGGCGCCGAAGCTGACGACGGACCTGCCCGCCGCCGCCTTCTTGCACCGCGCGGCCTTGGTGGCGATCCCGGACGCCTGGCACAGCAGCCCCAGCAGCGCGGTTTCGAAGTGCGCATAGTCCACATAGCGGCCCTCGATGGTCAGGACCGGCTGCATGGTGCCGAAGACCGTGCCCTCGGGGAACGCATGGACCGTGACCGGCAGGCCGGTCAGGAGCGCCGCGACCTCCTCGAGGCCCGCCAGCACCCCCCAGGGCCAGCCCGACGGGAAGCTCTTCAGGATCACTTCGGCCATCGCCCGGTCCGTGACCTTACGGCGCTTCAGGATCTCCAGCGTGCGCTGGAAGTAGACGTCGGTGATGTGGCCCGCCTTGATGTCCTCATCCTTGGCCGTGTGAAACAGCGACTCGCTCATGCGCACCCCGCCCTTCTCCTCGAGCCCGACGCGCCTCTCTGACGGCCCGGCCCCGCTCCGCCCCCACGCCCAGAGCGGCCGCCACCACCCATGACTCGTCCCTCGCCCTCTGCACGCCTCACCGGAACCCCCCCTTCCCGGCCGCTCTCCCTGTCCCTCTTCCCATCCCTGTCGCCGACTCCAGGTCAGCCTCAGGCAGGGCCTCACTCAGTCGGCCAAAGTCCTCCAGCGAGAGGGTCTCTCCCCGCCGACTGCCGAGGAGCCCGGCGCGGCCAAGCGCCGCGTCGAGCTGGACCTCCGCCCAGCCCGCACCCCGCAGCGCGTTGCGCAGCGTCTTGCGGCGCTGCCCGAAGGCGGCGCGGATGACGCGAAACAGCCTTGCCTCGCTAAGCACTGGAACCCGGGGCGCGTCGAGCAGGTCGAACCGGACGAGCGTCGATTCGACTTCGGGCACAGGATCAAACGCGGCCCGCGGAATGGCCAGCAGCGGATACACCTCCGCCCGATACCGGCAGGCCAGGGTCAAGGCACCGTAGGCCTTGGTCCCGGGCGAGGCCGAGAGGCGTGCGGCCACCTCCCGCTGTACGGTGAGAAACAGGGCCTCGAACCACGCGCGGCCTTCCAGGAGCCGGAGGACGAGCGGGCTGGTGATGGAATAGGGGATGTTGGCCACCACCCGGATCCGCCCCCGCGCCGGGTGATTGCCGAGGTGTGCCGCGAAATCGAAGTGCAGGATGTCCCCGACCCAAAGCGCGAGCCTGGGGTGAGCCCCCAGCGTGTCGCGAAGCAGCCCCGCGAGCCCCCGGTCCAGCTCGATCGCCAGCACCGTGGCCCCCCGCGCCAGGAGACCGGCGGTCAGGATCCCCGTCCCCGGGCCGATCTCCAGCACGGTGCTGTCCGGCCCGATCCCGGCGGCCTCTATGATCGCGTCTCGCGCGCGGGGATCCACCAGGAAGTGCTGGCCGCGGGCGCGCCGCGGGCGCAGGCCCCGATCCGCGAGTTGCGCCCGCGTCAGCGACCGGAGCGAGGTCACCGCCGTGCGCCTCAGGGTGTCTCCGCGGGCGGGCCGGGGGTCGTCAACTGCTTCAGGTAGACACGGGCCACGCGGTGATCGGGGTCGAGCTGCAGGGCCCGCTCCAGCATGTCCACCGCCTCGGAGAGGCTCCCCAGCTTGTGGTAGAGGATGCCGAGATTGACGTGGGCCTCGACGTAGTTCGATCTGAGCTCGATGGCGCGGAGCAGGGACGCTTTGGCCTCCGCGTACTGGCCGAGTTCGCGGCAGCTGAGGGCGCGTCGGTTGTGGATGTCGGGATAACCCGGGCACAGGCCCAGTGCCTTGTCAAACTCCGACACCGCCTCGGCATAGAGCCCGAGGGCATGGTACTTCCCCCCCAGGTCGGCGTGAGCGTTGGCTAGCTTCCCCCGGATCACCGAGCTGATGCGCTGAGGTTCGGCGGTTTCCTTGGCCTGGACGCTGGCCGCTTCCTGCGCGGCCTGATCGTAGGCACCCATCTCGGCCAGCGTGAGGGCCAGGTTGAGCCGGGCCTCGCTGTAATTCGGGTTCAGGCCCAGGGCGCGACGAAAGAGGGCGACCGCTTCCTCCAGCGCGTTTCGCTGGCTGGCGATGAAGCCGAGCATGTTGAACACGTTGGCGTAGGTCGGCGCCCGATCCACCACCTGGAGCAACAGGCGTTCCGCCTCCGCATACTGTCCGGCCTCGTAGGCGCTCGTGGCTTGCTGGATCACCTGCCGGACTTCACCCTTCATCCGTCGCAGCCCTCATTGAAAGATGCGGTAATCCTTCACCGTGTCCACGAACTCACCCCAACTTTCCTTCATCCCCTGCCACATGCGGCCGAAGAATCCGGGGCCTTTGGGCGGAGGCGCACCCGTCTTGACCAGGACGATGTCAATCCGGTCCGCGGCCGCCGGGGCCAAGGGGGATTGCGAATACTCCTCCACGACCCGCTGGAACGCCTTCCGGGCGGCGTCCCGCTGCTCCAGGCGCCACAAAGACTCCCCCAGGTAATACAGCGCCTGGTCATCCACCCCCGTGTCCTGGTACTCCGTGAGCAGGGCGATGCAGCGGCCGGCGGCTGCATTGTACTGCCCACGGTCGAAGTAGAACTTCCCCACGTACAGCTCGTTTTCTGCCAGTTTCCGCCGGCAGATCTGGCGCTTCTCCCGGGCGTCCCCCGCAAACTGCGAGTCGGGCATCTGGGTGAGGATGATATTAAACTCCTCCAGTGCCTTCTTGGTGAAGGTCTGGTCGCGATCCGCCGTGTCGACCTGTCGAAAGTAGGACATCGCCATGTAGTAGTGGGCCTCATCCACGCGCTCGTTCTGCGGGTAGAGCTCGATGAAGCGCTGGAACTCCGCCTTGGCCTCGTCGTACTTCTTCTCCATGTAAAAGGCGCGGCCCGTCGCTAGCCGCGCCGACGCCTGCAGGTCGCTCTCGGGGTACTGGTTGAGGAGCTGCTGGGCGTCCTTTCGTGCCTGGTCGTATCGGCGCGACTGGAGGTTCGCCTCGGCGGAGCGGAGGAGCTCCTGATCGGACCGTCGTCCGGTGGACTGCGGCTTGGACCCGCCGTAGAGGTAGTCGTAGATCGAGCACCCGGGCAGGAGCACGGCCAGCACGGCCAGCAGGATCAGCAGTGAACCACGGCCGCGCCAGGGCGGTGCGAGGGCAGCAACGGCTCGCGTTCTCCAACGTACGGCGAGCATCGGGCCGTCGACTCCAGGGGCCGGCGCCGCCGGGGTCAAGCGGACTCGGCCTTCTTGGTGTACAGGATGATGGGGTGCTTGCGTTCGACCACCACGTCGCGGTTGATGATGCACTCGCTGATCCCGGACTGCGAAGGGATCTCGTACATGATGTCGAGCATGATGTCTTCCAGGATGGCGCGTAGTCCCCGCGCCCCGGTCTCGCGCCGGGCCGCCTCCTCCGCGACCGCAGCCACCGCGTCCTCGGTAAAGGTAAGCTTCACGCTCTCGAAGTCGAAGAACCTTTGGTACTGCCGGAGCAGGGCGTTCTTCGGCTCCCGGAGGATGCGGACCAGCATCTTCTCGTCCAACTCATGCAGCACCGCGACGACGGGAAGGCGCCCAACCAGCTCAGGGATCAGCCCGTAGCGCAACAAATCCTCGGGTTGCAGCTGCGCCAGGAGCTCGCTCACCCGCCGCTCCTTGCGCCCCTGCATCTCGGCCCCGAAGCCGACCCTCCGCTCCCCTACCCGGCCCTGGATGATCTTTTCCAGCCCCACGAAGGCCCCGCCGCAGACGAACAGGATGTTGGTGGTGTCAACCTGCAGGTATTCTTGCTGCGGGTGCTTGCGTCCCCCCTGGGGAGGGACATTGGCGACCGTGCCCTCCAGGATTTTCAGGAGCGCTTGCTGCACCCCCTCGCCCGAAACGTCCCGGGTGATGGAGGGATTCTCCGACTTGCGGGCGATCTTGTCGATCTCGTCGATGTAGATGATGCCCCGCTCGGCCCGCTCCACGTCGTAATCCGCTACCTGGAGCAGGCGCAGGATGATGTTCTCAACATCCTCGCCCACATACCCGGCCTCGGTCAGTGTGGTGGCGTCAGCGATGGTGAAGGGGACGTCGAGGATCTTGGCCAGGGTCTGGGCCAGCAAGGTCTTACCGCTGCCGGTGGGGCCGATCAGGAGGATGTTGGACTTGGTGAGCTCGACCTCGTCGAACCCCTGGCGGGCGTTGACGCGCTTGTAGTGATTGTGGACAGCGACGGACAGGGTCTTCTTGGCCCGGTCCTGCCCGACCACGTACTGATCCAGAATGGCCTTGATCTCGGCGGGCTTGGGGAGCTGACTGAGGCCTTTGCCCTTCTCTTCCTCCCACTCCTCGGCGATGATATCATTGCAGAGCTCGATGCACTCGTCACAGATGTAGACGGTCGGTCCGGCGATGAGCTTGCGCACGTCATCCTGGCTCTTGCCGCAGAAGGAGCACTGTAACTTCCCGCTCCCCTTCACCGCCTTGGCCATCCGCTCGCCTCCGCCGTGTGGGTTGGTCCCTGGGGGACGCCGGGCACCCAGCCATCCTGGCCGGAGATCCAGCCTTGGGGCTGGTTGCCCCGTCCTACCCTACCGCTAGGGTGCCGTCTGCGCCGGGCTCGGCGCCCCCTCGACCCGCTTCGCCAGATCCCGGTAGTGGATGACCTCGTCCAGCAGGCCGTAGTCCTTGGCCTCCTCCGGCGACATGAAGAAGTCGCGGTCGCTGTCCTTCTCGATCCGCTCGAGGGGCTGCTCGGTGTGGTGCGCGATGATCCGGTTCAGCTCCTCCCGCATGCGCAGGATTTCCTTGGCCTGGATCTGGATGTCCACGGCTTGCCCCTGCACACCACCGTAGGGCTGATGGATCATGATCCGCGAGTGGGGGAGCGCAAGGCGCTTGCCCTTGGTGCCGGCCGCCAGCAGCAACGCAGCCCCGCTCGCCGCCTGGCCCATGCAGATCGTCTCGATCTTGGGCTTGACGAACTGCATGGTGTCGTAGATGGCCAGGCTCGAGGTCACCGATCCGCCGGGCGAGTTGATGTAGAGATGGATATCCTTGTCGGGGTCCTCCGCCTCGAGGAAGAGCAGCTGAGCGATGACCAGGTTGGCCCCGGCGTCATCGATGGGGGTGCCGATGAAGATGATCCGGTCCTTGAGCAGGCGCGAGAAGATGTCGTACGCCCGTTCGCCCCGGCTGGTCTGTTCGACCACCATTGGAATCAGGTACATATTCCCTCCTGCTCCCACGCCCGCCTCAGGCCCCACCCGCAGGCGCGGGGTTGATCCCTCATCGTCCGCGAATTACGCGGGCGTGATCAAGTTATAGGCCTCCGTGATCGTGGCCTGCTGGAAGAGAAAGTCCAGGGCCTTGCGTGCCAGCAGGCGGGCGGTGAGATCTGCCCGGCGATCCGGATCGTCCAGGACACGGCGGAAGTTGGCTCGGCTGGCAGCCGGGTACGCCGACGCCACCGTCTGGATCTCCTGCTCGAGCTCCTCGTCCGCGATCGTCATCCCCTCCTGGCGGGCGACCGCCTCGAGGAGGAGTGATTCCTTGACCCGCCTGCGGGCCATCTCCTGCGCCTTGGCGCGCAGCTCCTCCGGAGTGCCGGGGAGGCCCCGGACGCGGCCGCCCGCGGCCCGCACCGTCTCCGCCAGCTCTTGCAGGATACTGCCCGTCTCGAGGTCCACCAGGGTCTCGGGCAGATCCACCTCATGGGCCGCCATCAGCTTGTCCAGGACCGCGCGCTTCAGCTCCGCCTCCTGCTCGCGCGTCTTCCGCTGCTGGATCTGCTCGCGGATCTTCTCGCGTAGCGCGGTGAGCGACTCGACGTCGCCGACGGTCTTAGCGAACTCGTCGTTCAGGTCGGGCACACGTCGCTTCTTGACCTCTTTCACGGTGACCGTGAACTCGGCCGTCTTGCCGGCCAGGTCCTTGCGGGGGGAATCGTCCGGGAAGGGGAGACGGAACTGCTTGCGATCGCCCTTCTGCATCCCGGCGATTTGCTCCTCGAACCCAGGCAGGTAGCCCGCGTGCCCAAGGACCACGGTGAGGTTCTTCCCGCTGCCACCCTTGAAGGGCTTGCCGTTGAGGCTGCCCTCGTGATCCAGGATCACGAGGTCGTCGCGCATGGCCGGCCACCCCTCCATGGGAACGTACTCGGCAGCGTCCTCGCGCAGGAACTCGAGGCCGCGCTCAACCTCCTGGTCCGTGACCTCGACCTTCGCGCGCTCCACCCCGATGCCCCGGTAGTCCTTCACCTCGATGGGGGGCTTGACGTCCACAACGGCACGGAAGCGCAGGGGCGCTCCCGCGGCCAACTGGACATCTTCCACCTTGGGCTGGCCCACCGGCCTGAGGTCCGTCTGGGTCAGGGCCTCGCGGTAAGATTCCGGGATCAACTCGCGCAGGAGTTCCTCGTTCAGGTTGGCCTGGAACCGACGCTGGATGAGGTCGGCGGGGACCTTCCCCCGGCGGAACCCGGGGAGCTGGAGCTTGCGGCTCAGATCCCGAAGGGTCGCCTCCATCGCGGTGGTGACGCGTTCGGCAGGAAGCTCGATGAGCAGGACTCGCTTCGATGGGCTCAGTTCTTCAACGGTGACTTTCATGCGACCTCGCGCGAGGCGGCGCGCCGGCAGTTGGTGCGAGAGAGGGGAGTTGAACCCCCACCCCATCTCTGGGACTGGATCCTAAGTCCAGCGCGTCTGCCATTCCGCCACTCTCGCTTCACATCCACCGAACGCACGCGGCTCGCGGGATCTCCCCGTCCGTGGGACGGGAGACCGAGGCGTGCCCGATGCTGATGGAAAAGGAATTGGTGGGCCGCCAAGGACTCGAACCTTGGACCCGCTGATTAAGAGTCAGCTGCTCTACCACCTGAGCTAGCGGCCCACACTGTGCCGAGCCTCGCCGCGGCGCCTCAAGCGTCTCGACGGGCCGAAATTGCGTTGCACCTGCTGGTGCGCCTGGGGCGATTTGAACGCCCGACCCACTGCTTAGAAGGCAGTCGCTCTCTCCGGACTGAGCTACAGGCGCCCCGGTCGAAGGACCGATGATCCAATTGACAAAGACCAATGGGAGACGCCGAGCAAACAGTCATTGGTCATTGAGAACTGGTCATTATCTTCGCTGGCGCGCCCGGAGAGGATCGAACTCCCGACCTGCTGGTTCGAAGCCAGCCGCTCTATCCGACTGAGCTACGGGCGCCCTGTCCCCGTCCGGCTCTTCTCC
>Ga0153915_10004176_pt1 | contig 13287 bp, 10 predicted proteins | sample Opewatmetagenome_2_FD_107003 | JGI IMG/M metagenome (GOLD analysis project Ga0153915, IMG submission 107003) | Freshwater wetland microbial communities from Ohio, USA - Open water 3 Core 3 Depth 3 metaG | ecosystem: Environmental > Aquatic > Freshwater > Wetlands | place: USA: Ohio, Lake Erie... | reverse complement strand
TTGCTGGCGGCAGGCAAGCGGGCAGGGATGATCTCCACCGTCAACGCTCAGATCGGTGATAAGGTCTTGGACACCGGTTTTCACGTCACCACCCCTGAGGCGCCCGATGTGCAGAATTACCTGGCCCAGATGGCTGCAGAAGGTATCTCGCATGTTGTCCTGGAGTCCACATCCCATGGACTGGCTCAGCATCGTGTGACAGCTTGTGAGTTTGATCTGGCTGTGGTTACCAATATAACCCACGAGCACCTGGATTATCACGGAAGCTATGAAGCCTACCGGCAAGCAAAAATTGGTCTGTTCACCAGTATGGCTCAAACCCCGGTGAAACCCCACGGAAATTACCGGATCGCCGTGCTTAACCGCGATGATACATCTTACGAATATCTTAGGGCGGTAATTAGCAATCAACGATTAAGAGTGCGAGAGATCAGTTATGGTTTCTCGCCCCTTGCTGACCTTCGCGCCGAACAAGTGATGGAAAAAACGGACGGTCTGGACTTTTTAGCCGTTAACAAAGGACTCCATATCCGGGTGAGCAGCAAATTGGTGGGGGAATATAACGTCTCGAACTGCCTGGCGGCGATCGCGGTTACCGTCCTGGGGTTAAATCTGGATCCAGAAGCTGCCCGAATTGGGATTGCTAATTTGCCAGGTATCCCAGGGCGTATGGAGCGCATTGACCAGGGGCAAGACTTCCTGGCGATCGTGGATTTCGCCCATACTCCCAATGCTCTGCGCGTTGCACTGTTGTCTGCCCGCCGGCTGGCAGGGGATAACAGCAGGGTCATCGCCATATTTGGTTCGGCCGGGTTGCGAGACCGTCTAAAGCGGCGCCTGATGGCTGAGGTGGCGGTGGAATTGGCGGATTTTGTAGTATTGACGGCAGAAGACCCTCGCACCGAATCTCTACAGGCGATCCTGGATGAAATGGCCGTTGGCGCTGCCTCTCATGGCGGAGTAGAAGGTCGTACTTATTGGAAAGTGCCTGACCGGGGCGAAGCGATCCGCTTCGGCATAAAGCTGGCGCGTCCGGGGGATATCGTCATAGCACTGGGTAAGGGACACGAGCAATCCATGTGTTTTGGTGAAACCGAGTATCCTTGGGATGACCGGGTCGCCATGAGGGCAGCTATCTCTGAGTTGTTGCACGTACCCGCCCCACCTATACCTTACCTGCCGACTCGAGATCAAGTTGGCTGGTTTTAACGAGAAATGGATAATGCTTACAATTTTCATTTCCTCTCCTGATACCTCGCCTATTTCTCGTTAATCAGCGCGCCTTAGGTCTGCAATTGCTGACCAAGCAATCAGGCGGGTGCAGAAGCACCCGCCTGATCATCTATATCTGGCTATATTAAATTTATTATCGCCTGCGCGGTCCCCCGGGGGTGCGGCGGTCACCGCGATCACCGCGGTCACCACGGTCGTTGCCTCTATAGCCGCCCCCAGGTCGTCCGCCTCCGCCCTGTCCACGTCCACCTCCGCCACGGTTACGCGGGTCTCGCATCTTGGCTTCCTCAGGCGTCCAGCCTTCGAGCACGGCCTGGCGCGAAAGGCGGATCTTGCCCTGGTCATCGATGTCGGTGATCATCACCGTGATCTCATCGCCTAGACGCACGACGTCTTCGACTCTATCCACGCGCTCGCTGTCGAGCTGGGAGATGTGCACCATGCCGTCAGTGCCAGGCAGGATCTCTACGAATGCGCCAAAATCGGCGATACGCACGACGCGACCTGTATAGATGCGCCCGATGACTGGGGTTTCTGTTATAGCCTCCACGCGCTCCACCGCGCGCCGCGCAGCATCGCCATCTGCGGATGCTATGTAAACTGAACCGTCCTCGCCGATGTCAATCTTGGCGCCGGTCTCATCCTGGATGCTGCGGATGGTCTTCCCGCCTGGACCAATCACCGCGCCAATCTTATCCACGGGGATGTGAAGCACAGTAATTCGTGGCGCGTGTGGTTTCAGCGCGGGTCGTGGGCTGGGGATGACCTCCAACATTTTATCCAGGATAGAAATGCGTGCCTGGCGGGCTTGCTCCAATGCCTCCGTCATGATTGCTGGTGTGATTCCTCTGATCTTGATATCCATCTGAAGGGCGGTAATGCCTTTTGCAGTGCCAGCGACTTTAAAGTCCATATCGCCAAGGTGATCCTCCATGCCGATAATGTCGGTCAGGATGGCATAGCGTTCGCCTTCTTTCACTAGTCCCATAGCAATTCCAGCGACCGGCGCCTTGATCGGTACACCCGTGTCCATCAATGCCAGCGTCGAGCCACACACCGAAGCCATCGATGAGGAGCCGTTGGAGGAGAGCACCTCAGAGACCAGGCGCATCGTGTACGGGAATTCCGATTCAGGCGGGATGACAGGCACCAGGGCGCGTTCTGCCAGGGCGCCGTGCCCGATGTCACGCCGGGAAGCTCCACGCAACTGTTTAACTTCGCCGGTAGAGAAGGGCGGGAAATTATAGTGGTGCATATAGCGCTTGGATTCTGACGGAGTCAAGCTATCCAGCTCTTGGGCTTCCCTGGGCGTCCCCAGTGTAGCCAGCGTTAGCACCTGAGTTTCGCCGCGTGTGAATAATCCGGAGCCATGAGCGCGTGGGCTGAAGTCTACCTCGCACCAAATGTCGCGGATCTCAGTGTACTTGCGATTATCGGGGCGCAGGTTATTTTCCAGGATACGCTGGCGTACAATCGTCTTAAGCGTCTCTTCGTAAGCTTCTCCAACATTAACCGCCAGAGCTTCATCTTCAGGGGCGAGCTCCGCCACCAGCGCTGCCTTAACTGCATCCAGGGCAGCATATCGCTCAGCCTTGATGTAGGGCTGTTCGAAGATCTGGCGGATTTGGCCCTCCACACGCTTGCGCACATTAGCTGACAGGCTCTCATCGAGTTGGTAGGGCGTATATTCCTTCTTCTGGACGCCCACCTCAGCCGCCATGCGTTCCTGTAGATCTAGAATCGGCTGTATGGCAGCGTGGGCGAACTCAAGAGCTTCTACCATGGTCTTCTCTGCCACCTCTTTAGCACCCGACTCCACCATCAAAATGGCATCGCGTGTCCCGGCCAGACGAAGGTCGAGGTCAGAATATTCCAGATCGGCGAATGTAGGATTGAGGATAAATTCACCCTCGATCAAGCCAACCCGCACCGCACCCACTGGCCCACCCCAAGGGATGCCTGCCAGCATGACTGCAGCAGATGCAGCGTTCACCGCCAGGATATCAATGGGGTTCTCTCCATCCGTTGAAAACGAGTAGAGGATCACCTGGATGTCATTGCGTAAATCTTTAGGGAAAAGCGGGCGCAAGGGGCGATCCGTCAACCGAGCGGTGAGAATGGCCTCTTCGGTGGGTCTGCCTTCACGGCGGAAGAAAGAGCCGGGGATGCGCCCTCCTGCGTACATGCGCTCTTCGTAATCCACGGTGAGCGGCAAAAAGTCGATGCCTGGGCGCACTTCTGAGCTCATCGTCGCAGCGGCAAAGATCATGGTATCGCCCAAGCGTAGCGTGACTGAGCCACCAGCCTGGGCGGCCAATTTGCCGGTCTCAAACGTAAATACTTTGCTACCAATGGTAGCTTGGAACTGTTTTACTATTGGTTTCATCTTGTCTCCTGAACTGGCCCACCTGGTCAGGGACTGAGAGATATCGACAACCTACGTCGACAACCTACGTCGACAACCTACGTCTCGACAACCAGTGCCGCGAGTTATCGGCATCTCTCAATTCCTAACCGGTGGATACGTTAGTCGCTGGGGCTACATGACGTTTACTACTGTCAAAAGAGGAAAGCCTCTTACCCCCAATTGGATGAAGTGCGATCTTGCGTAAAAAAAAACTGAGTAGATAGCGGTGTTGCTCGCCATCTGCTCACATCACGTTCGTTTACGCCGCAGGCTGAGCTTTTCGGTCAGAGCTGAATAGCGCTGGAAACTTGTACGACGTAAGTAGGCCAGCAGCCTGCGACGATGCCCGACCAGCTTGAGTAAACCCCTACGGGAAGATTCATCGTGTTTATGAATACGCAAATGGTCGGTTAGCTGGTTGATGCGTGTGGTCAAAACCGCAACCTGCACCTCGGGTGAGCCCGTATCTGATTTGTGGCGGGAATACTCCTCAATAACCTTAGATTTAGACTCTTTATCGATTGGCATGACGTCTGCCTTCTCCTTTCATATCTTATCCAAGCAGGTCTCCAGACTAGCAGCAACTTTCAACAGCCACCAGTCGGTCTAGTCAAAGCGGGTGGATTATACCATAAGAATGGATAGCCCGAATAATCACTGCTGATCAAAATCGAAATAGACATAATCCGAACGGGTGAGCTCCGGAGCAGAAGACACTCCCTGGGAAATATCAAATAATGATACCTGGATAGCCAGATGGTAGCTGCCTGGTTGCATATGCAGCTCGCTATACGGCATGAAGAGGGTCAGATCATTGTAGACTGTGTTAATGTAGGCCGGTGTAAAATATTGCCCTACTGAAACCTGACCATTTACGGAGTTGTATGCGTTATTAAAGTCTTTAAGGATTTCGCCTGTTGAATAATAAAAGAAAGCCACTGCCTGGCACTGCACTCCTTGCAGGTTATCAATTGTAAAACTGAGGTGGATACGCATGCCTTGCTGGTCATTCTCAGAAACGTCGTAATCAACCCATACATTCTGAAGTTTAGCAACGGGATATGTGGAACCGGGATCATAGGACGTGGGTGTCGATATAAAGGGGGTTATCGGTACATCGACGGGCTCGGGCGTAGCAGTTGAAGATAATGGTGTTTGAACAGGAAGAGTTGGTGGGATAACAGTGACCACGATTACGTTATCCCGCGATGGATTATTCACTTTTTCGATTAACGGTGGAAGGACTGCAAATAAGCCGGCGATCACTGCACCCAGGCAACCAAATGCCCCCGTGATCCAGGCAGCAACGATAACAGTACGTGACTCTTTGCTCATACCTCACCTCGAAATCAATCGGTCTCGGTGACCGGAACCCATTTTCCCAAAGTATACAAAAAACAAATGATTAAATCAATCAATTATCTTGTCTGGCGCAACACCGCCCGCAAGCCCTCCTTTGTCTCAGCTGGAAAATGACGGAGGGACTGCCGAAGGAGCCAGGCTGTATCTGGATTCTCCGGAGCTTCCAGATTTTGCCGCAAGAAATAGGCCGTCTCTCCAGGAGAGCGGCGCGCCAGACCAGCCAATAAATCCAAGACTTCCGGCTTCAAAGCCAGTGGGACGGCGCGAACAAAAGGAGTCAGTAAATGTAAGACAGCCGGTAGATTCTCATAACCTGGGTCGACGGCCAGCAGGAGGAGAGCCCGCAATCCGAGCCGTTGCTTCATCACATCTTCCATTTCCATCCATGAGCCGACTTTCTCTAATAGACGAGCGGGTTGCTCGCGGCGGGCGTGGCCTAAGCCTTGCTGTACCAGGGCGTTGATCAACTGCTCCTCGGTAGTGACCTGTATCCAACGCTCAGCTCGGATCATGATAGCCTCAAATGAGTCCAGAGGCACTTGCCCTAACAGGTGTATCGCTAGCAGACGAGTTTCGAGAGTTGGCTGAGCCCAGAGAGCATCGCACAATGCCAGGGTTTGCACAGCATTGGCAGATGCCAAAGAGCTCAATTCTTGGGCGATCTGACGCAACATGGGTGGCGGTAGGTGATAGGTCTGGATCAGTGGAGGAGGATTGCCAGCCTGCCCTGGGCGGAGGGCACGATCGGCATAGGTCTCAAAAAGGTCGTGCAACGTATGGAGGAACATTTGAGGTTGGTCAAACTGTTCGACCAGAGTAGCGCATTGTTGGCGTAGTCGAGCCAGATTAATCGCTGGCATAAAGATGATTTAAAGCTTCATCCACATCGCTTGCAAAGGTGAGCAATGCGCGGTGTTTCTTGGGAATTTGCCCATCGAAGGTCTGCCAGAAAGTTTCAAACACTGTTTTCCAACCGGGACCGACGAGCACAAGTGGTCGAGGGGGGATCGCTCCGGTTTGCAGATGCGACCACATGATCGATACCTCGGCCAGTGTGCCGATCCCACCAGGCAAAGCAAGCGCAGCATCACACTCCTCGATCAGTGCAAATAGACGCTGGCGCAAGGTTGGAAAGCGGTGCTCCTCTTTTACCCATGGGTTGGCGCGCACCGGACGCCAGGCCTCGATTTCTTCGCAGGTAATGCCGATCACGTGGCCTCCAGCTTCAGCCGCTCCGCGTGAGACTGCCTCCATCGAGCCAATGTACCAACCGGTCAACACACTATGCCCCGCCGAGGCCAACAGGTGCCCCAGGCGCAGACCTTCCTGATAAGCGGCGTCCCCGGGTTGGCTCTGCGAGCTACAAAAAACCGTGATTTTCATGTTGGTCCATCCCACTCGCGCTGGTAGTTCAGATCCAGCTTGTCTAAAATGGCTTTTTCAAGATCGATACCGGCTACGCTGGCGATCTGTAATAGATAGAGGGCGACATCGGCAAGCTCGCCAGCCAGCCCATCGGGATCGGGGGACTGGTCAGCCCATTGGAAGTGCTCCAGTACTTCGGAGGCTTCTAAATTGAGTGAAATTGCCAGGTTGCGTAGCGTTTGCGGGCGGGGACTGTCCGAATCGTACCAACCCTTAGCGCGCACGAATTCGTGCATCAGTTGGGTGAGTTTACCAATATCCATTGGGCTTGATTATAATACAGTCGGTATGCGCATTATCCTGACACACGAACAGGCTGACTTCGACGCCCTGGCTTCTATATTCGGGGCCTATTTGCTGGACGAAACCGCCATTCCAGTACTGCCACGTCGCATGAACCGCAATGTCCGTGCTTTTATGACGCTCTATGGATCCGACTTGTCAATGGTGGATCCGCGCGATTTACCGGCTGAACCGGTGGAAGAAGTGACTCTGGTGGACACCCAGTCTATGATCAGCGTGCGAGGTATGAGTGAGGCGACCCGCGTGCATCTAATCGATCACCATCCGCTGAGAGAGGACCTGCCTCCGCATTGGGCAATCACCGTTTCTGGTACGGGCGCGAACACGACTTTATTTGTAGAAACTCTCCGCGAGCGAGAATTTGTTCTCGGAACCATTCAGGCCACGCTGCTCTTGCTAGGAATATATGAGGATACTGGCTCTCTCACTTATGCCCGAACGACGCCGCGCGACTTACGTGCTGCCAGCTTCTTGCTGGAACAGGGTGCAAGCCTGCAGATCGCTGCCAATTTCCTCAACCACCCACTTTCCAAAAAACAGCAGGTTCTATATGATCATCTGCGCCAGACATCTGAAAACTTTCCGATCCACGGTTATACGATCATCATCGCTTGTGGGGAAGCTCATGAAATGGAAGAAGAGCTTTCTACCATTGCCCATAAGCTGCGAGATCTTTTGGATCCTGATGCGCTCTGCCTGCTGGTTGCCACCCGAGGCGGCGTGCAATTGATTGCCCGCTCGACGAATGATAATATCGATGTGGCGGATATCGCTGCCCATTTTGGCGGCGGTGGTCATGAGCGGGCTGCAGCTTGTTTGATCAAGGATCGCTCAGTGCAAGAGGTATATGAAGAGTTGGTGCGAATCCTGCCAGATTTTGTACATCCAGCGATCACCGTAGCTCAGATCATGTCACCCGACCCTCATCTTGTCTTCTTGGATACTCCGGTGGAGGAGGTAGCCCGGCGTATGCAACGCTATGGCTATGAGGGCTTCCCGGTTGTAAGCGACGGAAAAATTGTTGGCTTGCTGACGCGCCGCGCGGTCGACCGGGCTATCTCGCACAAACTCAATGTGACCGCCGGAAGTAGGATGGAGGCCGGTGAATACACCGTTCACCCAGATGATTCGATCGAACATTTACAACGATTGATGACTGATTCGGGTTGGGGGCAGATTCCTGTCATTGATCCCCAAGATGGAAGGGTCATCGGGATTGTAACCCGCACTGATCTGCTGAAGACACTCGCACCACGCCCGCGCGTACCCAGCCGTCAAAACCTGGCAGAGCGCCTGGCGCAGGCCTTGCCGCAGGATCGTTTGGTGCTGCTCAAAGCGGTTGCCCAGGTTGCTCACGAGCAAAAAGTTGCCCTTTACATTGTCGGCGGCTTCGTACGCGACCTGCTGCTCGATCGCCCTAGTCTGGATTTCGATCTGGTTGTGGAAGGAGACGCCATCTCCTTGGCGCGTATCCTGGCACGACATTATGGGGGGCGCGTCACCAGCCATACCCGTTTTGGGACGGCGAAGTGGTTCCTCAAAGAAGCGAGAATAGTGAGTAGAGAATCGAGAATGGAGAATCAAGATTCGTCCGTTACACCGTTCAGATCACTCAAGACTAATCTCGACCCCCAAATATCGAATCTCGAATTTCTCGACTTTATCACCGCCCGCACCGAGTTCTATACCCACCCTACGGCTCTACCTACGGTAGAGCGCAGCAGCATTAAGCTTGACCTTCACCGGCGCGATTTTACGATCAATACACTGGCATTGCGCCTGGATGGGCGGCATTATGGTGAATTGTACGATTTCTGGGGCGGGCTAAACGACCTGCGTAGCGGTCAGGTACGCGTCCTCCACTCGCTTTCCTTCGTGGATGATCCCACACGCATGCTGCGCGCCGTGCGCTTCGAACAGCGTTTTGGTTTCCGCATCGAAAAACGCACCTTAGAACTGCTGGTTGAAGCGACGCCACTCCTCGAACGCGTATCCGGCGACCGTATCCGTCACGAGCTAGACCATATTCTGATCGAATCGCGGGTCGTAGAAATTTTGGCCCGTCTGGACGAATTGAAGTTGCTACAGGCGATCCATTTGGAATTGGCCTGGGATGAATGGTTCCGTAGCCGATTGCAAGCAACCTTAGCAGCAGACCAGCCCGAACCAGAATGGGGCTTATCTGCTGACCCGGAACATCCTTCTCAAAAAAGAGATATTTTGTACACATTATGGCTGATGCGGCTGTCGGCGGGGGTAGCCCGGCATGTGATTGCACGCCTTAAATTTTCGGCTGCGTTATCGAGAGTGATCCTGGCGGCCTGCCAGCTTTGGGCAGATTTACCGGGTTTGGAAGGTGTTCTGCCAAGTACAATCGTGGATCGCTTGGAGGGCGTACCTTTGCTGGCAGTATACGCAGCCTATCTCGCCAGCGACCAGCCAGAACAACGCAATCTACTTTGGAATTATGCGGCAAAATGGCGTATGATCAACTCGATGCTGAGCGGGCACGATCTGCGCGCCCGTGGCCTGCCCCCCGGTCCGGCTTACAAAGACCTATTAAAGAAACTGAGGAACGCCTGGTTGGACGGAGAGATTAAATCTGCTTCGGAAGAAGCCAGGTTATTGGAAAAGTTTATTATAGAGCTGGGGATAGGGGATAAGGGATAGGGGTTATACCCTAACTGCCTATCCTGATTCGTATTTCCGTTTCATCCAATTATGTCCGACTTACTCACCACAGTCACAATCCGTATCGCCACAGAGGCCGACTTGCCATTGATGGAATGGAATGGCCAATATACGCACTTCCGTCGTCTTTACCAGGAGGTCTATGAAAGCTCGCTGCGCGGGGAGGCAATCTTATGGGTGGCGGAGCTAAACGGAACGGGATTGATTGGACAGGTATTCGTACAACTTGAAAGCGCACGGAAGGAGTTAGCAGATGGCGCCCAGCGGGCATATATCTATGGGTTCCGTATACAGTCTGCCTATCGGGGGCATGGATTAGGCTCCTACATGCTAGGGATGGTGGAAGGAGATCTAGTCCGTCGCGGCTTTCGCATAGCCGTATTAAACGTCAGCAGAGAGAATTCCGAAGCTAGGCAGCTTTATGAACGCCAGGGTTACCGCATTGTAGCAGCCGAACCCGGCCAGTGGTCTTATCTTGATGAAGAGGGCGAACGTCATTGGGTGGACGAGCCCGCCTGGAGGATGGAGAAAGAGCTGGAACCGCTTATTAATAATAAATAAGAACGTCTTGTTATCCCTTGCCTCTGACCCTGATTCGTGCTACAATTTTTCTAGGGTAGGCAAGCGAGTTGATATTGGATGATGAAAAGTGGGCAACCCCCACTTTTCTGCATATAATAGGTGATGATGCCGCCCAAAGGATTATGTAGGAGAAAAAGTACGTATGAAGAACGAGTTTGTCCTGGCATTCAATGAAGTATTGGAAGAAAAACAGCTACCCAAGGATGTCATCCTGGAAGCGCTACAGGCAGCGATGGTTTCTGCCTATCGGCGGGCTGTGAACGCTTCCAACGCGCAACAAGTTGAGGCCACTATTGACCTTGAAACTGGAAAAGTTGCCATCTTCGCCGAGAAAGAGATCGTCGAGGCGGTGCAAGATGCGCGCACAGAAGTCTCATTGGATGAGGCTCTCCAGGTGGATCCGAATGCCGCCCTGGGGGGGATGGTCGTGGTCGAATCGACTCCCGGGAATTTTGGACGGGTTGCCGCCCAAACAGCCCGGCAGGTAATCCAACAGCGCATCCGAGAGGCTGAACGTGACGCCCAGATGAAGTATTTCGGCAAGCAGACGGGCGAGATCGTCTCCGGTATTGTGCAGGCGGTTAATTCGCAGGCAATAACCATCGGCATGGATATGAAAGCCGAAGGGATCATGCCGCGCAACCAACAGATCCCTGGCGAGCGATTTCGCGTGCACGATCGCGCTCGAGCCCTTTTGGTGGAAGTCAAGCCCAGTTCACGGGGCCCGCAGATCGTGCTTTCGCGCGCTCATCGTAACTTCCTACGCCGTTTGCTGGAAAATGAGGTGCCGGAGATCTATCAAGGCCTGGTGGAAATACGCTCGATCGCGCGCGAACCAGGACAAAGATCGAAGGTGGCAGTCTCTGCGCTGCAGCCAGGTGTGGACCCGGTGGGAGCCTGCGTGGGTATGCGCGGTGTGCGTATCCAGGCGATTGTCCGTGAGCTTAACGATGAGAAGATCGACGTCATTGAGTGGAGCTCGGATCCTACGGTGTACATTGCCAAAGCGCTCAGTCCAGCGCGAGTCAATGGCGTATACCTAAACGAGCTTGCCAAGGGTGCCAAGACAGCCACGGTGGTTGTCCCTGAAGATCAGCTCAGCCTGGCGATTGGTCGCGATGGCCAAAATGCCCGCCTGGCAGCTAAACTAACTTCTTGGCGCATCGATATTAAGAGCCTGCCCGAAGCAGCCGCAGACTCTCTCCACAAGCTTCAAAGCGATCCCGAATATGCTGAAATCGCTCTTCAGGAAGCCGAAATTCTACCCCAGGTGACGGCTGTGCTCGCCAAGAAGTCCGAAGGACGTCCGGTCACACCCGAAGAATATCAGGTGCTCAACCAGGTTGTTGACCGGGTTGAGCGGGGTTTAAGCCGCCAGCGAGAGAGAGAACAGCTCGCTGAAGATGAACGCCAGCGTATCGCTGCGGCTAATATTCCCGCAGCTGCTTACGAAATGCCTCTGGAAGATTTGGGGATCTCGCTGCGTTTCGCCACAATTCTGGCAGGTGCTGGCTATACAACAGTCGGAGATCTGATGCTCCAGATGAATCTGGATGCAGATGCCATCCTGCGCCTGGAGGGTATTGGGGCCAAGGCTATGGAGGAAATCGAGGAATCTCTGGCTAAAATAGAATTTGCCGCTCCAGGGGCCGCACCCCAACCCGAAGCTGAGGCGCCGGTTATCGAGGCCGAGTTGCCCGCAGAGATCGAAGCGGTGCCAGAGGTCGAAGTCGAAGCTGAGGCTGAGCTTGCGCCAACCCCTGAAGAGGAAATTATGCCAGTTGCCGTTGAATCTGCAGCTCCTGAAGCTGTGGAGGTAGTAGAAGAAGAGCTACTCATTCCTGAGCTTGAAGTCGAGGTTGCCGCTCCAGGGATCCCTGAAGAAGAGGAGACCACTTCCTTTGACGAGCTCTTCAAATTACGTCCTGACGTCCTGGAGATGGTCGGACCCGTAGACGAAGAAGAAGAAGAAGACGGCGACCGATCTACTACGAAGAAGAAGAAGAAGAAAAAGAAGAAGTTTGTTGAAGTGGAATACGATCCAGATAAGGATATCATGGTTGCCCGCAAAAAGCGTAAGCGTGGCGGCGGTGGTGAGTGGAGTGACGATTGGAATTTGTAGTGGCCACCAAAGCAGGTCGGCGTAAACATATCCCACAACGTACCTGCGTGGGTTGCCACCAGGTGCTGCCAAAACGGTCACTCATCCGCGTTGTTCGGAGTGCAGAAGGTGTCCTGATCGATCCATCCGGCAAATTAGCTGGGCGAGGCGCCTACTTGCATGACCGTCGTTCTTGTTGGGAGAGAGGCTTGAAGGGGCCCCTGGCCCATGCTTTAAAGACGACTTTGACGAAGGTAGAGCAAGACCGGCTATCAGCATTTGCCGTAACATTGCAAGAACCTGATAATTCATCGGAAACCGTTGTTTCCCCTGACAGGTAGGCTGATGGTCGTTGAACTTTTCAAGCGCGATATGGGCGAAAGAAGCACTCGCCGGTTGAAGGGTACGCAATGATCGCTTAGATCACAGTACCCATATCCTTAGGCCTGAGACGCTCAAATGGGCGCTGACTGGCGAGAGCGGCTTCGCTGTAGAATCGGAGGTGCACTATGAGCGATAATGGGCATAAAGTCATTGAACTACCGCCCAACATCACGGTACGTGATTTAGCTCAGGCAATTCAGGCTAGCCCCATTGAAATCATAAAAGCTTTGATGGCTAATGGGGTGATGGCAAACATCAACCAGATCATCGATTTTGATACGGCAGCTGTGGTGGCCTCAGAAATGGGCTACGAGGCCAGCCTGGAAACGGCTGACCTTTCGAAAACGGAAGAAATTGGCGAGATTCCACTGTGGCGACAAATCATTGCCGGCGAGGATTCTAGCAAACTGGTTGCTCGACCACCCGTGGTGACCATCCTGGGACATGTGGACCACGGCAAAACGACCTTGTTAGACGCAATTCGCCACACCAACGTTGTGGATGGTGAGGCAGGCGGTATTACCCAGCACATCGGCGCATACCAAACAGAGCACAACGGTCGTACCATCACTTTTCTGGATACACCGGGCCACGCGGCATTCACTGCTATGCGGGCTCGCGGTGCCCAGGGGGCTGATATCGTGGTGCTCGTTGTCGCTGCAGATGATGGCGTTATGCCCCAGACGCGCGAGGCAGTGGCGCATGCTAAGGCAGCCAAAGTGCCGATTGTAGTGGCGTTAAATAAGATCGATAAACCCAATGCTGATCAGGACAGAGTAAAACAGCAACTGGCCGAGAT
>Ga0153915_10004175_pt1 | contig 13288 bp, 14 predicted proteins | sample Opewatmetagenome_2_FD_107003 | JGI IMG/M metagenome (GOLD analysis project Ga0153915, IMG submission 107003) | Freshwater wetland microbial communities from Ohio, USA - Open water 3 Core 3 Depth 3 metaG | ecosystem: Environmental > Aquatic > Freshwater > Wetlands | place: USA: Ohio, Lake Erie... | reverse complement strand
TTAAGAGCACCGAAGCACCGCCGGCGATGTAACGAAACGCGCCACCAGTGGCTCCCATCGGAGCACAGGTGAGCCATGAGGAAGACGACCGCGGTGAATCGCCCTGAGATTGCGGCCCCACCCGTGATTTCGCGGCGGCACGAGTCGTGCTGATATTTCATTGATTGCGCGGCTCCTGAGCAGCTACTTTTGCCGCACGGTCGGCTGGCGATGACCTCGATCAGCGGAGGATGCGTCGATGAATCGTGACTTTGAAATCAAGCAACTGCTGCGCGCCTATCGTAATGGAATCCTCAGCGAGGCGGCCTTCGCGGAGGAGATCGAGCGGTTCGAACGCGAATCGCATGAGCAGGGACGTGCCGAAAACGCTGGCTTCCAGGCATTCGGACGGCGTTTCGGATCCGAACAGGAGGCTGTGGTCAGCTTCCTCGACGATCTGAGGGCCACCCAGACCGAGGACGCAATCGCGTTCGCGAAATGGGCGGGCGTCTGCCGGACCAAAGGGCTTCGCACGGGACTCGCGATGGTCGCCGAGCGCGATGCCTACCACGCTCGCATTTTCGAGCGCCGGCTCCAGGAACTCGGCGGTGAAGCGCGCGCCGCCGGAAACGAGGAGGGGACGAAACTGGCCGAATTGCTGGCCCGCTCCGACGTACCCGACATCGAAAAGCTGGTGTTCATCACCTCGCGGATGGGCGATCCCAAGGAAGCCGTCAAACCGATCTTGCAGTTCGCCTCACTCCTCAGACAGGATATCGAAACGCGGCAAGCCTTGCGGCTCCTGGCGGAGGATCAAATGTCCACGATCGGTTGGCTACACGAGCTATGCGCCGCCATCGCAATGGTCCATCACAATCCGCCATCCGAATCACAACCCGATTGAGCACGCGACGCGACAGCGACGGTTCATGGGTGCGACATCACTAATGAGGGGCAATGAAACTGAAGTTCCGGAAAATCCTCTGTCCGATTGACTTTGACCGAATCTCGATTCCGGCGATCGAAATGGCGAGTGAGGTTGCCAAACAACACGGCGCCACAATCTATCTGCTCTGCGTCGTTCCGAAAGACCGCACGAGTCTCAAGTCCGATCTCGAAGAGGTCGCCCATCAGAGCCTGCTCGGCGTAGCCCGCAAGTGGTTCGAGCGCAAGATTCCCTACAAGATTCTCGTGCGCGCCGGCACGCCCGCGAAGGCGGTGCTTGATGCCGAAGACGAACTCGGCATCGATCTCGTGGTGATGGCCACTCATGGCCGCACGGGGGTTAAACGACTTCGACTGGGTAGCGTTACCGAGGAGGTCGTCAGACGATCGGCGCGGCCCGTCATGACGATTCGCCCCACGTAGAAAGCCGGCCAGCCTTTTGCCCGCCAGCGTCGCTGTCGTTACTACTTGACGATTTGGTAACCGTGTCACAAAACCCACCCCCGACAGGGCTGCCAAGTCGGCACGCAGCGTGACGCCGAGCAATTCTTCGAGCACACCCCCTTCTACGCGGTCACCCAGATGCCCGACCAGGGTTTCGGCTGGCGCTGCGATGAAAGCAAGGAAGAACGGGTGATCCGGCTGCGTGAACGAGGGCAGGGCGCCGTCTCAAAATCCCCGTGTCGAGTGTTCAATTCTCTCCCTGCCCACTTTTCTCTTTCTTGATTCCATTGGGGTTTCTGCGCGCCGGGCAGCGGCGACAGGCTGATTCGGGCTGAAGGTCGCAAACCTCTGCCCGAGACTCTCGCAGCCGGCCATGACGCCGAACAGCGCCTCGTTGGTAACGACGAGATCGGCCGCTTCGCGCCGCAGCTCTTTCACGACATCCTGCGCGTAGGCGAGCGCCGGGCCGCATCAGACGTCGCGGACGACGGAAAGTAGGCCCTCTTGCGGCGTCGCCGCGGCCCAGTCGTTGGACCCCTGGCTCTCGCGGCTGCGGTCCCGCCGATTGGGGGGCGCTTCCACGATACGAACGTGGCGCCGGCGGTCTCGGCTCCGGCGCGGTTGCACTCCTCACCCATGAAACGCACCCGGTGGCCGCGGCGCGCGAGCTTGCCGACAGCTTCGAGCGCGGCGTGATGTTGCCGCCGCCCTCCCAGTCCGTGAACAAAAAGCTCCTTGGCTTGCTCACCGTCGATCCCCCTTTGACTTGGAATTCGCGAACCCTGCGATCGCGGCGCGGATCAGACCTTTCATGATCGCGGTCGAGGCGGCGACGCTGCGCCCCAGGTCGCGGCGCAACAGCTTCCAGACGTATACGTCCGTGGCGATGACCAGCGCGTCGAGAGCGCGCTTGCGCGCCGCGGCGTCGCGCGTGCCGAGCGTCTCGGCGAACACCTCTGATACCCAGCGACGGTGCTGGCTGCGCCCGAACTCGATGACCGCGCCGAGCGCCGGTTCCCGTGGCTCCAAGGCCAGCAGGCGGATCACGGCGTCGCCAGTGTGCTCGTAGTCTTCGATCAAGTTGCCGACCAGACGGTCGATGTCGCCGGCCGGAGAGGCACGGCGCGCGTTGATCTGACTCGACAGGGTCTTGACCGCCTCTGCCAGGAGCCCTTCCTTGCCGCCGAAACGGCGCACCACGGTCTGCACCGTGACGCCAGCGTCCGCGGAGACGCGGTCGAGCGTGATCTCGTCGAACCAATGCTTCATCAGTCGCGCCAGGAAGGCGTCGACGATGCGCTGTGCCGTCGCTTCGGCAGCCCGCGCCCTGGCGCTCTGCGTGTAGCGTCGGGGCTGGGCGGCGGCCATCTGCACTTTCATGTCAGTGCAACTAACATGAAATATCGAGCGACGAAAGCGGATCTTTCACTCCGGCCAGCGCGCCGATGACTCACACGGAAACAACACCGAAATGCACGTCTCTCTTACGACTCGCCAGTCGTTCCGCGCTAGCGATGCAGGCGACCTCGTCGCAGCCATAGCGCGGAGTGAAGGCCGTGAGAACGAATACCGAGATCACCAGACACGCGGCCTCCGAGAGCTCGACTCGGGCCATGATGGATTGCAGAACAGACTCTGGCTCAGCTCAGCCGACTTCCGCGACGCCATCGCGCTCGCCCGGACGATGCGCGCGAAAGCCTTCGAGTTGCGCGCGGCGACGCGCCTCGCGCGTATTCTGCGGCAGATATCGTGGACTCGATACTTTGGTGTTGGCAGGAAAAGCAAATACGGCACGACCTCGTTTGAGGCCGTGCCGTGCGCGTTGAGAATTTCGCTAATGCCGGTCCGCCCGGACCGCACCTGGCGCTGGTCTATTGAGCCTGGATCGACTTGATGTATTCCACCAGCCGGTCGATTTTGTGCTTGACCTGTTCCTCGGACAGCGGCGCGCCGCCGGCTCCGGTGTGGCTGGACTGCCGATACATGAAGGCGTAGCCCCAGATCGGCATTTCGCGCGTGCCGTGCCCCTCCGCCATCTTGCTGCCATCGATAAAATTGTGCACCTCGGCTTCCGGGAACACACCGCCGTTGTTCTTCGAGAGCTGAGTCAGGTTGGCAGGCTTCTTCTTGAGCGCTGGGGCTACCGGTCCATCACCTGTGGCGTCCGTGCCGTGGCACTGAGCGCAATACTGCCGGAAATCCAATTTTCCCGACGTAAGCTGACCACTGGGCGCCATCTCCGGCCCCCCCTGGGCAAGAGCGGTATTCGAGATGAGGCTCACGATAGCTCCGCCCAGCGCCAAAACGGCCGCGAAGTTCAGGAATCCGAGACGTTTAAGCACCATTTGTCCTCCCCGTACGCGGCCAAGACAGGTTTCCTCAATGTCCCAGGCGCCGGATCGCCTCGAGGGTGCAGTACTGGTCGTATAATCCAGGGTCGTTGATCCTGGTTATGAGACCGCCCGCGATTTTCGGGACTATTCCCATGCGCGACATCATTCCACTTTTCATGTCATACATATGCATGTTCAAGTAACTAGCCCAGTAGGCGTCCGGCATTCCCTCGGGCCACTGCATCCCGGGTTTCTTCACCGCGTAATCATAAAACCACTCGGATTGGTGAAAGGGTTTGCCCTCCTGGTCATATGTGACAATCAGTGGCGCGATACCGGTACGCGCATCGAACCAACTGCGCTTTTTGCTATAGGGACAGTTCGGGTAGCCCACCGGCTTCATCTCGACCACATAGCCCTCGGGCACCAATTCCATGAAGGTTTTGAAATACTTCTTGCCATTTTTTCCGCCGACCAGGGGCACCTCCCAGTTCGGGTAGCCGAAATGACAATTGCCGTGCGTGGCAGCCAGAAATGGTCCTTGGCTTACAATCTTGAAATCGCCCCAGGTGTAGACCGGATCGCCCGCCCCGGCGGAGTCGCTGGCGAACCAGGCCGCACCCGGCATTGCCGTCTCGAAGCGCGCGTAGGAAGGGACCGATCTAATCCGCTTGGTTTGCGGCGAGTACGCGTGCGCGGTCGGCAGCTTGTGCTGGTCATAGGCCCAGACCTCGAGCGACGCGGTACCGTTCATGTCCTCCGGAGAGGTGAAAAGCTGGCTGTTTATTCGCAGATCAGTCTCGTGGCCTGGCAGGTAGGGCTTCGGGTCGAGCGTCGTGCGTCCGACCGTTCGATACCCGACGAAGAGATAGTCGTAAGTGTACGCGACGTCGCCGTCCGGCGTTGTCTCCCACTCCCGGGATGCATACGCGGTGTCGTCATAATACAACGTGGAGGAGGTTAGCGCGTTCTGCAGGAGCAATTCTGTGGGCGACTTTGCGTCGGGAAAGGGATTGCCGCCGATCCACGGTTTGCCTTCCTTGGTCCAGACGTTGCCGTCGGGGCCGATTTGATGCACCCCCTTGTTACGCAGAGTCGCCTCCACGTACGAGGCCGGCAAGAGCTTGTTCACGTCGGTCTCGGTCGCAATCAGGTCGATGGTGCGCTTGTCGTATTTGACCTGCCAGTAGGCAACCTCGTCGAGTAGTTCCTTGACCAGGTCCACATTATCCGCATTGAGTACGTCGCCCGCCTTGAGCTTGCCCTTGGTATAGGCCTCGATCGAGAGCAACTCCGGGGGGTAAGCCGCCGCGCAATCGCCGGTGCGACCAATGACGTCGAACAATGGCGAAAGCAGTCCCGCTGCCATCACGCCCTTTGCGAGCTGCCCCATAAAGTGACGTCTGGTCCATCCCTGTCCGTACTTGATCACGCGCATCGGATCATCCTCTCCTGCGAATTCAATCGCCTCGTGCTGCGCTTTGGCCGCCGCGATCTATATAGCGGCCGAAGCATCATTATTGGCTCTGCGGAGCCTGTTGGCGTCGCGACTCGATCTGCCGTTCAAAACCTGTAGATGGCGGCGAATACGACTTCGTCCATAAACCGGGAAGTTCCCAGGTAGGAGTGGCTGGTGCCGGTGGCAAAGTTCCAGAACACCCGATACTCCTGCGCTGAGGACGGCTTATACACGACCGCGGGCTGCTCAAAGATCGATCCGCCGTCGTTACCTTCAACTTCCTGGACCCAGACCAGTTGCCATCGATTAGACGCCAACGGTTGTGTGATTCCGAACACCACCAGGTTGAAATCATGATGGTTGCCGAAAGATGGCTGAGCCAGATAATTGTCGAACAGGTCGCTGCGGCTGCGGTAGTTGTATTCGAGGACCACGTAAGCCGAAGGCACCCGCTCGGTCCAGCGCAAGTCCCTTTCGACGTCGACCGCAAGGCTGAGCTCTCCCACGCGCAGCGCCTTGTTCACGTTGGGGCTTGCGGGATTGAGCGTATTGGGCCCCGTGAAGTACTTGTCGGGCGTGTAGATGCCGGAGACTCGCACCTGATCGCCATTGATCAACTGTGAGCCGAAAAATTCGTGGACTGGCTCGATCGTGTAAGAAAGCATTCCGCCATACATAAAGATCCGCGGCATCTCGCGCGTGACGCGAGCGTCGTAATAGCCATTACCTGCCCCAAGGATCTGCGCGCCCCGGAAGTTGTCGACGGGGAAGACCGCTGGATTAGGCGTCCCACCGAGCATCGGCGGCCCGGCGAATTTGAACCATCCCATGTGTTGTGGAGTGCTATAGAAGTTGAAGCTCCAGTCCACGTCGAACATCTTGGACTCGAGCACTGCACCGTAGACGAGCTTGTGGCGTGCCCGGCTGATGCCGTTCTGGTCCTCCAGCACCGTGTAGGCCGGAGTTGAATTATACGGGCTTCCGGGAGGAAGAAAGACCGAGGGCTGGAAATCAGGACTGATCCACGCCGTCATCTGCGTGTTGTCCTGGTAAAGCGGGTTCAGCAGGCTGCCGAGGTCATAGGTCGTGCGCAGTGTCCATTCGCCGATCCGGGCGTCCGAAAACTCGAGCGCCGAATAGTTGAACAGGCCATGGCGGCGGAAGTCGAGCGAATCGACCTGATCCAAGGTCTGTATGCCGAGCTCTTCACCGTAAACGATCTGCTGCTTGCCAAGCCGCACCCAGAGGGGTCCCTTGTGTAAATCCAGGTAGGCTTCGGCCGCATCCAGCTCGTACTCGTGCCCGGCCACCTGCGCGGCCCATCCGTTACCCGCGTAGCGCTGGCGGTAACTTTCAGCGTTGATGGCGGGCAGGGCGCCATCAACGAAAGGGGCGATGTCTGACCAATAGCGGCCGTGGATAAACAATTCGGCGTCATCCAGGCCGAGGGCCTTAGCCTGCGCGGAATTCAGCCGCATGTTGAGCATGGAGTCGAGCCGGTAGGCCATCAGGTTCCACGAATTGCCGCTGGTCGAAAGGCCGCATCCAGGCTGTGAATGACTTTCGCACTTTTGGAAATTTGCGTTGAAGGGATTGCTCTTGCCTGCGGTCGAAATCGCCCAGTCCGTTTCGGCCGCGTTCTGCAGGTTAAAGTTAACCCCCGCGACGCTCATGCTTTCCCCCGCCCGCGCCGGCGGAGCCGTAATCAGAACCACCCCGAGCGCCAAAGTCGCCAGTACCCACCCTGAGCGGAGATTAATCATTTCGCCGCCTTCCCCGCCACGAGCCGGCGGACGGCCGGACTTATGGCGCCATAGCCTGATGCACCCGGATAGTCAGCCAGGCAGACGTAACCGAACGGATTTGGCGCCGCCTCGCAAAGCCGCCGCGTTGCGGCGAGTTCCTTAATGCCAATCGAGATGCGCTCCAACATTGCCGACTCCTTCTCGTTCCGTAGTAATGCTCCGAGGTCTTGACATTACAACGGGACAACCGGTTGTATGGTTGAGTAAGCGCACTTGTCAACCGGATTCGCGGTATATAAGTGAAAATCGTGGCGGCAAGGACGAATAGCGGAAGCGGCGATCTGATCGCGGCGCCGCGTTTGGCGCTTTGCCTCGATTTTGCGAATACGCTGGCGGGGCGCGGGAGCGCCGTTCCGCTTGAAGCACTTCACGACTTTGACGACTTGATTGGCTGGTGTTTGGCCGCGGGCTTTCTGCCGGAAGAGGAGGCCGCGCGGTGCCGGTCGCGGGCTCGCGAAAACCCCGATCGGGCCAAATCCGTCTTTGCCAATGCGATAGCCCTGCGCGAGGCGATTTACCGAATTTTCGGACGTCTCGCGGTCGGTGCCGAGGCTGAAAACGAAGACCTGAACCGGTTGAACCGCGCGCTAACGGAAGCGCCCGTGCGCGGCGCGGTCGCGCGCGGCTGCTCGGGTTTCGGCTGGCGGATCGACCCCGATCGGGAGGCGGCCGCAGAGCTGCTCGCTCCGGTAGTATGGTCGGCCGGTGACCTGCTGGCCGGGAAACATCTTGGGCGCGTTCGCCTTTGCGCCAATCAAAAATGCCTGTGGCTGTTTCTGGACGACAGTCTGGGCGGCGCTCGGCGATGGTGCTCGATGCAAGCGTGCGGCAATCGCGCGAAGACGCAACGCCACTATCAGCGCAGCAAAGGTGAATGAGCCGGGCGCTCAATTGCCAGTTCTGCGTGCTACCTTTACCGCGGACAACCTTAGGCTGAGGCCGGCGATGCCTGACCAACCTGATCGGCAAAGCGCGTCGCTTTTCAGATCCGCGCGATTCTGGCCGTCAGCGCTCCACTGTGCGATTCTCCATCGGCGCGACTGGCGCGCGATGACGCAGGATGGCCCAGGAAATCAGCCTCGAAGCACTCGACCTCGCCGAAATCATCCGCGCGGGTGACCATATCGTTTGGGGCCAGGGCGCGGGTGAACCGGCCACGCTGGTCGAGAAGCTGCTCGAACAGCGTCATCGGATCGGCCAGGCCAGCATCTTCCTTGGCGGAGTGCGCTCCCGGCGCACGCTCAAGCCCGAGCACGCCGACGTGCTCACCTTCACCAGCCTGGGCGCGATCGGCAGCCTGCGCCATTTCGCCCGCGAGGGCCTGCTGCGAATCGTTCCGTGCCATCTCTCGCAGATTCCCGGCTATTTCGAGCAGGGCGTCTTTCGCGCCGACGTGGTCTTCGTACAGTTGAGCGAACCCGACGAGCGCGGCGAATACAGTTTCGCGCTCGGCAACGATTTCCAGCGGGCCGCGATGGCGCGGGCACGCGTCGTGATCGCCGAGGTAAACGACCAGGTGCCGTGGACCTGGTGCGACGGAGGCGTTGACGCGTCCCGCATCGACTACATCGTCCGCACGTCGCGGCCGCCGGTGGAAATCAGGGCGCAACCGATAGCCGCCGTGGAGGAGGCGATCGCGCGCCATGCCGGCCGCTATATCGACGACGGCACGACGATTCAGATTGGTGTCGGTGCGATACCCGACGCGGTGCTGGCGAGCGTCGGCGACCGCCGCGACCTTGGATTTCATTCGGGATTGATCAGCGACCGCGTCGCCGATCTGATGGAACGCGGCGCGATGACCAACGCGCGCAAGCCGATCGACACGGGAATCGCCACCGCGGGAGCGTTGGTCGGGACCCGGCGGCTATACAATTTCGCGCACAAGAACCCCGCGATTCGCCTGTTCACGCCGGCGCATACGCACAACCCGCTGGTGCTCTGCAGGCTCGGAAAAATTGTTGCGATAAACTCGGCGATCGAAGTTGACCTGACCGGACAGATCAATGCCGAAGTCGCCGCGGGCGCTTACATCGGCGCGGTTGGCGGCCAGGTCGATTTCGTGCGCGGCGTCCAGATGGCGTCGGCCGGCCGTTCGATAATCGCGTTGCCCGCGACCGCTCGCGACAACGCCATCAGCCGAATCGTGCCGCGGCTGGAAGGCGGCGTGGTCACGACCGCGCGCAGCGACGCCGACATCATCGTGACCGAATTTGGCGCGGCCGATCTGCGTGGGCAGCCGTTGGCCGAACGGGCCCGCCGGATGGTGGCGATTAGCCATCCCGATTTTCGCGAGAGGCTCGAGCGCGAAGCGCACGAAATCGTTCGCCGCGGAGGATGAGGCGTCGAACTGCGCGCTACCAATCGCGTTTCGGCTGCTCGTCCAGGATCGGCGTCAGGCGGCGGCCAGCGCGTCGATGATCCGTTCCATCGCGATTCCGCGCGATCCCTTGACCAGTAGTACGTCGCCTGGTCGCACCAGGCCGCGCACGGCGGTTGCGGCTGCGGCACTGTCGGCGGCGAGTTCGAGCAGGGGCGGGCGCATTACTCCATCGCCATCGACCGCGCGGATGGCCGCGGCCATTTCCTGACCCACCGCGACGCAGGCGTCGGGCCGCGCGCGATAGATGTCGCGCACCGCCTCGGCATGCATCGCGGGCGCGAGTGCGCCGAGTTCGAGCATGTCGCCGAGCGCAACGACCAGCCGCGTATGCAAGCCGTCGGCGGTCTCACGCGCCGCTTCGAGCGCGACCCGCACCGATCGCGGATTGGCGTTGTAGGTGTCGTCGATAATGACGATGCCGGCGGCTTCCCGCGTCGATAAGCGACCGGCCACCGGCTCGACCGCGGCAAGCGCGCGCGCCATCGCCGCGAGATCGTTGCGGCCGAGCGGGTGCGGCCATGCGGCGCTCACCGCTGCGACGGCCGCCGCCGCATTCATCGCCGAGGCCGCACCGAGCAGGCCCAGCCGCGCTTCGAGGCCGGCGTCGACGCCCGCCGCGGTCATCGAGCGCGCGAGTGCGAGCGCGATTCGCTGACGGCCCGGCGCGACCACGACCCGGCTCGCCAGCCGCACGCCGGCATCGGCCGCCGCGCCGAACTTCACTGTGCGCATCCCGGCGGGAACGCGCGCCAGCAGCATCGCTTCCGCCGTGCCGACGACGGCGACGCGCGCGGTCGCGAACAACGCCGCCTCCTCGTCGGCAACGCCTTCGAGCGAGCCCAGACCCTCGGTATGTTCGACATCGACGTTGAGCACCAGGGCGACGTCGGGCGCGACGATCTGCGCGAGCCGTGCGATCTCGCCGCGCCGGTTGGTGCCGCATTCGAGCACCGCCGCGCGATGCGCGTCGGTCAGCGTGAGGATCGTCATCGGCACGCCGATGAGGTTGTTGAGATTGCCCGGCGTCGCGAGGATTTCGCCAAAGAGCGCGCGCGCGAGCGCGGCGGTCAATTCTTTGGTCGTGGTCTTGCCGGCCGCGCCGCCGACGGCGATTGTCGGCAGCGGATGAAGCGCGCGGACGCGGTTCAAATGAAAGCGCGCCAGTGCGCCGAGTGCGGCCAGCGTATCGTCAACCTCGAAGCAGGCGAGCGCCGAATCGGTCCGCCCGCGTTCGACCAGCGCCGCCGTGGCGCCGCGCTCGGCCGCGCCGCGGATGAATTCATGGCCGTCGCGAACTCCGCGCAGCGCAACGAAGAGCGCGCCCGGCGATATCGAACGCGAATCGATGCTGACGCCCGCGAAGGTCATTTCCTTTGCGCCGGTGAAAGCCGCACCGGTCGCGCGGACGATTTCGGCCGCGCTGAAGCGACATTGATTGACTGGAATGGGCGTCGCCATCCGAAAGCTCTCCCTCCGCCTGCGCGCTTAGATGTAGCAGGCACCGCTTGACAACGCCGCACCGGCGCAGCAGCCTCCTTCGATTATAGCAACCGCAGTGGAGGTGGCATGCGATGGCTTCGGCGGAATCACCGCTGGTCGGCGTGATCATGGGCAGCAAGAGCGACTGGGAGTACATGGCGGACGCCGCCGAGGTCATGAGCGAACTTAAAATAGCGCATGAAGTGCGGGTGCTGTCGGCCCATCGCACGCCCGACCAGACGCTCGAGTACGCGGCGGCTGCGGCGGGCCGCGGGCTGCGCGCGATTATCGCCGGCGCCGGCGGCGCCGCTCATCTGGCCGGCGTGATCGCGGCCAAAACCATCCTGCCGGTGATCGGCGTGCCGATGCCGACCACCAGCCTCAACGGAATGGATTCGCTGCTCTCGATCGTGCAGATGCCCAAGGGTGTGCCGGTGGCAACCATGGCGATCGGAAAACCCGGCGCCGCCAATGCGGGCCTGTTTGCCGCCGCGATAATCGCGCTGGGCGACGCCCGGCTTGCGGATCGGCTGACGAAATGGCGCGCGGCACGGGCCAGGGAGTTGCTGGAACAGAAGCTTCCCTGACGGGCCGATTGCGCTGGCCGCGCTAGCGGAATCTAATTGTCACTCATGCTGTGCAACTTGATCAGGACGGCACTAATCGCCGGAGCGCTGCTTGCGGTCGTGGCGCCGCGTGCGCTGGCGCTAGAGATTCGCAAGGCTGGCAAAATTATCGTGCCAGCCGGCGCACAACTGGTTCCCTTTTCGACTGACGCGACCATCGCCAATGTGCTGCGCCAGGACTTGCAGGCCGAGCGCCGCAGCGCGGACGCCAACGCGGCGGCGCCGCTTACGATTTCGGTCGCGGTCACCGAGCGTCCGCTAAAGCCGGGCGTCTCACTCGAGGATCTTGCGCCCGGCGATCCCGATGTCGAGGCGCTGCTCAAGGCGGCCGGTGCGACGCCGCCGCCGGTTGGCGATACCGGAACTGACGTCGATGAAGCGTCGCTCGCGCGGGCGCGCGCTGAGAACAACATGCTGCCGCCGGGATCGACCCCGATGCAGAATATCTTCAATCAGATTCAGACCCACGGCGACCTCGGGCCGCCGCTGGCCGATCCCGCCGGATGCATCCCCGGCGCGCCATGCCTGCCCCAGGGAACCTTGCCACCGCCATTGCCGCAGCCCGGCACGCAGGGTTACACCGGCGACACCCAGGAATATCTGTCGCAAGGCTACGAAGGTGCGGCGCGGCGCGCGCGCAGCCTGCCCCCGAGCGACTTCGACAATGTAATCGTCGCGCGCGTATCGATCAGCGGATCGCCCGACGAGATGACGGTCGTCGCCGTGACGCATCCGGGCGAGGACGCGCGCGATGCCAAGAAGCTGGTCGCCGAGGAGATCGTCAACGCCGTCCTGCATTGACGCGCGCCAGGGACGTGGACGCGCCGGCGCAATCGCGACGCCGCCTCAGATGCGGTAAAAGTCGCGGCCTTTCTTGCAGAGAATCTTTTCGACCGATGCGGACGGCAGCGGCGCAAGCTGTTCGCGCACCTTGGCCACCGGATGGACGAAGCCCTCGGCGTGCGGATAGTCGGAGCCGATGAAGAACTTGTCGTCGCCGGCGAACTGCACGCTGTACTTGAACATCCGCTCTTCGGGGTCGGCTCGCCTGGTGATCTGGACAACGCGAGGGGTTAAGAGTCGCGACGCGAGCGCTTGCGATCGCTCACCGCCGTCAATTGCGGGCGCTTGCGCTTGGCGTCGAAGCTGCGCATCGCGATGTATGCGGCAATAATGTAAAAGGCGGCAAACCCGGCCTCCATCGCGCTGATCCGCCGATCGGTGTTCCATCGCGAAGCCGCGAGGAATGCCGTTCCCAGCACCAGGAAAATCGCCATCCGCGGGATGAATCTGCGCAGCGGCGAATCCGGATTATCGGAAGCGCGCGCCGCCAGGATCACCCAGACCATCGCGAGGCTGAAGGTCAGCCCCAGGCAGACCAGGGCGAGGGTTGCCGCGCCCGTACCGTTGAACCATTGCGACAGCAGGAACAGCGCCAGCGTGAGCGGGCCGAACACCAACGCGCGCCAGCTCAGCGTGATTTCGCGACCGGTATCGTTGCCGTTGTCCATCGGTTGCCAGTATCTGCAAGCGGCGCCGGTGTCCGCAAGCGGCAGATAGACAAGTTCGCCCGGCGATGGCACGCTCGCGAAAATGCGTGGGCGCGCCGCCGCGGGTGGAACGCCGGAGCGCCAATCATCATGGAGGACATCATGTACCAGACATTCGAATACTCGCTTAGCGACGGAATTGCCCTCGTGCGGCTCAATCGCCCCAACAAGCTCAACGCGATCGACGCCGTGATGGTGCGCGAGTTCGGCGAGCTTGCCGCCAACATCCGGGCCGACAAGAACGTGCGGGTGGTGGTCTTCACCGGCAATGGGCGCGCCTTCTGC
>Ga0153915_10004174_pt1 | contig 13291 bp, 14 predicted proteins | sample Opewatmetagenome_2_FD_107003 | JGI IMG/M metagenome (GOLD analysis project Ga0153915, IMG submission 107003) | Freshwater wetland microbial communities from Ohio, USA - Open water 3 Core 3 Depth 3 metaG | ecosystem: Environmental > Aquatic > Freshwater > Wetlands | place: USA: Ohio, Lake Erie... | reverse complement strand
GGGACCATGGGCCACGCCGTTGATCATCATGCCGCACGATCCGCAGATGCCCTCGCGGCAGTCGTGGTCAAACGCGATGGGCTGCTCGCCCTTGTGGATCAGCCCCTCGTTGACCACGTCGAGCATTTCCAGGAAGGACATGTCGGGGCTGACATCGGGCGCGTCGTAGCGGACCAGCTTCCCCGTTGCGCTGCCCGCGGCTTGCCGCCAGACCAGGAGTGTGAGGTTCATTTGGGCACCGAGATCGTTCCGCGTTCCGCGTTTCGCGTTCCCCGATTGTACAGGTCAGCCTCTCGGCCGCCCGTGAGACCCCAGGCATGCGACAACTCGGAACGCGGAACCCGGAACGCGGAACTCACTTGTAACTCCGGGTGGAGAGATGCACGTTCTCGAACTCCAGCGGCTCCTTGTGCAGCACCGGGGCCTTGTCGACACCCTGATACTCCCAGGCCGCCACGTAGCAGAACCGTTCGTCGTCGCGCCTGGCCTCGCCGTCCTCGGTCTGGTGTTCCACGCGGAAATGACCCCCGCAGGATTCCTCGCGGTGCAGCGCGTCGCGGCACAGGAGCTCCGCGAACTCCAGGAAATCGACCACCCGTCCCGCCTTCTCCAGCGACTGGTTGAGCTCCTCTCCGCTGCCGGGGACGTTGACGTTCTGCCAGAACTCCTCCCGCAGTGCCGGGATCTTCTCCAGGTTGGTGCGTAGTCCCGCCGCGCTTCTCGCCATGCCGCAGTTGTCCCACATCAGCTTGCCGAGTTCCCGGTGGAACGCGTCTACCGTCCGCTTCCCCCGGATCGAGAGCAGTCGCCGGGTGCGTTCGGTCACTTCCGCCTCCGCCGCACGGAAGGCGGGGTGGGTCGTGTCGATCCTGGGCAGCGCTGCCGTGGCGAGGTAATCGCCGATCGTGTAGGGGATCACGAAGTAGCCGTCTGCCAGCCCCTGCATCAGGGCGCTCGCCCCCAGCCGGTTGGCGCCATGGTCGGAAAAATTGGCCTCGCCCAGGACGTGCAGTCCCGGAATGGTGCTCATCAGGTTGTAGTCGACCCACAGGCCCCCCATGGCATAGTGCACCGCTGGGAAGATGCGCATCGGGACCCGATAGGGATCCTCGTCGGTGATCCGCTGGTACATCTCGAACAGGTTGCCGTAGCGCTCCCGGATCTTCTGCTCCCCGACCCTGCCGATCGCCGACGCGAAATCCAGATACACGCCGAGACCACTGGGACCCACGCCCCGCCCCTCATCGCACACTTCCTTGGCCGCGCGGCTGGCGATGTCGCGGGGAGAGAGGTTGCCGAAGCTGGGATACTTCCGTTCGAGGTAGTAGTCCCGCTCCGTCTCGGGAATCTGGTCCGGCGGACGCCGGTCGCCTGCCTTCTTCGGCACCCAGACCCGGCCGTCGTTCCGCAGCGACTCGCTCATCAGGGTGAGCTTCGACTGGTAGTCTCCGCTGACCGGAATGCAGGTCGGGTGAATCTGGGTGAAGCAGGGGTTGCCGAACGCCGCGCCGCGTTTGTAGGCCCGGTAGGTCGCGGTGACGTTGCAGCCCTTCGCGTTGGTGGACAGGTAGAAGACGTTGGCGTAGCCGCCGGTGGCAAGGATGACGGCGTCCGCGACGTGGGAGGAGATCCGGCCCGTCACCATGTCGCGGGTGACGATGCCCCGGGCCACGCCGTCGACCAGCACCACGTCGAGCATCTCGGTCCGGGGGTGCATCCGCACCGTCCCGGCCGCGACCTGCCGCTCCAGCGCCTGGTAGCAGCCCAGCAGCAGCTGCTGCCCGGTCTGCCCGCGGGCGTAGAAGGTGCGGGATACCTGAGCGCCGCCGAACGAGCGGTTGGCGAGCAAGCCGCCGTACTCGCGCGCGAACGGCACGCCCTGGGCCACGCACTGGTCGATGATGTTGACGCTGATCTGTGCCAGCCGGTAGACGTTCGCCTCGCGCGCGCGGAAGTCCCCGCCCTTCACCGTGTCGTAGAACAGCCGCCAGATCGAGTCGCCGTCATTCTGGTAGTTCTTGGCGGCGTTGATGCCGCCCTGCGCCGCGATCGAATGCGCCCGCCGGGGCGAGTCCTGGAAGCAGAAGCAGCTGACGTTGTATCCCAGCTCGCCCAGCGTCGCCGCCGCGGCGCCGCCTGCCAGCCCGGACCCGACCACGATCACGGAGTATTTCCGCTTGTTGGCCGGATTCACCAGCTTCATCTCGAAGCGGTGCCGGTCCCATTTGTCCTGGATGGGTCCGGAGGGGATCTTGGAGTTGAGTTCCATAAGGCTATTGGACCTTTGGCCGTTGGCTGTTGGCCGTTGGCGGTCGAGCGCCCCGCCGGACTGTCCGGCCGTGACGGACCGTGGCCAGCTCGACAGCTTCCCCGCGCGCGAGCCTTTCCGATGGCCAACGGCCAATGGCCAATGGCCCACGGCTCACCGCAGCCACCCCAGCAGCACCGCCACCGGAATCGCCGAGAACCCGAGCCACACGACGGCCGCGACCAGGATCGCGAGGGGACGATGCCTCGGCCTGGGGGACTCGGGGCCGATGCCCAGCGACCGGAATCCGGCCCATGTGCCGTGATAGAAGTGCAGTCCGAGCGCCACCATCGCGACGAGATAGAACGCGGCCACCACCGGCCGCTGGAGCCCGGAGACGAGATTGTGGTACGGATCGCCGGGGATGAAGTCGGGATGCAGGTCGCCGGTGGTGAAGTGCAGCAGGTGGTAGACGATGAACACCAGCAGCAGCACTCCGCCGATCCGGAGCGTCCGGGACGCCACGGTCGCGGCCTGCGCCTCGGACCGGGCGTACCCGACGGGGCGGGCCGCTCGGTCGCGCAGGGTCAGCTGAACGGCGGCGACTATGTGGAGGATCACGCACGCAATCAGCACCACCCGCACCAGCAGCACGACCTCGCGCAGCGGGCCGTGCAGCATGGCGCCGTAGGCGTTGAGCTTTTCGGCGCCCTCAAAGGCCTGCAGGTTGCCCAGCATGTGCACGATCACCCACCCGACCATGATCAGGCCGGTCGCGCCCATCACGACCTTCTTGCCCAGGGTCGAGCGCCAGAATGCCAGAAGGTGCTCCACGCTCACCCCAGCGCCTTCATCGTGTCGCTGACGGCCTCGGCGCTCTTGTGCAGCGCGGTGCGCTCCTCGGCCGTCAGCTGCACCTCGATCACCCGCTCCAGGCCACGGCGCCCGAGCTTGCAAGGCACTCCGCAGAACACGTCCTTGAGCCCGTACTCGCCGGTCAGCCAGGCGGCGCAGGGAAGGATACGCTTCTTGTCGAGCACGATCGCCTCGGCCATCTGCACCGCGGCCGCGCTGGGCGCGTAATAGGCGGATCCAGTCTTCAGGAAATTGACGATCTCCGCCCCGCCGTTGCGGGTCCTGGTGACGATTGCATCCAGCTTGTCCTTGGAGATGAGCTGCGTCACCGGGATCCCGGATACCGTGGTGCAGGAGATCAGCGGCACCATGGTATCGCCGTGACCGCCGAGCACCATGGCCTGGATGTCCTCCACCGAGACGTCCAACGCCTCGGCCAGGAAGGCCCGGTAGCGCGCCGTGTCCAGCACGCCGGCCATGCCGATCACCCGCTCGCGGGGAAAGCCGCTCGCCCGCATGGCGACGTAGCACATCACGTCGAGCGGGTTCGACACCACGATGATGATCGAATCCGGCGCAACCCGCCTGATCTCCTTTGATACCGATTCGACGATCCCGGCGTTGGTCTTTACCAGGTCGTCCCGGCTCATCCCCGGCTTCCGGGCGATGCCTGCGGTGACGATGAACAGCTCCGAGCCCGCCGCGGCGTCATAGCCGTTGCTGCCGAGGACCCGGCTGTCGAACCCTTCGATCGGAGCGGACTCCCACTGGTCGAGTGCCTTGCCCTGCGGGACGCCGTCGATGACATCCACCATCACGACGCTGCGGGCCAGGTTCTTCTCCGCGACGCGCTGCGCCGCGGTGGCGCCCACGTTGCCGGCACCGACGACGGTGATCTTGTTGAACATGAGGATGGGCGGTTCAAGAGTCGCTGTGTGAACGGCGGGGAGCCCGGCGTTCCGGGCGCTAAAGTTACTTCGGCGCTACGACTACGGCAAAGGGAAGCTGGCGGACCGAAGATACCTCACCGTGCGCGTCACCGTTTTCCTCGCCCGCGGCCGCGCGGACGTCCCCGGCTCCGGGTGCGCGGGCCGCTTCGGGCCGCGGGCGCGTTTCCCGGCACACCGGCCTCGACCTCGTCCTCCGGAGGCGGGGGTACATCCTTCACGCCGAGCTGGCGGAGGCCTTCGTACAGCACCACGCTGACGGCGTTGGCCAGATTCAGGCTGCGTGCGTCGCCCGGCATTGGGATGCGGAAGCATCGCTCCGGATGCTTCTCGAGGATCTTCTGTGGCAGCCCGTCCGTCTCGCTCCCGAACACCAGCACACTGTTCCCCGCATAGGGGGCGTCCCGATAATCCCGCTCGGCATTGGCGGAGAAGTAGAGACATCGGTCCCGGCTGATCGCGTCGCGGAAGCGGAACCAGTTGGGGTGGACCCACAGGTCCACTTGGTCCCAGTAATCGAGGCCCGCACGCTTCACATCCCGGTCCTCCAGGCTGAATCCGAGCGGCTCGATGAGATGAAGCGGCGTGTCGGTGGCCGCGCACAGCCGTGCGATGTTGCCGGTGTTCGGCGGGATCCGGGGCTCGATCAGGGCGATGTGCAGGGCCATGGTGGCTCTGGGTTGGGCCGGGCGCTCAGCCGCCCCGCGTGTGCATTTCCTTGCGCGGATCGGCGCGCAGGGTGCCGATCTGGTACAGCGCGCTTCGGTCGGCCTCGGCCGCGCGTGCTTCCGCTCCCCGGTCAGCGCGGGAGGCCCACGCCGCCCGGATGAGGGCCGTCAGCTCGCCGTCGCTCGCCCCGCTCCGGAGCGGCGCCCGCAGATCCAGCCCCGTCTCGGCATAGAGACACAGCAGGAAGTGACCGTCCGCGGTGAGTCGCGCCCGATCGCAGGTGCGGCAGAACGGCTCGGTGGTCGACGCAATCACCCCGAATACGGTGCCGTCCGACAGGCGGAAGCGATCCGCCGGCGCCCAGCTCGCCAGGTTCTCAGGCATAGGCTCGATCGGCCCGTAGTGCTGCGCCAGCCGCTCCAGCATCTCCCGGCGGGACACCACCTCCGCCATGGACCAGCCGGTGGCGCCACCCACGTCCATGTACTCGATGAACCGCAGCTCCAGCCCGTGCGTCCGACCGAATTCGATCAGCGGTACGAGCTCGTCATCGTTGTAACCCCGGATGATCACGCTGTTGACCTTGACCGGCCCCAGCCCGGCAGCCTGCGCGGCCTCGATACCGTGCAGCACATCGGCGTGCCGGGCCGACTGGGCGAACTGCGCCATGCGCTCCGGCCGCAACGTATCCAGGCTCACGTTTACCCGCCGGAGCCCGGCGGCGTGCAGAGCCGCGGCATGCTCCCCGAGCAGGATCCCATTGGTCGTCAGGGCGAGGTCGTTGACGCCCGGATGCGCGGCGATCATGCGGATCAGTTCGCCGAGGCCGTGGCGCAGCAGCGGCTCGCCTCCGGTCAGCCGGATCTTGTCCACCCCAAGTGGAGCGAATACACCGACCAGCCGGCTGACTTCCTCGAAAGTGAGGATGGAAGCCCGCGGCAGCCAGACGTAGTTGGTCTCCGGCATGCAATAGCGGCAGCGCATGTTGCACCGGTCGGTCACCGAGATGCGGAGACTGCCGAGCGGCCGGTGGAACCGGTCGGTGACCGCGGTGATGCCGGTCATGAGGAGGGGACCGTTTCGGGGCGCGGGGCACCCGTCCCGGAGTGCGTGGGATCGACCCACGTCACCGATCCATCGGCATAGAACTCCTGCTTCCAGATGGGGACCCTGCGCTTGAGCTCCTCGATCACATAGCGACAGGCCTCGAACGCAGGCGCCCGGTGCGCGCTCGCCGCCACGACCGCTACAGCGACGTCCCCGATCGTCAGGTCTCCCAGCCGATGGGACAGCGCGATCCGCACCGGCCAGCGACTCTCCCCCTCCGCCACGATCCTCGCCGCCTCGGCTTCGGCCATCGACTCATAAGCCGAATAGGCGAGCCGGACTACCGCCCGCCCGTCCTGGTGGTTGCGCACGAGGCCGAGGAACGTCGCCACGCCCCCGCGCTCGGGAGCGGAGACTGCCGCGAGCAAGGCGCTGAGATCCACGGGGGCGTGCGTGAGGAATTGACTCATCGATCGGACGCAGCGGGAAGGCGCCCCCAGTGAATCAGGAGGCGCTTATTCGCTATCCTCCCGCGAGAGGTGGAAGGAACGCGATCTCGTCACCGTCATGGATGGGAGTGCTGAGGCGCGCGTGTGAGCGATTCACCGCGGCGAGGGGCTGGTCGGGCAGCCGCTCTGCGCCCGGGAAGGATGCCCGCAGGCGACGCAGGACGTCGTGCACCGTGGCGGGCGATGGGACGGTAAGCTCGACCAGGGCCCGCCCGGCCAGCTCGGCGTACGTCGCGAACAGGAGGACCCGTACCGCGACGTGCTGGCCGCTGGGCTCCGAGACAGTATTCATGAGCGGAAAGATAATGGACGACGGAGCTTAGAAGCATGCGGGGCGGGTCAAAGACCCGCCCCGGAGACGATCGAGCCACAAGCCGCTCTCAGGCGATCGGGCTCTCGGCGGAGGTATCCTCCTCGTAGGGCTCGTCCGCGACCAACGCCCGCAACTCCTTGCTGGGCTTGAACACCGGCACGGGGCGGGCGGCGACCTCCACCGGATCCCCGGTGCGGGGATTTCGAGCCATTCTGGTCTTCCGGCGCCGGATCTTGAAGGTGCCGAAGCCGCGTACCTCAATGTTGTGCTGATTCTTAAGCGCTTCCTTGACCGCATCGAGGAACGCGTCCACGACGCGTGCGCAGTCCTTCTTCGAGATCATTGGACCGGCGGTCCGGGCAATCGATTCGGTCACCCGTTCGACGAGATCAGCCTTGGTCATGCTCTCCCCCGAGGGTCTGCGCGCCCGTGGCCCCATTCGGGGCCACCGGAATACTTGAGAGACTACGGTCTTAACCGTTGACTGTCAAGGGGTTGGGCCACTGGACGGGGTCCCGGCATGCAGCAGGCGGAGGAATTGCTTGAAATGAGGATAGGCGTCATGCGGTCCGGGAGAGGCTTCCGGATGGTACTGTACCGCGAAGATCGGAAGTTCTTTGTGGCGAATACCTTCCACCGTTCCGTCGTTCAGGCTGACATGGGTAACCTCGAGCGCGGGGGCTCCGGGTACCGCCCGACCCTCGCCCTCGACCGCGAACCCGTGGTTCTGGGATGTGATAAGTATCTGTCCCGTAACAAGATCACGCACGGGATGGTTGCCGCCCCTATGGCCGTACGGGAGCTTCACGGTCCGGCCGCCGAAGGCCAGCCCCAGCAGCTGGTGGCCCAGACAGATCCCGAATGTCGGCATCCCGGCGGAGGTCAGTTCCTGGATGGTCTTGACAGCGTACCCCACGGCTGCCGGGTCTCCCGGTCCGTTGGACAGGAACAGGCCATCCGGGTCGAGTTCTCGTACCTGGGCCGCCGGGGTCGCAGCGGGGACCACGGTGACCCGGCAGCCGGCTGCTGCCAGCATGCGCACGATGTTGCGCTTCATGCCATAGTCGTAGGCCACGACATGCGGCCCTCCGGTACCTTCGGTCCATGACTTGGCCACCGAAGCCCGCGACGCGAGATCGAGGCCTTCCATGGACGGCGATTCCATCAGCCTCAACGTGAGGGCAGGACTCGGCTCGCGCCCTTCCGCGATCACCCCGCGCATCGCGCCGCGCTCGCGGATGTGGCGGGTGAGCCGCCGGGTATCGATGTTCTCCAGCACGGGAATCCTGAACTCGCCGAGCCAATCGTCCAGGGAGCGTGTGGCTCTCCAGCTGGAGGCGCGGCGCGACATTTCCCGCACGACCACACCGGCGACCTGGGGCGCGGCCGATTCCATGTCGTCCAGATTTACCCCGCAGTTCCCGATCATGGGTGCGGTCATCACCACGATCTGTCCCAGGTAGCTCGGATCGGTGAAAACCTCCTGATACCCACTCATGTTGGTGGTGAACACCACCTCCCCGAACGCGGCATCCAGCGGGCGCATGCTCGTGCCGGGATACCAGGTCCCATCCTCCAGCAATACAAACGCGGGGCGATCGGTCATGCCGTCGCCCCGCGTGGGTGATGCGCGATCATCGGACTCAGTTGTTCGGCTTCGCGGGGGCAGCCCCACCCGGTGCCGGCGCGGGTGCGGGAGTGGTCGGCGTTGCCCCGTTCTGTGGCGCGGCCTGTGGTTGGGTCGGAGCAGCCTCGATAGGCAGGTTGGTCGCCGGCTGGGTGGCCGGAGCGTTCTGCCGGATCCGCTGGAGTACCTCGCTGCTGCTGCCGCCCTGGGCGGGCGCCACGAGCGAGATCACCAGAGCCAGAGCCATGAACAGCCCGCCACAGATCCAGCTCATCTTGGTCAGCAGGGTGGCCGCCTGGCGACCCCCAACGACCAGGTCGGTGGTTCCGCCTCCCAGCGAAGCGAGCCCACCGCCCTGGCCGGCTTGAAGCAGCACGACCGTGGCGAGCAGGAGCCCGTCGAGGATCATCAGCGTGAGGAGGAAATAGTACATGTCCGGTCCGGTTGTAAGCCGTGCAAAACTAGTCGTGGTGGCGAGTTGGCGGTAGTGCCGGGGGACCGGGCGGAGGGCGGGACGGCGACGAGGGTGGGACCGACGTTGGCGTTATTCCCGCCTTCCCGCCATCGAGCCCTACCGCCGCCCTATCAAGTCGGCCCACCCTTCCGGATCCAGGCTCGCTCCTCCAACCAGGACGCCGTCGATCTCCGGCTCGGCGACGAGGGCTGCGACATTACCCTGATTCACGCTCCCGCCGTAAAGCACCGAGGTCCGGCCCGTGGCGCCCAGCCGGACGAGCTCCCGTCGGATGGCCTGGTGCACCAGCGCGGCATCCGGCGGTGTGGCATTACGGCCGGTACCGATCGCCCACACAGGCTCGTAGGCGATAGTGACCCGTGAGAGATCCGCCGGTGTGAGGCCTTCCAGCCCGGCACGGAGCTGACGCACGACCACGGCTTCCGTGTCACCCGCTTCCCGCTGATCCAGCTTTTCACCGACACAGAGCATCGGGGAGAGGCCGGCCGCAAGCAGCGCCCGGACCTTGCGGCCGGTCTCCGCATCGGTCTCGCCGAATACGTGGCGCCGCTCGGAATGTCCGACGAGCGCGCCGAGTGCACCGGCACCCTGAGCCAATGCGACAGAGGTCGCCCCGGTAAAGGCGCCCTTCGGCTCCCAGTAGACATCCTGTGCGCCGACCCGGATGTCGGCCCGCTCCGCGAACGCCTCGGATGCCGCCAGGAGTGACACTGCCGGCGGAAAGAACCAGAGGCTCACGCCCTCCGCAGGCCGGTTGCGCGCCAGGAAGCGCTCGGCAAAGGCGCGCGCCTCCCGTGGCGGCAGGTTCATCTTCCAGTTGGCGGCGTAGGTGAGGGGCTTCATTGCGCTAGCTGGTTGGGGAGAGGCGTCAGGCCTCGGGCGCCAGGCGTCCGTGGTCCGGTGCCGAGCCAGGGGATTCGCGATCTCCCTGACGCCTGACGCCTGGAGCCTGACGCCTGGTCTTCATGCATCGTCCAGCGCCGCCACACCCGGCAGCACCTTCCCCTCCAGAAACTCGAGCGAGGCGCCGCCGCCGGTGGAGACGTGGCTCATCCGGCTCTCGAGCCCCGCCTGGGCGACAGCAGCGGCCGAGTCGCCGCCGCCAACGACCGTGATGGCGCCCTGCTCTGTCGCCGCGGCCATGGCGTGGGCCACTGCCAGCGTGCCGTGGTCGAACGGCGGAGTCTCGAACACGCCCATCGGACCGTTCCAGACCACGGTCTTCGCGCGGGTGATCCGGGCGGCGAAGTCCTTCTCGCTCCCGGGATCGATATCGAACATGGCCCAGCCGGCCGGGATCCGTTCCCGGGGCACTGACTGGGCTGGAACCCCGGCCTCCAGCTTCTGGGCGATGATCGCGCCGCTGGGAAGCACCAGCCTGGGCCCGGCCTTGGCGATGAGGGCCTTCGCCATCTCCACCCGGTCGGTCTCGACCAGTGAGGTGCCGGTCTCGAGGCCCATCGCCCGAAAGAAGGTGCACGCCATCGCGCCGCCGATCAGGATCTCGTCCACCCGAGGGAGCAGGTTCTCGATCAGGTCGATCTTTCCCGATACCTTGGCGCCGCCGAGCACGGCGACGAACGGCCGCTTCGGGTTCTCGAGGGCGGCGCCCAGGTACTGCAGCTCTTTCTCCATGAGGAAGCCGGAAACCGCGGGCTTGAGCAGTTTGGCCACTGCCTCGGTGCTGGCATGGGCCCGGTGTGCCGAGCCGAAGGCGTCGTTCACGTAGAAATCGCCCAGAGCGGCGAAGGCCTTTGCCAGGTCGGGGTCGTTCTTCTCCTCGCCCGGATGGAAACGGGTGTTCTCCACCACCGCCACCCCGCCGCGGGCGAGCCGTTTGGTGACCGTCACCGACTCGGCCGCAAGTGCGTCCGCGATGAATGTCACCGGCGCCCCCATCAGCCGCTCCAGCTCGGCCGCGCAGGGCCGCAGCGATTGCTTGGGGTCGGGTCCCTTCGGGCGACCGAGGTGCGACAGCAGCACCACCCTGGCGCCCTTGTCGCGAAGAAACTGGATGGTGGGGAGCGACGCCCGGATGCGGGTGTTGTCGCTGACCACGCCGTCCTTCACCGGACAGTTGAAGTCCACCCGCACCAGAGCGCGGCGGCCATCGAGCGCGGCTGCCTCCACCGATCGGAGCGAACGCTTCATAGCGCCTGACCGATATACCGGATCAGGTCCACGCAGCGGGCGGAGTAGCCCATTTCATTGTCATACCAGGACGACACGTGCACCAGCTTGCCGTCGATTACGTTGGTCAGGGCCGCGTCCACCGTACTCGAGTACAGATTGCCGATGTAGTCCACGGAGACCAGCGGATCGTCGGAGACGGCCAGGATGCCCTTGAGCGGGCCCGCCGCCGCGGCGGCCCGGAAGGCATTGTTCACCTCTTCGATCGAGGTGGTCTTCTCCACCGTGCAGGTCAGCTCCACGATCGAGACGTCGGCGGTCGGGACGCGGAGGGAGACGCCGTCGATCTTCCCCTTCACCTCGGGGATGACCAGGCCGGTGGCCTTGGCGGCCCCGGTCGTGGTCGGGATGATCGACATCGCCGCCGCACGAGCCCGGCGCAGATCCCTGTGCGGCAGGTCGAGGATATTCTGGTCGTTGGTGTAGGAGTGGACCGTGGTCATGTAGCCGTTCACGAATCCGAAGCTCTCCCGCATGACCTTCACGACCGGAACCAGGCAGTTGGTGGTGCAGCTGGCGTTCGAGATCACGTGGTGCGTCTTCGGGTCGTACTTGGTGTGGTTCACCCCGTAAACAAGGGTGACGTCTTCCTTCTTCGCGGGGGCCGAAATGATCACCTTCCGGGCGCCTCCCTCGAGGTGCTTGGCCGCCTTGTCCCGGTCGGTGAAGAGCCCGGTGGACTCGAGCACGATGTCGACGCCGAGGTCCTTCCAGGGAAGCGCACCCGGATCCTTCTGTGCGAAGACCTTGATGCTGTCGCCATCGACCACCAGCGCGTCTTCTCTGGCCTCGACCGTTCCGGTGAACCGGCCATGCACCGAGTCGTAGGTGAGCAGGTGGGCCAGGGTCTTCGTGTCGGTGAGGTCGTTCACGGCGACGAAGTCGAGCTCTCTGGCTCCCAGCTTCTTGGCGGCGCGAAGCACGTTCCGGCCGATCCGGCCGAATCCATTGATGGCGACTTTGACAGACATTCCGGCTCCGTGGAGAGGGTCAGAAGTAGTTCCGAGTTCAGAGTTCCGAGTTCCGAGTGGGGGAGTCTGGCAAGGTCAACTCGGAACTCGGAACTGGCGTCACCCGATCGGTGGCCTGGCCCGGGCAAAAGTAACCGCCCCGACACTCTTCGCTCCACCCTCGAGCAGCGCGGCGGCCGCCGCGGCCAGGGTTGCGCCGGTGGTGAAGACGTCGTCGACCAGCACGACCCGTGCCTCCGCTACTCCTACCTTCATAAAGGCGCCGGCGACGTTGGCCTGGCGGGCCTCCGGGGCCAGCGCGGTCTGGGTGCGCGTGTCGCGCACACGTGCCAGAAGATCACGTCTGATTGGGAGGCCGGTTCGGTCTGAGAGGGCGCTGGCGAGCCGTTCCGCCTGATTGTAGCCCCGCCGACGCAAGCGCTCCCGAGCGAGCGGCACCGGGACGAGCACCACGCCGGCCTCCGGCCGGAGGAGCGGTGCCATGGTCCGGGCGAGGTCCTCCGACACGCGGGGCCATCCGGCGTATTTGAGCTGATGCACCGCGGACCGCGCCAGATCGTCCAGCCAGACAGCGCTCCGGACCGGGCCGAATTCCGGGGGCCAGGTGGCGCAGACGCGACAGGGATCCGCCGGGCCTGCCTGAGGTTGGCCACACCTGGCGCAGCACGGCTCGGGAAGCCGGCGAAGCCGGGCAAGACACAGCTGGCAGATCAGGGGTTCAGGGCCGGCCTCGCCGACCGGCTCCTGGCACAGAAGGCAGGCGCCGGGGAGAAGCCAGCGCTCCGCTCGCCTCAGGAGTGCAACCGCCTCAGCGAAGGGCGTCATTCACCGCCGCCGCCATGATCTCCGTCGGCGGATCCTCATCGGGGTACCAGCGACGGAACGCGGCGGCGCCTTGGGCCACCAGCATCACCCGCCCGTCGGCCGCCCGCAGCCCTTCCTGCCGCATCTGCCGGACCCAGGCGGTCTCGCTCCTGCCATAGACCATGTCGAATGCGACCTGCGCTCGGGGCGCCTCCTCCAGGGCCAGCGGCAGGTGGTCGCCCGCCTTGAGCCCGAGTGGAGTCGCATTGATCAGGACCTCGCACTCGGTGGATGGAATCAGCCCGGCGCCTTGTCCCCTCGCCCACGTCTCGAACGCCTTGCGTCTGCCGGGATCGCGGGAGCGAACCGCGACGCGCGCGCCGCGGGCCACCGCAGCGGCCACCGCCGCACGGCCTCCCCCTCCCGTACCCGCGATGAGCCAGCCGGTGGCCGGCGCTTCGAGCCCGGCCAGGGCGGCCACCACGCCGTCGACGTCGGTGTTGTCGCCGGCCACCTCCCCATCCGTTCCCCAGAACGTGTTGCAGGCCTCGAGCGCGGTCACCCGGGGACTGGGCCGGGTCACCGCCTTCGCGGCGATTTCCTTGTGGGGAACGGTGACGTTTCCACCGCCGCCGG
>Ga0153915_10004173_pt1 | contig 13292 bp, 9 predicted proteins | sample Opewatmetagenome_2_FD_107003 | JGI IMG/M metagenome (GOLD analysis project Ga0153915, IMG submission 107003) | Freshwater wetland microbial communities from Ohio, USA - Open water 3 Core 3 Depth 3 metaG | ecosystem: Environmental > Aquatic > Freshwater > Wetlands | place: USA: Ohio, Lake Erie... | reverse complement strand
GGGATCACTCCCGTGCCCTCCAGGCTCTTGCCGTCGGGCATGATCAAGTCCGACACCGTGACGGACATGCCGAACGGCACCACACGCGTGGCGCCCCCGACCTCGAGCGGGAGGAAGATGCTGGTCATGACCGCCCCCGCCGAGCGGTCGCCGATGACCGTCGCGCGCCCGTTGAGCTGCAGGGTCCGCGCGGTGATCTCCGCCGCGGACGCCGACCAGCTGTCGACCAGGATCATGACGTCACCCTGATACGGCGCGCCTCCAACCGGCTGCACCGCGAGCCCGACCACGGTATCGCGCCGCACGTCGGTACCCAGCGGGATGCTGTCGCCGAAGAAGTGTCCCAGGAGACGCACGAGGGTTACCAGGACACCTCCGGAATTTCCGCGCAGATCGAGAATCAGGTGGCGGCTCTTCCGCGCCTCGGCCATGTACCGGTCGATCGTCTCGTCGTAGTAATCGACCCCGTTACCGGACGCGAATTCGTGCATCCGCCACACCATCACAGAGTCCCCGAAGCTCTTCCGATGGTGATTCGGATGACTCCCCTCGCGCCGCCACTGTTCCTCCAGGAACCGGCGCTGCTCCACGTCCGAGATGTCCACCACCGCCGGACCCCGCTGCACCTCGGCCTGAGCCGTGACCTCCTCCTGCTGCCCATTTGGGTGCTCCACGACCAACCGCGCCCCCGGCCGCGGGCTGAGGCGGTAGTAGACGTAGGTGATCATGGGGAGGTTCGCGCGCGCAGGCCGAAGGCCGTCCAGCTCGAGGACCCGATCGCCGGGCCTGAGGCCTTTGCGCTCCGCATCGCTGCCCGACTTCACCGAGACGAGGTAACAGGCATCGCCGATCGCTTGCAGAGTCCAGCCGTACACGACTCTCGCCGTGTAGCCGGGTGGGTAGAACGAGGTGTGCGAGTCCTTGAGGTTGGCGAGGAACTGGGCGATGGTGACCACCATCTCCGGCAGGGACCCGGCCACGTCGATCGCGCTGTCAGCTTGCGCGTACGTCTTCGCGAGATCGACACCGTGATACGTGGTGTCGTAGTAGTGCTTTTCGAGCTGCTCGCGGACCTGGCGGAGCATACGGTGCCCGCGCGACCGGTCCTGGCCGGACGGTGGGGGACTCTGTCCCTGGGCGAGCGGCGGTGCGGCCACCAAACCGAGCAGTAGCGTCAGAAAACCGAGTCGCGCCATACGGCCTCCTGAGCCGGTTTCCGTCGCTACAATGACGACCGGGACCCGGGCACGCAAGACGCGGCGCGTCAGCGGTCCGTCGCCAGCTAGCCGGGATTCCCGGCAACCGGCGCGGGCGCCGGTCGCACCCCACGCCGCAGCTGGAGGAATCCGCGCCAGCCCAGCAGCGCCACCGCCAGCGCCAGCACCGGCAGGACCTGCAGTGCCTGCAGCACGATGCCGGCGGCGACGGCGCTCTCGGCCGGAACGCCGAACGGCAGTAGGCCGACCACGATCGACGCCTGGAACACGCCGAGGTTGCCCGCCGGGAGCTTCACCAGCCCCACCAGGTTTGCGGCGATGAGCGCCACGAACGCGGCGTGGGACCCCACGGCGAGATGCATCGCCCGGAAGGTGAAATAGTACGCGGCCCACTGCGTGCCCCAGTTCACCACCGCCGTGAGCAGCGGGCCGGGGAGCCGGCGCAGGGAACCGATCTCGCCGACCGCGCGCGCCGCGGCGTGGAGCCGCTCCGGGAGTCGCACTTCAACGAAGCGCCACCACCGCACGCGGCTCAGCACCAGCACGGCCACCAGAGCGGCGCCGGCGACGGCCTGTGCGACGCGCACGGGTCCAGGAACCGGGAACAGCAGGGGGGCGGCCACCAGGAACAGGGCGAGTCCCATCCCTTCCACCACCCGCAGGTAGAGGATCGACGCGATGGTGGGCCCCCACGGGACCCGGTTCCGGCGGGCCAGGAACCGGGCCCGGGCGGCTTCGCCCACCACCGAGCCCGACAGGCTCGCGACCGCCGCGCCGGTGATCGTCGCCTCCTGCGCCGTCCACCATCGGGCCGACGTGGTGGGCGCCAGCACGAGATACCAGCCCCAGCCCTTGCTGACCAGCGAGACGAGGTTGACGGCAAGGGCCACGACGAGCAGCCCGAGGTCGGTGCGCAGCAGCACCTGGTGGGTCTCCGCCCAGGCGAACCCGCGCAGCATGTGGAGCGCCACCAGCCCCACGGCGATGGCCGCACCCCACCAGACGAGCCGCCAGGATGCGCGCGTCAAGCGAGGACGAGGTCGGAGAGGGGGCGAAACTGGAATCCCGCCGCTCGGGCGTCGTGCACGATGCCGGGCAGCGCGTCGGCGGTCTGGCGGCGGTCTCCGTGCGGGTCGTACCCGTCGCCGTCGTGCAGCAGCACGATGGCGCCAGGACTCAGCCGGCGGCGCACGCGTGCGCGAATCGCCGCGACGCCTGGGCGCGCGGAGTCCCACACCCCATAGGACCAGCCCACGACGGTATAGCCCAGCCGCCGCGCGGTGCGCCCCACGAACGGATTGCGATACCCGTGCGGCGCGCGGAACAGGCGCGGCGCGGTGCCGGTCGCCTCCGCGATCGTGGCATGGGCCGCCTCCAGTTCCCGCCGCACGCGGCGCGGTCCGCAGCGATGCAGCTTCACGTGGCTACTGGTGTGATTGCCCGCCGCGTGACCGGCGTCCGTCACGGCGCGGGCCAATCCGGGGAACCGGCGCACGTGCTCGCCGACCAGGAAGAACGCGGCCGGGACGTCCTCCGCGGCAAGCACCTCGAGGATCCGGGCGGTGGCCGTCGGGTTCGGGCCGTCGTCGAACGTGAGGTAGATCGATCGGCCGTCCTGCGGCCCGCGTGCCACCACTTTGCCGAACAGCGGGCTGTTGGGGTGGTACGCGCCCCACGCGAGCGTGCCGACGCCGAGCCCGGCGGCCGTCGCGACCAGCGCCGGTATCACCGGGCCACCCGCTCGTAGACGTCGAGCACCCGGCGCGCGACCGCGGGCCAGGCGTACGTCAACGCAGCCCGGCGGCCCGCGTCACCCATGACCACTCGCCGCGCGGGATCCCCCAGGATGGTCGTGACCGCATCCGCCCAGGCCGCCGCATCGCCGGCCGGCACCCGCACGGCGGCGTCGGTACCGTCGACCAGCTCGCGGAATCCCGTGATGTCGGACACGACCATCGGCCGGCCGGCGGCCATCGCTTCGAGCAGCGTGATCCCGAACGAGGCCCGCGTCGTGGGACAGACGTACACGTCGGTCGCCCCGTAGAACTCGTTGCGTTCCTCGTACACCGAGCCCACGAACCGCACGTGGGGGCCGAGCGGTCGCGCATGGGCTTCATAGCGGGCGCGCAGCGGCCCGTCACCGACGACCGTGAGCTGCGTGCTGGGGAACCGGGCCAGGATCGCCGGCATTGCCGCCAGCATCGTGTCGAGGCCGTTCCGAGGATCGAGTCTTCCGAGAAACAGCACCCGCGGCGCATCGGTGAGGGCGGCAAACGGGCTGCGGCCGTTGGGATGGAAGTACTCGACGTTCACCCCGTTGGGGATGATCTCCCAGTTGGCCACGAAGTAGCGGGAGTTCGCGTCCACGACCGGCTGGCTCACGGCGATCCTCGCGGCCATCCGGTCGAGCCGCCGCTGCAGCGGTGCCTGGAACACGCGATTCGCGAAGGACCGGGGGAACCAGCTGTGGAACGTGCCGACGATTGGAATGCCGAGCGCCGTCGCCGCCTCGGCCGCAACGAGCCCCAGCGTCGGGACCAGCGGCCCGTGCAGGTGCACCAGATCGATGTGCTCGCGACGAAACACGTCGCGCAGGCGCGCCGCGAGCCGCATCCCCAGCGTGACGCGGGCGAACGAGCCGTTGCTGTAGATGATCTGGCTCCGCCCGACCCGCACAACGTCCTGCTCGGCCGTGGGCTGCCCGGTCATGCTGGCGGTGACGATGATGGCGACGTGCCCGGCCCGCCGCAACTGGCGTTGCAGATTGGCGACGTGCTCCGTCACCCCGCCAAGGTGGGGATAGAAGAACTCCGTCACGAGTGCGACGCGCACTGGGACCAACCTCACGCCGATGGGAAGCACCCACCGCCGACGCGATCGGCCCGCGTGGTCGGGGTCACCCCGGGGGTCCCGCCGAACGGACGCCCTCCGGCGTTCGGTTCGTCCCCGGTGGACGCCGGATATTACGTCCGCCAGGGCTGCAGGTTCCGGCGGGAGGTTGGCCCCTCCCCCCCCTTTAGACCTCCAAACCGGCCTTCACGAGGGCTTCACCGACGTTCCCCTCTCACCCTGAGCCGGCGAGCGCTCCGACTTCCCGCTCCACCGCGTCGAGCACGTCGCCCCGTTCCACGGCGGCGGCCATGGCGTTGTGGTCGGTGAACAGGGGACGGTCCTCCTCGAGGTGCGCCACGATTCGTCGCACGGCGCGGTGGGCGGCGTTCACCCCCGGGCCAGCCGTGAAGTCCCGGAAGTCGAGTGCCTGGGCCGCGGCGATCAGCTCGATGCCCAGCACGCCGCGGGCGTTCTCCAGGATCTGCTTCGCCTTGAGCGCCGTGTTCATCCCCATGCTCACGAAGTCCTCCTGGTCGGCCGCCGCGGGAATGGACTGCACGCACGCCGGTGCCGAGAGGATGCGCTGCTCCACGATCAGCGCGTCGGCGGTGTACTGGGAGAGCATGTGGCCCGAGAACATGCCGGCGCCCTTCGTGAGGAACGCGGGGAGCCCGACCGACAGGGCCGGATTCAGCAACCGGTTGAGCCGGCGCTCGGACAGAACGCTCACCATCGTGACGCCGGCCCCGATGAGATCGAGCGGCAGCGACACGGGCGTTCCCTGGAAGTTGGCGCCCGTCAGGACCAGGTCTTCGTCCGCGAGGAAGATCGGGTTGTCGGCCACGCCGTTGAGCTCCGTCTCGATCTGGCGGCTGGCATAGGCCACGGCGTCGCGCAACGCGCCGATCACCTGCGGCGTGGAGCGCATCGAGTAGGCGTCCTGCACCTTGACCTTGAGCTTGCCGCTCGCCAGGTCGGATCCCTCCATCACCTTCCGCAGGTTGGCCGCGCTCGTCATGGCGCCGCGGAACCCGCGGAGCTCGTGGAGCCGGGGCTGATAGGGTCGCGGGTTGGCGAGCAGCGCCTCCAGGCTCATCGCAGCGGCGATCTCCGCCTGCTTGATCCAGCGCTCGACGTCGTGGAGGATGAGGCACGCCATCCCGGTGATCAGGTTCGACCCGTTGATCGCCGCCAGGCCGTCGCGCGCCCGCAGGCCGGGGATCGGAATGCCCGCCCGCTCCATGGCGGCCTTCGTGGGAATGCGCTCGCCACGGTGAAAGCACTCGCCCTCTCCCATCAACGAGAGCGCGATCTGGCTCATCGGCGCGAGGTCGCCGCAGGCGCCGACGCTGCCCTTCTCGCAGGCGATCGGGGTCACGCCGTGGTTGAGCAAGGCCACGTAGGTGAGCGGTATCTCGGGGCGGCAGCCCGAGAAGCCGTGGGCGTGGACCGCGACGCGCGACAGCATGGCCGCCCGGACGTGCTCGACGGCGGCCGGCGGCCCGATGCCGGCGGCATGGTTGTAGATCAGGTAGCGCTGGAACTGCTTGACCTGCTCGTCGTCGAGCGCCACCTCCGCCAGCTCGCCGATCCCGGTATTGACGCCGTACATCACCTCGTGGGCCGCGAGCTTGCGCTCGAGCACGGTGCGGCAGCGCTCGATCCGCTCGACCGCCGCGGGGGCGAGCGCGACCTGCTCGCCGTCGCGCGCCACGCGAACGACGTCCTCGATGGCCAGCGGCCGGCCGGCGCCGATATGGATCATGGGCTCCCTCCCGCAGAACGCGCCTGCTGATCTGGTCGCGCCCCCCCAGTCCCGGGCGGCGCCCCACGAAAAAAAGCGAGTGGTCCGCTCGCGGGCCACTCGCCGTCTCCGCCGGAATCGCCGCAGGCGTCGCCTACGTGGCGGCTTTCTCCTGGTAGATCGCCCCGGCGGCCAGGGCGCCGATCAGGAACTCGACGAACCCGTACACCAGGCCGATGATCGCGAGCCGCATGGTGTACGTCCCCATCATCACCCAGCCAACCACCGGCACCAGCGCCGCGCCGACCCACAGGGCCAGCGCCGCGATCGCCGCCGTCTTGGGACCCGCGCCAAAGCGCGGCCGGATCGCGGCGTAGAGCCACGCGAGCAGCAGACCGAGCACGAACGCGAGCACCACGTACCCGCCGATGGCGGCGCCGCCAGGCTCGGCCATTCCCATCTTCTCGTACACCGCCTTCATGTCGCCGGCGAGGACGAACATGTTCATCACGAACTCGACGACGTTGATGATGAGCCCGGCGACGAGTCCGCCGACGATCACGCGCCCGGTGTTGATGGCAGCCATGGGAGGCTCCGCGGTAGTATGGAAGGCCAAAGCTGCGCGGCGCGGAGCGTGACCGCCAGGGGCATCACCACGCGGGCTGGCGACGAGGTGCCGCGCCCACGCGCGCTACGACCGCCGGCCCCCGTCGGCCGTGAGGACCGTGAACGCGCCCTGCTCCCACAGGAGTCCCTCGAACGCGCCCAACGAGTCGCTCCCACCGCCATGGGAGCGAGGAAGCATGTCATGACCCGTGCAGCCCGCATGTGTGGCCTCCGGCAAGCGTGGCGGCGCGCTCCGGGAGCCGCCGGCCGCGGCCCGTTACACCTTCTTGAGTTCCGCCAGCACCCGCTCCGGCGTCATCGGCAGGCGATAGAGCCGAGCCCCGGTGGCGTCGAAGATCGCGTTCGCGACCACGGCGCCCATGTTGACGATCGCGGGCTCGCCGCCACCCTGCGGCGGGAGGTCGTCGTTGGCAACCAGGACCGTCTCGATCGTCGGCACCCAGGAAAACCGCGGCAGCCCGTAGGTGCCGAAGTTGGCATCGAGGATCTTGCCGCCCTCGAACCGCACCTCCTCGCTGAGCGTGTAGCCCAGCCCCATGGTGATGCACCCCTCCACCTGCATCCGCGCGCCGTTCGGGTTCACCACGACCCCCATCTCCTGCGCGCACACCACCCGGTCCACCTTGACCGCGCCGGTCGCGGCGTCGACGGTGACGTCGGCGACGAGAGCCACGTAGGTCCCCGCGTCGATGCCGCAGGCCAGTCCACGGCCGCGACCGCCTTTCCGGGGCGCGACGCCGGCGGTCCACCGGGCCGCTTCGGCCACCGCCTTCAGGACGGCGACCATCCGCTTGTCGGTCGTATTCCGCAGCCGGAACTCCAGCGGATCGACCCCCGCGGCCGCCGCCATGATGTCGATCTGCTGCTCGGCCGCGAAGCGGTTGGTGTTCGCGGCGGGGGCCCGCCACGGACCGATCGCGAACGGGTGGAACCCCTCGGGCGCCCGGCCCCACTCGCCGTACACCTTGACGCTCCGGTTCGGCACATCGTAGAACACGTCGGAGCCGCGCGAGCCCGCCCCGTACACCTGATAGTCCCACAGGGTGAGCTTGCCGGCCACGTCGATGGCGGAGTCCACCCGCACCACCGCGGCGGGTCGGAAGGTGTCGTAGAAGAACTCCTCCTCCCGGGTCCAGGCGACCTGCACCGGCTTGCCGGTGATCTTGGCGAGCTGCGCGGCCTCGACCGCCTGCCGCCCCTCCGATTTCCCGCCGAACCCGCCGCCCACGTACGGCGTCATCACGCGGACGTCCCCCTCGGCGAGTCCGAGTGCCCGCGCGATCGTCGCCTGCTGGGGGAACGGCGTCTGCGCCGACGACCACACGGTCGCCTTGCCGTCCTTGACCTCGGCCACCGCCGTGTGGGGCTCCATCGGCGCGTGGGCCACGTAGCTGTTGTAGTAGGTGGCGCTGAACGTCTTCGCCGCCTGCGCCCGGCCCGCCGCCAGATCGCCCGCCGACTCGCGCGCGTTGGCGGGCGGCGCCGCCTGCACGAGGTGCTGGAAGATGCTCTCGGTGTCCACGGCCGGCGCGGGCACGTCGAAGTCGGCCCGCACGGCCGCGAGCGCCCTGGCGGCCGTCTCGGGATCCGCCGCGAGCAGGGCCACCATGCCGTCCTGATGCACCACCGTGACCCCGGGCATCGCCGCCGCGGCCGCCGTGTCGACGCGCGTCAGCGTGGCACCGTGCGCGGGCGGGCGGAGGATCCGGGCATAGAGCATCCCCGGAAACCGGATGTCGCCGGCGTACTTGGCCGTGCCGGCCACCTTCTCCTGCCCGTCGAGCCGCGGCGGCGACTGGCCCATCACGCTGAAGTCCTTGACCGCGCGCAGCACCGCCTTCTCGTCCACGGTGTGGGTGATCTGCTGACCCTTGGCCAGCTCGCCGTACGACACCCGGCGACCACGGTCGGCCGCGACGGAGACCACGCCGTTCTCGACGGTCAGCGCCGTCCGCGGCACGGCGAGACGCTGGGCGGCGAGATCGGTGAGCACCAGCCGCGCCTGTGCCGCCGCCGCGCGCACGGCCGGCCCGAACATCCGCGTGGTCATCGAGCCGAACGTGCCCATGTCCCACGGGCACAGCGCGGTGTCGCCCATCACGATGTGGATCGCGTCGAGCGCCACGCCGAGTTCCTCCGCGGCCATCTGGGTGAGCGACGTCATCACGCCCTGCCCCATCTCGATCTTGCCCGAGAACAGGGTCACCTTCCCGTCGGCGGCGATGTGCAGATAGGCGTTGATGTCCTCGGGATAGCCGCGGCGCTGCTGCAGGTCATCCAGGCCGGGGATCGCCGAGCGCGGCAGATGCACCACGACCAGGATGCCGCCGCCCAGCAGCTTGACGAAGTCCCGCCGGTCGAGCCGCGTTGCGTCAGTCATGGCTCGCCTCCCTCCGGCCCGCGACCGCTGCGATTGCCGCGAGAATCCGCGTGTGCGCGCCACAGCGGCACAGGTTGCTCTCCATGCCCTGCACGATCTCGTCGCGCGTGGGTTTCGGGTTCCGCAGCAGCAGCCCGTACGCGTTCATGATCATGCCGGATGTGCAGTAGCCGCACTGGAAGCCGCCGTGCTCCAGAAAGGCCTGCTGCAGCGGGTCGAGCGTCCCGTCCCGGGCGAGTCCCTCGATCGTGGTGACCGCCTTCCCCTGGACGGACCCGAGGCTCGTCTGGCACGCGCGCGCCACCTGCCCGTCCACGACCACGGTACAGGACCCGCACAGGCCCACCCCGCAGCCGTACTTGGTCCCGGTCAGCTCGAGATCCGTGCGCAGCACCCAGAGCAGCGTTCGGGTGGCGTCGGTCTCCAGCGTGACGGGCCGGCCGTTCACTCTGAAGCGGATGGTCTCGCTCATCTCTCCCTGCCTCTCGCGCTGACGCTTCGATCACGGCACGACACCGGGCACGGCCCGGCAGCGGCTCGCAGTGAGGGTACGGCTTCTGATAGGTGCCGTCGCAGGACGGAGGTGTCAAGCACCGCCGGGCGGGTGTCGCGCCAGGCGTCGAGGGCCTCCGCGAGTGGCGACGCGCGCATGCGCTACCGCTTCACCGCAGTCAGCACGGCGTCGCTCGTGCCGCCGCCCGTCATGGCGGGAAGCTGGGCCGAGCTCTGCACGACGAAGTGCGGCGCGTCCTGCATGACGTGATACGTGGCGGTGCCGCCCTGGTCCCCGTCCTGCGGCGTCACCTGCACCACGAAGGTCGCGAACGTGCCGGCCGCGCAGGTCACGGTGTCGGCTCCGGTCACCTCGATCTTCATCGACCGGACCTTCTGCGACAGCAGGGCGAAGACCCGCATCGTGGCCTGGTAGCCGGACGCGAGCGGGAGGCCCGCGAGCGCCAACTCGGTGCCCGCGCCCTCCGCGAAGACCGGGCCGGAGAGCGCGGCGCTGATCGGGAGCTTCTGGCCGCTCACCTGGATCGCGCCGTTCACGCTGTCGGCGGCGAACCGCAGGGTGACGGTCGCACCGGCCGACGCATCACGGCGCACCGGCCGCAGCGTCGCGCGGTCGAGGTCCAGCGTATCGGCCACCGTCGTGCCCTGGACTTGCGCGGCATCGACGATGCGCCACACCGGCCGGCCCGCGAAGGCCGCCGCCGAGACCGTGCGGGTTGCGCTCATCTGGCGTTCCTGCCCCATCGTCTTGATCGTGCTGCTGTAGCTCAGCGTCACCGGCACCAGCGTCGCGCCCTGCGACGCGGTGACGGTGGCGCCCGCCATGGCGGCCCCTCCCGGCGGCGCCTTGCTCACCGTCACCGTCTTCGGGTCCACCGTGATCGCGGCGAGCTTCGCGGCGACGTCCGGCGGCATGCTCTCCTGGTAGCGTCCCCGCAGGTGCACGGCGAAGAACTTCTCCATCGCCACCGCGACCGCCAGCCGGTTCTCGCGCCCCACGAATCCGTGACCTTCGTCCGGGGCCAGCAGGTACTCCACCGGCTGGCCGCGATCGCGCAGCGACACGACGATCTGCTCCGACTCGGCCTTGTTGACGCGCGGGTCGTTGGCGCCCTGGATCACGAGCAGCGGCGCGCGGATCTTATCGGCCGAGTTGAGCGGGGACATCTCCTTCAGGTGCTCGACGTCCACCGAGTCGTCGGGGTTCCCGAGCCGGACGTTGAAGATCTTCCGGACCGGCGCCCAGTACGGCGGGATCGAGTTGAGCAGCGTGATCAGGTTGGACGGTCCCACGTACGACACCCCCGCGGCATACAGGTCCGGCGTGAACGCCAGCCCGGCCAGCGTGGCGTACCCGCCGTACGAGCCGCCGAAGATGCCCACGCGCCCGCGGTCCGCGATCCCCTCCCGAATCAGGTACTGCACGCCGTCGCTGATGTCGTGCTGCATGGCGCCGGTGCCCCACTGCTTGTTCCCGGCGTTGAGGAACTTCTTGCCGTATCCAGTCGAGCCGCGGAAGTTGGGCTGGAGCACCGCGTAGCCCCGGTTCGCCAGGAACTGGGCGTACGAATCGTAGCCCCACTGATCGCGTGCCCACGGGCCGCCGTGCGGCATGATCACCGTCGGCAGGTTCGTCGCCGGCACTCCCTTTGGCAGAGTGAGGTACGCCGGGATCGAGCGGCCGTCCCGCGCCGCAAACCGCACGGGCTTCTCGAACGCGAGCGCGTTGCTCGGCAGATCGGGCCGCGAACGGTACAACAGCGTCGCCGTCCCGGTGACCCGGCTGTACAGGTAGGCGGATCCCGGATCGACGTCCCGTGACACCGAGACGATCCAGAGCTTCTCGTCCGCGGTCTGCGCCCCGATGCCCAACTCGCCGTCGGGCAGCTGCCGCCGGATGTTCTCGAGGTCCCGCGCGAAATCCCTCGCCTTGGGGTAGATGCGGAGGCGGTCTCCCACGTACGCGGTGGCGAGCAGGTCTCCCGTCACGTCCGAGAACACTGCTCCGCCGAAGTCCACCTGCTGCTCGGGATCCGACTCGACGACCTCCACACCTTGCGTCTGCGGGTCGAACAGTACGAGCCGGGAGAGATCGACGCCGGCGCCCTTGTTGGTGATCATGTACACCCGCCGCCCGTCCTTGTGCATCCGCACCGGGCCGCACGTCTCCTCGTTGCTGCAGTCGTACACGGGCGTGAGCGCCGTGCCGTCCACCCGCAGAATCTGCGTGCCGCCGTCGGGCTGCACCCGCACGGCGAGCTTGAGGTTGCCGTCTTCGTCGGTAAAAAACCCCGCGACGGTTTCCTTGTTTTCGAACGCGAGCGTGCGCTGCCCCGTCGTGATGTCGAGCCGGTAGACGTCGTGATACTGCGGGTCGCGATCGTTGAGGCTCACGACGATCGTGTTCGGCGTCCGGCGGGGAACCGCCGTGATGCGCGCCTGGATGGCGCCGTAGGGCGTGAGGTCGCGTGCCGGCGGGACCCCGGTGGCCGGCTCCGCCGCGGCCGACGGGTCCACGGCGTAGATGTGGTAGTTCTCGTTGCCGCCCTTGTCCTGCACGTAGAGCACGTAGCGACTGTCCTGGGACCAGAAGTAGCCGGACACGGGCCGCGTCGTATCGGCCGTGACCGGCTTGGCGGCGTCGAACGGCTCGGAGGTCCGCTTCACCCAGATGTTGATGACGCTCTTGTAGGGGCGGCGGAACGAGATGAACCGGCCGTCGGGCGAGATCTGGGCACCCGAGATCTGCGGGTCGCCGAAGAACAGCTCGCGGTCGATCAGCGGGGGTTGCTGGGCCCGCGCCGTCGGCGCCACCGCGCCGAGAGCGAGCAGGACGGTCAGGGAGAGTGTGCGTCGCATGGCGGCATCCTCTGCGGGGGTCAGGGCGGCATCGCCGACCAGACTGAATTGACGACAGGCGGTACGGTTCTGCACAAGCCCACCGTTCGACCGGCCGGGGTCCGGCGCCTAGTCCCGGCACGGCTGCCTGGCGCGGGACCGGTGGAGCGTCGCGTCAGCCCGCGGCGAGGAACCAGTCCAACGCAGCCTCGGAGACGGCGGCCGGCACCTGGTGGCCCCCGTCGAACTCGTCGTAGGTGACGTCATAGCCGGCGTTACGCAGCGTCGGCACGATGTGGTCGCGCGTCGTCGCCACGGGGAGCACGGTATCGGCCGTGCCGTGGGAGACGTAGATCCGGGGCTTCCCGACGATCGGGGCAACGGCCGTCATGAAGCCCGGCGAGTAGGCGACGAGGTGGCTGAACAGGTCTCCGTTGGAAGGTCCGAGGCACAGGGTGTAGGACGCGCCGTCCGAAAAGCCGGCCAACGCGATCCGCCCGGGATCGACGCGGCAGCGCTCGAACGTATACCGCAGGGCCTGATCGAGGAACGCCACGTCGGCGTCGAACGTGCCGGTGGCGGCAAAGTCCCACGTCGATCCGCGGGAGTCCGGGGCCAGCAGCACCATGCCGCGCTGATCGGCACGCGCGTAGTAGCTCTCCCACATGGCGCCCGCCCCTCCGGCACCGTGGAGCGCCACGAACAACGGGACAGGCGTGTCGCCGACGTAGCCGTTCGGCACGTAGAGGAGGCCATCCCGGGTGCCGCCGAGCCCGAGCGGCGTGGCGACGCCGATCGTGGGGGTGTGCGTCGGCGCCGTCGGCCGCGCCGAGAGCCGCGGGTCTCCCGGATCGGGCGCGGTGGCGCCGCGGACGCAGCCCGCCAGCACCGACGCGACGACGGAGCCCGCGGCGGCCTGGAGGAACTCGCGTCGCGACCAGCCGCGCGGCGGGCGAGCAACACCATCGCGTCCTGGGATACCCATCACTCGCGCTCTCCGCTCGATACCATGCCCCTGCGGCATTACTCGTCAGCCGCCTAACGTCCTCGGGAGCCGGCCGGTATCGGCCGCGGCGCGACGCTCGGCCGAGCTTGCGTCTGCGCCGGGGTGGTGGGACCGAGCTATCCGGCCGCCGGCTCG
>Ga0153915_10004172_pt1 | contig 13296 bp, 13 predicted proteins | sample Opewatmetagenome_2_FD_107003 | JGI IMG/M metagenome (GOLD analysis project Ga0153915, IMG submission 107003) | Freshwater wetland microbial communities from Ohio, USA - Open water 3 Core 3 Depth 3 metaG | ecosystem: Environmental > Aquatic > Freshwater > Wetlands | place: USA: Ohio, Lake Erie... | reverse complement strand
GCGAGCGACATGAAGAGCGAATGGAAATCCGTGCAGTTGCCCTTGGCAACGTCGCACGCTCGCTCCGTGTCGCCGTTGCCCCAGCCCGGGACCGTCTTGTCGTAGATCATCGTATTGACGATGTGGTCGTAGATCGCCCGCGCCTTGGCCTCCGGCGTCGTGTTGCCGTAGGTGATGCGCCGGGCGAGCTCCCGGACGCGAGGCGAGAGCGTGACGAGGTACTCTTCCCGAAGCGCCCTCTGGAGGACCTCCGGGCTCTCGCGCTGGCTCGCTCGGACGAACCGGGAGGAGAGAACCTCCCGGCGCTCCGCTTCGAAGCGGACACGGATCTCGAGCTTGCCGGACTTCGGCTCGTCGGTCGAGAGATAGTAGTAGGAATTGCCGAATTCCTTCTCCGTGCGCACGCCGCCGGGATAGGGACTGTCCACGCGGACATTGCGAATCCGCTGAGCCGGCGTGTCCTGAGGCAGCGGCACCCAGATCTCGAGCCGATTGAGGCCCGCGGGGACGGCCTCCACGGTGGCGACGTAGGTGGCCTCGAAGCTCCGGGAGGCCGGCGCCGCATTGGCGGGAGGCGCGGGAGCCACGAGGGCGACGACTGCCAGGAACGCTCTTGCGAGAATCATGACTTAATCCTTTCGCGGCAAGGAGGGCGGTCCCGCCTCAAGCACAACGTAGTCCCGATTCCGGTCGGGAGTTTCTGGATCAGCTCTTTTCAGCGACGCGGACCCAGACGCCGTCTTTCTCCTGGTAGCCGTAGCGGGCCTTCCCGTTGATCTTGTGGACGGTCGTGTCTGTGACCTCCAGCGCATCTCCCGCCTTCTTCATGAAGAAGTCCACGTCCACCATCGTCCCGTCGGCCGCCTTGAAGTCCACGCAAGCAAAATATCTGCCGTCGGCAAGGGCCTGGAGCTTGTCGTTGTGGACCTTGACGAGCTCCAGATCCCAGGTCTTGTTCAACACGTCGTCCTTGACCGGGAACTTGCCGCCGGAAGCCGCCGCCGTCTTCTCGATGTGCGCGCGGATCGCCTTGTCGATGTCGTCGGTAGACATCTTCTTGGCCGTCTTCGGGTGCTCGGGATGTTCCTTCGGATGCTCCTCTTTCGGGTGCTCCTTCTTCTCCTGCGCCAGCGCCAGGGTGGAGAGAAATGCCGTGACGATGAGAACGAATGCGAGAGACAGGACCTTCTTCATATCGCCTCCTGAAAGTCGAGGGTCGCGCCTCGACTTTACGTTATCCCGGAGCGGCTCTGCCGAATCATATGGAGCTTGCCTTTTCAGACCGAACCTGAGCCGGCGGGCCGGCCTGAGAGCTCTCCGGCTTCCCGCCTCCCGCCATTGCGAACCTTCAGCCCGAGGTCGGGCAGATTCGTGATGACCGAAGAAACCCCGGCTTCGATCAGGCGCCGGATCTCGGCCTCCTCATCAACCGTCCAGGGGTGGACCGACAGCCCGGCCGCGGCGGCCTGCTCGAGAAGGGCGCCCGTGGCGAGGTCCCGGCGCGGGCAGATCCCGTCCACCGGCGGGAAGAGAGGAGTCGGCTTGCCAGGCGCGGGCAGGGAAACCGCGTGGTCGAAGATGAAGCCCGTGGCGATTTCGGGATCCGTTTCGCGCATCCGGCGCAGGAACTCGGCGTCGAAGGAGACGACCAGGCACCGCGGCTTGACCCCGAACGCGGCCGCGACCGAGGCCACGCGGCGCGCCATCAGCGCAAGCTGTGTCGAGCCCGACGTCTTGACCTCGATGACATAGCGCAAGTCGTGACCATAGCGGTGGAAAACCTCCTCCAGCCGGGGAACGCGGTACTCGCCAAACTCCGACGGAAGAGCAAGCCTCTCGATCTCCCGGGTCGTGAAACTCTTGACCGGGACTCGCTGGCCTCCGAGCACGATGTCTTCGTCGTGGAAGAGGACCGCCTCGCCCTCCCTCGTCTGCCGCAGGTCGAACTCGACCGCGTCGGCCCCGAGGCTCTCGGCCCAGTCCAGGCTGTCCAGGGTATTTTCCCGCGCTCGCCGCGGCGCTCCGCGATGTCCCACGATCCAGACAGAATGGGGCTGTCTCCACTCGCTCACGGCGCCCCCTGACCGCGGACCGAGGACTCGGGACTGAGGACTCTCCGGGAGATCCGCCGGACGCCCACAGGCGCTTTGGCAAGAGCCCCTCGATTTCCCGGTCTTGGGTCCTCAGTCCTCGGTCGAGCCACCGGCCGATTCTATTTCGAGGAGCAGGTCGTCGAGCGCCCGGTCAGGCTCGGCGGCCGCGGTCACCGGCCGGCCCACGACCAGAAGATCGGCCCCGGCCTCGAGGGCTGCTCGCGGCGTGGCGATCCGCTTCTGGTCGGAGGCGGGCGCTCCGGAGGGGCGGATCCCCGGCACGACGGTCAGAAAGCCCGGTCCGCAGGCCGCTCTCACGGCCGGAAGGTCCGCCGCCGCGCAGACGACGCCGGCAAGGCCGCAGTCTTTCGCCAGAAGCGCCAGCCTCCGGGCAATCCCTTCGGGATGCCCCGCCATGGGAAGGTCCGCCAGGGCTCGCGCGTCGAGCGAGGTCAGGAGCGTCACGGCGATCAGCGTGATCGAGTGATCTCGCGCCGCGCTGGCCGCCGCCTCGAGCATCGCGCGGCCGCCGAGCGCGTGAACGTTCAACATCGCGGCGCCGGATCGCGCCGCGGCGGCGACCGCGCGCTCGACCGTCGCCGGGATGTCGTGCAGCTTCAGATCGAGAAAGACGCGCGCTCCCCGCGCCGCGGTCTCGCCGACGATGGACGGCCCCTGCGCGATGAAGGCTTCGAGCCCGATCTTGAGCCAGCCGGCTCGTCCCGCGAAACGCTCCGCCGCCGCGAGAATCTCCCCGCGATCGGGGAAGTCGAGGGCGAGGCACACTTTTTCGGCCGCCTTCATCCTTCCGCTCCCGCATCCAGGGGCAAAGCGCCTCCACGGTGGGCGCGTCCGACGAGGTCGACCGCCGCGACGCCGCGCTCTTTGCAATACGCGTCGAGCTCGCTGACCAGGCGCCCGGAGACTCCAGGCTCCTTGAAGTTGGCTGTCCCGACCTGGACGGCGGTTGCTCCGGCAACCAGGAACTCGAGGACGTCCGGAAGGTCGGAGATGCCGCCAATCCCCATGATAGGGACCCCCGGGAGGGCCCGCGCGACCTGGAAGACCATGCGAACGGCCAGAGGCTTGATCGCCGGGCCGGAAAGGCCTCCCGTTCCGAAGGACAGTCTGGGCAGGGCCGTCTCCGGATCGATCGCCATGCCGACGAACGTGTTGACGAGGGAAAGAACATCGGCGCCCGCCTCTCGCGCGGCCCGTGCGGACAGGACGACATCGGGGGCGTTGGGAGAGAGCTTGACGATGAGAGGACGCTCCGTGGCGGCGCGCACGCGCGCGACGAGCGAGGCCGTGGCCCGCGGCGAGTTGCCAAAGAGCATTCCGCCCTTTTCGACGTTCGGGCAGGAGATGTTCAATTCGATCGCCGCGAGCCCCTCCGCCTCTTCGAGGGCGCGCACGACGGCGACATAGTCTTCCTCGAGGTCCCCCCAGACGTTGGCGATGACCGTCGCGCCGAGGCCGCGCAACGCCGGCAGCTTCTCGCGCAGGAAGGCCTCCACCCCGATGTTCTGCAGCCCGATCGCGTTGAGCATCCCGGCCGGAGTCTCACAGATCCGCGGAGGGACGTTGCCCGCGTGCGGGAGGAGGGAGAGGCCCTTGGTGCAGATACCGCCCAGCCTGGAGAGATCCACGAAATCGGTGAACTCGAGGCCGTAGCCGAACGTCCCCGACGCGGTCAGTATGGGGTTCTTGAGCCGCAACGGTCCCAGTTGGACCTCCATCCGCTGCGCATGTGCGCCCTCCGTCTCCCCCTCTCCCCCTCTCCCCTTCTGCTTCTCTCCCCGTCTCCCGGTCATAGCCTGTCCCACGCGATCTTCTCGGGCGGGAGGATCGGTCCCTCGGTGCACGAGATGAGGAACGGCTTCTCGACTCCCGGGATGACGCACCCCAGACACGCCCCGAAGCCGCACCCCATGGCCGCTTCGGTCGAGAACTGCGATGGGAGATTCAGTTGCGCGGCGACGCGCGCGAGCGCCGCGAACATCGGCATCGGCCCGCAGGCAAAGAGGCGCGCATAGCGCGCGGGAGCCGCCAGGCGGCGAAAAGCCTCTGTGATGAAGCCCTTCTCTCCGACCGAGCCGTCGTCGGTCGCGAGTATTGTCTGCCCCGGCACGATCCCGGCAAAGCGCGCGGCAAGCGAGAGATCCTCGGCGTTTCTTCCGCCCAGAAAGAAGTCCGCGGCAATCCTCGCTCGCGACAGAGCCTTGAGAAGAGCGGGGAAAGGGGCCGCGCCGATTCCTCCCGCGACGACCGCGACCCTCTGGCCCTCGGCAAGGCTTTCGAACGAGAATCCGTTCCCGAGAGGCCCCAGGAGCTTCGCCACGGAGCCTTCCGGGAGCTCTTCGAGGCCGGCGGTCCCCGGACCGACCCTGCGAAGGAGCAGTTCGACCTCACCGCGGGCGGGATCCGCGTCCGCGATGGAGTACGCCCGCCGCAGGTAAGGGCGCACGCGCCCCGGCAGTTCCAGCATCACGAACTGGCCGGGAGCGAATGCGCCCGCCAGCGAAGGCGCCTCAAACGTGACGGAAAAGAGCGCGGGAGAGAAGATCCTGCGGCGGACGAGGGGGACCCGGTGATCGGATCTCACCGGGGGGCATTCTAGCCCACGAGCCCGATGGCGATTCGAATGAGCCGCGGGGCTCGAGGAACGCGAGTCCCCTGGACGGAGTCCTCAGACGGTGAACGTGACGTTCAGGTCTTCGCTCTCGGACTCTTTCTGGCGGCGCGCCTTCTTCGCGCACCGCTCGCAGCGAACGCCTCCATTGAAGACATCGTATGGTCGTTCATAAGAGCCGCAACTGCGGCACCGGCGAAGCGCCCGATGATTGGCCTCCACTTCTTCCAGGCTGATGAACAACTCTTTGAACATTGTCGTCTCCTTGCTGCCTTCCTTCTCTCGTGAAGGCTCATCCGACCTGGATTGCACGAGCCATACCCGGTTGCTAACTCTAGAAAAGAAAAGGGTTGCCTTTTGGCCATGGAAAAAAGTTGTCGCTTGGCGGGAAAGGGCGTCCCCGGACGGGGACAGTGCGGGAGCGCCTGGAGCCCTAGAACCCGGTGACTTTCTCCAGCGCCCGCCGGATGTGGCTGGCCTGCGGCAGGATGAAATCCTCGACCCGCGGCTGGTAGGCCACGAAGGTGTCGGTCGCGGCGACGCGCTCCACCGGAGCGTCCAGATGAGGGAAGAGCTCCGAGGAGATGCGCGCCGCGATCTCGGCGCCGTATCCCCAGGAGATCGAATCTTCGTAGACGACGACCGCGCGGTTGGTCTTCTTGACCGACCTTTCGATCGCGCTCCAGTCGTAGGGCGAGAGACTGCGCAGATCGAGGATCTCGACGGATTTCCCGGCCTCGTCGCCGAAACTCCGCGCGGCCTGCAGGGAGCGATAAACGGTGGCGCCGTAAGTCACGACCGTCACGTCCGAGCCTTCCTGCACGACCGAGGCACTGCCGAAAGGAATCATGTAATCGGGCCCCGGATAGATCCCCTTGTTGTGCGTCTGGCGATAGAGGTGCTTGTGCTCGAGAAAGAGGACCGGGTCATCGCACCGGATCGCCGTACGCAGAAGGCCGTTGGCGTCCAGGGCGTTGGATGGCATCACGACGCGCAAGCCCGGAATGTGCGTCATCAGGACCGCGCCCGACTGGGAGTGATAGACGGCCCCGCCCCCGATGTAGCCGCCGATCGCGACGCGCACCACGACCGGGCACGAGAAGGTGTTGCCCGAACGCCAGCGCATCGTCGCGAGCTCGTTGTGGATCTGCATGTAGGCCGGCCAGATGTAGTCGTAGAACTGGATCTCGACGACCGGCTTCAAGCCGCGAACCGCCATTCCGATGGCGCGGCCGATGATGTCGGCCTCGGCCAGGGGAGAGTTGAACACGCGCGCGCTCCCGAAGAGGCGCTGGAGGTTCGCCGTCAGCTTGAAGACGCCCCCCTTCCCCTTGCACTCGGCGAGCGCGGTCTCGCGGGAAGCGTCCGCCACGTCCTCGCCGAAGACGACGATGGCCGGATCGCGCTTCATCTCGTCGCGCAGGCAGGCGTTGATCAGATCCACCATGGTCGTCGGGCCCGCCCCTTCTTCGGCCCGGGGCTGCGTCTGGAAGGCAGCGGACGTCGGATCCACGTCGGGTGAATAGACGTATTCGTAGGCGGACTCCGGGGCGGGCAGATCGGCCGCGAGCGCCCGGTCCGCGGCGTCGTTGATCTCCTCGTCCACCTCCGCCTTGAGCTTCTCGAGCCCTTCCTGCGACAGGATTCCCTCGCCGAGAAGGAATGCCGCCATGGTCTTGACCGGATCGCGCTCGGCTTCCCGCTCGCGTTCGATCTTCGGGCGGTAGAGCGTTTCGTCGTCGGACAGGGAATGGCTGTAGGGCCGGATGACGTGCGCGTGGACGAGCGCGGGGCCCTTGCGGGAGCGGCAGTGCTCGGCCGCGTAGCGCAGGGCGTCGTAGGACTGCAGGAAGTCGCAGCCGTCCACCTCGGCGATGAAGAGGTCGGGGAAACCGCGGACGAGCCGGGAAATGGAGCCCCCCGGCGTGTTGACCTCGACCGGCACGGAGATCGCGTAGCCGTTGTCCTCGATCAGGAAGAGGACCGGCATCTTCAGGGTGCAGGCCGAGGAGAGGCCCTCCCAGAACTCCCCTTCGGAGGTCTGCCCTTCGCCCCCCGAGACGAGAACCATTTCGTCTTCGTGGAATCCCCCCTTGCCGGCGAGCTCGGGGATGAGGCTCCTGCGCCACCCGGCCTCCGCGGCGCCGACCGCCTGCAGGAACTGCGTTCCGGTGCAGGAGGATTTGGAGATCAGGTTGACGCGCCTGGAACCCCAGTGGGAGGGCATCTGGCGTCCGGCCGAGGCCGGATCTTCACGCGCGCCTGCCGCCTGGAGGAACATCTCGTACGGCGTGACCCCGATCTGGAGGCAAAGGGCCCGGTCACGGTAGTAGAGCTCGAACCAATCGTAGCCGGGACGCGAGACCATCCCCGCCGCCGTCGAGACCGCCTCGTGGCCGGCGCTGCTGATCTGAAAGTAGATCTTGTTCTGGCGCTTGAGCTGGATCTCCTTGTCGTCCATCCGCCGGGAGAGGTAGATGTTGCGGTAAGCCGCGACCAGGGCGGCGGAGTCCAACCCCGAATACCTGCCTGACTCGATTTCCGTGGCCACGCGCGGAATATACGGGTTTCGGGTTTCCGGTTCCAGGTTTCGGGCCCCGGAGGGCAAGGCTCCTCCTGAAACGGGAGACCGGAATCCGCTGTTTTCCTACCGGAGGAGGGTGCCGAGGGCCGCGCGAATGCCCCAGATCTCGAGGCCAACGACGACGAGCGTCAGGATCAGGAAGAGGAAGGCCACGCGGTTGGACCGGGCAGAGGCGCCGAGGGGGCTCATTGTCTGTATTTGTGTAGCAGCCGGCGTGCCAGTCAACCGCGGAGGCGGGCAGGGCCGGAGAAGATCACGCGCCCTGGATCTGTTGTTATGCTCCGGGGACGTCATGAGCGCGCCAATTCCCGTTTTTCCAACAGTTTTGCCCGGTCTTCGCGAGAGGCCCGCGCCGCCGGACCTGGCCTCCGTCGATCCCCGGCTCGACCTCGCGGCAGAGATCCGCGAGCTCAAGCGACAAAAAAACGCAGTCCTCCTGGCCCATTACTACCAGGAAGAGGAAATCCAGGAGCTCGCCGATTTCGTCGGAGACTCTCTCGACCTCTCTCGAAGCGCCCAGAAGAGCGACGCCGACATCATCGCCTTCGCCGGCGTTCGTTTCATGGCGGAGACCGCCAAGATTTTGAACCCCTCCCGCAAGGTCGTCCTTCCCGACTACGAGGCCGGTTGTTCGCTCGAGGACTCCTGCCCGCCGGAGGCCTTTCGCGCCTGGCGGCAAGAGCATCCGGGGGCTGTCTCCCTGACCTACATCAACTGCTCCGCGGCGGTCAAAGCGCTGTCGGACATCATCGTCACATCTTCGAACGCCGAAAAGATCGTGCGGTCGATCCCGGCGGACCAGGAGATCCTCTTCGCGCCGGACCGGCACCTCGGCGCGTTCCTCTCGAAGAAGACCGGCCGCAAGATGACGCTCTGGCCGGGAACCTGCATCGTCCACGAGCAGTTCTCCGAGCGCGAGATCGTGAAGCTGAAGGCGAGACACCCGGACGCGAAGCTCGCCGCCCACCCGGAGTGCCCGGAGGCGATCCTGCGTCATGCCGACCACGTCGGCTCGACCCGGTCGATCCTGTCCTACGTCACAACCGCGCCGGGCAAGACGTTTCTCATCGCGACGGAGGAAGGGATCATCCACCAGATGAAGAAGATCGCTCCCGACCGCACGTACATCCCGGTGCCGCCCGACAACGGTTGCCGCTGCAACGAGTGCCCCTTCATGAAGCTGAACACCCTCGAGAAGCTCTACCTCTGCCTCCGCGACGAGCGCCCGGAGATCGTCCTGCCCGAAGAGCTGCGCAAGGCTGCCGAGAGGCCGCTCCTGCGGATGCTCGAATTATCGTAACCATCCCCCGACTCTGCCGACGGAGAAGTTGTCAGTTCTTAGTTTTCAGTTCTCAGTTTCTTGGCGGACGGCCTGGAACCGATAACTGATAACTGACAACTGACAACTATGCTCGTGGGAGATGGACTATTCTCCGTCCCGCATGATTCCCCTGGCCGGAGAGGCGCTGGACGAGAAGCTGCGAGAATTCCTCGCCGAGGACGTGGGGGGCGGAGACGTTACGAGCGAGTGGACCGTGCCGGTAGAAGCGCGGGCGCGCGGGCGATTGATCGCCAGGAGCGCCTGTGTCGTCTCGGGGCTTCCCGTCGCGAGAAGAACCTTCGAGCTGCTCGACTCGAGGTTCTCCTGGGAAGGGGAAGCCGCGGCCGGCTCGGCGGTGGAGCCGGAAACGACTCTGGCCAGCCTTTCCGGGCGCGCCCGTCCGATCCTGACCGCCGAGCGAGTCGCCTTGAATCTTCTCCAGCGGATGTGCGGTATCGCGACCGCGACACGCCGTTACGTCGAGGCCGTCGCGGGAACGGATTGCCGCGTCCTCGACACGCGAAAAACCGCCCCCGGGCTGCGGGCCTTCGACCGGATGGCGGTCGCCGACGGCGGAGGATGCAATCACCGCGACGGCCTCTTCGACATGGTGCTCGTCAAGGACAACCACCGCCGGCTCGCCGGCGGCGTCGCGGCGGCCGTCTCCGCGGCGCGGCGCAAGGCGCCACTCGGCATGAAGATCGAGGTCGAGGTCGAGAGCGAGGAGGATCTTTATCAGGCGCTCGAGGCCCGTGTCGAGATGATCCTGATCGACAACCAGTCCCCCGAGACCGTCGCGCGCTGGAGCCGGATCGCGCGGGAGTCCGCGGCGCCTCCCTTCCTGGAGGCCTCCGGCAACATGACTCTCGGCCGCGTGCGGGAGTATGCGCTCGCCGGGGCCGACGCGGTCTCGGTCGGCGCGCTGACGCATTCGGTCATGGCCGCGGACATCGCCCTGGAGCTCGAGCCCGATGAGTGAGAGCGTGCAGGCCGCGGAGGTCCTCGTTCTGGGCACCGGTGTGGCCGGCTGCGCGGCCGCCCTGGCGGCGGCGCGCGAGGGAGCAGACGTCACGATCGTCACGCGGGCGAAAGAGGCCGAGGCCTCCAACACGCTCTGGGCGCAGGGAGGGATTGTCGCGCGGCCTCCCGGCGATACTCCCGAGGCTCTCGCGTCGGATATCGCGAAGGCGGGAGACGGCCTCTGCTTTCCGAAAGCCGTGGACCTGCTGGCGCGCGAGGGCCCGGATCTCGTCCAGAAGCTCCTCGTCGAGGAGCTCGGGGTGCCCTTCGACCGGCGCGGCACGGGGTTCGATTGGACGCGTGAAGGCGGCCATTCGATCCCCCGGATCCTGCACGTCAAGGACGAGACCGGAATGCCGATCGAGCGGGCGCTGCTCGAAGCCTGCCGCCGCGAGCCCACCATACGCTGGCGGCTGCAGACAACCGCGGTCGATCTCCTGACGCTCTCGCACGATTCGACTGACCCGACCGACCGCTACCGCCCGCCGGCGGTCATCGGGGCGTACCTGCTCGATCGTTCGAGCGGCGAGGTCGTTCCGTTCCTCGCGCGGGAAACGATCCTCGCTACCGGAGGGCTCGGGCGCGTCTACCTCCACACGACCAATCCCGACGGGGCGCGCGGCGACGGCATCGCCATGGCGCGGCGCGCCGGCGCCAGGCTCCTGAACCTCGAGTACGTCCAGTTCCATCCGACCGCGCTCTTCCATCCCCGAGGACGGCTTCTCCTGACGGAAGCGCTGCGGGGGGAAGGGGCGCGGATCACCGATGCCGCCGGGCGCCCGTTCCTTCGGGAAGCGCATCCGGACGCGGAGCTGGCGCCCCGGGACGTCGTCGCGCGGGCGATCCATCAGCGGATGCTCGAGCGAGACGAGACGCACGTTCTGCTCGACATCTCGCACAAACCCGCCGACTGGATCCGGGACCGGTTCCCGACCCTGACGCGGAGGTGCCTGGAGTACGGGTTCGATCTGACAGCGGGGCCGGTCCCTGTGGTGCCGGCGGCCCACTACTCCTGCGGAGGGGTCGCGGTGGACCTGGACGGCCGTTCGACGCTCGGCCACCTGCGCGCCGCGGGGGAAGTTTCCTGCACCGGAGTCCACGGGGCCAATCGCCTGGCTTCGACGTCGCTACTCGAAGGGCTGCTCTGGGGATGGCGCGCCGGCGCGGCCGGAGGGAGCCAGGCCCGCGACAAGAGAGGGGACCCGCCCTCCCGGGTGCGCCCCTGGCAACCCGAGAACGAGCCGGTCGATTCCGCCCTGATCGCCCAGGATTGGATGGTCGTGCGCCACACGATGTGGAACTACGTGGGGTTGCTTCGCTCGGAAAAGAGGCTTCACCGCGCCGGGCGCATCCTTGGCGAGCTCCAGGTCGAGGTCGAGGACTTCTACCGGCGGGGAACGATGTCCGACGAACTGCTCGGCTTGCGCAACGGCGTCCAGACCGCTCTGGCCATCCACCGGGCAGCTTCGGAAAACCGCGTATCGCGCGGCTGTCACTACCGCGAAGAGGACTAGGCGATCCACCTCGGCTATAGTCCCGTCTCGATGAGCGTCCTCTACATCGATTTTGCGGGAAGCGACCGGGACTCGCGGGTCCAGAAGCTCGCGAGGACGGGCGCGCACGTCGTCGCGTCGGATCCGCGATGGCCGGGATTCTTCGAGATTGCCAAGAAGGAGAAGCCTTACGCCATCGCGATCGACTTCGAGCAGGCGCCATCGCATGCCCTGGAAACCGCGGACTATCTCGCCAAGGCGAAGGAGACGCGCGAGCTGGCGATCTATCTGCTCCGCGTTCCCGGGGATCGCGTGGACATCGTCACGAAGCGCCTCCCGCAGGCCGCGATCGTCTCCGATCAGGAGCTTGCGGTCCGCGTAGCCCAGGCCGAGAAGGAGGCCCAGGAGCGTGCGCGCCAGAAGAAGGAAGCCGCGGCGGCCGCGCGAAAGAGCGCTCGCGCCAGAGCCGGCGCTGGCGAGAAGCCTCCGGGCAAGCCTGCCGCGGCGGCGCGGCCGAGGACTGCGCCGGCCAAAGCGGCGGCCAAACCGAAAAAGCTCGCCCTTAAGCCAAAGAAGAGCGCTTCTCCGAAGAAGAAAAAGAAGAAGAGCGCTTCGAACAAGGCGGCGTCCCGACCAGCCCCAAAGAAATAGCACCGAAACCGACGTCCACCGATCCGGGCAGGCGAATGGACGCGGCTGCCCGTCGGCCGCGGAGATCGTGGCTCGACGCGGGGATCCTCGGAGCCTGGGTGGTTCTCGTCCTGGCCTGGTCCTATGCGGCCCGCGATCTGCTCCCCATTGCGCGACGCGAGCTCTGGACCGCGGAGATCCAGAGGCGCGCGCCGCCACTCGCGCGTTACGATTCGGGCTGGTACCTTGGCATCGTCGAGCGGGGGTATGGCCCTCCGCCACCGCCGGGGCAGCCCTCGGCGCACGTGTTCTTCCCTCTCTATCCGATGCTCACCCGCGCGGTCCAGACGGTCCTGCGGGTGGACGGGTTCGCGGCCGGACAGATCGTCTCGATCGCCTGTTTCCTGGCGGCCGGCCTGCTCTTCGCGGCCGAGGGGCGGCGCCGGCTGGGAGAAGCGGGCGGCCGCCGGGCTTTGCTCTTCCTCCTTCTCTACCCGACGGCTTTCTTCTTCCTCGCCGTGTACTCGGAGTCCCTCTTCCTGCTGCTCGCGCTCGCCGCCTTCCGGGAGGCCCGGCGGGACAGGCCGGGCATGGCAGCGGTCCTTGGTCTGCTCGCGGGGACGGCACGCCTGACCGCCCTCGCCCTCGCCCTTCCTCTGGCAATGGAGGTCTTTCATGCCTGTAGGCGCCCCGGTCTCCCGTCGGGCTCGAACCGCCGAGCCTTCGCGCGCGCCCTGTTTGCGGGACTGGCGCCGGTCGCGGGAGTTCTCCTCTGGGTCTTCGGAGCGGGATGGGTAGCCGGCGAGCCGGGTCTCTTCTTCCGGATCGAGGAGGCCTGGCAGCGAGGGGCCTCTCCCCTCGCCGGGATCCGGCGCTTCGTCGAAGGGCTCCCCGCCCGCATCGCGCGGGGCGATGCGCGCGAACATCCGGCCTTTCTCCTCGACTACGCGCATCTGGCCCTCGTCGCGGCGATCGGCTTCTATCAGGTGCGGCGCCGCCGATTCGCCGACGCGGCCTGGACGGCAGGAGCGCTCCTCCTGCCGATCGCGAGTGGCGTCGCTGCGAGCCTCCCGCGCTACGTTCTCGTCGTCTATCCCGCCTTCTATGCGCTCGCGGAAGTGTTTCAGGGCCGTCCCCGCCTGCGGTTGGCCTGGTGGATTGGATCGGGACTCCTCCTCGCCGCCGGAGAGGCCGCGTTCGTCCACTGGAGGTGGGTCGCGTAACGTTGCTCCAGCTTCGCGAGTGGCCCGCGCCCCGCGGGCGCACCGGCGAGCGACTCGGCCGAACCGGGGAAGGATTGCCGCCAAACAGTAGATACCGCTTTAGCCAAGACGGCTCCAGGGCTGCGACGTCGCTCCGCGAACCGGGATGGATTGCCGCTGGACAATAAGTACCGCCTCAACCGAGAGGGCTGCAAGGCTGAGAGCTGAAAGCTGAAAGCCGACAGCTCTCCTGCGCGCGCCGCGACCAAGGCCCTGCCGGTGGAAGGGGGGTTGATAAGATGGCCGGCCCGTCAGAGGAAG
>Ga0153915_10004171_pt1 | contig 13297 bp, 8 predicted proteins | sample Opewatmetagenome_2_FD_107003 | JGI IMG/M metagenome (GOLD analysis project Ga0153915, IMG submission 107003) | Freshwater wetland microbial communities from Ohio, USA - Open water 3 Core 3 Depth 3 metaG | ecosystem: Environmental > Aquatic > Freshwater > Wetlands | place: USA: Ohio, Lake Erie... | reverse complement strand
GGTGTATGAATTATCCGCATTTACTATTTCTTCAGGAGTTCCTTCAAAAACTATTCTCCCTCCTTCATTACCCCCTTCCGGCCCAAGGTCAATGATCCAGTCAGAAGATTTGATCACTTCAAGGTTATGTTCGATTATCAGGACACTGTGTCCCTTTTCAATCAAAGCATTAAAGGCGTCAAGAAGACGGCGGATATCATGAAAATGAAGGCCGGTTGTAGGCTCATCAAAAATAAAGAGAGTTGGCCTTGGCGATTGTTCTTTCACAAGATATGAAGCAAGTTTGACGCGCTGACTCTCTCCTCCGCTCAAAGTACTAGAAGCCTGCCCCAGCTTGATATATCCCAATCCTACATCAGCAAGCGGCTTAAGCCTTTCTATAATTCTCTTTTCAAGTCCGCTTTTTTTTCCGCGGAAAAACTCCATTGCTTCATCCACACTGGTCTCAAGAAGATCATAAATGTTTTTCCCCTTGTACCTGACTTCCAGGATCTCATCCTTAAATCTTCTGCCATTACAGCTCTCACAGACCAGGCTTATATCTGCCATAAACTGCATTTCAACTCTGATAATGCCTTCTCCCTGGCATTCCTCGCACCTTCCGCCATCGATATTAAATGAAAAATGTGAAGCTTTGAATCCGTTGATCATTGCAGCCGGCTGATCAGAGTATAGCTTCCTGATTTCGTCATAGGCCTTCATGTAAGTGACCGGATTCGACCTTGACGACTTTCCTATGGGGTTCTGGTCAATCATCTCAGCCGCAGAAAGCAAATGAAGGTCGCCGTCAACAAGGTCATGTTTACCCGATTTATCCCCTGCTCCATTATACCTTTTATTCAGTACCGGGAAAAGTATGTTTTTTACAAGCGACGACTTGCCTGAGCCACTGACCCCGGTAACAACTGTCATTACATTAAGCGGAAATTTGACATCAATATTTTTAAGATTATTTTCACGTGCTCCTTTTATCCTGATCCAGTTATTCCATTTGCGCCTGCTTTGTGGAACACCTATTTTTTCTTCACCTGCAAGATATTTGGCTGTCAGGCCAGATTTTGATTTTACTATTTCTTCAGGTTTTCCCTGGAAAACAACCTCCCCCCCATTAGTTCCTGCAAGAGGGCCGATATCGATTATTTCATCAGCAGACCGGATAATCTCCTCATCAGGCTCAACAACAAGGACTGTATGTCCCAGTTTCTGAAGTTTCCTGAGGACATCAATAAGCATATGCGTATCCCTTGTATGCAGTCCAATGCTCGGTTCATCAAGAATATACATTGAACCTACCAGGTTACTGCCGAGAGAAGTTGCGAGGTTTATGCGCTGTGACTCCCCCCCTGAAAGAGTTGACGAAAGCCTGTTCAGCGTCAGGTAGCCCAATCCCACATTAACGAGGTATCCCAGCCTGTTTTTCAGTTCCTTCAGTATCCTTCCTGCTACTTTTTGTTCATAATCATTCAGTTTCAGATTCGAAATGAATTCAAATAGTTCACTTACAGGCATCATCACAAGTTCCTGAATTGTTTTATGATGCACTTTAACATACGATGCTTCTTTCTTCAGCCGGGTTCCATGGCATTCCGGGCAATCTGTCTTTCCACGGTATCTTGCCAGCATCACTCTGTATTGGATTTTGTACTTTTTTTCTTCAAGATGGGCAAAAAATGCATTAATTCCTTTAAAATGCCTTTCCCCTTCCCATAGCAGTTGTTTTTGTTCAGGAGACAATAAATAATAGGGCTTATGAATTGGGAAACTGTATCTTTCTGAAATGTTTATGATCCTCTCTTTCCATTTTTTCATTACATCTCCCTTCCAGCACACCACAGCATCTTCAAACAATGACAGGCTTTTATTAGGTATTACCAGGTCCTCATCTATTCCTATAATCTTGCCATAACCTTCGCACACCGGGCATGCACCCAATGGATTATTAAAACTGAACATATGAACATCAGGCTCTTCAAACTCAATCCCATCGGCTTCAAACCTGTCCGAGAATGAACAACCTGGATCATCCTGTTTTTCAAACATTTTAATGACACATTCCCCTTTCCCAAGACCAAAAGCCGTCTGCACTGAATCACCGATCCGTGAAAGAGAATCCTCATCAGTCTTGACAATAATACGGTCAATGATTATATTTATCCTGGTTCCAGGTTTAACTGATTCATTATCAGCTTCAATATCTTCAATCCTGAAGATTTCTCCTTTCAGTTCAATCCTTGTTATCCCCTGTTTCAACAGAAATCCAAGCTCCTCCCCGATTCTGGGTCCGGTCTGAAATGTATAAGGAGCAAGAATCATGGCTTTTGCACCATCACCGAGTGAGACAATATAATTAACAACATCGGTGACAGTGTGTTTTTTGATCCTCCTTCCGGAGACCGGCGAATAGGTAATGCCGGTTCTTGCAAAAAGAAGTTTCAGATAATCATAAATCTCGGTGGATGTGCCGACTGTTGATCTCGGATTCCGCGTATTTACCTTTTGTTCAATAGCAATCGCGGGCGGGATCCCTTTAATAAACTCAACCTCAGGTTTATTCATTCGCCCAAGGAACTGACGGGCATAGGCTGAAAGACTTTCAACATAACGCCTTTGCCCCTCAGCATATAATGTATCAAAGGCAAGCGAGGATTTGCCTGATCCTGACAATCCGGTGATTACTACAAGCTTATCTCTGGGGATCTGTACATCGATGTTCTTTAGATTATGTACCCTCGCCCCTTTTATATATATATATTTTTTTATATTTTTATCCCCTGATGGCATGAAAATTGAGCTGAAAAAAGTGTTACCTGAGCCAATTTTGAATTCCAAAAGTAATTAATTTTGTAAAACCTATTTTTGAGTTTTACGTATAAGCAATTGTTAAATAAATAAAGGAGGATTGCCTATAGGCCATTTCTACCAAATTCTAAACAGAGAAGGAGGTAGTATCAATGATACAGAATCAAACAGATCAGGAGCTTGTTCAGAGTTTTCTGGGTGGTGATAATTCAAGTATCGAAACCCTGATCACCAGGCATAAGAACAAGGTTTATACCTATATCATTCTCACGGTTCGTAATCAGCAACTTGCTGAAGACATTTTTCAGGATACATTTATCAAGGTCATCAAATCCTTGCATGAAGGGAAATACAGGGATGATGGTAAATTTTTGTCCTGGGTAATCCGGATAGCACATAATCTTATAATTGATCATTTCCGTAAAGAAAAACAGATAAATACGCTGTCGGGAAAAGATTACGAAGCGGATATTTTCAACACCCGGAAGTTTTCCGACGGCAATGTTGAGGAATATATAATCAAGGAACAGATCACAAATGATGTAAGAACCCTGATAAACGAATTGCCGGAGGATCAGAAACAGGTGATCTTATTGAGGCATTACGGTGGACTTAGCTTCAAAGAAATCGCTGAACAGACAAATGTCAGTATAAATACTGCCCTTGGCCGGATGAGATATGCGCTGATAAACCTGCGCAAAATTATTAAGGAGAAAAATATCATACTGACTAACAATTAGTTGCTGTTTTTTTAAGAAAATCTCGTTCACGTTATACTTTTTCAATAATCGAAGCGTTATTGTTTTAAAATGACTGAGATTTTCATATGCCTATGGTGAAAACTTCTACCTTGCTTTACATTTGTGACAATCTGGATGAAGATAACGAGGAGTTGATAGATGTAGATGTCTTAACGCGTAAGGATGAATTTGATTTCAAAGATGTCTGGGAGTTGTTAGATGGTCTGCTGTTAGAGGCAGACCAGGAGCTTGTCAAGAGGGTTATCGACCAGGTTTGCCAGCGTTGAACCTCTCTGAACTGTTTTGTTAAGAAACTGTTTGATTACCCTCAAACAGTTTTTTTATTGTCTGAAATGCAGATTAAATGCATGGCATGCCATAACACCGGCAGTCTCAGTTCGATAGATAAAAGGCCCAAGACTGGCTTCTGCAAAACCTCTGGCGGATGCCAGCTTAACTTCATCCAAAGTAAAATCACCCTCCGGGCCGATCAGGACAATCACAGGAGAATCACTTCCAAATTTTTCACTTATCAATGATAAATCCCTGGAATTGCAGTGAGCTATTATTTTTGATCTTGCGTCTTTATCGGAAATAAAATCCTTAAGCTGAATTACAGGATTAAAGACTGGCAAATAAGCTCTCTGTGACTGTTTCATTCCTGAAATAAGAATCCGTTGTGCTCTCCTTATGTTAATTGTTTCGCGCTCTGATCTTGCGCATATAATTGGCGTAATTTCATCAATACCTATTTCTGTAGCTTTTTCAAGGAACCATTCAAATCGTTCCGGGTTCTTTGTTGGAGCAATTGCAATATGGAGCTGGTTTTCTCTTTTCCTGTAACCGGAATTTGTTTCGACAATCCTCACACCTGTATTTTTAGGATCAGAATCCAGCAGAAGTGCACGATATAGCTGTCCCCTGCCATCTGTAAGATATATTGTATCATCCTTCCTCAGCCTTAAGACACGGATGCAATGTTTTGATTCCTCTTCAGGCAGGATTAATTCCGGACCAGAAATATCAGGATTGTAAAACAGCTCCATATAAATGTTAAAAATCTATTCACCAGTCTCGACCTCACCGCCAAGAAATCCCCTGAGAAACATATCCTTTTTACGGCCAGTCGTCACAATGAATATGTAAGGTTCCTCGTTACGTTTGGTTTTTAACTGCCTCTGTTTTGTCTTGAGGTCACCAACGATCAGATTGAAGTTCCGGTTAGATGACAGGACATGCATAACTCCTCTCGTATAGCCGAAATAGTACCATAAATCACGATCGAGCTCGAGGTATACATCAAACAGATCTCCACTGCGGCGTTTGGATAATTCCATATATCCATTGACCATTTTATGTACCTGCTGGCCATTAATACTTCCAATTCCGATTTTCCCGACAGATCTGTAGGATCTTGTATCCTGGTTCCATAAAAGGTCAACTTTTGTAAAAAACAATGTATGAATCAGCTCTTTCGGAATATTCTGGTACTTACCATACAGTCCCAGTTCAGCCTCAAGTATCTTGCTGCGTTCTTTGCCTACTATATCAGATATCCTCTTATTATACTTTGCATCGGTTAAATTGAAAGCCTCTAGTCCCTGGAGGCTGTCAATGTCATGCGTCATTACCTGGAATGCCTCATCTGACATTAAAAAGTCCATACTGATCATAGCTCCAAGTGTAGTCTTCACTGTAAGTATTTCATGCTGTGCATCTCCAAATGTTGAGATAACAGTCTGTCCTAATCTTATACCGAGATCAATATCACCTTCTCCATATTCAATACAGGAATTCGGATTAAGACTTAAAAAATTACCCGGCAACCTGGGATCAGCCAGTTTTTCCTTACTTGAGACCCTGTATTCTTCAGCTTTCTTGTCATAGTAAAGGAATCCATTTGCCGTAACGATGTACTTATCGCCCGGGAGTTTCCTGGGATTGAAGAAGGTACTGTAAATGTGTGAAGAATCACCTGTAATGAATATGCCGGCGTACAGGTAATTCATATTTATGTCCAAAGGCTGTGCCGGAACAGGTATATAGATTTCTGCAGGGTTAATTTCTGTTTCAAATTTGATATAATTAATTGACAGGCTTTCGCATGCATGAAAGAGTTTTGCCCCTCCGTTAAAAGTGAGGAATGGATTGGCTGCAAATAAGGTTGCCTTGCCCTGGAATCCGTAATAAGGGCTAAGGGTGAAATCCTGATTCTCAGGTATTGTGCCTGAAGCAATCGTATGCGTTGAGTCATCCACCCTGATATTATCAAAGAAAATAGGTTGTTTGGTACCTGTCACATCGACATAATCGCAGTACCCCGCACCTGTGTATTTGTTTTTCCCCAGGATATTCACAGCTGCTCCATAAATTGAATGAAGCTTTGACTGCCTGTTTACCAGAATGCTGGCATCCTCAAGTTTTGTTATATATCCATCCGGCTTTACATTGACTTTGCCGTCTTTAGGATAGATGTAAGCATCAGCCACCTTGATGAAAGTGACATATGATGCACGTATTATATTCTGTCTGTAATCATATACTGCCTGGGTTGAGACAAAACTAAGTGAATCCTGTTCGCGATCAATTGATATATACCTTGGGCCTGCAAGTTCGTCTTCCCCATCAAGTGTCTGATATACCTTAGGAGGCCCCCCGGTTCCAGACCTGGTTTTCATTTCAAGTTCCGTTTTATCCATGTTCCAGACAAAAATATCCAGGCGGCTTATATATTTATTCTCAGGAAATTCAACAAGCGAAAAATCTTCATTGGTCTGGAACAAGCCAGTACGGCTTTCAAAGTCAACATTAGCATTTATATTGTCCGTCATAAGAGTAAAGCCATCCGTATTCAATGATTTTAGCCTGAAATCAGCAGTATCCGAACTGAATGAATATGCCAGGTACTCGAATTTATCCGAAACCAAAGTGGAATTTGTCAACTCCATTTTCCCTGAACCGAAAAGGCTTTTAGAAGTGAGCATAAGATCGCCATCAAGATAGGTACTGTCATTAAGTATGGTAAAAGGTCCTTTCCCTTTTGAAACGAGCAGTTCATCCTGATAAGGATAAAAAACTATATTATTCTGAGATGAAGACACCAAGGGATATTGAACTCTTGCCAGTTGTTTCTGAATTTCAAATAAAGCAAGGGTCCCGAACATAGAATCCGGATGGAACATAAGGCTTTGCGAGGTTCCCCATGCCGACTGGTATTCAAATTTGCCGGTCCCGATCAATCCCTGGTTACTCATATTAATTGTCTCATAGTATTTCCCTATTCCTCCATACAGCGCCAGTCCTGAAGTATCCGTCACATGCCTGAAGCCCAGTGATTGATCCTCCTGGATAAGCAAAGTTTCTTCAAAATCCGGAAAGATCCTGTCGGATACAAAGCGCCCATCAAGTTTCAGTCCTGTTTTGGAGAAATTATCGAGACTGTCAAACCTGAAAGGATATATCTCAAAATAAAAATGATCTTTATTATAAACACCATTCTGGATTTCTTTATTATCATAGTATACAAATGAGTTTTCCCTGCTGCTGAAAACCGGATACTCTGGATAGTCATTCCTGCCTGATTTATTATCAGGTTTATCTATCAGGAGTTCTCCGGTCATATTTTCTATAATACTTGTAATATTCATCAGAGCTGCCCTTCCATATGCATCAAGATCCTCGGATTTGACTTTAAGGCTCAGGCTGTCAATATCCTGTAAATTCAGCCTGAAGCTGTCATAATTGAAAAAGAATTTTTCGCCATGAAAGTCAAACAATCCGGCGTCAATAATGCCGTCGAACTGGAAACTCCGGTTCCTTTTGAGTATTATCTTCTTATCTTTCGGAAATATTCCCACATTCTGTGCATTGCTCAACCTGATAACCGATACTCCATTCAGGGTAAGATCATAGGTTGAAAGGTCAAGCCTGCCATTCTCCAGCGGGGCAACTGTCTCAGATGCCAGGTTCATAACATCATAGTCAATGTAATCGACACTTGCATATACCCAGTCAAAAAGTTTCTGGCGCAATGTTATTATGTCATTGTCAATATCATAAATCAGGAATCCTAAGGTTGATAACCGTTTCAACGTTTGTTGCACCTGGTTATGCTGGGCCCTTATAAATCTTGCAAAATCGACACCCCTGAAAGAAACAGAAAATGCAACCTCCGAGTACCTGCGCAGCATTACCAGGGGGTTTGTCTGATCAATCCCCTGCAGATGCCCATATGTCTCTGCCTCAAATAAATTATCTGATTGGAAATTTGCGAAGCTTGAAGCAGCACCTTCCCTTCCCTTGAACAAAATATAATTATCATCAAGCTTCCACCTTAACTGGTCAAAGTTCATTTCAACTTTATGATAATTATTATAAAATGGCGATTGCGATTGAAAATCGTCAGTCCTGTTCAGTGAAATAGTATTGTCTTTCGATGTATATGTCATTGCAAGATAGGGATGATAAATTGAATCCTTCCCAATTGGTATAGTTACCTGTGCACCCACTCCTGTAAGCCTTCCGGGTTGAAAAGCATAATATTGTGAAAATGAAACCATTTTAAGGGAATCACCTTTAAAGAACTGAAGCCTTGCTTTCTGAAGCCTTGATCCGGAGCCTACCAGTTTTGAACCCAGCATGGCCAATCCACCCTGAAAATTCACATTCTTATAGATGTCTTTGATCTTGTAATTAGACTGATATGATTCGAATCTTGGATAATTTGATTTATCGGCGGACCCAATGGGCTCGACCTTGTCTTCAAGCTTGCCAAGCATACTGAACTTCAGGTAAACTTTATTATAAAATGTTACGGAATCAGCCTTATATTCTGATAATCTCATGTTAATGCGATATCGCCTGAGATCGCTGTAAACTTCACTGCTGCTATATCCGGATCTTTCCCAGGTGACTTTCCCACCTTTACCGAACCACATCTGCGTATAGGGTGCAAATATTCCCTCGGTGTTATAAATCTGGATACTGTCTCTGACTGCCACACATGTCAAAGTCACTGGCTTAAAAATGATCCTGACAGAATCTTTGAACTCAAAATAAAAATCCGGTTGCGCAGCTTTCCACCTGACCCCTGTCGACTGAAAAATCACGCCATTGCGTATCAGGTTGTTGGTAATATCAAGGTAATTTTCAATGTCAGTCACCTGTTTATTTCTTGAATCTGCAAGAAAATCAAGTCCTTTCATCCAGGCGTTGTAGCTGTTTTCTTTAAGAGATCCTTTAAGGAATGCGTCCTGGTTCATTATAAAAAGCATAAAATGGGGCTTTGGCCGGGCATTCTTCCTTAAAAGCTTGTTTGAAAGGGCTATTATTTCGCCTTTGGCTTGTGGAGAAATCAATCCGCTGTCCCATGCGGCAGTAAAATCGGCCATCATAATCTCCTCCCGTTCTGACATTACTGACCCCATGAATGTCTCTAATTCATACGCGTACTTTTCAGGTTCTGGGGAAAAGGATGATATCTGCTGCGAGAATAAATACTGCAGAGATAATAAAATTAAAACTGCCAGCAAGGTTCCTTTTTTCATAACATTACTTATATGGAACAGATTGGACTATAGCTAGAAAGTCATTTGAATTAAGAGAAGCTCCACCTATCAGGCCTCCATCAACATCATGGTTTTTGAAAAGATCTCCGGCATTTGAAGGTTTGCAGCTGCCGCCATACAGGATGGAAGTATCCTCAGCTGTCTGTGCATCGTATTTTTCTTTTATCAGATCCCGGATAAATTTGTGCATTTCCTGTGCCTGTTCAGGTGTTGCATTAACACCGGTTCCGATTGCCCACACAGGTTCATACGCAATAATCAATTTACTGAACTGCGCTTTTTCAAGCCTGAAAACAGTTTCCTCCAACTGTGTTCTGACCGTATCAAAATATATGCATGTATTTCTTTCTGAAAGGATTTCACCACAGCAAAAAATCGGGATGAGGTCAGCATCGAGAGCAAGTTTGACCTTATTATACAAAGTCATGTTATCCTCTGCAAAATAGGTACGTCTCTCGGAATGGCCAATAATTGCGTACTTTGCGCCTGTTGATTTTATCATTTCAACAGAGACCTCGCCGGTATATGCGCCCTTTGCCTCAGAAGAGCAATTCTGCGCTGAAAGGAAAACCTTAGTCAACAGTTTGCCAATTTCTGAAAGGTGCGTAAACGGAGGAGCAACTATTACTGTTGTCTTTGTGGGATTTTTTGCTACCAGGTTTTCAACCTCCTTTGCCAGTTTAATTCCATCCGCAAGAGTGGTATTCATTTTCCAGTTGCCAGCTACAATTTTTCTTCTCATAATGATTTTTATTAATACAAATAATTGATTAAAATTCAGCAGTATAAGTGATCCTGATTATTGCTGCTACCAGCAGGACAATTGCCGAACATAACAGAAGGACTAACCTTTCTTTTTGCCTCCTTGACTGGTCAAGCGAAAAGGCAAGCCAGTTTGTTCCCGTATTCTGCAATACAGAGAAATCCCGGTAGTGCCATTTGCCCAGGATAGTACCTTCTTTAAGCAGAACCAGTCCCGGGTTCGCTCTTATTATTGTTTTAAGTGTTATCTCATCAGTAGTGTAAAAATTATAATCCAGTAAAAGTGAGGACTTTACTTCTTCTGTCTCTGCTGCTGAAGATGATGTCAGGCAATAGAACGAGCAATCATTGCCTGTACATGAAGCGGCCAGATCATTAGCCCTCTGCAATGCTGTACCATCGGCATCTTTAATATCGTAAGCAATCAGAAGCATACTATAATCCCTATCTTTAAGTAAAGTTTCCGTCAGGTCATTACCCTCTGCATCAGTAACTGAAAAATCATGCACAGGAGGCTCATATCCTTTCCTGACAAGTATATTTTTGCTGTCAACGAATTTCCAGGTCGAATCCTGCCATGGGAAATTATCCTCGGTAAATTCTTTTACCACTCCATCTTTCTCGTAATAGAGATAGGTTTTATATTCATCAGCAGGAGCACCTGCAGGGATAATCATTTTTTCGGGGATATTTGTGCCTGTCTTATATGGCCTGAAATCCAGCAATGGTAAATGCCTGAGGGCATTCGCCTGAAATACGACTATCAGAAAAGCAAAAATAGACAGGTATATCCATTCAGCTACTGATGGGTATGAAGGGCTGATCCTTTTCCGGAAAATAAAAATCAGAATAACAAACGGGAGAAGTATTATATTCTTTATAAATGTCTGCCAATTTGTTAATACAATGGCATCCCCGAAGCAACCGCAGTCTGAGACAGGATTTGTGAGAGCCAGGATAAATGTAAGTATGGTGAAGAAGGACATAAAGAAAAGCAATGCCCACGAAGCGGTCCTGTATCTGTATCCAATCAGCATGGAAATCCCGATAAGGAATTCAACCGATGACAGCATTATAGCAAGAGGCAGGGCAATTGGCTCGAGGAATTGAATATGGAATGCTGTAAAATAATCGATAAACTTGTAAGTTGATCCAAGAGGATCTACTGCTTTAACAAATCCGGAAAAGACAAATACCGTCCCGGTAATTATCCGGCTTAGGCTTATTAAAGATTTTATGAGTCGGGATGATTCATTCATGACTTTATGAAAAACGACTTAAACTGATATCAAATTTTTAATTGTTTTATGATTTTCCCGAAAACGTCATCGGGAGCAAGGATCCCTTTTTTGTAATCACTGCAGTCAATCCTTAAAAATCTACGGGAACCTGCTGACAGTTCCAGGTAAACATTTCTGACTTCTCTCTGAAATTCAAGATTCTGTTCGTGGATATCTGCCTGGCCGTTCAAATACTTTCTGTCCTCTCCTTTCCTGGCATCTTTCAGTTGTTCTTCAGTGAAGGTGAATGGCACGTCCAGGAACAGCTCGATATCCGGTTTGGGTATCCTGTAATATCCATATTCAAGATTCAGGATCCAGTTTTTCAGCCTGACCTTGTCTTCCGGATTCCTGATCTTGGCACATTGGAATGCTATATTTGAACTGACATACCTATCAACTATAACAAAATTTCCATTTTTAAGCCAGCCGTTTATCATTTCTTTTGCAGCATGCCTGTCACCGGCATAGATAAGCGCTGCAAGGTATGGATTGACAGTACCAAGTTCCCCAAGATCTCCCCTGAGGAACATTGAAATCAGGTCCCCGAAAATGGGAGAATCTGTCCTTGGGAAATGCAGATACCTGTACGATATTTTTTTATTATCAAGATACTTCCTTAATAATCCTATCTGCGTTGATTTGCCTGATCCGTCAAGTCCTTCAATAACCACAAATTTCATGTGCAGCCAATTTATTACTTTTGAGATTAATAAACGAAACTTAATGTACTTTAAAGATACATTTTTTTCAAAAAACCGAAGCCTGAACTGCGGGGGGAAACTGGTTGATCTTTCAATTCCAAAGGTAATGGGTATTTTGAACATAACTCCCGACTCATTCTATGATGGCGGCAGATATGATACAGAGGAGAAGATACTGAAGAAGATCACGGAAATGATCAGTGAAGGTGCCGACATTATTGATATAGGGGGAATTTCAACACGTCCTGGATCTAACCCTGTATCGGAAGAAGAGGAGATTAACCGGATAGTCCCTGCTATTAAACTTGCCCGCAAACATTTCCCTGAAATGTTAGTCTCGGTTGATACATACAGGGCAAATGTTGCGCGTATCGCAGCAAAGGATTATTCGGTCAATATCATCAATGATGTTTCAGGAGGAGAGATGGACAGAGGTATGTATAAAACAATTGCAGATCTGCAGGTGCCTTACGTTATAATGCATATGAAGGGATCTCCTCTTATTATGCAGACTCAGACAAATTATGAGGATATCCTGGCAGAAATGATTGATTATTTTTCAGCAAAAATTGAATGCTTAAAGTCTTCAGGCATTATGGACCTGATCATTGATCCGGGATTCGGATTTTCTAAAACAGCTGGCCAGAATTTTTTTCTGCTAAGCCACTTAAGCACTTTTCAGATCTTCGAATTGCCGTTGTTGGTTGGCCTTTCCAGAAAATCAATGATATACAGGACGCTTGATACCGACTCTGAAGACAGCCTTAATGGCACTACAGTTCTGAATACTGTTGCCCTTCTAAATGGAGCCGATATAATCAGAGTGCATGACGTCAGGGAAGCTGTTCAGGCTGTTACCCTGCTGGAGAAACTGAAAGCCAGGGAATTTTCAGGCTGATTTTGTTAAATTTGCAATATGACCGACCTCTTCATAAAGATCCGCATTCTGGATGTGATAGATATACTCCTGGTGGCATATCTTATGTTCCAGGTGTATCTGCTAATTCGGGGAACAGCGGCAATGAACATTTTTATAGGGATCCTGTCGGTATATCTTCTTTGGATCATTGTGAAAGCTCTCAATATGCAATTGCTTGGATCAATACTCGGGCAGGTAATTGGTGTAGGCGTGATCGCGCTTATTGTCGTCTTTCAGCAGGAAATAAGGAGGTTCCTAATATTCATCGGCAACCGGTACCTGACAAGGAATCGGTTATCATTTGAAAAGGTTTTCCCCGTTGTTTTTGGAGGTCAACCTAATATTAAAATAAAGTCGATCATAAAAGCCTGCATGAACCTGGCGAAATCCAAAACCGGGGCACTTATTGTCCTTGGCAGAAAATCTGAATTATCTATTTTTGCTGAAACAGGGGATATAGTTGATGCCAATACCTCTAGCCGGTTGATAGAAAGCATTTTTAATAAAAACAGCCCTCTCCATGACG
>Ga0153915_10004170_pt1 | contig 13297 bp, 6 predicted proteins | sample Opewatmetagenome_2_FD_107003 | JGI IMG/M metagenome (GOLD analysis project Ga0153915, IMG submission 107003) | Freshwater wetland microbial communities from Ohio, USA - Open water 3 Core 3 Depth 3 metaG | ecosystem: Environmental > Aquatic > Freshwater > Wetlands | place: USA: Ohio, Lake Erie... | reverse complement strand
GTCAGTATTCACGTGTCCGGTGTTGTCAAAGCTGGTTTTCAGTTCATTCAGACGATCCTGGGCTTTGTTTTTCAGGTCGTTCAACAGTTGACCCACCTGGCGTTTCTGGTCGTTGGGCACATCACGGAAATCATTGAATAACTGACTGATTTCCCCCTTTTTACTCAGATACTTAATGCGAAGTACCTCAATTTCTTCAGCCCCTTTGGCTGTCCATGAGTCCACTTCTGACAACAATTTTTGAATCCGCTCGGTCATTCGTGTAAATAGTTTCAAATATTGGCGCAAATGTACGTTTTTTTTTATCTTTACCGAAGAAATAGAGGGCTAAATCTGGAAGCTATGCTGCACCGCATTGTCAAGAAATTCATTGACTCCCTTAACCTTCTGCCTGAAGGAGCCAAAGTGGTCGTCGCCCTAAGCGGTGGCGCTGATTCGGTGGCACTAATGGACATTCTGAACAGACTTGAATATGCCTGTATCGGGGCACATGTCAATTTTCACCTGCGAGGTGATGAATCTGATCGCGACGCTGCCTTTTCGCACCAATTGTGCCGGGATTTAGGCATCCCGTTTTACAAAACCGATTTATACGCGGCTGAATATGCAGAACGGGAAAATGTTTCCGTCGAGATGGCGGCCAGAGAACTCCGGTATCGCTGGTTTGAACAGCTGAGGCGGGAGCAGGGAGCTGTAGCTGTAGCTGTAGCTCATCACCGGGATGACAGCGTGGAAACAGTCCTGCTGAACCTGATTCGGGGAACCGGAATCAGGGGGCTTACGGGTATTAAACCAAGAAACGGGAATGTTATACGTCCTTTATTATGCTGTGACCGTGAGGCCGTACTTGAATACCTTGAAAAGCGGGGGTTGACCTATGTGACCGATCGTTCCAATCTGTTAAACGAGTATCGACGAAATAAAATCAGACTGGAAGTGTTACCGTTGCTGGAGAGTATACAACCATCAGTACGTGAATCAATTTCCAGAACCATTGATCATTTGAGCGAGACGGAAATTCTCTATGAAAAGGCACTTGAGGAAGCAAAAATGCGGTTATGCCCTGACTGGAAGAATGGTTCCACCAATTTGCCCTTGAAAATTTCCGTTTCTGCACTGGATAAAGAAGTGGCTTCGAGAAGCCTGTTGTATGAGATTTTATCGGAATATGGTTTTGGCAGGGTCGATGTAGAAACAATTCATAAAAACCGTATGGGAATTTCCGGAAGGGTGTTTTATTCCCATACGCATCGGTTGGTTTTTGACCGTGATGAAATCATCGTATCCGAGTTGCCTGTTGATGATGCTCAGGAATATTGCCTGGAAGAATCACAGATAAGTATTAGCGAACCTCTTACAATACGTTGTGAAAGTTTTGCCCCTGGCAATGACTTTGAAATTTCTGCATCTAAGTCTGTGGCTTGCCTCAATGCTGAAAAGTTATTGTTTCCCTTGTTACTGAGACACCCGAAAAAGGGGGATAGCTTCATCCCTTTTGGAATGCATGGACGGAAACTGATCAGTGATTTTTGTACGGATCACAAGATGAATGCGCTTGAAAAAGAAGAACTTTGGTTACTTTGTTCCGGCAAGGACATCGTTTGGGTAGTCGGAGAACGGATAGATAACCGTTTTCGGGTAGACGAATCAACCAAAAGAGTCTATCGTCTTACTGCCGATTTGTCGTAAGGACATTTTTTTCTTTCGGTTTTTGTTCGTTATTAAAAAAATAGTGTATATTTGCACCGGATTCTTCCGATGGACGCTATTCTGCTGTCTGTAGAAATCAAACAATTCATTCAAATTTTCCCCTTACATGCCTAATTACAATATTGTGCAACTGACTACCAAGTCGTTGCCTGAACTCGTGGAGGTTGCAAAAGAGTTTGGTCTGACCAAAGTTGAAACGCTTGCAAAAGATGCACTGGTTTATCGGATCCTTGATGAACAAGCCGTCCAGAATGCCAGCAAGAAAGCTGCCATGATGAAGGATATGAATCCTGAGGATAGAAAAAAAAGAGCCCGTATCGGCCGCAAAGAAAAAGAAATTAAGGTTTATACTGCCAATGATAAAGAAGCCAAGCAAATTCAGGCTGATGACAGAAAAAACCAAACTCCAAAGCCCGGAAAACACGTTGCGAATGAGCCGAAGCTATTTGCAAATGAGCCAAAGTCTGTTCAGGATGTTCCTGTCCAGACGGAAAACCGGCCAAAACAACAGCATTTGCCCAAACAACATCAGCCGAATCCGTCCAGGCAACAAGTACCTGGTAAACAACATACCAGGTTGGAAAAACCACGTAAACCCGAACAACAAGCTCCTGCAGATGTAACGGAGGTTGAATCGGTACCGGAAGTTCAGCTACCGGAACCTGCAGTGCTTCCGCCAGTGGAAACAATCAGTGAGTCTAAGGTGCAGATTCCGGTTCAGGCCAAGCGCAGAGGACGACCGAAAACGAAGGGTTCCAGTCATGATCAGGAACGCAAAGTTGTGGTTGACGAAGAAGCATTGCAGCTTGAAATCCAGGAAGAAACGGAAGACCTGGTGGCTGAGGATACCGTGATATCATCCACCGATATAGCCAAAGAAGAGGCTGAAGTGCCTTCTTTGCTGACAGCCGGAGAAGAAGCATTGGCTGAAGCCCGCCGGTTGGCAGGCATTGGTGGCAGACCGGAAGGGGCTGGTAACGATAATCGTTTCCCTCGCCCGAAAATCGGACAACAACCCAGCCAAAATCAGCAGAACGGTAACAACCAGCAAAATTTCAGTCAACAAAATAAAGGTAATTTCCAGAAACAAGGACAGCCAAATCGCCAGCAACGCACGGAAGAAGAACGCTTGTTCGAATTCGAAGGCATACTGATGGGTTCTGGCTGTCTTGAAATCATGCCGGATGGTTATGGATTCCTGCGGTCATCCGACTACAATTATCTAGCTTCTCCGGACGATGTTTATGTGTCACAGTCACAGATTAAACTATTTGGTCTTAAGACCGGTGATGTTGTTCTTGGGCCCATTCGTCCTCCGAAGGAAGGTGAAAAATACTTCCCGCTTGTCAAAGTGGAACGTATCAATGGCCGTGAGCCGGCATTTGTCCGGGACCGCTTATCTTTTGATCATCTGACCCCGTTATTTCCGGAAGAAAAATTCAACCTGACCGGGAACAAACATTTTGCCAATACCTCTGTTCGTGTGGTGGATATGTTTTCACCCATCGGGAAAGGTCAGCGTGGTTTGATTGTTGCTCAACCCAAAACAGGTAAGACCGTTTTATTGAAGGATATTGCCAATGCCATTGCCGCCAACCACCCGGATGTCTATATGATTATCCTGCTTATTGATGAACGTCCGGAGGAAGTTACCGATATGGCCCGAAGTGTCAATGCTGAAGTCATTGCCTCTACGTTCGATGAACCAGCAGAACGTCACGTGAAAATTGCCAGCATTGTTCTTGAAAAAGCCAAACGTATGGTTGAATGCGGTCATGATGTGGTCATTCTGCTTGACTCCATTACCCGGTTGGCCCGCGCCTACAACACGGTAGCTCCTGCTTCTGGTAAAGTCCTTTCAGGTGGTGTGGACGCCAATGCCCTGCACAAACCCAAACGCTTTTTCGGAGCAGCCCGGAATATTGAAAACGGAGGATCCCTTACCATAATCGCAACAGCCTTGACCGAAACCGGTTCCAAGATGGATGATGTCATTTTTGAGGAATTTAAAGGTACTGGTAATATGGAGCTTCAACTTGACCGTAAACTATCCAATAAGCGTATCTTCCCGGCTGTGGATATTACAGCCTCCAGTACACGCCGTGATGACCTGCTGCTTGATCAACAGACACAGGATCGTTTATGGATACTTCGTCGTTACCTGGCCGATATGAATTCACTCGAAGCAATGGACTTCCTGAAAAGTCGTTTGGAGAAAACAGCTTCCAATGAGGAGTTTCTGGCATCGATGAATGATTAAATAGTTTTTTTGTCTACATTTGGTGCCCGGGTGCCAAATGCAGTCGATGATCCTATGAAAAAATACCTGTTCCTTTTTCTGCTCATTCCTTTTATTGCCAATGCCCAGCTAAAGATCAATGAATTAATGTCCAATAACGTATCATACGTGATGGATGACGATTATAATTACAGCATGTGGGTTGAAGTTTACAATACAACCACAGTAAGGCGGGCACTTTCCCTTTATTATTTTACCGATAATCTGAGTAATAAGGCCAAATGGCATCCGGCATCCGGTACCGTTGCAGCCAATGGTTATGCCATTTTATATTTTGAACGGGATGACCGGGATGGTCATGCGAATTTCAAACTGGATCCTGAAGGAGGAAAACTGTACCTGTTGAATTCTTCGTTTACATTACTTGACAGCGTGGTTTATCCGGCTCAGTACAGAAATATCTCGTATGGTCGGAAAACAGATGGTGGAACCGAATGGGCGTTTTTTGACGAACCAAGTCCTGCTGCATCCAATAGTGGAAAAGTCTGGTCGTCCCCACGTTGCCCTGATCCCGTTTTTAGTTTAAAGAGTGGCTTTTATTCAACAGCTCAGACAGTTGGGTTCACAATGCCGGCGACCGGCGATACCATTTACTACACGACCGATGGTTCGGAACCAACCAGGCAAGATACCCGATATGTAGATGGAACCACCATTACTCTGACAACTGGTGTTACGATGATCAGGGCCAAAACATGTTCATATGGTAAATTAACCAGCAATGTTGTAACGGCTACGTATTTTATCAATCAGCGAGCTTTCAATAATTTACCTGTTGTTTCCGTTGTAACTGACCCGGTCAATCTGACCAGTGCAAAAATTGGAATTTATTGTATCGGATCCAATGGTATAACCGGAAATGGGCAAAGTTCCCCGTGTAATTTCAATCAGGATTGGGACAGACCTTCCAACTACGAGTTTTTTGATAAAACCGGTACGCCGCAGTTAAATCAGGAGTTGGATATAAAAATTCTGGGTGGATATACACGGGCATTACCTTTAAAATCAATTGGTATATGTCCAAAAAAGAAATTTGGCGATAATCAGTTACGGTATGATTTTTTTGCGGCAACCAAGCCTGGTCACGAGTATAAGGATATACAACACCGTAATTCGGGCAATGATTTCTATAATACGATGATGCGTGATGGATTTATCCAATCACTTGTCATGCATCGTATGGACCTGGATTACCTGGCTTATGAACCCTGTGTCATATTCATGAACGGTGTCTATTACGGCATTGAAAACCTGCGTGAGCGGAGCAATTCGGATTATGTATGGAGCAATTACGGCATTGACGAAGAAGACATCACAATGCTTGAAGCCACATACCTTGGGGTGGATAATGACAAGGATATACCCACCGATGCCGGTTTTGCCGAGCTCAGCACGTTTCTTACAGACAACGATGTCTCTACGGATTCGGTTTACAGCCTTGTCAATGGTTTAATTGATGTGGATGAATTCATCAATTACCTGATACCTCAGATATATATCGGCAATACCGACTGGCCTTATAACAATGTCAAGATGTGGAAAGAGACAACAGGTGGCAAATGGCGTTGGATTTTGTTCGATACCGATTTTGGTTTTGAGTCCGGTCGGGTGAACCACAATACGCTGACTTTTGCTCTTGGTGAAAATTCTGATGGCGTCATTGGTGGCTATACCTACGCGCCAGACTGGTCAACGGTGATTTTCCGCCGGTTGATCACTAACGAAACCTTCCTGAATAAATTTATCGACAGGTTTGCCATTCATATATCAACAACCTTCGAAACAAACAGGGTCAATGCGATTATGGACAGCATTGCCGATAGAATCAACGAAGAACTAGTCTATCACAAGGCAAAATGGGGAGGTAATTCCTTGGAATCCATTATCAGTTCCCAAAAGGTGTTCTCAGCTGGTCGTCCGGCCAATATGCTTAACATGCTTAGCAATCGTTTCCTGAACGGTGTGTCCATTCAAACTATTCATTTGAGTGCCAACATACAGGGTGCTTCCTATAAACTGAATTCAGAGCCTGTCATTGATGCAGAAGCCACCATCAGCTATTTCAAAAACCGACCGGTTGTTCTTACAGCCAATCCTGTCAGCGGCTATACCTTCAGTCATTGGGCATCAGCTACTACTCAAACCAATACATTAATACCAATAAACAGTACCTGGCAATACTATTATTCAGGTAGTATACCCGCATCAGACTGGTACACAAACTCTTATACGGAAAATGGCTGGAGCACGGGGCAAGCTCAACTTGGGTATGGCGATGGAACAGAAACAACAGTCCTGAATTATGGTACCGATGCAAACAACAAGTATACGACCGCTTATTTCCGTAAAAAGATCACGATTGAAGACCTGAGTTCCAAAACGGATTTCTCAATCAGTGTTACCGCCGATGACGGGGCAGTCGTCTATGTCAACGGAACGGAAATTGGTCGAGCCAATATGCCAACGGGTACTGTTACCTATGATACCTTTTCCAGTTCGGCCATAGAGGCGACCAGTACAACGTTCAGTGTGCCGGAAACATTATTGATTGAAGGGACAAATGTTATTGCTGTAGAAATACATCAGTATAACCTGACAAGTTCTGATATGATTTTCGACTTGCAGATGATGTGCTCATCAACCGATCTTTCCTCTGTGATATCCACGGATGCAGCGTACGCGTGTGTCCTGACTGAAAACCTGGATTTGACAGCTGTTTACGAGGTGTCTGAAGAACAGGCCAAAGAAAATTTCATCTTCATCAATGAATTGGTCGCCAGCAATCAGACCATTATGGACGAATACGCTGAAATGGATGATTACATTGAAATCTACAACGCTGGTAATGAGGAGGTTGACCTGGGTGGCTGGTATCTGACCGATACGCCGGATAATAAGGTATTAGCTCAGATTCCATCAACCAATGCATCATTGACGACAGTGCCTGCCAAAGATCGTATCGTCCTGTGGGCTGATGAAGACGAAGAGCAAGGAATCCTGCACCTCGGATTTAAACTGAGCAAAGATGGAGAAACAGTTGTCTTGTCCCGCGTGTTGGAAAACCTGACTGTTGAAATCGTTGATTCAGTTACCTATCCATCCATGGCCTCCAATATGAGTTACTCTCGTACACCGGATGGAAGTGATGTCTGGACAGTTCAGGCGCCGACCTGGAACAGCCAGAATACACCATCCTTTATACCTGTTGTATCAGGGAATGCTATACTGATTTATCCGACGCTTGTGACGGAATCGTTCACGGTGTTGAACGCCAAGGGGTGTGCCATATCAGTCTTCGATCTGACTGGAAAGATCGTATTCCGGTCATCGTGTGAATCGGATGAAGCGGTAATACCAGCCAGTGTTTTGCAGCGTGGCATGTACCTGGTAACGGTTGACAACCAGCCGTTCAAGATTGTTAAAAAGTGATGCCTGACGGATAAAGATACATGATTATTATGCGTATAATTTCATTCATGTTGCTAGCTCTGTTTCCGTTGATAGCCAATGCGCAATTAAAGATCAATGAAATCATGTCAAACAATGTTTCCTACATGATGGATGATGACTTTAATTACAGCATGTGGGTAGAACTGTATAATCCATCCTCAACAGACAATCTGAATCAGGCCAGTTATTATTTCACGGACGATTTGGCCACTCCTGATAAATGGGCTCCTGTCTCCAAACAAATCGCCCCCAACGGATATGTCTTGTTGTGGTTTGAACGCGAGGACAGAACAGGACATGCCTCTTTTAAACTGGAACCAGGAGGAGCTACGCTGTATATGCTGAATAGTTCGTTGCAAGTGATTGACAGCATTGCCTATCCGGCCCAGTACAGAAATACTTCTTATGGCCGGAAAAAAGATGCAGGATCCGAATGGGTTTTTTTTGAAGAACCGAGTCCTGCAGCTTCCAATAATGGAAAATCCTGGGCAACTCAACGGTGTCCGAATCCGGTTCCTAATTTGAAGAATGGTTTTTTTACAGCTTCACAACAGGTTTCATTCGCGCTTCCCGCAACCGGAGATACCATCTATTATACGACGGATTGTTCAGAACCAACACGAAGCTCGACACGTTATGTGGATGGTTCTTCGATAGCCGTAACGGCAACCACGATCATACGGGCCAAAACGTTTTCAACCGGAAAGCTGTCAAGCGATATCGTGTCGTCAACTTATTTTATCAACCAGCGTATGCCTGACTTGCCGATTGTCTCGATTTCCACAACACAAGCCAATCTGACAGATCCAAAAACAGGTATTTATTGTGACGGAGATGGAACCAACGGTTTGACCGGAAGCGGGCAGACCGTTAAGCGCAATTATCTGGCAGACTGGGACAGGCCGGCCAACGTTGAATTGTTTGATAAAACAGGCACTTCCTGTTTGAACCAGGAGGTGGATATCAAGATACTGGGAGGGTGGACACGGGCCAATCCGCTGAAATCCACAGCTATTTGTCCAAAGAAAAAATTTGGCACCAATCAGTTGGATTACGATGTGTTCAAGACCACCAAACCCGGACATAAGTATAAAGATATCCAACTACGTAATTCAGGCAATGATTTTTATTATTCCATGATGCGTGACGGTTTCATGCAGTCATTGGTCATGCATCGGATGGATATTGATTATCTGGCTTATCAGCCTGCCGTTGTTTTCATGAACGGGACCTACTACGGTATTGAAAACCTTCGGGAACGGAGCAACACGGATTATATCTGGAGTAATTATGGTCTTGATGAAGATGATGTTACACTTATTGAGGCCACCATCGGCCTGGATACGGACAATGACATTGCGACAGATACCGGATTTCTCGAACTGAGTGGTTTTCTTACGGATAATGATTTGACTGCTCCTGAAATCTATGAAGAAGTCTGTAACAGGATGGATGTGAATGAATACATCAATTACATGCTGTCTCAAATTTATTTCGGCAATTATGACTGGCCACATAACAATGTAAAGATGTGGAAAAAAACAGATGGAGGAAAATGGCGTTGGACCCTGTTCGACACGGATTTTGGTTTTAGTCTTTATAACAGTTATACCCATAATACCCTTACTTACGCGCTGGATGAAAACGGAGCCGTTGAGGACTGGGCCACTGTTTTATTCAGACGGTTGATTACCAGCGAAACCTTCCTGAATACGTTCATTGATCGTTTTGCCATTCATATTTCAACAACCTTTGAGACGAGCAGAGTCAATACTATTTTAGATAGTCTTGCCTCTGCTATTTCAACGGAGATTACGTATCATAAAAACAAATGGGGCTCTTCCAGGGATTTTAACACGGATATACAGCTGATGAAAACATTCTCAGCCAATCGTCCGGCGACTATGCTGGGTTATATCAGCAGTCGTTTTTTAGGAGGTGTTGCCACACAGACCATTAAATTGAGTGCGAATGTCCCAGGTGCTTCTTATAAATTGAACACACAGCCCATCATTGATTCTGTAGCTACCATCTTTTTTTTCAAAGACCGTTCTTACACGTTGGAAGCAAATCCAATAGCTGGTTATCGGTTCAAACAGTGGGAATCTTCGCAGTCCGAATCCCAATCACTGGTTCCTTACGGGAGCATCTGGCGGTATTTCGACGGAAGTGCCATACCTGCCGACAATTGGTATGATCTGGCCTTTAATGATTCAGCCTGGAGTTCAGGCCCTGCACAATTGGGTTATGGTGATGCGGGTGGTGTGACGACCCTTAGTTATGGTACGAATTCGACCAATAAATATACAACAGCCTATTTTCGGAATACCATTACCCTGGACAGCTTAAGCTCAAAGACTGATTTTCAATTGACCGCTTACTATGATGATGGCATCGTCGTCTATGTGAATGGCCATGAGATAGGACGAGGCAATATGCCTTCAGGAACAGTCTCGTTCAGTACATTTTCAACGACCTACAATGAAGGTGACCGTACAACGTTTAATGTGCCTGAAGAGTATCTGGTCGAAGGTGACAATCTTATCGCGGCAGAAGTTCATCAATGCGATCTGAAAAGTTCGGATTTGATTTTTGATGTACAATTGACCTGTACTTCCATCACCGTTTCGACATCCGTTATTACTGATTCAGTTTATTCCGGTGTGTTGAACGAAAACCAGGTGCTGAAAGCGATATATGAATCATCCGATGAACCTGTCAGCGAAACATTCATTTGCATCAACGAAGTAGTGTCAAGCAATCAGACCATTATGGATGAATACGCCGAAATGGACGATTACCTTGAGATTTACAATGCAGGTGCAGAAGACGTGAATGTCGGTGGCTGGTATCTGACTGATACACCTGACAACAAAACACTGTCACAGATTTCTTCCGCGGATGCTTCCAAGACAACTGTCCCTGCAAGGGGGCGTATTGTGCTCTGGGCTGATGAAGACGAAGAGCAAGGCATTTTGCACGCTGGATTCAAACTGGGAAAAGAGGGAGAAACCATCGTGCTGTCACGTCTTTTGGATAACCTGACCTTTCAATTGATTGATTCGGTCACTTATCCTTCGATGTCATCGAATATGAGCTATTCCCGAACGCCCGACGGCGGCAATGTCTGGGTGGTTCAGGCTCCGACCTGGAATAGCGAAAATACCCCATCCATACTACATGCTGTTTCCGGAAATGTTCTTACAATATATCCGACACTTGTAACGGAATCATTCCATATTCTGAATGCCAGTGGTTATACAGTTTCTGTCATCGACCTGACTGGCAAGATATTATTCCGGTCATCGTGTGAATCGGATGAACTGGTCATACCTTCCGGTGATTTGCGGCCTGGAATATACCTGGTCAGAGCTGGAAACCAGACATTTAAGATTATAAAAAAGTAGTGTATAAGCAGGTTGACGACAAACCGTTTATCGGTCCGGACTGTCAAATCGTCAGAAAAAACTGACACGAATAATTCTTTTTAAGCATTAGCCTGTCAATAAAACGGCTGATGCTCTTCTTTTTTTTCTGGCACGGGTTTTGACTATATTTCCATGTATCATTCAATTTTTGAAGCAACAAACACATTAAATAACTCACAGATTATGGGCAAAATTATTGGAATTGACTTAGGAACCACAAACTCGTGTGTTTCTGTATTGGAAGGAAGCGATCCTATCGTTATCGCAAACAGTGAAGGCAAACGAACCACACCTTCCGTGGTTGCTTTTATTGATGGTGGAGAACGCAAGGTCGGTGATCCTGCCAAGCGTCAAGCCATTACAAACCCTAAAAAGACCATTTCTTCCATCAAGCGTTTCATGGGCGAAAGCTATGACAACCTGACTAAGGATATCAACCGTATGGCCTATCATGTAGCTCGCGGAGAAAACAACACACCCCGTGTGGATATTGACGGCCGTATGTATACTCCACAGGAAATTTCAGCCATGATTCTTCAGAAAATGAAGAAAACGGCCGAGGATTACCTGGGTACCGAAGTGACGGAGGCTGTCATCACCGTGCCAGCCTATTTTAACGATTCACAACGTCAAGCCACCAAAGAAGCCGGAGAAATCGCCGGTCTGAAAGTCCGTCGTATCGTAAATGAACCGACTGCCGCCGCTCTGGCTTATGGGTTGGATAAGAAACACAAAGACATGAAAATCGCTGTTTTTGACCTCGGTGGTGGTACGTTTGATATTTCCATCCTTGAATTGGGCGACGGTGTTTTTGAAGTAAAATCAACCAACGGTGACACTCACCTCGGTGGTGATGATTTTGACCAGGCTGTCATTGACTGGCTGGCCGATGAGTTTATCAAGGACGAAGGGATAGACCTGCGTAAAGATCCGATGGCTTTGCAGCGTTTGAAAGAAGCTGCTGAAAAAGCAAAAATTGAACTTTCAAGTTCCACTTCGACAGAAATAAACCTGCCGTATATCATGCCGGTTAATGGTATTCCAAAGCATTTGGTAAAAAACCTGAGTCGTGCCCAGTTTGAAAAGCTGTGCGACCGTTACATCCAAGCTTGTGTGGAACCTTGCCGTAAAGCGTTGTCTGATGCCAACATGACTTCCAGCGATATCGACGAAGTGATTCTGGTGGGTGGTTCTACCCGTATTCCCGCCATTCAGACGCTGGTGGAAAAATTCTTCGGCAAGACTCCTTCCAAGGGCGTGAATCCCGATGAAGTGGTCGCTGTAGGAGCTGCTATCCAGGGTGCTGTACTTTCCGGCGATGTGACCGATGTGCTGTTACTTGATGTGACCCCGCTTTCTCTTGGCATTGAAACAATGGGTGGTGTAATGACCAAGCTCATCGAATCCAACACCACCATCCCGACCAAAAAATCCGAAGTGTTTACTACGGCTGCCGATAACCAGCCTTCCGTGGAAATCCACATTCTGCAGGGCGAACGTTCTTTGGCCAAAGACAATAAGACCATCGGCCGTTTCCATCTGGACGGAATTCCTTCTGCCCGTCGTGGTACCCCTCAAATTGAAGTGACATTCGATATTGATGCCAACGGAATCCTCAATGTATCCGCTAAGGATAAAGCCACAGGCAAACAGCAGAGCATTCGTATCGAAGCTTCCAGCGGTCTGACCGATGCCGAAATCAAGCGCATGAAGGACGAAGCTGCTGCTAATGCCGATTCAGACTCCAAGGAAAAGGAACGTATCGACAAACTCAATCATGCTGACAGTTTGATTTTCCAAACGGAAAAACAGCTGGAAGAACTGGGTGATAAGCTTCCTGCTGACAAGAAGGCTCCGATCGAAGCTGCGTTGGCCAAGCTGAAAGAAGCTCACAAGGCTCAGGATATTGCTGGTATTGACGCAGCTACGGCTGAACTCAATAGCGTTTTTCAGGCTGCTTCTCAGGAAATGTACAACCAATCCAACAATGCCGGTGGTGCACAAGCCGGTCCGCAGGATGGTTCGCAACAGCAAGCCGAGCCGAATCAAGGCAAGGCCGCAGACAATGTAACGGATGTGGACTTTGAAGAAGTGAAATAAGCCCTAAGGCGATTACCTACTAAAAGAGGGTGTCTCAAAAGTAATGTTTTGGGATGCTCTCTTTTTTTGTGCATAAATCAACAGCGCATCCCTCAGTCCAGCGTCATACCCTTGGTCTCCACTAGTCGATGTCGACTACGGGTACGCCACTTTCCTTCAGTCCGCTTTTCTGACGGAATAAGCAGGTATTACTGTCTGCTTATATAGGATATACAAAATTATTTAACAATAAAGTGAGCCTGTTATCGTGTGAATAGGTAAAAACCGTTTATATTTGTTCAAATTCTGACAATTCATATTAGTAAAAGTC
>Ga0153915_10004169_pt1 | contig 13299 bp, 11 predicted proteins | sample Opewatmetagenome_2_FD_107003 | JGI IMG/M metagenome (GOLD analysis project Ga0153915, IMG submission 107003) | Freshwater wetland microbial communities from Ohio, USA - Open water 3 Core 3 Depth 3 metaG | ecosystem: Environmental > Aquatic > Freshwater > Wetlands | place: USA: Ohio, Lake Erie... | reverse complement strand
TAAGAAGTTTTCTTTTTTACCCGGGGCAAAAAAGGCAATCGCTAAATTAAGTAAGGCGGGATTTAAGATATTTATCGCTTCTAACCAGGCTGGGATAGGCAAGGGGATATATAAGCGCCGGACGCTGGAGGCGATTACCCGCAAAATGCTTACGGAAATAGAGAGAGCTGAAGGCAGGATTGACAAGGTTTATTATTGCCTGCACCGTAAAGACGCGGGTTGCTCCTGCCGCAAGCCCAGGCCCGGCTTGCTTAAAAAAGCCGCTAAAGAATTTAAATTCAGCCTTAGAAATTCCTACTTTATAGGCGACAGTATCCGGGATGTGCTTACTGCCAGGGCTGCCGGTTGTAAATCCGTCCTGGTCCTTTGCGGAAAAGAAAAACTGGCCAACAAAAAAAACTGGGAGACGGCTCCGGATTTTGTCTTCAAAAACCTCAAGACAGCCGCGAGCTTTCTTACCTCAAATCAGGGACGGTTCTCAACTCAATCTCAAACTGTCCCCAATTAGGGGACACTTTTGCTTTGGCTTGAGAACCGTCCCCAATTAAAATGAAATTACTGATAACCTACGCTTCTTCCGGGGCAGGACATCGCCGGGTAGCTGAAGCAGTATATAATTATTTTAAGGAGCAGCGGCCGGAAGTCAGCCTGGAAATGGTTGATATACTGGCCAAGACCAACGCCTTATTCAGGTTCGATTATGTCAAGGGCTATCCATTTTTGGTCCGCTACGCGGTTAAGCTTTGGCATCTTGCGTTTTGGCTTACTGAATTCAGGATTTTACGGCCATTAACGCGTTTTATCGCTTTCTTAACTAACCAGATCAATACGCAAGATTTTGCCGCCTATTTGATCCGGGAGAATCCCGATTACATCGTTTCCACGCATTTTCTGCCTTCAGAGGTAGCCGCGCATTTAAAAATAAGGAAAAAGATAAGCTCTACGGTTATTACCATAGTTACTGATTTTGGCGTGCATCCGTTTTGGGTCAGCCGGGGTACGGATCTTTACGTCGTTGCCTCAGATTTTACGCGGGATAAGCTTATTGCCGAAGGCGTAGCGCGAGAGAAAATAAAAGTATTCGGCCTTCCTTCGGATACAAAATTCCTGCGGGAGTTTGACCGGGCTAGCCTGGCTAAGAAGCTTGGGATCAGACCGGATAAATTTACGGTCTTGCTTATGACCGGCTCGCTTGGCATCGGGCCGCTGGAAGAACTTGCCGCGCTCTTATGCCGGGATGTGCAGGTCCTGGTTGTCTGCGCCGCCAATAAAAAGTTATACGCCAGGCTGAATAAAATAAACCTGCCTAACGTCAAGATTTTTGGCTTTGTGAATAATACGGAAGAGTTGATGGGAGTTTGCGATATCATCGTAACTAAGCCCGGAGGTTCGACTATCGCCGAGGTGCTCAATATGGAGCTGGTTCCGATATTCATCTCGGTCATACCCGGCCAGGAAGAAGGCAACGTAGAGGCACTGGAAGGGTTTGGCATAAGTTTAACCCCCAAGTCGGTTGATGAGATAAAAGACTTGATCCTGGATTTTAAAGACCATCCTGAAAAACTTCAGGAGATAAAATCCAGGGTGCAAAGAATAAAAAAACCTTTTAGCTGCCGGGAATTAGCCAATGTTATACGCTAAAATAGTAGTGGGGCTGCCGGTCAGCGGGCCGTTTGATTATATCGTGCCGGAAGCCCTGGTAAAGATACTCAAACCCGGTTCAAGAGTCTGGATTAGTTTCGGGACCCGGCGCATAGTCGGTTATGTGGTGGCCCTGGCTAAAAATAGCCGGATCGAGAATTTAAAGCCTATCTTAGAGCTTATCGATAAGCGCCCTTTATTGGACAAAAAGTTTATTTTACTGGCCAGGAAACTCGCGGAGTATTATTGTTGTTCATGGGGCGAGCTGATCGAAACAGCCCTGCCTGAAGGGATAAGAAAAGGGAAGAATATTGGTTGAATTAATTCATGATTTAGATGGGAGAGCGCGCTGGGATAATTATCTTACAGAGATAAAAAATGCCTTGGAGAACAAGTTATCGGTAATAATCCTCTTACCGGATATTCCGGATGTTTTAAAAGCGCGCGATCTGCTTAATAAACAGCTGGGGATTGCCGCGCGCCTTCTTTACCGCAAGCAGCCTAACGAACTGGAGGAATGGCTGAAGTTAAAATCAACTGAGCCTAAAGTCATCGTGGGCACGCGTTCAGCCGTCTTTGCTCCGCTGGCTGATTTAGGGCTGATGATCATTGATGATGAAGGAAACTCGGTTTATAAGCAGGAACAGGTGCCGCATTACCATGCCCGGGAAGCAGGTATCTTGCGCTCTCAGCTGGAAGGATTTAAAGTCATCCTGGGGAGCCGGGCGCCGTCATTAGAAAGTTTTTATCTCAGCAGGGAAAAGGGCAGCCGCTATACGCTTATTCCCAGAAAAAAAGCATATCCCGAAATTAAAATTATCGATACCCGGCATCTGTCCTTTGCGGAAAGAAAAAGCAAGGCCGTCCTCTCAAAATCGTTAGAGGATGCGCTCTATTCGGTATTAAATGAAAAAGGAAAAGCCCTTTTATTCCTGAACCGCAAAGGTTTTGCTACATCTGCCGCCTGCCATAATTGCGGCAAGCTTCTTAAGTGCCCGCGCTGCAACCTAAGCCTGGTTTATCATTTTAAGGAGGATATCTTAAGCTGCCATTATTGTAATTTTAAGATGCAGCTGCCGGAAATCTGCCCGCAATGCAACGCCGGCTACATTAAATTTTCCGGAGCGGGGACAGAAAAAATTGAAAGCGAGCTCTCCCGGATATTCCCGCAGGCGCGGATTAAAATACTTGACTCTGAGAATTCAAGCGTAGAAGATGCGGATATAACGATCGCGACCAGCGGAGTAATTAAGCAGGCGGAGCTTGAGTTTGACCTTATCGCTGTCCTGGGCATAGATAATACCCTGAACCGCGTGGATTTCCGGGCTACGGAAAAGGCCTTTGAGTTATTAGCCGGGCTTTTAACCCTTACCTCTAAAAAATTTTTAGTCCAGACAGGTTCTCCCGGGCACCATTGCTTCCAGGCGCTTTTGAAAAAAGATGTTAATTTTTTCTATACCGAGGAATTAAAACAGAGAAAACAGCTTTCTTTCCCTCCCTATAAACATCTGGCTATGGTAAGATTGCGGGGAAAGAAGGAGGATAAGGTTAAAGCAGTGGCCGAGCTTTGTTTTGAAAAATTAAAAAAAGACAGTCCGGCTGATAGTATTGAAATTATTTCAGTCAACCCGTCAAGCCCCGCTAAGCTGCGGAATAATTTTTACTGGCAGGTTTTGCTGCGTTCTAAAAACGCGTTTAAGCTAAGCGCGTTTTTAAAAAATTCCTTAAAGGATTTCCGGCATTCAGGTATAATAGTGACGGTAGATATTGATCCATTATAATGACCAATCACCAAATCCCAATGTCTAATGAAATCTCAATGATTCAATGTCCCAGTTGGGAATTGGGACTTGGAAATTCATTCGTCATTGGGGCTTGGATATTGGAAAATTAATATGAAGATAGTATTTTTTGGCAGCGCGCATTTTGCGGTTCCGGCATTGGAGGCCTTACTCAAAAGCCCTGATGAGGTCTGCTGCATCGTGACCCAGCCGGATAAGAGAAAGGGAAGGGGCCTGCGGCTTTTGGCTACGGATGTAAAGAGCGTCGCGCAAAAAGCGGGGTTGGATATCTATCAGCCTGAAGATGTAAACGCGCCGGAATCCGTAAAATATATTTCCAAATTTAATCCGGATTTATTGGTAGTCGTAGCCTACGGACAATTATTGTCCCGGGAGGTACTGGAGATCCCCGGGATTTTTGCCATCAATATTCATGCCTCGCTCCTGCCGAAATACCGGGGAGCTGCCCCGATAAATTGGGCGATAATCCGCGGAGAAAAAATTACCGGCGTAAGCATCATTAAATTAATTGAAAGAATGGACGCCGGGCCGATGCTTGGGCAAAAGGAGATAGCCATCGGCCAAGCCGATGATTCGCTATCCCTGGAAAATAAATTAAGTTCGCTGGGGGCGGGATTACTGCTGGAGGCGCTTAAAGAAATTAAAAATGAAAGTTATAAATTAATTGCGCAGGATGAAACAAAAGTAATTATGGCGCCTAAGCTTAAGAAACTTGACGGTTGTATAAATTGGGATAAGCCCGCGCTGGAGATCCTTAACCTTATCCGGGGAAGTTTGCCCTGGCCGGGAGCTTTTACTTATTATCAAGGTAAGCTGCTTAAGATAGGCAAGGCTGAAATTGGCCCGTCAATTTCCGGAAAACCGGGTTCTCGGGAAGGCGTAGTCTTGAACGCGGATAAAGAGGGATTGGAGATTATGGCCAGGGGCAGCTCTCTGTTGATCAAAGAATTGCAGCCTGAGAGTAAGCGAAAAATGAGCGCTGCGGAATTCGTCAGCGGCTATAAAATCAAGGCCGGAGATGCCTTTGGCAAAAAGTAGTTGCATAATAGCATCCTTATGTTATAATTTTTTACTATGCCAGAACTAAGAAAAGATCCGATTATCGGCAGGTGGGTAATTATTGCTACTGAACGCGCCAAGCGGCCGGACCAATTCAGCGGCAAGCAGGAGGAAGTGCCTCCGGAAAAGCCTTGTCCTTTTTGCGAAGGTTCTGAATCCCAGACCCCTCCGGAAATTTATGCCATAAGGCAGCGCCATACCGAACCGAATAGGCCGGGTTGGGAACTTAGGGTTGTGCCGAGCATTTCTCCGTTTTTAAGGATCGAAGGCGAGCTTGACCGCAGGGGCAAAGGCCTCTACGACATGATGAATGGAGTCGGCGCGCACGAGATCATTATTGAGACCAACCAGCATATCGCCAATATGGCGGATTTGAGCGATGAGCAGATCTCTAAGGTCTTAAATTGTTATGCCGGCAGGATCAACGATCTTGAAAAAGACAAGCGTTTTAAATATGTTTTAGTTTTTAAGAATTACGGTAAGAGCGCCGGAGGCGGATCCTTGAGGCATTCCCGCTCCCAGCTTATCGCTACCCCGGTTAACCCCAAACGGGTAAAGGAAGAACTTACCGGCGCCCGGCAGTATTTTGAATATCATGAAAGATGCGTCTTCTGCGATCTGATCCGGCAGGAGATCGAGCAAAAAGACCGCCTGATCCTGGATTTAGACGGTTTTATCGCGATCAGCCCTTTTGCCGCGCGTTTTCCTTTCGAGACCTGGATATTGCCGAAAAAACACTGCGCGGATTATACCTGCCAGGATTCCGAATCCATAAAATATCTGGGTAAAGTGATGAAGATAGTCCTTTCCAAACTTAAAAAAGGATTAAATGACCCGCCCTATAATTATGTTATCCATACGGCGCCTTTCCGCCGGCAGAAATCGGGTTACTGGAAGACGGTTGACCAGGATTACCATTGGCACATCGAGATCATGCCGCGCTTGACGCGGGTGGCGGGTTTTGAATGGGGCACGGGATTTTATATCTGTCCCTTGCCTCCGGAAGACGCGGCTAGTTTTTTAAGAGGAGTAGAGATATAAAATGGCTGAATTAAGAAGAGATCCGGTCGTAGGCAGATGGGTAATCGTAAATACCGACCATCCGAACAGCCCGGAGGATTTTGCCTACGAGCAATATATTCAAAAAGCAGGAGGGACCTGCCCTTTCTGTTACGGTAATGAGGCGTTGACCCCGCCGGAGATAGCTTGTTACCGGGAGGCCGGCACAGCCCCTAATACTCCGGGTTGGCAGGTGCGCGTAGTGCCGAATAAATTCCCGGCGCTGGGGGTTGAAGGCGAATTAAACAGGAGGCCGTTAGGGCTTTATGACATGTCTAACGGCATAGGCGCGCATGAAGTTTTGGTGGAGACGCCCTACCATTCCAAAGATATCTGCGATCTATTGCCGCAGGAGGTGGAGAATTATTTGAAGATGTGCTGCCAGCGGGCAATAGACCTGGCTAGGGATAAGCGTTTTAAATACCTTATGTTTTTCAGGAATTTCGGCTCGGCGGCAGGCGCCTCCCTGGAACATCCGCATACCCAGATCATTGCCTTGCCCATGGTGCCCAAGAACGCTCTGGAGGAGATCCACGGCGCCAAGAACTATTTTGATTACCGCGAGCGCTGCATATTTTGCGATATCATCCGGCAGGAGACGCAGGAAAAAGAGAGGATCATTCTGGAGAATAAATATTTTCTTTCCTTTTGCCCCTTTGTTTCGCGCTTTCCCTTTGAGATCTGGATAATGCCTAAAAAACACAGCGGGAGTTTCTGCCATATGCCGCCGGAAGAGATAACGGCCCTGGCAGCTATCCTGAAAGATACGATAGGCAAGATCAAAAAAGTATTCGTCAATCTTTCTTACAATTATATTATTCACTCTGCACCAATCAATGGCGATGGGGAAGTAGAGTATTACCATTGGCATATTGAGTTCATGCCTAAGCTAACCCAGGTTGCGGGTTTTGAGTGGGGGACAGGTTTTTATATTGATCCCACTTCTCCGGAATTAGCCGCCCAGTATTTAAAAGCGATAAAAGATTAAACAACAAATTAATCAAAAGGAGGAGTCAAAATGGCAGTCAAGGTTGGTATCAATGGTTTTGGCAGGATCGGCAGGCTGGTTGCCCGGGCAATCCTGGAAAGAAAATCTAAGGATCTGGAACTGGTAGCGGTCAACGATCTAACTGACGCTAAATCCAACGCGTTGTTATTGAAATATGACTCGGTGCACGGCAGGTTCGGCGGCGAGGTCAAGGCAACCGGCGCCGACGCGATTTCAGTCAACGGCAAAGAGATCAAGGTTTTAAGCAAGAAGGACCCCTCGGAATTACCCTGGAAAGACCTGGGAGTGGATATTGTCATTGAATCCACCGGCTTATTTACCATAAAGAAGGACGGGGTAAATAAAAAAGGCAAGGAAGTTAAGGGCGCTGAGAACCACATTACCAAGGGCGGAGCCAAGAAGGTTATAATTTCTGCTCCGGCTCAGGATGAGGATATTACCATTGTTATGGGCGTTAACGAGGATAAGTACGACCCCAAGAATCACAATGTGCTATCTAACGCCTCCTGCACTACAAACTGCCTGGCGCCTATAGCCAAGGTATTAAATGACAAATGGGGGATTACCAAAGGCCTGATGACGACAATTCATGCTTATACTAACGATCAGAGGGTGCAGGATATGGCGCATGCTGATCCGCGCCGCGCCCGCGCAGCTGCTATATCGATGATCCCGACTTCTACCGGCGCAGCTAAAGCTTTATCGCTGGTCATCCCGGAGCTAAAAGGCAAGCTGGACGGTTTTTCGATGCGCGTCCCTGTGCCTAATGTTTCGGTCGTGGATTTAACCTGCTTACTGGGGAAAAAAGTTACTCCTCAGGATATCAACGCCGCGATGCAAGAGGCGGCTGAAGGAAGAATGAAGGGCATTCTTGGGGTTACGGATGACCCGGTAGTTTCGGTTGATTTCAACCACTACCCTTTAAGCTCTATCGTCGATGCTCTCAGCACTAAAGTTATGCAGGATGATTTTGTGAAGGTGCTCTCCTGGTATGACAATGAATGGGGTTATTCCAACAGGGTGGTTGACCTGTGCGAGTATATTGTGAAAAAAGGATTATAAGAGCTCGGAAAAGGGGGTCAGAATTATTTTTTTATGCTATTGAAGGCAGAAAAATAATTCTGACCCCTTTTTCTTTAATATGATATTTCTATTAGCCATTTTCATTATCGGTTTAAGCGGGATCATCGCGCAGATCATTGTTTTGCGCGAGTTGCTGGTTAATTTCTACGGCAATGAATTAACCATCGGTATTATTTTAGCTAATTGGGTCGCGCTCGAGGCCCTGGGAGTTTTTATAGCCGGCAGGATCATTGAAAGGGTTAAAAATAAATTAGGCGTATTTATTCTCCTGAACCTGCTATTCGCGCTGTTTTTACCTCTCACTCTTTATTTAGCGCGTGTTTTTAAAGGAGTCATCGGGGTACCTTTTATAGAAGCGGTATCTTTAACCGTTATCTTTGTTTCCTCATTGCTTATAAACCTGCCGCTGGCCTTCCTGCACGGCGCGTTATTCAGCTCCGGATGCAAGGTATATTCTTTGCTATCCGGGGAAAAGGAGCGCGCGCTGGGAAGGGTTTACACCTGGGAGATGCTCGGGACGATCGGTGGCGGAATTGCTTTAACCTATTTATTTATCCCGCATTTAAATTCATTTCAGACGGTTCTTGGCATTTCTTTTATCAATATCGCCTTAACCGCGCTTTTAATTCCCGGTAAAAAATTAAAGTTTATTTCTTTAGGGCTGCTTACATCGCTCTTTGTTCTATTGATTAACCCCTTAGCGGGCTCTTTACAGGATTCATCGGTTAAAAGGCAATGGGGGGCCCAAGAAGTTCTAGATTACCGCAATTCTAATTACGCGAATATTGCCGTTACCAGGGATCTTGAGCAGTATACATTTTTTTATAACGGCGTCCCGGTGATTACTACTCCCTTTCCCGACCGGCAGTTCACGGAGGAGTTCGGGAATCTCCCGCTGCTCTTTCAGGAGGCGCCGGTTGATGTTTTGGTAGCCGGAGCCGGCGTAGGAGGATTGATCCGGGAGGCGTTTAAGCATCCTATAGAGCGGCTGGATTATGTTGAGATTGATCCGTTGATCATTGCGATGCTTAAAAAATATCCCACGCCTTTAAGCGAGGCTGAATTCAGGGATAAGCGGCTAAGTATCATTAATACCGACCCCCGACTGTTTTTACAAACCAGCAGCCGGCCTTATGATGTAATTTTAATAGGATTGTCTAATCAGGGAGATTTAGCATTCAACCGTTTTTTTACGGCAGAATTTTTTGCGTTAACTAAGACAAGGTTAAAACCCGGGGGGCTAACCGCATTGTGGATGCCGGGTTCATTGACTTATATGAGCCGGGAGTTAAGGGACTTAAACAGCAGCATATTCAACAGCCTTAAAGCTGTTTATAAGTATGCGGCCGTAATCCCGGGGGATTACAATATATTTATTGTCTCTGATTCTAACACTATCCTGAAGGTTAACTCGGCTTTAATCTCGCAGCGGTTGGCCAAAAGAGATATTCCCCGCGGCATACTTATCTCGGATTACCTGGAATACCGCTTAAGCCAGAAATGGCTGGATTGGTTTAACCGGGAGATGGGTTCAGCAACACAAGAGTTGAATCGGGATTTAAGGCCGGTAGCGGTTTATGAAAATCTGAAGATTACGAATAAAAAGTTTTCTCCGCGCCTTAGCCGCGTCTTTGACTACTTTAATTACCTGAATCTAAAATCGATATTCTTGCTGGTATTACTGGCTACCCTGGCGCTGATTTTTTTCTGTCGGGTAAAGGGGCGCTTAAAAATCCCGGTTGCCTATGCTATTTTTACCACCGGTTTCTTCGGCATGACAGCTAACCTTCTTTTGATATTCGCTTACCAGGTATTTTACGGCTGCCTCTACCAAAAAATCAGCCTTTTAATCGCGGTATTTATGGCCGGGATCGCAGCCGGGAGTATCCTACTCACATTGAACCTGAAAAAAATTAAACATAATAAGAGGTTTTTAATCAGCCTGGAAGCGCTAATCGCCGCATTTTCTTTAACCTTAGGATTTATTATCGTTGGTTTCAGCGCAACTTCCAGCTCCGCGGCTGTAATTTTTTATATCTTGCTTTTTATTTGCGGCCTGCTTATGGGCCTGGAATTCCCTTTAGCCGGCAAAATTTACCTGGGAGGGGCGGATAATGTGGGAGGCGCCTCGGGCGCGCTCTACGCCAGCGACCTGGCTGGCGGGTGGCTGGCCGGAATATTGACGGGGGTGGCATTTTTACCCATCCTCGGTTTTTTTAACACCTGCCTGCTGATGGTTATTTTAAAGCTGAGCAGTCTCCTGGTGTTAGGCTTTTCTAAAAATGGTTTGACAGAGGATAAGATTTGATATATATTATACATCTATTTTTAAGGAGGAGCAGTAAGGATGGCCAAGTTAACAGTTAAAGATATTGATTTTAAAGGTAAAACAGTATTAATGCGCGCGGATTTTAACGTGCCGCAGGACGCCAATTTAAATATTACCGATGATACGCGCATCCGTGCGACCCTGCCTACGATAAAGTATATTTTAGGGCAAGGCGTAAAGAAATTGGTATTGATGAGCCATTTAGGCCGGCCGGATGGCAAGGTTGTGGTTAAATACAGCTTAAAGCCGGTGGCAGCGCGGTTAAAGGAACTTTTAGGCCAGGATGTCTTATTTCTGAATGATTGCGTAGGCGAAAATATTAAAAAAGATATAGATTCTTCCAGGGAAAAGGTAATTTTACTGGAAAATCTCCGTTTCCACGCTGAAGAAGAGGCAAATGACGCTAATTTTGCCAAGCAGTTAGCCAGTTTGGCCGAAGTCTTTGTAAATGACGCTTTTGGCACAGCGCACCGCGCGCACGCTTCAACCGAAGGGGTAACGCATTTCTTAAAATCCGCCGCCGGTTTCCTGCTGGAAAAAGAAATCCAGTATTTAGGCAATGCCGTGCAAAATCCCCAAAAGCCCTTTATGGTTATTTTAGGCGGAGCGAAGGTCTCGGATAAAATAGGGATGATCGAAAATTTACTGCCTAAAGCCGACGCGATTATCGTAGGCGGCGGCATGGCCTATACTTTTTTAAAGGCCCAGGGCAGGCAGATCGGGAATTCCAAGTTAGAGAAAGAGAAGCTGGATCTGGCCAAATCAATTTTAGAAAAAGCTAAAAGCCTGGGCAAAGATATAGTCTTGCCGGTGGACAACCTCGTGGTTGAAACGATTGACGCGAATGCTAAATTTCAGATAGTCGGCGAAGAAATTCCCGAAGGTAAAATTGCCGTGGATATCGGGCCTAAAACCATTAAATTATTCGAAGATAAATTAAAGGACGCCAAGACTATTGTCTGGAACGGGCCGTTAGGCATATTCGAAATGGATGCTTTCAGCAAGGGCACCGAGGAAGTAGCGAAATTTGTCGCCGGCCTCAAAGCCGTCACGATTATCGGCGGCGGAGATACGGCAGCGGCAATCGTGAAGTTTAAATTAGAAAATAAGATGACGCATATTTCAACCGGAGGCGGAGCAAGTTTGGAATATTTGGAAGGCAAGGTTTTACCCGGGGTAGCTGCGTTAACAGATAAATAAAATGAGAAAAACTATTATCGCCGGAAACTGGAAGATGTATAAGACCATTAAGGAGGCCATTGAGTTGAGTAATGGCCTTAAGCGCGAGCTTTTTAAATTAGATAATCAGGGGATCGATGTTGTGCTCTGCCCGGCGTTTACCGCCCTGAGCGAGGTCGCGGAAGTCATTGCCGAGTCGGACATTATGCTGGGGGGTCAGGATCTCTACTGGCAGGAAGAAGGCGCTTTTACCGGTGAGGTCTCCGCGAAGATGCTTAAAGATGCCGGATGCAGCTTTGTAATTATCGGCCATTCTGAACGCAGGCAGTTTTTCGGCGAGACTAACGAAACCGTAAATAAAAAGATTAAGGCAACTTTGGCTAGCGAGCTTACGCCGATCCTCTGCTGCGGCGAGACATTAAAAGAGAGAGAAGCCAAAGAAACCTTTGATGTATTGGAAGATCACGTGCATAACGGGCTGTACGGGCTTAATAAAGAAGATGTTTTAAAAATTGTGATTGCCTATGAGCCGGTTTGGGCAATAGGAACGGGTAAGACGGCCACTCCGGAACAGGCGCAGGAAGCGCACAGATATATCCGGGATTTATTGGGCAAGCTTTACGACCAAGAACTAGCGGCCCAGATCAGGATCCAATACGGCGGGAGCGTTAAGCCGGAAAATATCAGCGCGCTAATGCAACAGCCGGACATTGACGGAGCGCTGGTAGGCGGAGCGAGCCTTCAGGTGGTTAGCTTCGCGGAGATTGTTAAAAAAGCTGCTGAGGTGATAAAATGACGATTTTGCTGATAGTTCTTCACGTAATTGTTTGCATCTTATTGATTACCCTGGTTTTGATCCAGCGCGGCAGGGGAAGCGGTTTGGTCGAGAGCTTCGCGGGAGTTGAGTCGATGTTCGGCACCAAGACCAATACTTTTCTTACCCGGACAACCACCGTGCTTTCAATAGTATTCTTTTTTACCTGCTTGAGCCTGGCGATCATCGCGGTAAGACAGAGTAAATCCCTGTTGGCCAATGTTAAACCGGCAGCTGCCGCATCTACTGCGACTACCGCTGCGCCTACAGGGCAAACAGCAGAAAAGCCGCAAGCAACCCCTAAAGCCGATCAGAAATAAGAATTTATTCTGGATATTTGTCTTAAGCAGCGCGGTTTATTTCACGCAAGGCTTAGAAGGCCTTCCCTCCCAGGGTTTATTTTATTACCTCAAAGAAACACTGCATTTTTCCCCCGAGAAGATAATGGTTATCTCCAGCATCATTATCCTCGCCTGGCTGATCAAGCCTTTGATCGGTTACGTAATCGACCATTTCTTCAATAAAAGGATCTGGATCTTTATCGCCCTGATTTTTGATATAGCTTTAGTTTTAGTGATCGGGCTTCTGCAACTGCCGATTTTTTTCCTGATCATAATATTAATGTTTACTTCGGCTAACGCTGCTTTCCGCGACGTAGCGGTAGACGGGATCATGTGCGTGGAGGGCAAGAAATTCCAGGCTACGGGCAAGATCCAAAGTGTGCAGTGGATCTCCATATCCTTAGCCGGAATACTCACCGGAATTGGGGGAGGGTTTGTTGCCGAGAAATGGGGGTATCAGGCAGGCTACCTGCTGCTCATTCCGATTTACCTGTTGGTAGCTATACCGGCATATTTTTACCGGGAAGAAGATTATATGAGCGTAGAGAAGGCAGCCTCTACTTTAGCGATCGATCTAAAAAAGCTCTTTACCAATAAAAATCTGCTGATCGTCGCGTTATTCATATTTTTATACCGGTATTCGCCCTCTTTCGGCACCCCGTTATTTTTTATCCAGCGGGATACCTTTCATTGGAGTAAGGTCTGGATTGGGGCGTTAGGGACGCTCAGCACGATCTTCGGGATCATCGGCTCGCTGTTGTATTATAAGTTCAGCCAGAAGATAAATATCAAGAAGTGGCTTTTCTGGTCGGTATTTTTAGGCGCGGCCACTACCTTAAGCTATCTTTATTACACGCCGGTCACCGCCGTAGTTTATGATGTGTTGTATAGCTTTTTAGGGATGTTCATTTATATTATGGCTATGGATTTTATGGCCAGAGAATCCATTCCCGGACTGGAAGCGACGTCTTTCGCTCTTTTAT
>Ga0153915_10004168_pt1 | contig 13300 bp, 12 predicted proteins | sample Opewatmetagenome_2_FD_107003 | JGI IMG/M metagenome (GOLD analysis project Ga0153915, IMG submission 107003) | Freshwater wetland microbial communities from Ohio, USA - Open water 3 Core 3 Depth 3 metaG | ecosystem: Environmental > Aquatic > Freshwater > Wetlands | place: USA: Ohio, Lake Erie... | reverse complement strand
GTCAATAAAGACCACGGTATCCAGGCCGATGTTTATTTGCTCGGCAATTTTCTGCATATTCTGCGGCTTGGGGTCCCAGTTGACCAGAATTGAGGCAAAGTGCTTTTCTCGCAGGAGCATTTGGGGATGCTCGTTGAGGACCTGCATAACGTCATCGTGATTATTTTTGCTGTTGATGGCGAGAATCACTCCCTGCTCATACAGTTCGAGAATGGTTTTTTGAAATTCGAGATACTCGCGGCCGGGGGAATCGTGACCTATTTGAATGCCGTCGAGTCCATCTTCGCCTATGATGCCGCCCCACAGCGTGTTATCGCAATCAAGGACAAGGCATTTTCGGGCAAGGCCTTTGGTCGCAATAATATGAGACACAACTTTGCGGGCCAGCAAATTCAGGAATGATTCACTGAAGGGTATCCTGGCCATGCTCATCATCTGAGGGGACAGTGCGTTTTGACAGCCGGCATAGGAGACCAAAGCGTCCAAGTCGAGAATTTGTATCCGAGGGTTGCTTTGATAACGTTCGATTATGCCGGCGTTAAGCTTTTCAATTAAAATACGACACTGGTCAGGCAGAACATTCAAAGGCCATGATGGGCACGCTGGGAAAGTATTGATAACGAGAATGCCCGTTGAATTCTTCAAAAACGCGTCAACCAATCCACCAAGGCGCGACGCCTGTTCATCAATGGCGACTGATTCGGCTTCAATCAGCAGAAACGTAATTTGCGGAGAGGCGCGATAGATCTCGCTTTGAGGATTGAGCAATTCCTGATTAAACTGCCCGTACGGAGCGATATACTGATTTACCGCCAAATCGCTCTGAGCCGCGAATACCTGTACATAATCAGCAAGCGGGTCCATCGTATAAGAAGAAACAAACGCAATATCGGCCTTGTGTCCGAAGGCCGCTGTTTTCTGTTGCAGGGCATCCTGAATGGCCTTTGCGGCCCGGCGTATTACAAGCCAGCCCTCATCGCCTTTAAGTTTTTTAAATGATTCCCAATCCATCGCAATCAGCCATTAATGTTTTTCGACAAATTCAATCAGGTCATTTCCGGCGGTAACAACGAAAGCAACACGTCTTGCCTCGATTGCCGGCGCAATGGTCGGCTGTTTTACTATGTAGGCCTGATTATTGGAAGTAATCCGGCACAAGGTCTCATTCAAATTATCGACCTCAAAGCACAAATGATACAGCCCGCTGCCTTTTTCGAGGAACTTGCGCACGGGGCTTTTGGGCCCGTATGGTTCGAGCAGCTCAAGACGCGAGCCATCCTTATGAACCAGAAATAAAATGCGAACGTTCTGTTTTTCGTCAATAACAGGTGATGATTCGATTTTGTATTCCAGGAGCCGGCAGAGTTCTTCCGCTTTTTGTTCGACACTTTCACAGACATACGCGATATGGTGCAGCCGCATAATCTATTACTTTGCCGTTGGGTTTTTGAAGTCGTTTTTAAGCAGTCCGAGGCGAAGAACATCGATTCGTTTACCATCGACGAGTTTTTCACTTCGCAAAGCTCCTTCGACGTTGAAGCCGATTTTTTTCATTGTAATTACGCTGGCGATATTCTCGGGGCGCGCCTCGGCCCAGATTTTTTCAAGGTCAAGAGAATTAAACGCCCAGTTAATCAGGAGGCATTCGGCTTCGAGCATTACGCCTTTACCCCAGAATTCTTTTTGGCCAATAACGAGGTATATTTCGGCAGTCCGATGCGTGGAATCTATGCCCGCCAAACCTATGATGCCAACGGAGGTTTTCTCCGTAGTTTCGATTACAAATTCCAAACGGCTGTCGTCTGCTTGTATTTTTTCGAACCATCGGATTGTTTTTTCCAGCTCAAACTGCTCGCTCACTATCAGTGATTTGCGAACGTCGGGGTCATTAAACCACTTAACGCGGTTTTCGATATCCGCTTTTATGAGCGGACGAAGAACAATATGGTCGCCTGTAATTTTTGTTCCGAGCATAACCAGGCACTTCTTTAGAACATGTAATTTTTGAACATATCGTCCAATGTCTGTTTAGAGCGGACAAGTTTGAACGCATCGTCTTTCTTGACAACAATGGCGGGAGCAGGATTGATAAAGGGCGGCGTCAAAACGACGGTATACGCACCAACGTTATCGATTTTTATGAAATCGCCGACATCCGGCAGCATATCGGTTATTTTCGTTAAAAGATAATCCTTCTCCATACAGGTCGAACCGACAATGCTGAAAGTGCCGCGCTTTTTGCTGCCGATTTTTCTTATTATCTGATACGGGTGATTTATCTTGTGGGACGTCGGCTGGACATTGTAGCCGCTGCCATCCACAGTCACAAACAATTCACCTCGAATGTCCTTTACGCTTATCACCTTAGTCACAAAACTCAGGGCATTCGCAACCATCGCGATGCCCGGCTCAAGCATAAGGTGAGGTTTTTGCCGGCGGACCCATTTACTGGTTTTCAAAACTTTACACACGGCTTTTGCGTAATCGTCGAAGGAGGGCGTCTTTGCCCATCGCATCTGAGGAGGAATATAACCGAAAATTCCTCCGCCGATATTTATGTATTCAACCGATTCAGGAAAGAATTCTTCGGCTATTTGACAAAGTGTTTCTGTGATGATTTGATAGCACCATACGTTTCTGTCAGTAGTCGACGTGTGGCCATGCAAACTATTGACCGTAACGTTACCGATATCGGCCAAACGCGAAACTACTTTCTTCATATTTGAGTCGGCGGGGTCAAAACCAAACCTCCCCGTTTTCAAATGCTCCTGAATATGAGACAGGCCGCTTTTGTCAGACAGGCCGATGTTTATCCTCAGCCCAACTTTTATTTTGCTGTTAGGATTTTTCTTTGCGTATTCGGCCACATGGTCAATCCCGGACCAAGAGTCAAGATTAACGACACTTTTATTATCGAGAGCAAGCGCGATATCCTCATAGCATTTCACAGGCCCGTTGAAGATAATTTTGTCTGGCTTCTGGCCCACTTTCAACGCGAGGTCATATTCCAGCCGGGAAACGACTTCCGCGAAGCCACTCTTCGATTTGACTATTTTACATAAATAGGGGGTGTAGTTGGTTTTGTAAGAATAAGCCAGTATGAATTTTTCGTATCTTTTGCCAAACGCGCTAACTATGTCATCATAATTTTTCCGGAACGCGGTTTCGTCTAATATGTAAAACGGCGAGCCGAATTTGGCTTCAACTTTTTTGGCTTTTGTGTGCGAAAGCATATTGTCTTCCTGATATTACCTCTGTGGGTGTTCAACAGTGTCGTTTGGTTTCGTACCCATAAATTCGTCCATCGTTGCCCTGCCCTGCTGAGTTATACCCTTTTTGGCAATCACCATCCAGACACTCCTGAGGATTATTTTCATATCAAGCCAGAGTGTCCAGTTGTCAACATACCAGACGTCCAGTTTGAACTTATCTTCCCAAGAAATAGCGTTCCGGCCATTTACTTGCGCCCAGCCGGTGATTCCTGGTTTTACCTCGTGCCGCCTCGCTTGTTCGGGAGAATACCTGCCGAGATATTTCATCATAAGGGGCCGGGGGCCGACTATACTCATATCCCCTTTCAGCACGTTGAGCAATCCGGGCAGTTCATCAAAACTTGTGCTTCGCAGAAATCGTCCGAACGCCGGCAGACGCTGTGAATCCGGCAACAAATTTCCAGATACATCACGCTGGTCAGTCATTGTCCGAAACTTATATATGACAAATGCTTTGCCGCCCAACCCGGGTCGCTGCTGTCGAAACAGGACCGGGGAACCCAGCTTTAGACGAACCAATATCGCCAGTATTACTAAAAGAGGGCTGATTGCTATCAACCCAGCGGCACTGGAAATTATATCGAACAGCCGTTTTATGAAATGTCGCATTACGTTAATTTTTGCGTTTTGCCTGTCCGCCGCCCGCGACACCGAACAATTAATGACGCGGCGTTTGGATAATCTTGATATTGCCTCCCTGACGCATATCAGCAGTCGCGATAAATTTTGCGTCGGGCGAAAAAACCATACTGCTGAATACTTTCTGGCCCGCACCTGCAATATCATATTTTTTACGGGTCTTGGTATCCCAGATATATACATCGACGAAGACAGTTGCCGCCACCAAATCACCATCACTACTGATTGCAACCGTCTGAGCCGGCTGAGTCCTGTATGTGCTTTTATTTTCCTTGGTCGGCAACAGGCGGTCCTTTATTTCTCCGGAACTCGTCCTGACCAGGGTCAGCATACTATCACTGCCTCTTAGGTAGATAATTTCCCCGTCCTTTGAGAAAACCCCTTTATACAATTTTCTGAAATCCTGCAATTCCTTTTGCCAAACAATTTTCTTTTCGTTGGTATCCACGACGAACAGCCAGCCGTGTTCTTTGTTTTCTCCTGCGGCAACAACATAACGACCGTCATTTGATACCGTGAAATGTTCTATCCTTCCCTGTTCAGCAGGAACCGAGGTTATTAACCGCACCTGTTTTGTGCTAAACTCCACCTCAAACAGCTCGTACGTTATATGTTCGCCGCCACCCCGCTCCAGCAAAAGAATTATTTTGCTCCCGTCCTGGTTGGCACACAAACGCGCAGCGTTCGACGTCAAAGATAGAGGTATCTTTTTTCTTTCGCTATTAGCATCAAACCCGGACACAACAAGACAATCAGGATTCGTCCGTTTAACAGACAAAATTATATCTGGCGCAACCAAAACTGCCTCGCCTGATTCAACCACGCCCTCTCGTGGTTTTTTTGACACGTCAGACCATTCCCATACATATATCTTGTTGTCGTTCGAAATTGCCGCCAGGAGATTGTTATACGTTAAAAGGGTTATTATCCCGTTATTGAGCGGTATCTTGATTATCTGCACATTCTGGCTGCGCATCTTGGCTATGAACATTAGTATCATAACCGCGATAAAAACTCCGACTATAAAGACCACCGACGATTTGTTTTTGGGTCGTGGTTTATCCATTAGATTCACTCGATTTCACTGTAATGTTTCTTGTGTTATTGTCTTTTGTGCAGTAATCCGGATACATTAAGTTTTTCGGTCAGCAAGGGGCTTGCTTATAATATTTTTGTTACGATCTGGGAACTTAAAAGGTATTGTCACAATTGACCATAACGAACCGAAACCGTAAGCAATATGCAACACAACAAATGACCACAGGACAAGAAATACAGACGTATTATTCTGCCAAGCGATTCGAATTGAGAAGGAAAAAGCGGCTATCAGATAAAACAATATATATCCTGCCAATATCCATTTAACAGGCCACCATAAAAAACTTCCAGCCGTCATAATAACCAGTCCTAAAACAAAAAACATCGGAACAAAATGTCTCAAAGACAGACCGCTGCCCGTCAGCCAAATGGTGTATGGATTCCATAACCCATTATTAAACGATTGCTGCCATAATCCGCTGTAAGTAGAACGATTATAATAGCTGGACCTTATTTCAGGCGAAATAATGATACGCCCACCGGCTTTTTGCAACCTATGATTCAATTCGATGTCTTGATTACGTACTAATCTTTCGTCATACAGCCCTATTTTTTCAAAGACAGTTCTTCTGTACATTCCAAAAGGAACGGTATCGGCTTCCTGCTCAGGCCCTTTTAGTCGAAACATCGAATTTCCAACACCAAACGCGCAACTCGTTGCCGCTGCTATGGCCATACCAACGGCAGTGTTTTTCCCCGGGAGAGTCGTCATATAACCGCCGACATGGTCTGCCTTTGTACGCTCAATAACTTCGAGGCATTTATTGATATAATCGAACGCATATTCAGCATGACAACTGACAATCATTATAAAATCACCCTTTGACTGTTTGATACCAAGATTCATAGCGACAGGCGTAATCTTTGCCATATTAACGACCAATTTGACTCTTCCGTCACAGGCCGAATACTCTTTAATTATATCAGTTGTTTTATCGGTGCTCATGCCGTCAACACATAGTATTTCATAATCTTTGCCGCTCTTCATCTGCGCAAGAAAAGAGTCCAGACATTTGCCAATAAATTTTCCCTCATTACGTATCGGTATGATTACGGAAACCAACATCAGCGAGCTTTTACCTTGTTCTTATCCGGTTTGTTTTTAATCTTTTATCAAAATAGATTCTGCAAATGTTACTTCAATAGCCGACAATGCCTGGTCTGCAAGTTTTTCTCTGTCAAATTTGCTGACAGCTAACTGCTGGGCATTCCTGCCCATTTCAGACAGAAGTTCCCTGTGTCGATTCAGGTGCGATACTTTTTCGGCAAACTCGTCCACATCACATAGTTTGCAGCCAAGACCAGCGGCATTTTCTTCCAAGAGTTTCCCTTGCCAGCCGTAATAGTTTAAAAGCATCGGCTTACCTGCCGCCAGGCCGTCATAAAACTTATTGAGCGAAGCGTGTCTTTCTATAATAGGAATATTGCCAATGATACTTATGACAACATCCGTCGCTGCCAGAATTGGCGGGAGCTGTTTTTTAGGCACAGAAGGTATAATCTGCACATTGGTCAGACCAAGCTCTTTGATTCTGTTTTCCAAGGCGTTTTTTCTGGATCCCTGACCAATCAACACAAATAAAATATCGTGATACTCATTCAGTTTCACGGCAGCTTCAATCACAAAATCAAGATTGTTGACCTTCCCCATTGTCCCGGCGTGCAGAAAGACAAGTTTCTCATTCCAGCCATATTTCTTCCGAATATCTCTGCCATCTATATCCGGTCTGAATAAATTCAGGTCGGCACCGTTTGGAACCACATAAATAGGTTTACTCTGTCCGGCGACAGCCCTGATTCCTTCAGCCATACCATCAGAAACCGCAACTATCGCTGATGCGTTTTTGTAAATGAACTTTTCGAGCCGCATCAGGATACTAATCAGGAATTTATTTCGTATGACCCCTACTTCCACCACGGACTCGGGCCACTGATCCCGCACTTCGAAAACAAATTTTTTACGCCTGAACCATCTCGCTGCAATTGCCGGTATGCCTATTGTAAGCGGGGTACTTGTCGCATAAACAATGTCCACCTTTCTAATAAAAAGAACTATACCCGACGAGAGCAGGAGAAACGCCAGAAAAGCTAAACACCGCTTGAATATGCCCATTTGTTGCCTGTACGGAACGGCCATTGCCAGAACATCTATACCATCGATAGTAAATTTCTTGAAGAACCGACCATGTGCCCGCACCAAATCTTCGCTTGTAAGGTTGGCAGTGCTGGTAAGCATAGTAACTCTATGTCCCCTGGCAACCCATCGCCTGGCGAACTCGTAAGACCTGGTGCCAGTTGTGCCCAAGGGCGTTGTAAAATATTGGTGAATATATAAAATGTGCATTTTATTTGTGTTGTGTTACTAATATCCCCGGTAAATATCAGTGCAGATATTGTGTTACTTCAATCCTAAACTCCGATATGCATCCAGCAATTTATTTTCTTCTGCCTTCCAACTAAAGTTATGTCTGCACTTTAAGGCGTTATTTTTTTTGTCCTCGATATCTTTTTTTGATATGCTATTAATCAAATCTATTATAACCTGCTTCTCAGCTTCAACAGCCCAGCCACAGTTATACGCATTAATAATTTTCATAGGCTCCGGAAAATTAGTTGTTATAATGGGCACCCCTGCGACTATATATTCGACAACCTTATTTGCCAGCGTTGTATAATAACTCAAGCAGGTGTTTTCTATCAGAGATAATCCAACATCGGCGCTTCTTGTGTAACCTAAAACCTCTGTTGGTTTTACAGCAGGGTGGAAATGCATATTTGGAAATTTCTGAACGACGGCTTTAACCTTGTCTTCCCATTCGCCATACCCCATGAATACTATATGTTTGCTTTTGTCGATGTTGGAAAAAACGTCTAATATAAGGTCAATATATCTGCCGCCGCCCAAGACGCCTTGATATATAAAAAGGCATTCGTCATTCCTCAGGCCAAACTTCTCTCTTAGAATGGTTGGGGACCCGGCTGGCGCCTGCCCATCTACGCGCGGATAATTGTAAACTACGTGGAGATTATTGAGTTTATATCTATTTACATACCATTTCCCTATCGATTCACTGACGACAAATATAAGATCTGTTCTATATATTAGCAGGCGCTCCAGTATTTTAGCCAGAGCCCTTCTCGCCTTTCCCCAGCCGCATCGCTCTGTTTCCAATTCGTGTGCGTCATAAACTACCTTTGTCCCCCTAAACAGTTTAAATAACATACCTATCGGAAGGGCAGCCAAATTATGACAGTTAACGAACTTAACCTGTTCTTTCCTGAATCTGAAGAAAACCTTCAACATCCATTCGATATATTTAAAAATTTTACACAGAGTACTTTCCGGAAGAGATGCGGTTTTCAAACGAACTCTCCAGACCTCTCTTTTGGGGTCCAATATCTCATGCTCTTTGAACCCTTCTTCCCATAAAGCCCCTATGAATATCTTGTCGAATAAACCGCTTTCAACAAGACTTTGGGTCTCTTTTTGTATACGACTTTCGTGTTGGAAGTTGGACAGATAAAGATGCAAACCTATTTTATTCATTGTTCACCTATCTTAATTAATCCTATTTGTTGTGAGCTAATTATGAGTTGCTATCTTACGAGCCAAATTAACGAAGAACCTCAATTTGTCATACAGAACTGCGTTACTTGGATAGTCCGTGTGCACCTTCACAGGCAGGGACATTATCTTTTCGAACTCCTCTTCAGTAAGACCGAGTTTTTTTATGACATAGTCCCTGTCTTGTTTCAGCATTTCTTCTGACAGATAAGGGCTTTTCTGCATTTCCCGCAATGCCTCTTCACGCGTTATTTGGCCCGCAGAAATAAGAGTAGCCAAGTGAGCCCTCCTTTTGTCGAAACCGAATTTGACCGCAAGAATATATCCCTGATAAAACCGTGTGTAAATAGATTCGTAATGTTTGCCGCCGTAATCTCTCCATCCAAGCTCCTGCAGGAGGAATTTCTTTGCTTCTTCTTTAACATAGGGTTGATAATTTAACAAAGGAAACCATTTAATGCCTTTTATATATATATAATTAACCCAATTAAAGAGCGTAAGGTGATAGAAGCTTTTGAGCTTGACAGTGCCAAATCTTTTATGAATGGCCTTTATATGTCGCCAGTCCTGGTTATAGTAGCCCCAGTGAAGGGGCAGTATTGCCTCCGTAACAACGTTGCCTCCCGTGATAATATATTTGATGTTCCTTTTTGCGGCCTGGTGGTACAACAGGGCTGTTATTGCATGATCAGTTGGTATTTCACAATTTGGCACAGATGCCTTTAAAAAAGATAACTGCAAGTCCTTGAATTCTTCCCAGTCGAGGACATAAGTAAATAAATCAATATCAAGGGATCTGAGAATTTTTTCTATGTTGCTGACGGCCAATTCTGAATCCCACCCATTATCAAGGTGAATGGCTAAAGGCCTTAATCCTAATTTCTTAACTCTGTAGGCAACCGTAGTGCTATCAACGCCGCCGCTCACTCCTATGAGGCAATCATATTCTTTGTCTCGCCCTTCACTTTTAATTTTTTCCACTATTCTCGCAAGCTTTTGTTGCCCGGCTTCATCGTAGTGAATATCTCTATTTTTTCTTTCTTCATATTTATAGCAATGATTACATACCCCCTGCTCGTCGAATGTTATATCGGGATCCGTGGTGTCCATAATACATTTTTTGCAAATCCTGTATTCTTTATCCATCATATAGCTCCTATTTCTCGATTTTACTCGCTAACCTAAATACCTTTTCAAGTTCCTTTTCAGAAGGATAGCTAATCAATACAGCTCTGTGTTTTCCATAGAAAACGAAAAAGCTGCCGGCAGCAACAGCTGACGCTCCTCCTGTATTTACGGCTTCATAAAAATCGTCTATCTTGCCGGCTCCACCGCAGGCAATAATCGGTATGTCAACGGCACTGGAGATTTTTTTTAGCAAGTCCATATCATAACCCTGCATAGTTCCGTCTCTATCGACAGAATTCACCATAAGTTCTCCGGCCCCCATCTCTCTCATTTTAACGGCAAACTCAACCGGGTCGTTCTTTATGGTTCTTTCTTTAGTATGTTCAAACACCCGATATCTTTTGAAAATATCTTTCTTAACGTCAATAGAAACAACGATGCTTTGGCTCCCAAACTCTTCAGATGCTTCCTTAATAAGGGAGGGATTTAATATTGCTTGACTGTTAATTGCGACCTTTTCTGCACCTGCAGCGAGAACTCTTCGTATCTGGTCTAAAGTTTTAATCCCGCCACCGTAACAAAACGGCATAAAACACTCAGTAGCTATTTCCGAAATTCGTCCCAGCAGCGGCCCTCTGCCTTCTTTTGAGGCCTCAATGTCTAAAAAAACAAGTTCGTCCACCTCTTTTTCGTTGAATATTTTTATGGCGTTTATCGGGTCGCCAACATAAGTCGGATCTTTAAATCTTATTGTTTTCACCAACCCCTTATTTTTGAGTAACAGACATGGAATGACGCGGATTCTCAACATCTTAAAAACACTCGACAAAGTTTTTTAATAGTTTTAACCCAAACTTGTGGCTCTTTTCCGGATGAAACTGGACGCCTAAGATATTACCCTTTTGCACGGAAGATGTGAAATCGTAACCGTGAAATGTTTCCGTCAAGACATCTTCGCTATTCTTGCATACTATGTGATATGAATGAACAAAATAAAACCTGGAATTGATTTCCAGATTTTTCAGGAGCATGCTTTCTTTTTTAATCTTTATGAGATTCCAGCCCATATGAGGAACTTTCAAATGAGCATTGCTCGGGCCAAATCGGAATCTTTTCACCTGTGCATCAATCCACCCAAGACCAGGTAATACGCCTTCCTCACTGCTATTCGCTAAAAGCTGCACGCCCAGACAAATCCCGAGAATTGGAGTTTTTTGCGTGACGACCTTTTGGTTTAAAAGTGGAATTATTCCCAATTCGTTAAGATTGGTCATTGCCTTGTCAAAGGCCCCGACTCCAGGCAGGATAAGCTTGTCGGCTTGCTCAATCTCCTTGGGATTGGAAGAAATCACCGCTTTTGCCCCAACCACCTTGAGCATATTTACAATAGAGCCGGTATTTCCCATGTCATAATCGATAATAACAATCATAGATTTTCTTCTATCAAACGCCGCAGAATAAGGGACAACTACTTTACCTGATTACAAGACGCTTACCGCTCATATCCCAAATCGTTCAAATCCTTAACTCCAGTAGCCCCACGCACATAAGCTATAAAATGTTTGCCCCAGTTTGGAATCCGTTTATCGAAAGGCGGAGGGTAAAAAACGACAATTTTTGCTCTATTGTAAGGCGCAAATCTTTCGGATAATTCGCCATACCATGCAAGATTAATTTCTCTGCCAAGAAGAAAAGAATAAATGATATCATAATCCCAGTTAAAATCAAATTTTTCATCACTAATATCTTCCATGCCTCTGCGATAACCCGAAGCCAGCGCCACCCATGGCGTAACGCTTTCTACCTTCATCTCATCAGCAAGTTTTACTGTTCTTCGGTATGTCTCGCGGGTTCGTTCTATCTCCGGCACCGAATAAAGTGAACATGATAAAGATTTCGAGATTTCCTTACCTGTCCAAGTGTTGGTTTTAGACCATCCTTGGTTGCTGGCGCTTTGGCCTATTCCCCGGCCATACCATTCTATACGAGCTTCCGGGAACATGGATTGCGATTTATTATGAACAACATCGAGTGCCTGACGGATGCCTTCATTCCATAACTCATCATTTGTCTTAATTACAAAACGTTCACAATCCAGCGTTACAGCAGTTATCTTAATATCACTCCCATATTTCTTGTTACTCTCAGCAATCCATTTCTTAATTAAGCTTGAACGTTCTTCAAAGTATTTAAGCTCTTCAAGGTACGCTGGACCTCTGTCGGTAGGAGGTAAATTTTTGTCGAATTTGTTATGAAATGGCGAGAAATTGACCCCGAGCGACACTTTTATAACAGGATTTGTTTTATTGATTCGAGCGCAGGTATAAACACAATTGTCTATCTGATGCTCCGTAGCCCACTCATCCGCCACACAAAGCGAATGAGTTATTCTCGCCAGCTCATACAATCTGCGGGAATCCATCGTTTCAAGAGATGGGGGCCAATAATAGTGAACCTTTGGCAAAGGTTTAAGCTCAAAAAGCTTCGCATCGATGTCAGATTCAGATAAGTGTATTGTATTATCACTATAACATTGCCGGCAGCTTAATGTTAATACCAGTTCTGTTATTATGATTACTGATATTCTTTTCGACATTTTTTCCCGAACTTGATATAAAAACCTTGTCTCTTGGAATTATGCCTCTTCTAACTGCGGATAACCATCGATTTCTGATTCATTTTCTGATGAAAGTTCTTCGACCCTTTGGTAAACCTGACGAAAAACCGTTACGACCAGTCCGGCACACAAAAATGTAGCGCGGTTCGCATCGAGATCTCCTGACTTCATTGCCTGCAGCAATGTGAATAGAAATAGCAGGCCTGCCGTATGAACTGCTTGATAGACCTCCATATCCATTCCATAGAGATTAACCAGTTTTGATGCTCGTCTCCATCGCTTAAAAATAAGCCATAAAAACAAAATCAGAATAATACCTCCGACCAATCCCTGTTCATATAGAGTTTCAACAAGAATGTTGTGAGGATAAAGTCTTATATCTTGACCTCCCCAGTTAACGGCAAACGCGCCTGTGCCATGTCCAAATACCGGACGTTCAGGAAATCGCTCAAGAGCCCAGGAGAACAAATTCGTCCTTTCGCCAACATCCGCACTTAACTCATAACTTCCGGACCACAATCTGGCTATTCGCCCCGTAATTTGTTCAGGCAGCTTGACAAAGGAAATCATCAAGGTAATTACAATCACTCCCACGATAAATAATCGTGAAGTTTTTGATGTGTCTCTGCGGCATATAAGTATTGCCGTCAGGCAGACAACACCTAAACCAACAAGCGGACCGCGAGACCCCGTAAAAATGATGGCTACAATAGCCATCGGTATAAGGACTATGCTGAAAATTTTCAGTCGTTTTGATGTGTTAGGCATAATTGCCAAGACAAATGCAATAATCGCGGCAAGTGCAATGTATTCCCCCGTTGAGATTACATCTGACTCAAGAAACCCGGTCCTGCTCGCAAGTCCAAACGAAAAAGCTTTAGGAGCCATAATGGTGCCAACCGTAGTAATTATACCCACGGTAAGTAACATCCACATTATAGACCTGATGTCTTTGAAGCTGTGCGTTAAAACAACAGGGGC
>Ga0153915_10004167_pt1 | contig 13301 bp, 10 predicted proteins | sample Opewatmetagenome_2_FD_107003 | JGI IMG/M metagenome (GOLD analysis project Ga0153915, IMG submission 107003) | Freshwater wetland microbial communities from Ohio, USA - Open water 3 Core 3 Depth 3 metaG | ecosystem: Environmental > Aquatic > Freshwater > Wetlands | place: USA: Ohio, Lake Erie... | reverse complement strand
TTGAGCAGGGCAGTCCAGACCGATGCATCGATGGATAGCCTCTTCTTTGATCACCTCTGCCCCGCACACCGGGCATTTTGAAGGCATCTTGAACTTCTTCTCGGTTCCAGTTCGTTTGGAGGTGATCACCTGGACGACCTCTGGAATCACATCTCCTGCCCTCTGAATGACCACCGTATCCCCGATCCTCACATCAAGTCTGTCAATCTCATCTTGATTGTGAAGCGTGGCCCGGCTGACCTCGACGCCTCCCACTTTTATCGGCTCCATGATCGCAACGGGGGTAAGGGCTCCAGTCCTTCCGACCTGGACTCTAATATCCTCTATCTTTGTTGTTTCCTGTTTCGGTTGAAATTTAAAGGCTAACGCCCATCGAGGGCTACGGGCGATTTCTCCAAGTCTCGTCTGAAGATCGAAGCTGTTAACTTTAATTACTGTTCCGTCAATTTCATAAGGAAGGGTTTCTCGCTTTTCATTCATCTCATGGTAATAGTCGAGGACTTCTTCAATGTTCTTGCATTTTCGGACTTGAGGATTTGTCCTCAGACCCCATTTCGGGAGGGTCTTGAGAACTTCCCATTGGGTTTTGCACGTCCACCCTCTGACTTCGCCCAGGGCATAGAAATAGATTTCAAGCGGCCGTTCTGCGGTGATTTTAGGATCGAGCTGTCGCATTGAGCCGGCGGCTGCATTTCTTGGGTTGGCAAAAGGAGGTTCTCCCCTCTCTTCTCGTTTTCGATTCAGTTCCTTAAATCTCTTGAGTTGCATGATGACTTCGCCACGAACCTCCAACCGTTCCGGGCATGAAATTTCCTTTCGAATGAGTTGAAGAGGGATGGTCTTGAGGGTGCGGAGGTTTTGGGTGATGTTTTCGCCGTTCACTCCATCGCCACGGGTGGAACCCACGACGAACTGTCCTCCCTCGTAAACGAGTTCGATGGCCAGACCATCGAACTTAGGCTCTGCCACATATTCAATATCTGAAGAGGTAGCTAAGAATTTTTTCACCCGTTTATCAAAATCCCTTGCCTCCGATTCATCGAAGGCATTGGCGAGGCTGAGCATTGGTATGGTGTGTCTGACGATCTCGAATTCATCTAAGGGCGATGCGCCGACCCTCTGGGTGGGTGAATTGGGAGAGCGAAGCTCAGGGTATTCTCCCTCGAGCTTCTCAAGCTCCCTCATTAGGCGGTCGTATTGAGCATCAGAGATTTGCGGCTGATCAAAAACATAATAGCGGTAATTGTGGTATTCGATCTCCTCGCGGAGTTTTTCTACCCTCTTTTTGATTCCTTCCAATGCCATCGAGCCCATTTTAGACAGGATATGGAACCTTGTCAAATTGATTTAAGAAAGGCATCTAAATATGGGATAAAAGAAGTCGGGTTTGGACAGATATTGTGGTCTTGTTAATTAAAGAAAGAAAATGGATTAACTATGAAATTTCACTTGACAAAATTAAATTTCCATTATATTTGTAGATCCCAGTGGCAAAAAGTGGGAAAAGGTGGTATGGTTTAGAAAAATGAGGGGATGAAACGATGTTTCGGGGTAGGTATGAATATACCATCGACTTAAAAGGCCGAGTCAGCATACCTTCAAAATTCAGAGAGATCCTCAACAAGAAGTATGATGATCGATTGGTCATCACCAATTTCGACCATTGTCTGGTGGCATTCCCTTATGAAGAGTGGTTCAATTTAGTAGAGCAGAAGGTGGGTTCGTTTTCTATCGTAAGGAAAGAAACGAGCGCCTTTTTGAGGTTCTTTTATTCAAGTGCCATTGATTGCGTCATCGATAAACAAGGAAGACTCCTCATCCCCCCAACCTTGAGGGATTATGCGAACCTTCAAAAAGATGTCATTTTTTTGGGTGAGGGACGATTTATAGAGATATTTGCGAGGGACCGTTGGCAGGAAGTGGCTCAACAGGTAGAGGAGGGCTTTGACCAGATCAGGGATACCTTAGCTAATCTCGGAATTTAATTTTTAGATAGCAGATGGAGATGGCAGATTGATAAACATAATCCCTAAGATTAAAAGAAGTGAAATTGGATGGAACTTAAGCATATCCCCGTCATGATGGAAGAGGTGATGACATTTTTAAGATGTGAACCGGGTAATACCTATGTGGATGCTACCTTGGGAGGAGGCGGGCACGCTTCAGAAATTTTGAAACGGACTGCACCGGATGGGGTGGTTATCGGGATTGAATGGGATGAAGACGCCATCGTTGAAGCAAAAAAAGCATTAATGACTTTTGGGGAGAGGGCAAAAATATTTCGGGAAAGTTTTATTCATCTCCCCAACCTGATGGAGGCCGAATCTGCCGATGGGCTTCTACTCGATCTCGGACTTTCATCCATCCAGGTAGAGAGAAAGGACAGGGGTTTCAGTTTTAAAGGAGAAGGTCCTTTGGATATGAGGATGGATGAACGGATGGATCAAACAGCGGCCGACCTGGTTAACCACCTTGTGTTAGAGGAGTTGGAAAATATATTGTTCCGTTATGGAGAGGAAAGGTGGGCCAGGAGAATTGCCAGAGCGATCGCTCATGAAAGAGAGCAAGAACCCATCAGGACGACTCAGACCCTAAGGAAGATTGTCCACCAGGCGATTCCCAGACGATTTCATTCTCGGAAAATTGACCCTGCAACTAAAACCTTTCAGGCCTTTCGGATCAGGGTAAATAATGAATTGGATAATTTGAGGAAAATGCTGGAAACGGGATGGAAGATATTAAAAAAGAGAGGACGGATATGCGTCATCTCTTTTCACTCCCTTGAAGATCGGATGGTCAAAGAGGCCTTTCGAAAGCTGGAGAAAGAAGGAGAGATGCGCATTCTGACCAAAAAACCGGTCTCGCCTTCTAAGGAAGAAAAGGGGAGAAACCCGAGGTCTCGCAGTGCCAAATTGAGGTGCGCGGAGAGGATTTGAGAAGGCAAAGACCATGAGCAAAAAAGAAGATCGGATCCTCTGGACAGGAGGAGGTTCCAAGGTCGGACCGAAAAAAATAAGATCAAATCTCCTCATTCTTTTCATACTTCTCATGTTTCTCTTCCTTGGGGGGTCTTTGTTCTATGTTTGGTCAAGGATTCAGGTCATCCATCTCGGATACGAAATTTCGAATACCTTGAAAGAGGAGAGGGCGCTTACCGAAGCCAACAAAAAGTTACGGGTGGAGATTGCGACACTCAAATCCTATGCCCGGATTGAAAAATTTGCAACGGAAGAGTTGAGAATGGCCAAGCCCAAACCCGAACAAGTGATCGTGATCCGATGAAACATAAATCTATCAATTGGTTCAAGGTCCGGATCCTCTTCTTTTTATGCCTCCTCTTCTTCTGTTTTGTGCTCATTACAGGGAGGATGTTTCAGCTCCAGGTGCTGAAGAAGGAGCAGCTCTATAAGCTGGCCGCGCAACAGCAATATATTCAGATTCCACTTGTTCCAAAACGTGGGACCGTTTACGACAGCAAGGCGAATGAGCTGGCGGTCAGCATTGAGGTCGATTCGGTTTATGCCGATGCTCGAAAAATCGTTGATATGGGGAAGACAACCAATGCCCTTGCTTCGACTCTCCAGATCGATCGGGATGAATTGAAACAAAGGTTGAAAAGTCATCGATCCTTTGAATGGATTCAAAGAAAAATTTCTTCAGAAGAGGCCGAACAGATCAAGGCTTTTCACCTTCCTGGAATCTATTTCTTAAAAGAAAACCGACGCTTCTATCCCAATTCCCAGCTGGCCGCCCATCTTGTCGGGTTTGTGGGCCTCGATTCGAAAGGTCTGGAGGGGATTGAATACCAATACGATGCCTTGCTCAATGGAGGGAACCAGGTATGGACTGCCGCCAGGGATGCATTCGGTCGGGAAATCGCTATGGACAAAGTCACCTTCGAGAAAGAGGATCATTACCGGAATATCGTCTTGACCATTGACAAATCAATCCAACATATCACCGAGACAGAGTTAGGCCGAGGCGTTGAAAAATGGGGAGCAAAGGGAGGCATGGCCATTGCCATGGACCCTTTAACCGGAAAGATCCTGGCCATGGTATCCTATCCGAATTTCAATCCAAATCAATTTATCCAATATCGTTCTAAAAGCTGGAGGAATCGAGCGATCTCCGATGTCTTCGAACCCGGTTCTCTTTTCAAAGCCTTTCTGGCTGCCGCAGCCCTGGAAGAAAAGGTGGTTCGCCCCTTGGATTCTTTCTTTTGCGAAAACGGTTCTTATCCGGTTTATGACAAAACCATTCATGATCACTCCAAACATGGATGGCTTACCTTTCAACAAATCATTAAATACTCCAGTAACATCGGGGCGTCGAAGGTGGGCGAAAAAATGGGGAGGGAGCGGTTCTACCGATATATTTCTGCATTCGGATTCGGAGAGAAGACTCGAATCGGTCTTCCAGGGGAAGGGAAGGGAATCCTTCGCCATCCGAGATATTGGCCTCCAGTCGCCTTGAACACGATCTCCTTTGGTCAGGGGATCTCTGTGACAGGGATTCAGTTGGTCACTGCCTTATCCGTCATCGCCAATAAGGGAATCCTAATGAAGCCTTATGTTGTGGAGAAGATTACGAATGAGAAAGGTCAGGTGATCCAATCCTTTCAACCGGAAGTCGTTAGAAAGGTGATTTCAGAGGAGACGGCTAAAAAAGTGACAGCACTGCTCAAAACAACCACCGAGAAAGGGGGAACAGGGGAAGGAGCGGTGCCCGCAGGATATGAAGTGGCTGGAAAGACCGGGACCGCGCAGAAGGTGGATTCTTTATTGGGTGGATACTCTGAAGATCGCTACACGAGTGGATTTATGGGATTTGCACCGGACGAAGAACCCAAAATGGTTCTCTTAATCGTGATTGATGAACCCCAGGGAAACAACTATGGAGGCGTGGTCGCAGCTCCAATATTCAAAGCAATCATGGAAAAGGCTCTTCCTTATCTTAATGTTCTTCCAAAGGGAACGATGATTGTGAAGAACGAGCTCGATTCGGCCCCTAAAAAAGAGCTGCAAGGGATCCCACCCTTGAACGAAGAGGTGAGGGTGGGGAAGGGGGCAGAGACGGTGGTGATGCCAGACCTTACGGGATTATCCATGCGAAATGCATTGAGTTGCATAGAGGGGAGGGGACTGATCATCAAGGTTTCAGGGAATGGTAAAGTCATAGAACAGGTCCCTAGACCAGGGACCGTAATTGAAAAGGGAGACATCTGTTTTTTAAAGTTACGCACCCCATCATAGCACTTATATGGAACTGAAGAAATTATTGGAAGACGTTGAGGTCAGAAAGATCACTGGAGAGACCCTCAAAGAGATCAAGGGGATTGCTTACCATTCGAAGCAGGTCCGAAAAGATTTTCTTTTTGCAGCCATTCGTGGGATGGATGTAGACGGACACCGATTTGTCGAAGAGGCAATCGGAAAGGGTGCAGCGGTCATCGTTGCAGAAGAAGAACGAAAGGTCTCCAACCGAACCTTAATCTTGGTTTCTAACAGCCGCCAGGCTCTGGCAAAGATTTCCTCAAACTTTTATGGGAATCCGTCCTCTAAGGTCAAGCTCATTGGTATCACCGGAACCAATGGAAAAACCACAACCACCTATCTCTTAGAGTCCATTTTTAAGAAGGCCGGATTTCCGGTAGGCGTGATCGGGACAATCAATTATCGGTTTGGGGAAAAGACAACTCCAGCTCCCAACACTACGCCGGAGTCCTTGGATCTTCAAAGAATCCTGTGTGAGATGTTGGGGGAGGGGATTTCTCATGTGATCATGGAAGTTTCCTCCCATGGGCTCGACCTCGATCGCGTTTTTGGGTGCCAATTTGATGGTGCGGTCTTCACAAATTTTACCTCTGAACATCTCGACTACCATAAAACTTTGGGACAGTATTTTGAAAGCAAAAGGAGACTCTTCTCGAATTATCTGCGGGAGAGCCTTAAAGAGAGACGATTTGCTGTGACGAATCATGACGACCCTAAAGGGGAGGAGATCGTCAAAGGATTGCCCCTTCCTATTATCCGTTATGGACTGGGCCCTCTCTGTGATATCACCGCAGACCAGATGGTTTCTTCCTTGGAAGGCCTTTTATGCCGAATCAGAACTCCAAAGGGTGATATTTCTATTCATTCGAAATTAATTGGGAACTTCAACCTTTATAACATTCTCGCAGCAATAGGAGTGGGAATTAGTATGGATCTTCCCTTAAAAACCCTAAAGGAGGGGGTAGAAGGATTAGAAGGTGTTTCAGGGAGATTTGAGATGGTCGAGAATAAGAGGGGCATTCACGTCATCGTTGATTATGCTCATACCCACGATGCCTTGGAACGGGTTTTAACGGGGTTGAGGAGTATTTTAAAAAGTGGAGCCCAGCCCAATGGGAAAACGATCACTGTTTTTGGGTGTGGTGGAGACCGGGATCGAACGAAGCGCCCCTTGATGGGTGAGGTAGCGGGAAAGTATAGCCATCTCGCCATTCTCACTTCAGACAATCCGAGGACAGAAGATCCTTTAGCTATTCTGGGTGAGGTGGAGAGGGGTCTTAAATCCTCTCTCTTAGAAGAGTGGCGCCCAAATGAAATAGAGTCATGGAGATCGAGAAAAGGATATCTGAAAGTTCCAGATCGAAGAGAAGCCATTCGGATGGCGATCCGATTGGCCCAACCCTCAGACACGGTTCTCATTGCCGGAAAAGGTCATGAGGATTATCAGATCATCGGAAAGAAGAAGTTCCCTTTTGATGACCGCATCGAAGCCAAAAAGGCCTTGGAGGAAGAATGATCCTTCATATTGAAGAGGTCTTGAAGGCCACAGGGGGAAAACTCCTCCAAGGAGAAGGCAATGCCTTCTTCCAGGGGATTTCCACGGATTCAAGAACGGTAGCCGAAGGAGAACTTTTTATCGCCCTGAAAGGATCTCGGTTTGATGGCCATTATTATGCCTCGACGGCTCTTGAAAAAAAGGCAGGAGGGGTGCTGATTGAGGAGGATAGGGTCGGAGACATTCGATGGAATGGTTACCGATCTAAAGCAGTGATTTCGGTGAAGGACACCCTTTCTGCTTTAGGAGACATTGCTCAGAACTGGAGACGCAAATATCGTACCCCCGTGGTGGCAGTGACCGGGAGCAACGGTAAGACAACAACGAAAGAGATGATCGCTGCTTGTCTGGAAACCACCTTTCCCATTCTCAAAACAAAAGGGAATTTAAATAATCTTATAGGACTCCCCCTCACCCTCCTCGCTCTTACTGAGAAAGAAAGGGTGGTGGTTCTCGAGATGGGGATGAATGTGCCGGGTGAAATCCGAAGGCTGACTGAAATTGCAGAACCTGATGTCGGATTGATCACCAACATCCAAACGGTTCACCTCGAAGGCATGGTAAGTCTGGAGAGGTTGAAGGAGGAGAAGGGGGAACTCTTCCGGAGAATGAGGAGGGATGGAACGATTTTAGTGAATCAGGATGATCCCCGAGTGATGGATCTGGCAAGTCATTACCCTGGCCAAAAAATTACTTTTGGGGTCAGCCATCCTGCAGAGGTGATGGCCAAGGAGATTCGTCTCAGAGGAGAGGGAGGGACCTATTTCACCCTGATTTTGGAAGAAGAGGTAATGGAGATTCATCTTCGGGCATTGGGAAGACATTTCGTTCCAAATGCTCTCTCTGCCATTGCTATCGCAAGTCTCTTCGGAGTGGAAGTGAAACAAGCAAAAGAAGCATTAGAACATTTTCAACCCTTTTCCATGAGGATGGAGGTTGTTCCTCTTAATGGAGGAAAGACCTTGATTAACGATGCCTACAACGCCAATCCTTACTCGATGGAACTCGCCTTGGAAACTCTTGTCGAGACGAAGGGAAGGGGAAGGGCCATCGCCGTTCTGGGAGATATGTTGGAACTCGGAGAATATACAAAGGAAGCCCATCAACAATTGGGGCGAAAGGTGAGTGAACTTCCAATTGACTTCCTTTTCACCTTGGGAGAGGAAGCCCCCATCGTTGTGGAGTCAGCGAATCGTTATGGGTTTCCACCGGAGAGGATGAGGGTGGTGGGGAGCCATTCAGAGGCCATCGACATATTAAGAAGAATAATGCAAAACGGAGATTGGATATTGATTAAGGGTTCGAGAAGGATGGCAATGGAAAAGATCGTAGAAGCTTTGATCGAAGGGAGGGCTTAAAGAGTGTTATATCATCTTCTCTACCCTCTCCATGAGTTATTCACCTTCTTCAATGTCTTTCGGTATATCACTTTCAGGACCATCTATTCGATTCTAACCGCTCTTCTCATCAGTTTTATCATCGGGCCTTGGTTGATCAAAAAGTTGAGGGTTTTTCAGATTCAACAGGTGGTGAGGGAGGACGTCCCTTCCCGGCACATGGTTAAAAATGGAACGCCCACCATGGGAGGAAGTCTTATCCTGGCTGCCATTGTCATCCCAACCCTTTTCTGGTCCGACCTGACCAATCCATATATCTGGATTGCTTTGTTGAGTACATTGGCATTCGGCCTCGTCGGTTTTTGGGATGACTACAAAAAGCTCAGAGATAAAAAAGGCATCGGCATCCGGGCTCGATATAAGTTTCCCATTCAGGTGGCCATAGGCCTTGTGGTCAGCTTTATCCTGTTCAATGCCATTGACCATGATTCCAGATTGATCTTTCCTTTCTTTAAGAAAGTGGTGCCGGACCTTGGGGGTTGGTACATCCTTTTTGGGATGCTTGTGATTGTAGGCTCGGCCAATGCAGTCAACTTGACCGATGGTTTGGACGGATTGGCCATCGGACCTGTACTGATCGCCAGCGGAACCTTCATGCTCTTCTGCTATCTCGCGGGGAACTTCAAATTCGCTAGCTATCTCCAGATCCCCTTTGTTAAAGGAAGCGGAGAATTGACTATTGTGTGTGGAGCTCTCGTTGGTTCTGGTTTAGGATTTCTCTGGTTTAACACTTATCCGGCTCAGGTCTTTATGGGCGATGTGGGTTCTCTTTCCTTGGGAGCAGCCTTAGGAACAATCGCTTTGATTACCAAGCAGGAGTTTCTTTTAGTCATCGTGGGTGGAATCTTTGTCATCGAGGCTCTTTCAGTCATCATCCAAGTCCTCTCTTATCAAGTTCGAAGAAAAAGGGTTTTCAGAATGGCACCCATTCACCACCATTTTGAATTGAAAGGTTGGGCTGAACCGAAGATCATCGTCCGATTCTGGATCATCGCCATTATTCTCGGACTGATTGCAATCAGCACGTTGAAATTGAGATAACTTTAAAGCCTAATTAAGAATGAAGAGTTAAGAATTGAGGATTAAGATTTGAAAAAGTTCTGATAACTCATCATTCATAACTCGTAACTTTTAACTTTTAACTCATAACGGATCATGGATCTCAAAGGTAAAAGGGTATTGGTGGTGGGGTTGGCTCGGACAGGAATTGCGACAGCAAAATTCCTTAAGACGAAGGGGTCCCTTGTGACCACCACTGAGGTAAGGCCGAAAGAGGAGATGAAGGAGGCTGTCCAGGAATTGAAAGGGATGGATATCTCGACGGAATGGGATGGCCATCAGACAGAGACCTCCCTTAAACAAGACATCATCGTAGTGAGCCCGGGCGTTGACCTAAGCATCAAGCCGATTCAAAACGCAATCCAGCATAAAGTTCGGGTCATCAGTGAAATCGAGCTGGCTTACCATTTTATTGAAGTCCCTATCATCGCTGTGACAGGGACCAACGGGAAAACAACCACGACCCTGCTCATTGGTGAAATGCTGAAAGAGGATGGAAAAAAAGTTGGAGTAGGAGGCAATGTGGGAGAGCCGTTGATCCTTTTTGCAGATGGAAAAGATCGGTGGGAAGTACTCGTGGTTGAAATCTCCAGTTTCCAGTTGGAGGCGATTGAAGATTTTCATCCCCGAATCTCTATTCTTTTGAACATTACCGAGGATCATCTGGATCGGTATTCCAGTTACGATGATTATATCGGGGCGAAAGTGAGGATTTTTACAAATCAAAATTCCGGGGATCTCGCAGTCCTCAACAAAGATGATCCTGTCGTGATGGAGCATCGAGAGAGGGTGAAAGCGAAAAAAGTCTTATTCAGTTTGAGAGAAAAACTTAAGGAGGGCGCTTCATCCAATGGCCGAACCATCTTCCTAAAATTTGAAGGAATAGGAGAAGAATATTCCTTAGCCCAGTCACCCTTAAAGGGAATCCACAATGTGGAGAATATGATGGCAGCCCTCACGACGGCCAGGATCTTCGGTTGTTCGAAAAAAGCGATCCAAGATGCCCTCAATCGTTTTGAGGGTCTTGAACATCGTCTTGAATTTGTCCGGGAGATTGAAGGGATCCGATTCTATAATGACTCCAAGGGAACGAATGTAGGTTCGGTGGTCAAATCTCTCCAGAGTTTTTCAGAGCCTGTGATCCTGATCGCAGGAGGGAAAGATAAAAATGGGGATTTAAGTCCCCTTAAAGAATTAATTCAGAAACGGGTGAAGCATCTTATACTCATCGGAGAGGCGAAAGAGAGAATGAACCGTGAACTCGGAGGGTTAACCGATACCCATATGGTTAAGACCATGAAAGAGGCGGTGCTCCTCGCCCGTAAGGAGGCGATGGGAGGAGAGGTTGTCCTTCTCTCACCCGCCTGTTCGAGTTTTGATATGTTCAAGGATTATAAGGAGAGAGGAAAGGTCTTTAAGGAGGCAGTGAACCATCTACCAGTAGAGAGTTACAGTTCGGAGTTCGGAAACATAAATAAAAACTCCGAACTTTAAACTCCGAACTAAGAACTATATAGGATGAAGGGAAAGAGAAGGCTTGACATCATTCTGTTGTTTACCTCCCTTGCCTTAGTCGGGATTGGGATTGTGATGGTCTACAGCACGAGCGCAATCATTGCTGGAGATCGCTTCGGAGATCCCTATTATTTTCTTAAGAGACAGGCCCTCTATGCCATGGTCGGTTTTGTTCTGATGATTTTCATGATGTTCTTCCCTTACGAAATGATGAAGAGATTTGCCTATCCCATCCTCATCCTTTCTATTCTTTTATTGATTGCAGTGTTAATCCCGGGTATTGGGCATCGAGCAGGTGGGGCCATGCGTTGGTTGAAGATCCAATCTTTCTCCTTTCAACCTTCGGAATTTGCCAAATTGGGTTTGGTTATCTTTCTTGCCTATTTCTTGGCAAAGAAAGAAGAGAAAATTCGAAGCTTCTCTTTCGGATTTCTTCCCACCGTTTTCCTCTCCGGTTTAGTCATTGTTTTGGTGATGAAAGAGCCCGATTTCGGAGCAGCCTTCTTTCTCACCGTCATGGTCTTTCTCCTTCTCTTCCTCAGCGGTGCCAGAGTGATCTATATTGTTGGCGCTTGTTTGATTGCCATCCCACTGGTATATCTTCTTTTGATGAATGTGGGGTATCGTTATAAGAGGTTGATGAGTTTCATTCGGCCTTGGGAAGACCCCAGCGGTGCCAGTTTCCAAATTATTCAATCCTTCCTTTCCTTTGGCTCTGGAGGTCTCTTCGGATTGGGGTTGGGAGAAGGGAGACAGAAACTGTTCTTTCTCCCCGCTCCCCACACGGACTTCATCTTTTCGATCATTGGAGAGGAGCTAGGTTTGGTGGGTGCAATCGTGGTTGTGCTCCTCTTCTTCATTCTGGCCCTCAGGGGGATCCAGATTGGACTTTCCATCGAGGATCGGTTTGGTTCCTATTTGGCCTTGGGGATTACTTTGATGATCTCCCTTCAAGCAGTCATTAATATGGGAGTGGTTTTAGGACTCCTTCCCACAAAGGGGTTGACTCTCCCCTTCATCAGTTATGGGGGGACATCGTTGATCTCCAATTTAGCTGGGGTGGGGATACTTCTCCACCTTTCGACCCATATGGAACGAAGATGAGGTGGGTGATTGCTGGAGGAGGTACAGGCGGTCATCTTTTCCCAGGCATGGCGGTTGCTGAGGCATTTGTCGAAAGAGGGAAAGGGAACGAAGTTCTATTTATTGGGACGGAAAGGGGAATCGAAGCCAGAGTTTTACCAGGAGGGAAATTTCCACTAAGAACAATTAAGGCCAAACCCATCAAAGGGAAGTCCTTTCTGGAGAAGATCAAAGCGATTAGGAGCTTACCGATGGCTATCTTTGAAGCTTCCTTGATTTTAAAAGAGTTTCAACCCCGACTCGTGTTGGGTGTTGGAGGATATGCTTCCGGTCCTACCCTGATGGCTGCATTCCTTCTCGGAATGAAGCGGGCCATCCAGGAACAGAATGTCATCCCAGGAATGACCAATCGAATTCTAAAATGGTTCAGTCAGCGGATCTTCGTCTCCTTCGAAGAGGCAAAAAAATACTTTCCGGAGGGGAAGACCATTGTAACCGGAAACCCAATCAGAAAAGAATTTTTTGCTAATCTTGCGGCAGGCAGGGAAAAAATGAAGAAAAGGGAAGATGATCGTTTTGTTCTTCTCATCTTTGGGGGGAGTGCGGGTGCCCGTCGGATTAATGAGGCGATGATGGAAGCTCTGAGCCACCTGCAAGGCATAAAGTCCTCTCTGAGAATCATTCATCAGACAGGCACAGAGGATTTCGAATTCGTTTCGAAAAGTTACCAAGGGAAAGGGCTTGATACATTCGTCAGACCTTTCTTCGAAGACATCGCCAACTACTACCAGATTTCCGATCTGGTCATCTGCAGGTCAGGGGCTGGCACCGTGGCCGAATTGGCAGTCTGTGGAAAGGCCGCTCTCTTCATCCCTTATCCTTATGCAGCCCATCATCATCAACTCATAAACGCAAAGAAATTAGTCGATCTTGGTGCAGCAAGAATGATCTTGGATGAGGATCTAAATGGTCGATCGCTTGCCCAAACCATTCTCCACCTTTATGACCATCCAGAGGAGCGCGCGGATATGGAAAAAGCGATTCAACAATTGGCGAGACCAAGAGCGGCAGAAGAAATTGTGGATTACTGTTATGCCCTCATTGAGGGATAAAATGTCAAATGTCAAAGCTCAAAGTTCCAATAGAATTCAAATTCCAAAAATTCAAATGCCAAATTTGGAACTAACGTATTTTGGCATTTGAATTTGGATGATCAGGCATCGATGTACCGAAGGGGAAGAATTAAAAACATCCATTTTGTAGGTATCGGTGGGATTGGCATGAGCGGGATTGCTGAGGTATTGCTCAATCTGGGCTACCACATCAGTGGTTCTGATACCAAAGAGACAGAGGTGACTCGGAGACTCCGGTCTCTTGGGTGTGAAATTTCTTACGGCCATCGGAAGGAAAACTTGAAAC
>Ga0153915_10004166_pt1 | contig 13301 bp, 5 predicted proteins | sample Opewatmetagenome_2_FD_107003 | JGI IMG/M metagenome (GOLD analysis project Ga0153915, IMG submission 107003) | Freshwater wetland microbial communities from Ohio, USA - Open water 3 Core 3 Depth 3 metaG | ecosystem: Environmental > Aquatic > Freshwater > Wetlands | place: USA: Ohio, Lake Erie... | reverse complement strand
TCGCCGTCCCCATCGTAATCACTCCAGGCAGCACTACGAGACTGGTTCCCTTCCAAGGAAGACCAGACTGCATCCGGATTCAGAACCCCACCTTCATTGTGATACACCCGACTCAATTGACCAGTAACGCCATTATTCGATGCTGCCAGGTCTAGGAATCCATCCCCATCAAAATCTCCCCAGACGATATCGAGGGTATCATCCAACTCTCCTGATGACCAAACAGGATTAGCGGTGAGCACCCCACGGTCATTCCGATAAACGTGGTTTGGTAAGCATTCATTTGGATAACAACGGTTTCCTACAGCAAGATCGAGGTCACCATCGTTATCAAAATCTCCCCAAGCCAGGCTGAAAGCAATTTCCGGATCTGCTGAATACCAAGCTGGGATTGAGGATAAAATCCCGGCAGTGTTGTCGTATAGGATGATGTGGAGGTCGCTGCTGACCGTCGCCAGGTCGAGATAGCCATCATTATCATAGTCTCCCAGGGCTATGGCGGAGTAAGCTTCGGTAAAAGACCAAGCCGCCGGGTTTACCAGAACGCCATTGTTGTTTCGATAAAGCCTCAGTGGATATCCAAACGATAAAAGATCGAGGTCACCGTCAAGGTCCATATCAGCCCAGACGAGGCTAGTTGTTTGATTGGCTTCAGTCGAAGACCAGATATCAGTTTGGGTGAGCAACCCCGCATCATTGCGGTAGAGCCGTGTGGAAGAACCATGATTCCCTACCGCTAAATCGAGGTCACCGTCGTTGTCCACATCGCCCCAGGCAATAGACTGGGTATCTTCAGATGAAACCGACCATGCCGGGGTAGAGGAAAAGGTACCACCCTCGTTATGATAAAGCCGGTTGGGCTCACCATAATTTCCAACTGCCAGGTCAAGATTTCCGTCACCATCAAAATCGCCGAAGGCAACACTTTCCGTGCGGTCGATAAAATCTGTCGTCCAGACTGCATTCGGGTTCAGCATTCCGCCTTCATTCCGATACAGCACATTGAGCTTCCGGATACTACCAACAACCAGATCAAGATCTCCATCCCCATCGTAATCCCCCCAGTCAATACTAATCGGCTCAAGTACCTCATTTCCGGTCCAATCAGGGTTAGCGGCCAAGATGCCATTTCTGTTTAGAAAAAGGCGAGCCTTCGCGCCGCCTCCCACTGCCAGGTCGGGATCGCCATCACCGTCCACATCACCCCATTTCAGGCTATAAACATTTCCCCCGCCCGTCGAGGACCAAACGGAGTCAGTGGTCAGCGTCCCGTTATCGTTGCGAAACAGACGTACAGGACGGCAATCGGGATTGGTGACATAACAATAACCCCCGACTGCCAGATCGAGGTCTCCATCTCCGTCAACATCTCCCCAGGCAAGGCTTGTTGTTAAATCATCAACTGTATCGGCATTCCAGACGGCAGTGGTCGTCAAGGTTCCGCCATTGTTCCGGTAAAGCCGGATCATGCCGCCGGTTACCCCTATCGCCAGGTCGAGGTCTCCATCGCCGTCCACATCTCCCCAGGTGATGGCATTGGTGTTATCTTCGGTTTCACCGGATGACCAGGCAGCTGTGGCGCCCAGCACACCGTTGGTATTGAGATACAAGCGGCTGGGTATTCTGGAATAATTCCCCACTGCCAGGTCGAGATCCCCATCGTTATCTACATCGCCCCAAGCAATACTTTGAGTGTGGTCAATCCGGTCTGCCGTCCAGACCTGGGTCATCTGTGGAATGCCTGCCAGCATGCCATCATTCCGATATATCTTTACCGGCTGAGCATAGTTTCCGACCGCCAAATCCAGGTCGCCGTCGCTGTCATAATCTCCCCAAGCTACACTGGAAGTATCATCAGCCTCTTTCGATGACCAGACGATCTTAAAAGGATCATCCGTGGCAGCATCCACCGCCTGCACCTGTCCATTCCCGATTATCAAGGCAGCCGCGGTAAGAGTCCACAGCAGTAAAAAACCTGAGAAAGCCCTGCGCCGCAGGTAAGAAAAACGTGTCCCGATGAAAGCGAACATAAAAACCCTCCTTAAGATAATAACTGTTTTGACTCTACCTTACTTCAGATTGCTTTGTAAAGAGCGCTCGCAATGACAAGGTAAGAGCGAGGATCAATCTTTAAAGGCCAGGAAATTATCTGGGCTATTTTTTCCCCTCAGCATCTCCAATTCTTTTTGTGCTCCCAACTTCTGGAACGTATCGCGCGCTTCACCCAACAATCGCTGTCCTTTATCTGCATCGGCTCCATAGAGCAGGCATTCACCCCAAACCATCTTCGTGCAGGCGGATTCATATGGATTGCGGCTCTCCAATACCTTTAGACTCTGCTCAAAGGATTCCAGCGCCTCCGGCATTTGGGCGCAGGCTATCTGGATTTGACCCAGCACACGCAAGCCTATACCTTCGTCAATGTCGGACTGCACCTGCCTGGCTTGCTCCAGGGCGCGGTGCGCATAACTGGCTGCGTCTTCCTGGTCTCCCTGCTCGAGATGCACCAGAGCCAGGTTATGATAAATTTCCGGCAGGGCTTCCGCCTGTCCCCCACCGGTAGCTTCCACCAGGCGCTCCGCTTCTTGTAACAAAGGAAGAGCCTCTTCCGCCTTCCCCTGGCGAAGATAAAGATCAGCCAGGCTGGGCAAAGCATAAATGAGAAAAACCGGATTTGCCTGGCGAGTCAAATCGATGCAATCGCTCAAATGAGCTTGAGCGGCAGGATAATTTCCCTGCTTCGTGTACAGCATTCCCAGATGAAGGCGGGCTTTGGCGCTCTGGAAAAGGCTGCCAAATTTTTCGGCTTGAAGCATTTCTTCCTGGTAATAGCGCAGCGCTTCAGCCCAATCTCCAGCGATGTCCAACTCGTAGCCCAGGTTGTGCCGGGCCTCATTCATGATCCAATCGTCATGAATTTGCCCGGCAATCGCCATCACTTGCTTGTAATAGGCTGTGCTTTGGTTGAAATCGCCCCGGATGGAAGCAATGTTTCCGAGGTTGCCCAAAGCGGAGATACGCAGGCGTCCAGGAGCAAGAGGCAGCTCATCCAAACCTTGCAGCAGCTCGGCTTCCGCGGCAGGCAGGTCGCCCAGATAAGCGTGAATGCGCCCCATGCGAATATGCAGAGCAGCTTTTTCGGGCAGGGCATCGTTATCTGCCAGCGTCTCCAGGCCGCGCTGCAGCCATTCCAGGGCTTTATAAGGCAGGTCTGCCTGCAGCAGCTCCCCTATCCCCAGGCAGGCACGCGCCAGGATCACCCTCCCGGCAGGTGAGCCGAGATGCGCTTCGATCGAGCCAATGACAGCCTCATAACAGGCCTGGGATTTTTGAGACTCTCCAAGGAAAGCGAAAACCTGTCCGCGCGCCAGGTCTAGAGCCGCCTGCTGCATGGGAGGGCGAGACCCTCCACTGTAAAAGAGCTCCAGCAGACCCAGGAGGGATTTGGCGTAACCTTTGTTGAGCATGCTCCACACATCTCCAGTAGCTCGCTCAATCGCACGCTCATCTTCCCCAGATTGCTGGAAGTGCAAAGCCGCTTTGAAAGCATCCGGCTCTTCAGTGGTATAGTATTCTCCCGCCTGATGGTGCATCTCCTGGCGCTGACGTTTGCCCAGGGTATCGTAATAAAATGCCTGCACCAAGGCGGTTAAGCCATATTCTTTTCCACTGTCTCCTTCACTCACGGTCAGCAGGTAACGACTGGCAAGCTCATTCAGGATGATCCGCAGGCTGCGATCATCCAAGAGGGCGCTGATGGCATCCCGGCTTCCTGGATACCCGGAAAGTATGGCAATGGCTGTCATGGTCTGGCGTTCTTCATCCGACAACCCTTCATCGACGGCTTTCAACAGATAATTCTCCACGTTCTCGCTTTGGGAGAGGGTCTCCACCAGCCGAGATGCATCCTTGCCGCGCTTCAGGGCATCGATTGCCAGGATGAGCACATAAGCATTCCCGCCTGTCTGTTCATGGAGCTTTTCCACCAGGCTGTCGGGCAAGCTAACCGAGCGCTTGCTCAATAATTGGCGGGTATCCGTCAGGCTCAGGCCTTTGACCGGATCGAAAGTTTCGCTGCGTGGCAGCCTGTGGGCAGAGACCAGGATCAGGTCTACTTCGCCCTTACTCGTAAATGTCTCCAGCCTTTCCATGAACTGAGCCAGGAGTGGGTCATCTTCCACCTGCTCAAAGTTATCCAGGCAAAGCAGCAGGCGCTGGTTTCTCAGCAGCGGAAACAGGTAATCAAAAAGCACCTCGGCAGGGGGCAGCGGAGTGGAGGGCTGACCGGCGAGCCCTTGAGAATGGGTCATCATTTGCCATAAGTCAGGCTGACCACGCCAGGCGAGGAAAGCAGCCAGCTTCCAGATCAGGGCATTCACCCCTTCGCCGGCATGGAAGGCGTGCCAGAAGATCCGCGCTGGCTCGGAAACTCGCGATGCCAGCGCTGCCGCCAGAGCGGTCTTACCAATGCCCGGCATGCCGCTGAGGATCACCAGATGTTCCCGCGACAAGCGTTCTTTATAGGAAGCCAGCTCGTTTTCACGCCCAACAAAATCGACCGGCAGAGGCACGACCTCTGGCTCCGGAGGGGCGATCATAACCTGGACAGGAGCCTGGACCGGCAAACTGATCAAAGGCGGAGCAGGTATCTCTTTTCCGGGCTGGGTTTCCATTTCCGACAGGGGAATTTTCAGAAGATCCAGCAGCTCATCAATCCTCTGGTAGCGATCCTCCGGTTTTTTAGCCAGGCATTTTAGTATGATGGCTTCGACGCTGTTGGGAAGGTCTTCCTGGAAAGTGCGCGGCGGAGGGACGGGCTCACTCATATGCTTGAGCATGATTGCCAGGGGGGTATCCGCCTCGAACGGCAGCTGACCGGTCGTCAGCTCATACAAGATAACGCCCAGCGAATAGATATCGGCACGCGGATCACCTGCATCACCCATGCCCTGCTCGGGAGCCATATAAGCGGGTGTGCCTACCGCACCTCCGGTGAGGGTTAAGCTGGGACCGGTTAAGATTTTTGCCAAACCGAAATCGGTCAAGATGATGCGTTTATCTCCCGTAACCATGACGTTGGCTGGCTTAACATCCCGGTGGATCATGGTGCGAGCATGAGCGTAAGACAATGCCTCCCCGATCTCGATTGCGATGCGGATCGATTCGCTCAATGGCAGGCGCTCTCCGGCTTTGTACAGGTTTTCCAGGTGCGTTTTGAGGGTGACGCCGTCGATAAATTCCATCACCATATACGAGAGCTCGCCTTCCAGATCGAAATCGAAGACCTGGACGATGTTGGGATGCCGCAAAGCGGCGACGTTCTTGGCCTCACGCTCGAAGCGCTTCACGTAGTCCGGATCCTCTGCCAGATGGGTGTGCATGACCTTAATGGCGACATAGCGATCCAGGTTCGCCTGGTAAGCCTTATAGACTTCAGCCATCCCGCCGCGACCGAGCTGTGCAATGATTTTGTATTTTCCCAGCTGTTTTCCGATCAGCTCCTGCATATTGCCCTCCCTAAAATTTTGATGAGTCCGAAAATAAATGGGATAATGGTCAGCGCGACAGAGTTTGGTTTTTAACGATAAAATGCATCCCCCAAAAACAGAATAATTGCTTGAGTATCTATGCTTTGTTCTTTATAAGAGTGTATATCAGGAATAATGAAGAGTCAAATATAAATGTCCCCAGTATTTGTCCAAAAACCAGTGGGCGATATAAAAATCCAACCTATGCGTTTAACTAAGTCTTATCTACCCTCCATTGGTATGGGAAAGCAGTAAAACCAACCAGAAATGCGACAATCACCCATTTTCTGGCGACAAAAATGAGGGACTGAGAAGGGTCTACCTATTTGTTTTCTAACAGGGGCTGGTTAAAAAATGAGATGACCTTCTGTACAGTCGATTTAAAGCTCAACATTTCCCCCTAATCCGGGAACATCGCTGGCCTTCAAAAAGCCCTCCTCCAGTGTAAAGCCGCCCAGTGAGGGGTCGTCGACCAGGTCAAGGTTGCCATCCAGGTCGGCATAATGCACGCCCGGACTGGAAAGAGCCAGGCTGAGGCCAGCAGAGATGAGCAGAGCTGGCTCGATAACACAGCTCAGCATGACCGATAGCTGTGCGGCGCGGGCGATGTTTTCCACGACCCTGGCGCAGCGCAGCCCGCCGCAGGAAGCTACCTTGACACACAAACCATTGACATAACGCCCAGAAGCCAGCTCGAGTGCCGAGGCCGGACCGTGTACGCTCTGGTCGGCGAGGATGGGGATGGGACTCTGGCGTGTCACCTGGCGCAAGCTTTCCAGATCATCCGGCGGAGTGGGCTGCTCGAGCATCTCCAGCTGTCCTTGCAAGGCACGTGCCACTTCGAGGGCAAGGCGGGTGGTGTAGCCGCCGTCCGCATCCAGGCGCAAGGTCAAGGCTGGCAGCGCACGGTGGACAGCCTGCACACGCTGCACATCTAAATCCGGGTCAAGGCCGCCTTTGATTTTTAACAATCGGAACCCATGACGTGCCAGCGCTTGCGCCCGTTCAACCGTTTCGGGGAGGGTCGCCAGGGGCAGCGTCGCTGAAGTGGGAATGCTGTTGCGGTAGCCACCCAGCAGCTTGTAGAGCGGCATACCCGTATCGAGTCCCAACAGGTCGTGAAAAGCCAGGTCAAAGGCGCATAAAGCCGCATTGGAGCCGCGCACTACCGGTTCTAACATTGTCAGGGAGTATTCCAGGTTGGTGGGATGCAGGTCAGGCACCAGGCTGGCGCAGTCTTGGCAGATGCGGATCACCTCGGCGGGCTCTTCGCCGGTCAAAGCGGGATGAGCCACGCAACAGCCCCAGGCGGATTGGCGCTGGCGGGTGACAAACCGCACGAAGACTGCCGTGATGCTGGCAATCTCAGGCAGGTGCGCCATGCGCACCGGGTGGCGCAGGCTCAGCTCAACAGGGGTGACATCTGCGCGGATGATTTGCATGGGAAGGTTCCACTTGTGAATACCTGATTTCTGCTCTTTTCAGACATTCTTATTAATATCCTAAATTATCAAGATTTACAAGGATGAAATAGGGATCTTTCCCCTTCGTTTTGTTCAGGACGATAGAGGATGATTGTCATCCTTATACGGTGCACTCTACCACAGGCGGCGAAATTTCCCCTGAAAGATCGTTGGGGTATCCATCCCGCGAAGGCTTCATCCGAAGAACATCTCAGGGATGCTTCGCTGCGCTAAGCATGAAAAGTAAAATGCTGCACTCAGGAAGGCAGGGAAGCCGCGACTCGCTTGCGCCTCAGGTAACCCCAAACCAGGCTTCCCTCCCCGGCGTCAGCGGCAGTCACAGCCAACCCCACCGCAGCCAGGTTGGCAGCCCCCGGGTACGCCAGATAGCGAGGCGACCACTGAGGATGGTATTTGTCTTTGAACTCGTGCAGCCCTTTGAAGTTGTAGAACTGGTTGATGTGCTCATATATGAAATGCAAGGTCCTCTCCGGAAGCGGAGACCCTGGGGTTTCTCCCACACCGTACATGGAGCTCAATCCAAGGTCAAATGTAGCATAACCCTGCTGGCGAGCCCATGCGAAGGTTGAGATGAACAGATAATCCATGGTACCAGGTTCGATCTCCCGTCTGTGGCGCATGAGATCGACGGAAAGCTCATTGAGCTGATATTCAAGTACCAGGTTGGCGAAAGCCCGTATGTGTCCCTCGGCAGTGCAGACCACTGCGATGGGGCAGCTGCGGATATAGGCATCATCGAACCAGCCCAGGGAAAAACGCTTCTCCGTCCCATGCATCATCGTCAGCCATTCATCGCTGATATTTCTCAGCACAGCCAACAGGTCATCCGAGATCGGCGGTTGGTGGACCTCGAAGGTGTGCCCCGTGCGGGTCAGGCGGTTGAGCGCATTGCGCAGCGTCTTGTTGGCCTTACCATCCACGTTGAAGCCTGCCAGGTCGACGATGGCTTCCTGCCCGACGCACAGGAGATCCAGACCTGCCTTCTGGTAATGAGCCAGGGTGTCCGGGAGAGTCTGGTAAAAGGCCGGAATCCAATCGTTCCGGCGGCAGAAATCCGCAAAACTCTGGATCGCGGCGGCAGTATCCTCAGGTGGACCGATGGGGTCGCCTAAAGTCAGCCCCACCCGCTGCCGGACCACATAGGCGACCACAGAACCTCCTGGGCTGAAATAATAAGCTTTGTCATCAAATAAAACCATGCGTGCCAGCGAGGAACGACCAAAGGCTGTGACGATCTTCTCTGCCGCCTCCCGCGCCTCTGACGTGGCAGGCGCATGGATCAGCACCGGGCGCAAGAGCATCAGGAAAGCATATCCGGTGGTCAGGGCGCCGACCACGTAGATTGAATTCCCAAAAAAGATCCCAAAGCGGGTAATTGGCTCTAAGCCCGGATCATAATATTGCGTGAACATCACCACCGTCTGGCGCAGGGCATCCAGGAAGCCATAATGGATCTGGTAATGCCGGTCGAGCAAGAAAAAACCGATTGCGCCATACAAGAGCGTAAAAATCCAGGCAGCCAGCAGCACCTCAAAACCCTGGCGGATCGAAGGGGGATCCGAGCGAGCATGGAATTCGTGGCGTTGGATCACCAACCAGACTGCCAGGGCAGCCGCCAGCAGCGCTTCCTCATAGTCCAGACCTTTCACCAGGTGGCTGATCGCAGAGAGGATTAATACAATCAGGCTGAGCCACCACGCAGCCCGCTTGCGCCGCCACAAGCCCGATGCCAGCAGCAGCAAGGCGAAGCCAGCCAATGCCGCCGTCAGGTGCCCCCCGCGGCTCACGAGCAGTGGGGAATATTTCTCCAAGAGCTGCAGCCGGTTCATCAGAGAGGGCGTGACCGTCGAAAGCACATTGATCACCCCCATCAAAGCGGTCAGCAGCGCAATCAGCCGGACCGTCCAGCTTTCCGCCAGAGAGCGCTCCTCCGCCTTAAAGGATTTCACGCCGCGCAGCAGGATGAAGCCGATCAGTAGTGGAATCCAGAAGGTCAACCCGCGGAAAGCCAGTGCAACCGTAGTCGCCACCGCGGCAGGTACGCCCAGGGACGTGTAAACCAGCGCCATCACACCCTCAACGATGCCGATGCCTTGAGGAGTGATGGAAACGATCCAGAATAAGATACCCATGGCAAAGCCGGCGATGAGAGGCCCGATTTTAATCTGCTCGTTGAAAGCCTGGAAGAGCACATATAAGCCTAGAATATCCAGCAGGTGCGCTGCCAACGCCATGCCAAGTGTCTGCACCAGGCGCCACGGGCGCTGAAAGACTGCCGCACCGGCGGTGATAAAGTCTTCCGCATTCGAGGCTGACCAATCTTCAGACAGGAAAGGCGAGCGTTTGAGTCGCTTTGCCAGCCCGTTCGCCAGCCTCTGCACCCATTCCAGGATGCGGCGCAGGAGAGCCGGGCTCCACAGACCGATGAGCAAGATAGCGGTCAAGCCGAGGATGATCAAAAGCAGGATAACAGCCCCAACCACCTCGTAGGATTTCAGATCGTGCTGCGTGAACAGGTAGATCATACCGATTACCAGGAGGATGGAGAAAGATGCAAAATCGGCAATGAGCTGCAGCAGCACACCCGCGGCGGCGCGTGAGGAGGATTGCCCGTGGCGCTTCGCATCGTCCGTAAAAAGCGCCGCGCCAGCTGTGCCACCAGCTGGCACCACCACATTGACAAACAACGAGCCGAACACGACCGGCAGCAGGTCGCGCAGGCGGCTTTTTACCCCCATCGTGGCAAAGGCAGCCTGGTAGGAACCCGTGAAGACGACGAAATAAACCATCATGACCAGCACTGCTACCAGCACCCACTCCCATTTTCCTTGCGCGAGCGTAGCAGCCAGTTTTTTGATCTCGGTGAGGCGTGTTACCACCACCCACACAAAAGCAATAAGCAGCAGCCACAGGATCCAACGGCGTTTCATGTCGTCTTCCTCCCCAATTTATAGGAAAGCCACCCCAGTGGAAAAGCGAGCAGGTGAGCAATATCGGCAGACAGCTTGACCAGCTTGCTTTCCCCTCCCCAGGGAGGCAGGAACAGGCTGAAAACCAACCCACCCATCACCAGCGCGGCGCTGATCCAACGCCAGCGTCCGGGCAGCAGGGCACATACCAAACCCAAACAGGCGAAATATCCGACCGATGCACCCACGTCACGCTCCAGGCCGAGATCGATGCCACTTTGCCCGCCCCACAGGCTCAAGGGCAAGGCGATTAGAAGCGACTCTGCCACAAGCACAAGCAGGTGGACGCCCCAAAAAGTGAAGGCAGCCCGGCGGGTAGAGGTCAGCCACTCGGAAACTCCCACCGCCCCGATGAACATTGCCAGCGCCTCCCAAAAAACGCGCCCCCCATAGGTGACCATCGCTGAAGTGAAGATGCGCTCAATGCGCAGCAGCCAAAGATCATTGGGCGCAAATCCCAGGCGCGCCAACCAAATTTCCGATATCCTGGCGTTGTGCGTTTGAGTCAAGATAGCCACCAGCACCAGTCCAACGGTCATGGCGATCGTGAAGGGTACCCGGCGGAGATATTTTTTAACCATCGAAATGCCTGAAGAACCAACCCTTGAGCAGCTCAGCGGAGACGAAATAGAACACGATGATCCCGAAGATCGCCAGAAGCGTTCTAGCCGGCAGCGGATCGAAACCCAAAATGCCTGCAAGTGGGGTATAAGGCAGCCCCAACGTCACCAGTCCCACCAGCCCAGTCATCAACAGCATCGCCCGGCTGGGATGGCTGCGCAGGAAAGGCAGCCGGGTGCGCACGGCAAACACTACCAGACCGGCTGAAAGGACCGACTCGATGAACCAGCCGGTGTGGAATTCATGCTGCCCGGCGCGCAGCCCCCACAGCAAGAGGCTGAAGGTGAGAAAGTCGAAGACCGAGCTGAGCGGACCAAAGACCAACATAAAACGCTTGATGAAAGCAATATTCCAACGGTGCGGGGTCCTAAGGTAATTATCATCCACATTGTCGGAGGCAATCATCATTTCGGGCAAGTCAGTCAGGAAGTTGATCAGCAGGATCTGCTTGGGCAGCATCGGCAAGAAAGGTAGGAACAACGAGGCTCCCGCCATGCTGAACATATTACCAAAGTTGGCGCTGGTCGCCATAAAGACATATTTAAGCGTGTTGGCAAAGTTCTTCCGCCCCAGCAAGATTCCCTGCTTGAGCACATCCAGGTCCTGTTTGAGCAGGACAAAATCAGCTGCCTCCTTGGCTACATCCACAGCATTCTGCACCGAGATGCCTACATCGGCGCTGTGCAGGGAAGGCGCATCGTTGATCCCATCGCCCATGTACCCGACCACATGCCCGGTCTTTTTGAGCGCCAGGATGATGCGCTCTTTCTGATTGGGATCTACTTCAGCAAAGATTGTGGTGCGCTCGGCGGCATGCCAGAGGGCTTCGTCATATAGATCATCGATCTGATTGCCAGTCAACAGGTTAGCTTCCGATAAACCCACCGCCCGGGCTGTATGGCGTGCCACTAACTGGTTATCGCCGGTAATGATCTTGAGCTGCAGTCCCAGTCGTTCCAACTCTTGCACAGTCTCCAAGACACCTTGTTTAGGCGGGTCAAAAAAGTTTAAGAAACCCACGAAGGTCATCGCCTGCTCATCTTTCGTATGGAATGGCTCAGTCTGAGAGAGGACCTCCTTGACCGCCACCCCCAGCACCCGGAAGCCCTGCTCGCCCCACTCAACGTAGCGCTGGCGAATCTGTGCCTGATGCTGCTCATCCAAGAGCGACTCTTGCTTCCCAGCTTGTACGCGGCTGCACACCTCCAGCACATGCTCCAGGGCGCCCTTTGTCACCAGGTAGGTTTTCCCCTCCTGCTGTACGACCACGCTCAAGCGTTTGCGTACGAAATCATAGGGAATTTCGTCGACTTTGCTGACCTCGTTGATCTCAAGTTTTTTCTGGAGGATGGCTTCGTCCATGGGATTGGCTAAACCAGTCTGGAAATGGGCATTGAGATAAGCCCAGCGGAAGACCTGCTCAGAGGGCTGCCCCTGCACATCCATGGCTGCATCGAGCTTGACCGCCCCCTCGGTGAGGGTGCCGGTTTTATCGGTGCAAAGCATATCCATGCTGCCAAAATTCTCGATCGCCTCCAGGCGCCGGACGATCACCCCCTTTTTGGCCATCTCTTGCGAACCTTTCGAAAGGTTGATATTGATGATGGCTGGCAGCAGCTGTGGCGTGAGACCAACCGCCAGGGCGATGGAGAAGAGCAACGAGTCCAGCGGAGGCTTGTGGAAAAAGACATTCAAGGCAAAGATGAAGATGACCAGCAGGAGCATAATTTCAGACAGCAGGTAGCCGAGCTTGCGGATACCGCGCTCGAACTCCGTCTCGGGCGGGCGCAAAGCCAGCCGTGAGGCGATCTGCCCAAAGGCAGTGCGCACACCGGTTTCGACGACCAGCATGCTGCCCTTCCCACTGCGCACGCTGGTACCCATGAAAGCCATATTGGTACGTTCCGCCAGGCCGGCATTGGCAGCGACTGTGGCGGGTCCCTTCTCAACCGGAAATGTTTCTCCGGTCAGGACAGCCTGGTTCACAAAGAAATCCTTGGCTTCCAGCAAAATGCCATCCGCAGGAACCAGGCTGCCCGCGGACAGGAGGATGACATCGCCCTGCACAACATCTTCTGCAAGGATTGATTGCACCTGCCCATCGCGCAACACGCTGGCGCGCGGCGCAATTTGAGTACGCAGCTTCTCAGCCGCGCTGGAGGCGTTATATTCTTGGGAAAAACTCAAGATAGCGCTGCCGAGCACAATCAGGAAGATGATGACCGCGTCAGGCCAGTCTTTCAGAACCGCTGAAAGGCAGGTGGCAAACAACAGGATCAGGATGATGGGACTGCGAAATTGGTTGAGGAAGAGCTTAAGTGCAGAGCTCTGCTGCCTGGCTTTAATGAGGTTCTTCCCGAATTGGACTGCCCGCCGGGCAGCTTCATCGGAACGAAGTCCTTCCGGTGAGCTGTTCACAGCGGAGAAAAGCTCTTCAAGGGGCAAGCTCCAAAAATTCTGGTCAGCCATCGCTTTTTTCCTGAACAAGCAAGCTTATCAGTTTTTAGGTTTCTATAATTCTACTACGCTTACCAAAAAAGCTGGGGTTAGGGTAAACGCATTTCTCTTTTACAGGTCATTGCGAGGCGATTTTTGCGCAGCGATGTACCCATCATCGCAGCAATCTCCATATCCTCAGGTCACCTAGGGCAATCGCATCATGGACAAATGCTCTATGAACCCGGCAAAATATGTCACCC
>Ga0153915_10004165_pt1 | contig 13303 bp, 10 predicted proteins | sample Opewatmetagenome_2_FD_107003 | JGI IMG/M metagenome (GOLD analysis project Ga0153915, IMG submission 107003) | Freshwater wetland microbial communities from Ohio, USA - Open water 3 Core 3 Depth 3 metaG | ecosystem: Environmental > Aquatic > Freshwater > Wetlands | place: USA: Ohio, Lake Erie... | reverse complement strand
GAAGTTCGGATCGAACTGCCAGGAGATCGTTCCCTCGGCGATCGCCTTGACGATCGCGCCGGAATGCTCGATCTGGATCTTCTTCGATCGCTCGTCGCCCTCGACGCCGCCGACCCGCCCGGTATTGAGCAGGTAGACCTCGAAATCGCAGCTGTCCATGAGCTCCAGGAAGCGGTTGGCCTGCTGCTCGTCGCGGTGCGGATAGAACGGGTTGGTGCCCGGCACGCGAAGCGCCTTGCCCTCCTCGGCCTTGCCTCCGGCGCTGGTTCCCTGCGTCTCGCCGAGCATGAAGTAGGCGGCGGCCTGCTCGCGGCTGAGGCGCGCCACCGCCGGGATGATGTTGTCGTTGCGATTCAGGATCAGCAGGTGGCTTACCGGGCCGATCTCGCGCGGGTCGCGCCAGATCCCCAGCGACGACATCGGGAACGTGGCGCGGCCGTTCTTGGTGTACGAGGTGTCGAAGAAGTCGACCGGTCCGCCCGCGTCGCGCTGCGAGACGTTCTCGAGGTAGGCATCGGGCTTGACCACCGCCCCGTGGATCGCCGGCTCGTGGCGTGGGTCGAGGCCGAAGGTCTTGGCGAAGCAGCCGTTCTCGGTGCCCACCACCATGCCGCCGGGAAACAGGCCGATGAAGTCGTCCTGCACCGGCTGACTGTTGTTCTGCCGGGTGAAGGTGGTGGTGGTCTTGCCGGTCCCCGACAGGCCGATGATCAGCATCGTCTTCTCGCCCGATGCGGTCGGCACGACCTTGCAGCCGGCGTGCATGGCCAGGCCGCCGCGGCCGTAGACCAGGGCATTCCACATGCGCAGGCCGCCCTTCTTGCTCTCCCCGAAGTAGTCGGAGTTGAAGACGCGGGTCACCCCGGCCTGCAGGTCGACCGCGATGAGGCGCTCGTCGGGGTAGCCGGGCATCGGCAGGTTCGGGGTATAGATCAGGGACAGCTCCGGCTCCCAGTGTTCCGTGGAGGCATCGGGCGGGAAGTAGAGCTGCTGCTGCATGCCGGCGATGTTGGCGTTGGCCTCCTCGATGTAGAGGCGGACGCGCGAGCGCTGCTGCGGGTCATTGCCGAGGTAGCCGTCGATCACCAGCATGTCGACGGTGGAGATGTACTCCGCCTGGCGGTCCGCGACGCGCGCGCCCTCCGATCGAGGGATGGCCCTGCCGGTCGTCTCGGTCGGATCGTCGGTCACCAGGTAGGTTGATCCGGCAGATCTGCTCGTCACCTGGGTCTGCACGTTGAAGTTGCCGAAGCTCGTCGGGCGAGCCTGCGGCATGCGGGCGGTCAGCTGCTGCAGCTCCTCCGGCGGAGGGTTGAACCGGACTGAGCGAGCGGCCGGCAGCCGGCGGCCCTGCGGACCCATGGGTGCGGTGGCGTGACGCTCGGCGAGCGTGCTCATGATGGCGGGTGATCTCCTGTGTCGCGTGCTGCCAGCGGGCGCGAGGGTGGCGGCGCCCGACGCGGGAATTGCGCCGGTATCGTACCAAGTCGAGAGCGCTGAAACCTTGTCGGCTTCCCTGGTCTCAATCCCTACAGACGCCGCACGCCCGTGGCGGCACGAGTTCCAGAGGAAGCATGATGCAGACCAGCGACCGAAATCGCCTCTTCCGCGGCCTGGCCATGGCCATGGCCGCCCTCCTGTTGGCGGCAGGCGCCGTCTTCGGCTCCCAGGCGGCCATCAACGGCCCGCACAAGTCTGATGCCAACGGATCGCCGAACGGCTCGGTGGAGTCGAACAACGCAAGCGAGTCCGAGGTGGCCGAGCCCAGCGAGTCGCAGATCGCCGAGCCGAGCGAGTCGGAGTCGCCCGAGGCATCTGAGTCGGAGTCGCCCGATGCCAGCGAGGCCGAGGCTAGTGATGCCAGTGATTCGCCTGAGGCGAGCCAGAGCGAAGTCGAGCAGGCCGATGGGTCGGGCAGCGCAAGCGCCTCGCCGGATGACAGTCCTTCAGGCTCCGGCGGCGGGGATCACTGACGGCCACGCAGGGTTGGCGCGGGCGACATGGCACGATACCGGTGTGGATGACCGCGCCCTGGTCGATGCCGTGCTCGATGGAGATCGCGACGCGTTCCGCCTCCTCGTGGAGCGGGAGCAGCGGGTGGTCTACCGCGCCTGCCTGCGGATCCTTGGCAGACCCCACGATGCAGAAGATGTCGCGCAAGAGGCGTTCGTGATGGCCTATCGATCGATCGCCTCGTACCGGGGTGACGGCCCGCTCGGCGGCTGGCTGCTCCGGATCGCGACCCGCCAGGCGTTCCGGCGCCTTCGCCAGCGCCGCGAGACTTCGGAGCTCGGCTCCGCGCTCGTCCTCAACGCACCGGGAGCGGATCCGCTCGCCGCGGCGCTCGCCGACGAACGCCAGCGGGCGGTGCGCCTCGCGGTGGCCTCGCTGGGGGAGCCCTACCGCGAGGTGGTGGCCCTCCGCTTCTTCGGTGAGATGTCGCTCGACGAGATCGCGGCAACGACGCATCGCCCGGTCAACACCGTGAAGACGCACCTGCGCCGCGGGCTGGAGCGGCTGCGCCCGGTTCTCGGCGCGGAGGCAGTGGCATGAGCCGCCGTCCATTCGACCCCGGGGAGATCGATCGCGACGCCACCGACCTCGAGTCTGCCGCCAATGAGCTGGAGCGCTACGCAGCCCTGACTGCCACGGCCACGCCCCGCGACCTCGACGACCGCGTGATGGCCGCCGTCGAGCGCGACCCAGTCCCGCGCCGTGGCGTCCTGGGACGTCTCGGGTGGCCTGCGCTGGCGGCTCCGATGGGGCGCCTGGGGCGGGTCGCGGTGCTCGCTGCCGCTCTCGTGCTGGTGGTGGGTGGCGTGATGGCGGCCGGGGAGCTTGCCCGGATCATCCGGGACGCCTCCATCGGCGGCCCGTCGTCATCGCCGACGGAGTCGTTCGTGCCGAGCGCCTCGCCGAGCGAGGAGGCGTCACCATCGGCCTCGGAGAGCGAGTCGCCCACCGACTCCATCGACGGCAGCGCCTCGCCAGAGCCATCTGGGACGCCGCGATCCTCGGAGGAATCCGGCGGCGCCAGCGTCACGCCCGAGGAGCAGCAGACCGAGAGCCCGTCGGTCACCGCGTCGCCGACACCGAAGGCGAGCCAGACCTCGACCCCCGAGGAGACGAGCACCCCGACCCCCTGAGCGGGCCTATCATCGCGGCTGTGGCATCGGCCTCAGCATGTGCCGGTCCGCCAAGGAGAGGCTCCCGTTCTCAGCGTATCGGAATCGGTTCCTGACACCCTTGCGCAGCTCGACACCGCGGTGAGCGAGCTGCGCGAGCGCCGGGCTGCCTGGGTGGCGGTCCCGCCGGCGGCGCGCATCCGGCTGATCGACGAGCTGATCGCCGGAGTGGCCAGGGTCGCCGACCGCTGGTCGGCGGCCGCGGCGGAGGCAGAGGGACTGGCGCCGTCCGATCCCGATGCGGCCGAGGAGGCGATCGCCGGCCCGTACCTCGCCCTGCGCCAGCTGCGGCTCCTGCGCGGGTCGCTGGTCGACATCGGGCGGCGCGGCACGCCGCGGATCCCAGGGCCGGTGACGACCCGGCCGGACGGCCGCGTCACGGCGCGGGTGGTGCCCGCCGACCGGTTCGATCGGCTCATGTACCTGGGCGTCAGCGCCGAGGTCTGGATGCAGCCGGGAGTCACCGAGGCCGAGCTCGCCTTGACCCAGGCGGTGGCCTACCACCAGCCCGACGGCGGCGGGGTCTGCCTGGTGCTTGGCGCGGGCAACGTCACGAGCATCGCCCCCCTGGACGCCATCTACAAGCTCCTCGTCGCCAACCGGGTGGTGATCCTCAAGACCCATCCGACCCAGGCCTTCATGGGCCCGATCCTCGAGGAATGCCTCGCACCGCTGATCCGCGACGGCTGGCTGCGCATCGTGCACGGCGGTGCGACCGAAGGGGCGCACCTCGCCCATCACCCCGATGTCGACGAGCTTCACATCACCGGGTCGCAGCGCACGTACGACACGATCGTCTTCGGGGCGGGTCCGGTGGGGGAGGCCCGCCGCCAGCGCGACGAGCCGATCATGTCCAAGCCCTTCACCGCGGAGCTCGGCAACCTGACGCCGGTCATCGTGGTGCCCGGGCCGTGGAGCCACTCCGACCTCGCCTACCAGGCCGATAACGTGGCGACCATGCTCACCAACAACGCGGGCTTCAACTGCACGACGCCGCGGGTCATCGTCACCGCGGCCGGATGGAAGCTTCGCCAGCAGTTCCTCAACGGGGTGCGCGCCCGCCTGCGCGCCACGCAGGTGCGGCGGGCCTATTACCCCGGCGCCGGCGAGCGCTACGACCAGTTCCTCGCGGCGCACCCTGAGGCGGAGCAATACGGCGAGCGCGAAGGCGATCGGCTGCCATGGGCGCTGATCACCGATCTCGATCCCGGGGCGCGCGACGACCTGTGCTACACCACCGAGGCGTTCTGCGGGGTCTTCGCCGAGACCCCGTTGCCGTCTGACAGCCCCGCCGACTTCCTCGACCGCGCCGTCGCGTTCGCCAACACGGCGCTGTGGGGGACGCTCAACGCGACGGTGATCGTCCATCCCGCCTCGCTGCACGATCCCGAGACCGCGGCTGCCGTCGAGCGCGCGATTGCGGAGCTGCGCTACGGAACCGTCTCGCTCAACCATTGGTCGGCGATCGGGTTCGCCCTGGGAGCGACGCCGTGGGGCGCGCACCCCGGCCATCCCCGCAACGACATCGGCTCAGGAACCGACGTGGTCCACAACACGCTCATGTTCTCGCGCGTCGAGAAGACCGTGGTGCGTGCGCCATTCCGCGCCTGGCCGAAGCCGATCTGGTTCGGCAGCCATCGGACCGCCCGCCGCCTGGCGCCGAGATTGGTCCGCTTCGAGGCTCATCCCAGTCTCCTGCGATTCGCCGGGCTCCTGCCGGCCGCACTGCTCGGCTAGCCGATCCCGGTCACCACGGCAGCATCCCGGCCGAGGCGGCCCGGATCGCGTCCAGCAACGGCCTCCCATCGGTTGCGGGGTCGAGCAGGTTCGGCTGCGAGCGGTCCAGGATGACGGTCGGGTGCAGGGTCACCTGCACCAAAGTCCGGCCCGAGAAGGTCAGCTCGACGATCATCGCCTCCTGGGTCCGCTCGTCGTGGTTCAGATCGAAGACGAAATCACCGAGCGAGTACACGACCAGGTGGCCACCGACCATGCCGATCGGTCCGGCCCAGTGCGAATGGCTTCCGAGCACCACGTCCGCGCCGGCTGCCACCAGCCCGTCGGCGGCCGCGCGCTGCTTGGCCGTCAGCACGTCGGTGTACTCGGTGCCCCAGTGCGGCATCACGATCACCACGTCGGCGCCGGCCGCGCGAGCTGCCGCGATGTCGGCCTCGGCGGCAGGCAGGTTGAGTGGGGCTGCGCCGGCCCGCGTACCCGTTGCCCCGAGGTCGGGCCGGATCGCGTTGTAGCCGAGGATGGCGACCCGCAGGCCATGGATCGTCAGCAGCACCGGCTGACGCGCTGCGGCGAGGTTCTCGCCGGCGCCGAAGTGCGCGAGCCCGGCCGCGTCGAGATTGCGGACGGTGTCGACGACGCCGACCTGCCCGCCATTGACGATGTGGTTGTTGGCCAGGGAGACCGCGTCGATGCCGGCGTCGCGCAGACCGGTCAGCAGGGCGGGGTCCATGGTGAAGATGTAGCCCTCGGCGTGATAGCTGTGAGCGTCGGGGGCCGGGCCCTCGAGGTTGACCAGGGTGACATCGGCTCCGCTCAGCAGCGCTCGGAGGGCGCCCGGTTGGCCGGTCTGCTCGCCGACGACGAGGCGAAGGCCGGGAGCCCCGCAGCAGACGTGGCCCGTGGTCCGGGCGAATCCGCCGTCCCACGGGTAGTCCGCGCCCAGCCCGTCGCGCACGGCCCGAAGGTAGACGGTGCGGTCGAGCATCACGTCGCCTCCGGCCGCCAGGGTCCACACCCTCGCCGGATCAAACGTGGAGGGCAGCGATCCGGCAGGCTCGCGGACCAGCAGCGGCCAGCTCGCCAGGTCGGGGAGGTGCTGCTCGCCGAAGAGGCTCACGCCGTCCACGCCCAGGGCGCGCTCGCCCAGGGCGACGTCCTCTGCCCGTGCTATGCCCAGGGTCTCGGGCGCGGCTTGAACGGCCTTCACGATGTCCGCCGCGTCGGCGGAGCGGACGTTTGGGCCAGGCACCACGCCGAGCTGCGCGGCCAGCGAGGCGAGGTCGGCCGAGGAGACCACAACGGGGCGTGGGGACGGACCATCGCCGGCCAGCACGACAGCCAGGTCGGCAGTCGAGAGCGACGACTCGGTAGACCAGGCGCCGGTCACCGGCACAAGTGGGACGAGGACCGGCCCTGGGGTGGGGCTGGGGGTCGGCGATGCGGACGGGGTGGCGCTGGCGGTCGCCTGGGCAACGGGTCCGGATGCCGCGGCGACCCACCGCCAGGCGAGCAGCGCGGCCACTGCGATCACCAGGATGCCGACCGCCACCAGCAGCACCATCCGACTGGCACCGCGCGCGGCGGCGGGCGGAGCGGGCGGAGGAGCGTGGCTGGTCACGGCCGCCTCAGCCTAGCGCGGGTCGCCCATTGGCGCTGTAGAGGGGGTGTGCCTGGAGCGGGAGACGAGACTCGAACTCGCGACATCCACCTTGGGAAGGTGGCGCTCTACCAACTGAGCTACTCCCGCCCGGCGAGCAGCCCGCATTCTAGCGCGGACCCGACCGCGCGCTGGGAACGCCCGATGGCGTGTGGGCTAGTGCCCGGCCTGTGCGTCCAGCGTGCGGATGCGGTCCGCCATGGTCGCCAGGATCCGGCTGGCGACCTCGGGGAACTCGTCCATCATGGCGTGGAACTCGCGGTGTCCCAGCACCACCAGGCGGCTCGGCTCCCGGGTGGTGATGGTCGCGGTCCGTGGCCCGCCATCGACCAGCGCGATCTCCCCGAAGAACTCCCCGGAGCCGAGTGTCCGCAGGAGCGCGCCGTCGCGCTCGACGGATACCTGGCCGGAGGCCAGCACCATGAGGTCGCCACCGCGGTCGCCCTGGCGAATCAGGACCTTGCCGGCGGGCACATCCACTTCTTCGGCGAGCTGTCCCAGCCGCTCGATCTGGTGCCGATCGAGCCCGCTGAAGAGCGGGATCCGATGCAGCAGGTCGAGCTTCGCGTCACGTGCCACGGGGCGCCTCCCTCGATGATGTTCGGCGGAGCATACGCGCTCGCGATCCGCTTGCGAAGACCCCGGAACGGTGCAGCGGGTCACCGGAACCGGTGGTCCGACGCGTTGACGGCCGATGCCCGGCCGCCTAACGTCGAGACACGTCCACGATCCCAGCAGGAGACTTCCCCATGCCTCATCGATCGGCCGGCCGCATCGCGCTGGCCCTGCTCATCTCCCTTGCCGCCGCCATCGCCCCGACCGTCGCGAGCGCAAAGCAGCCCGCCGGAGCCGGCTCCACCGCGGAGGCGATGGTCTTCTGGCCGAACCCGGTGGTCACCAGCGGCATCACCACCCTGACCGACGACAAGGATGCCGATTCGGCGCTCCTGACCGCCCAGCGGGTGAGCGTGACCCTCACCAACCTCGACGGCTCGGGATTCCTGTGTGGCGACTGGGCGTGCGTCGTCAGCGAGACCGGCGATCCGGCCTTCTCGACCGATGCGACCTACGACTACACCCGGCACGACGATCGCTTCGAGCAGGTGATGGCCTACTTCTGGACGACGCAGGCGCAGCTCTACCTGCAGTCCCTCGGCTTCGGGTCGACGTACCAGGGCATCAACGAGGAGTCCCAGGCGGTCCGCATCAACCAGTGGGGCGTCGACAACTCGTTCGCCACCACCCACCCCAAGGACGAGATGCGCTTCGGCAAGGGCGGCGTCGACGACGCCGAGGACGCCGAGGTGATCCTCCACGAGTATGGCCACCAGATCCACTTCAGCCAGTCGCCCACCTTCTACAGCTCGACCGAGGCGGATGCCATCGGTGAGGGCTTCGGCGACTACTGGGCGGCCGATGTGAGCGAGGTCGTCGCCGGGGTCCAGCCCGACCCGGCCTGCATCGCCGAGTGGGATTCGACCAGCTACACCGCCGGCCCGATCCACTGCCTGCGGCGCCTGGACATGAATCTCACGTACCCGACCGACCTGAACGGGCGCATCCACCACGACGGCATGATCTGGTCGCAGGCGCTGTGGCAGATTCGCACCGCGCTTGGCCATGTCAAGGCCGATACCGCCATCCTGACCGCGCAGTTCGATTGGACCGGCACGACCATGCCGGCGCTGGCGCAGCGGACGGTGGACGCGACCAACACGCTGTACGGTGCCGTGGATGCAGCCCTGGTGCTGGCCGCCTTCCAGGCCCGCGGGATCCTCTAGCGCGGCGAACCGGCGCCCGTCGGTAGGGGTCCGAACCGCCGGGGGTCAAACTCGGACGGGATCTCGACCTTCTGCCCGAGCACCAGCCTGGCGAGGAGCCGGGCTGAGCCGGGGCCTGTCGAGATCCCCCATGGGCCGTGGCCGGCGCAGACGAAGAGGCCGTCGATGCCCGGCACGGGGCCGATGAGCGGCCGCGCGTCGGCGGCGACCGGCCTGGCGCAGACGCGAACCTCGCGGATCGGCGCGTCCAGCAGCGCCGGAACGAAGGTTGCCCCGCGTCGCAGGATCCTCTCCGCCCAGGGAGCCAGCTCGGGCTCTTCCTCGAGGAAGGTGGATCCGGCGACTGATCTGCCGGCCGCGGTCATGAGGCTGAAGCTGGGCGTGACGGCCGGATCCTCGGCCAGCCCCGCGGCATCGGGCGGCAGGTGGTCGGCGCCAAGCGCCTCGTCCATCTCCGCCTCTTCGAGGATGTGACGCGGCGGGGTGGCCATGGTCGTCTCGGCCACCACGCCCCAGACGGGCCGGATCGGCCGCCACCGGCCGCTGGGGTCGATGATCTCCGGCGTCCACGGTCCGCCGGCCACGATCACCGCGCCGGCAGGCTCGACGCGCCCGCCGACGCGCACCCCGATGCACGCCCCGTTCTCGACCGCCGGGCTCGCAGCGCGTCCCTGGCGGATGGTGGCGCCGCGCCGCTCGGCGAGGGTCGCGAGGGCATAGGTCGGCGCCGATGGCACGATCGGGAAGCCGGCCGCTACCCGGCAGGCGACCAGGTCCGGCGCCAGCATCGGCTCCAGGGACAGCAGGTCCTGCCCCCGCACCACGGTTGCGTTGAGGTAGGGAAACGCGGCCTGCAGCTGCCGAGCGAGAAGTGCCACCACGTCAGGGCGCCGCGAGACGAGGAGCAGCCCGGCCGGTTCGTCGGCCAGTCGGAAGCCTGCCTCCGGGATCTCGGCGCCGAGGGCGCGGTAGATCTCCACGGTCGCGTGGTACAGGCCGGCAAGCGGCGGGTCGAAGGGATGCTGCACTGCCCCGGAGTTGCGTCCCGATGCGCCCGCAGCGATCGCCTCCCGCTCGTGGAGGACCACCCGGGCCCCTTCCCCGGCCAGGACCGCGGCGGCGGCAGTGCCGACCACACCGCCGCCGATGATTGCGACGTCGGGGGTGGAGCTCACGCGCAGGATGCTAGCGGTCGCCGCATCGCTCCGTCGCTAGAGCGCGGCGACCGCCTCCTCGAGGCGCTGGGTCGCCACCGCATGGTCGGTGTCCCAGGCGAAATGGATCGGCTCGCCGAAGACCAGCTCGACCTCGCCGCGCCACGGATACCCCGGCACCCGCGCATCGAGGCGGGACATCCGGGTCACCTTGAGCTTCATCGGCACCACCGGCGTCGCTCCTTCGACGGCCAGCAGGCCGGTACCGGACTTGAACGGCTGCGTTGGCCCGCCGACGGTGAGCTTCCCCTCGGGGAAGATCAGGACGCTGAAGCCGCGGTCCAAGCGCGCCCCAAGCAGCTCCAGCGAGCGACGGATCGCCCCCTCGCGGGCCAGCGGAAACGCGTTCCCGATGAGCGCCGCCCCGTAGCCACGGATCGGGTTGCCGAAGATGTCGTCGGCCGCCGCCGCGACCGAGAGGCGCCAGCGCCAGCCGATCGGGAAGCGCGTCAGGATGATCCCCACGTCGTTGTGCAGGCAGTGATTCGGGGTGAACAGCACGGGTCCGCCCAGCTCCCGGATTCGCTCCAGGCCGGTGACACGGACCCGGTAGAGGCTGAAGAAGGCTGGAACCAGCAGCAGCGTCTGGATGACGATCCCCGCCCCGCGGGCGATCGGGCTCAACGGCCAGCCAAAGATGCCGGTGTCGTGCTTCGCATCCTTGGCCGCCTCGACCAGTGCAGTCAGCTGCTGGACCGTCGCCTCGGGGTCGAGATCGGCGTCGTCGATGTAGGCGCCCATCTCCTCCTCGATGACGCTGAGCAGCTCGACCCGGGCCAGCGAGTCCATGTTCAGGTCGCTGGACAGGCAGGACTTGGGCTGCACCGAGCTGATCGGCAGGTTGGCAACCGAGGCGACCAGCGCCATCACCCCGTTGCCGCCGGCGGGGGCCGCAGCCAGCCGCTCGCGCTGATGGGCAGGGCGGCTGCCCTGTTCCAGCTCGGCGAGGCGATCCAGGACCAGGCGCTTCTTGACCTTGAGCGTGTGGGTGCGCGGCAGATCCTCGTCCGGCCACACGGTGAACCCGCGGATCTGCTGGTGCGCCCCCAGCTGGACGTTGGTGTCGCGGACCACGGCATCGGCCTCGGACGGGTCGTCAAGCAGCAGCACCGCCTGCACGCGCAGCTCTCCGCGCGCGGGCTGCCAGCCGACAACGGTCGCGTCCCGGATGCGGGGGTCGTGCGACAGGACCGCCTCGATGTCCTCGGGATACACCTTGGTGCCATCCGGCATGGCCAGCATGTCCTTCTTCCGGCCGCGCAGCGTCAGGAAGCCGTCGGCATCGAGCTGGCCGATGTCGCCGGTGTGGTAGAAGCCCTCGGCATCGATGGCGGCGGCGGTGGCCTCGGGGTCCTCCCAGTACCCGGCAAAGACGCTCGCCCCGCGAACGAGCACCTCGCCGTCGTCCGCGATCCGGATCTCGACACCGGGGACCGCCTCGCCGACCGTCCCCAACCGGTTGCGCGAGGGGCGCGTGAAGCTGACCGCGGGGGACAGCTCGGTGGCGCCGTAGCCCTGCAGCACGTCGAAGCCCATATCGGTCCAGCGCTGCCCGAGATCCTCCTCCAGCGCGGCCGCGCCAAGGGCCAGGGTCCGGAACCGACCGCCGAACTGCGAGATCACCGGCCGGAAGAGGAGTCGTTTCAGCGGGCGGGGCAGGTGACGCGCCACGCGGTGCAGCCGGTCGAAGCCGGCCTGCCTGCCTGCGGCCTCGACCTTGCGGGTGATCGCCGTGTCAAGCAGCTTCAGACCTGCCGGGACGACCAGCAGCATGGTCACCGCGAATTCGCGGAAGGTCCGCATCAGGACGGCGGGCTGGCGGCTCACCGGGTAGACCACCGAGGCGCCGGCCAGGAATGGGGTGAGCAGCCCGCAGGTCTGCTCGAACATGTGGGACAGCGGCAGGATGGAGAGGAGCCGCTCGTCGGGCTGGAACGGGAAGACAGTGCGCAGGGCGCGGGCGTTGGCCACCAGGTTGGCGTGGGTCAGCATGGCGCCCTTCGGCTCGCCGGTCGTCCCGGAGGTGAAGACCACCTCCACGAGGTCGCTGCCCGCGAGATCCGGGGTGGGGAGCGGGGTCGCGTCGCGGGCCCGGTCGGGGAGCGATTCGATGAGGATCACCGGGAGCTTCAGGCCCTCGGCCAGGGGAGCCGTCTGGGTCGAGGCGAGCACCAGCCTGGCGCGGGTCCGGCGGGCGATCCTGGCCACGAAGTCGGGCTGGCTGCGCACGTCGAGCGGCACCAGCACGATGCCGGCGAAGAGGGCACCGAAGAAGCCGATCACCCACTCGGGCCGATTGACGCCCCAGATCAGGACGCGATCCCCGCGCTCGAGCTCCTGCTCGGCGAGGACTCGCGCCACCCGCGGGGCCAGGTCGGCGAGGTCGCGGTAGCTCCAGATCCGGGTGCGGAAGCCCGGCTTGATCAGCAGCGCGGGGCGGTCGCCGTAGCGTTCGGCCCCGTCGCGCAGCAGATCGACCAGGGTCTCCACCATGTCGCCCGCCTTCCTCCGCTGATTGTGGGCCCCCCTGCGTCCGAGAGGCAACGGCGAAGATCGGTCAGGCGGAGCCGCGTTTCGCGAGGGCGGCCAGCGTCCGGTTGGCCTCGTCGCGCCACGGCTGGTAGTGGCTGAAGGCGATCGTCTCCACGTCAAGCTCAGCCATCCGGGCGACGCTGGCGCGCGCCAGCGTCAGGTTCTCGCTGAAGACCGAGCTGGCGAAGGTGACCTTGCCGCGGAGCACCTGGAGTGCGTCGCCCACGAAGAGCAGCCGGTGACGCGCAGCGTAGAGGCAGATGCTGCCGGGGGTATGGCCAGGGGTATGGATGACCTGCAGGCCACCCAGGACCGGCAGGCGCTGGCCGTCCTCGACCGGAGTCGCTTCGCCGGGATGGCGCGTGAAATAGGCGATCAGCTGGCCCCGGTTGCGATTGGCGACTGCGTCGCGCAGCGTGACCTTCAGGCCGGCAAGGTCGGCCGGGTGCATCAGGATGTCGACGCCGCGGTCGCCGGCGATCTCCCGGACTCCGCCGATATGGTCGGGATGGCCATGGGTGCAGATGATCCGGGCCAGGTCGTCCAGCGTTCGACCGAGCTGCTTCACCTGTTGCGCAACACGCCGGCCGGACCCGACCAGCCCGGCGTCGATCAGGGTCAGCTGCGGCTCGTCGATCAGGTAGGCATACACGTTCAGCAGCCGGATCGCGTGCACCCCGGGGACGATCTCCACGCCCTAGTCCTCGTTGAGGAGCAGCCGCCGATAGGAGTCGTAGCGTGCCTCGCTGATCTGCGCGGCCGCCAGTGCCGTCCGTACCGCGCAGCGGGGCTCGCCCAGGTGAAGGCAGTCGTTGAACCCGCATCCCGACAGGAACGGTCGCATCTCCGGGAAGCACCAGGCCAGCTCGCTTTCCGGGATGCGCCACAGGCCGAGCTCGCGCAGCCCGGGCGTATCGGCCACATAGCCACCCGACGCGGCGAGCGGGTGCAGCTCGGCCATGGTGGTGGTGTGACGCCCCTTGTGCACCGCGCCGCTGACCGCCCCGGTCTCGATCCGGAGGCCCGGCTGAATCGCGTTCAGGATGGTCGACTTGCCGACCCCGGATGGACCGGTCACCACGCTGACCCGTCCAGCCAGCCGGTCGGCGAGCTGCTGGATGCCGATCCCCTCCCGGGCCGACACCAGGTGGAGGGGGTAGCCGATCTCCTCGTAGGGAGCGAAGAGCCGGCGAGCCT
>Ga0153915_10004164_pt1 | contig 13306 bp, 8 predicted proteins | sample Opewatmetagenome_2_FD_107003 | JGI IMG/M metagenome (GOLD analysis project Ga0153915, IMG submission 107003) | Freshwater wetland microbial communities from Ohio, USA - Open water 3 Core 3 Depth 3 metaG | ecosystem: Environmental > Aquatic > Freshwater > Wetlands | place: USA: Ohio, Lake Erie... | reverse complement strand
TTGTTACAAATGCTGCATGACTCCATGTGAGGGGTGACACAGAAAGGGGTTGATCGGTAAAGGGGTGAACTTGCTCGGCAAGAACTCCCGAGGGCAAAGCCCTTGAGGCAACCCATTCAAGAATCGGGATCGCTTCCTGGAGTTCCTCTAAATTCTGCGCCTTAGCAATATACCACTGGGCAAGCCAGAGAGTGCATATGAGCCATGGGTTTCCAGGGATATCCTGGAAATTATCGCTGACCTTATGATAGCGATCCCCTTCGTATCTTGCTATTCCCCCGACATCGGTTTTTACCCAGAGTCTTTCTTTGACGGCGTTCATCGTATTGACCACCTTTTCGTCATCCGGTTCGAAGGCCCCAAAATAGAAGGGGGCATAGGTACTGGCGTCGATGGTAAGATCTAAATCAAAAGAACCATCCTTTCTGGGAACAATGGATTTTAAAAACCTCCCATGCTCTTCGCTGTAGAGGTATTGATCCATGGCTGCCTTCACTTCCTCTGCTGCCTTCCGGTATATCTTAATTCTCCTTTCATCTTTGAAGAAACTGGCGAATTTCTCTGCGGCTCGAATTCCGGCGTAGACTGTTGATACGGTGAACGTGTGGATTCCCCATTTTTCTTCCCACAGGTCGTAAGACGGAAGCGGAAGTCCCGTTTTACCATCCCTGTATGAGGCGAGAAAGTCTCCACACCGGATCACAAGATTCTCATACTGGTTGGCAATAAATTCAATATCCCTGAATCTATCAAAATGGAACCACAACGCCCAGACGACCAACCCCGTCCCATCCTCCTGGATGGGTAGTATCTTTTCGTGCTGGTTAACCCATGGATGCCATGAACTCCCCAGAGAACCATCGGGGTTATATTTATGAAGGAAATATCCTGAGGATTCCTTACCCTTACTGATGATATTGAGGCAGAAATCAAAAAAATGTCGTGTGATGCCGAGGTAACCCGCCATATCCAGGGCATAGGCGGTTAAGGCTCCATCCCTCGGCCACATATAACTATAGGTATCCCTCGCAAAATGCTGAATGTCCGAATCATTTCCTGCAATGATCGCCCCGTGGGAATCAATATTCGTCCTTAATATCAGGAGGCTCTTCTTATACTGCTCGACAATCTTTGTTGGAAGATTTGAGAAATAGATCTTTTCCTTGTTTAACCAGGCACTCCAGTAATGGCCTGTCCGCCGGAAATAATATTCTGCCCCATGCCCCATAATCATTTTATTCAACCGACTCACTTCCGTATAGTCCTTTCCTGCCGTCATCCAGTAATAGATCGTTTCCTCTCCCCCGGGTTTGACGTTTATTGAAAAAGACAGGGTGGAGTCCACAGAACCCTGTGAAATGGGACCTCCTTCGAGCCTACCATCTTCAGCATCCTTCCACGTGCCTTCCAGCCCGTGAAACTCCTTGATTCCGGTTGCATACTGGTCTATCCCCTGTTGTTGATTCCGCATTCCGGTCATCAGGAAATAGCGGTTTTCCTTATAATGAATAATCGCCTTCTCGTCAGGATCGTAATACGCCGTATCCCCTGCCGGAGATTCGAGAATATGAAAGTCATGGTGGAAAAAGAGGCGGAATTCCCTTTCTCGGTCGGCGAGATTTTTCAGGAGGATCTTTTTGATATAAATGTTTTCTCTGTAGTCTACCATATCATGGCAGTGAAGACTGACCCCGAGAGGATCACTGGACGCGGTCACCTGGGTCATGAGCATTTCATAGGCATAATCAAGATGTAGCCCCCAGTCGCTTTTAACCCAATCAAACTGGCCATCGACCCAGATCCCCAATCTGAACTTATGTCCTCCTGTGTGATTCTCTTTGCCCACAAAGGGATAATAAATATCTCGCAGGCAGTAATCCTGATCAAAAGTGATCAGCAATGTTCCATTTCCTACAGGAATATCACGGGGCATATTTCATGGACCTCAGCAAAGGGTATTCAAAAACGAAAATGATGGCTTTCTTAACATGGGAACTCATATGGATTTCTGTTTGTATATTATACCAATTCCTGTTCAATTTTCTAATCTAATTTTGATCACCGGATACTTTTTTGTTGAAAACCTCGCCTCATCAAGATATGATCTCATCGATAGAAAGGAGGCAAAAAATTGGACCAGCTCTTCTATCCAAAATCGGTGGTCGTGATCGGCGTCTCAGAGAACCCGAACAACCTCAGCCGAAACATCGTCGAAAACCTCTTCGAATTTCAATTTAACGGGGAGATCTTTTTAATAGGCCAAAAAGAAGGGATTCTTTTCGGGAGGAGATTCTGCAATTCCCTAGAGGATCTCAAAGAGGGGATCGATGTGGCGGTCATCCTCACCCCGGCACAAACCGTACCGGGAATATTGGAAGCCTGCGGGAAGAAGAAAATTCGCTGGGCCATCATTGAATCAGGGGGGTTTAGCGAATATTCTGAAGAAGGTGCCGCCTTGGAAAAAGAGGTCCACCGCATCGCGAAAAAGTGGGGAATTCGAATGGTCGGGCCCAATGGGATCGGAATTATTAATATCGAAAACGGCTTTGTCGTGCCCTTCGTCAAGCTGAAGGGACGAGGGATCGGTAAAGGGAAAGTCTCTGTCGTGGCCCAGAGCGGCGGAGTCTCCCTACTCTATTTAAACCTTCTTGCCAGCGCTAATGTGGGGATCGCAAAAGTGGTGAGCATGGGGAACAAACGGGATCTCAATGAGGTCGATTACCTCCGCTATCTCATCCAGGACCCGCAGACAGAAATCATCGGCCTCTATCTGGAGAGCCTTGAAAGAGGAAGGGAACTCATGGAGTTGGCACGATCCACCTCCAAGCCCATCATCCTCCATAAGGCCAATATTGGCGAAGGAAGCCATGAGATCGCCAAGCTTCATACCTCTGCCCTCGCAAACGATGACCGGGTGGTCGACGCAGCAACGAAGCAGTCGGACATCATCCGAGCGAAAGATTTTCGATCCTTTGTCAGTGCGGTTAAGATCCTCTCCCTTCCTGCCATGAAGGGAAACAACCTGATCGCCCTCTCCCGTTCCGGAGGCATTGCCATCGTCGCTGCTGATTCTGCCGAACGCTATGGCTTCCGGCTCCTCCCCCTGGCAAAGGAGCTTACGGGACTTATTCACAGTTACTTCAGGGCGAAAGTCATCCAGCCCACCAATCCACTCGACCTGGGAGACCTTTTCGATTTTGATCTCTACACGAAGATTCTTGACCAGGTCCTGAGAATTAAGGATTTGGATGGGGTGCTTTTCCAGCATGGAGCCGCCGGGGATGAAAAGGAGCCTTCCCGGAGATTGATTCATGCCATCAAGGAACTCTCCCTCCACTATCAAAAGCCAGTGGCTCTGTGCTATTTTACCGATGAGGAGGAATTGGCCTATGTCAAAAGGACCATTGACTATCCGATCTTTACGGAGCCCAGCGAGGCCTTGGGGGCTTTGGCTGTTTCCAGGGAGCACTATCGGAAGCAAAACATTTTAAAAGAAAAACCCCCGATCTATCCTGTGGAAGGCGGCCGGGCAAAGCCCCTCCTTCAAAAAGCAAAAGCAGAGAAGAGAGATCTCCTCCTCCCTGAGGCCTACGAGGTGCTCCAGGCCTACGGTATCCCGGTGGCGGATTACCAAGTGGTTTATCGAAAAGAGGATTTAAAAAAAGCGATGAGTCGGATAGAAGGCCCTGTCGCCCTCAAGGTGATCTCCCCGAAAATCTCACATAAGTCTGACGTCGGGGGAGTCATTCTAAACATCCACGGTCTCTCAGAGGCAGAAGGGGCCTATGAGAAGATCCAACGACTGACGGACGGAGATCCATCCGGCATCCTCGTCCAAAAGATGGTCTCGCTAGGTAAAGAAGTGATCTTAGGGGCGAAACGAGACCCTTCGTTTGGGCCGCTCGTTCTCTCCGGATTGGGCGGAATTTATGTGGAGGTCTTCAAGGAGACCTCTCTCCGGGTGGCTCCGATCAATCGCTCAGAGGCAGAGGAGATGATTTTAGAATTGAAGACGTCAAGCATCCTCAAAGGAGTCCGAGGAGAACGGCCTCTGGATATTGAAGGATTGGTTGAAAATCTTCTCAGGCTCTCCCAGTTGATGATGGATTTCCCGGAGATCGAAGGGATTGACATCAATCCTGTGAAGGTGCTCGAGAAGGGGGCCATTGCAGTCGATGCCCGCATTGTTCTAAGCGATACGCAGGGAGCGTAGCGCATCGCACAGATTCAACTCTCCTGCTACTCTCTCTAATGGCTGGCCAGATACTTTTTCATCCCATCAGAATTGGCAGCCATGGTATCCTTCCCTTCCTCCCAGTCTGCAGGACAGAGCAGCCCGTCGTGCATACTGACGAATTGGAAGGCTTTCAGCACCCGCGTCGCTTCGCTAACTGAGCGCCCCACCGATAGGTTGTAGATGGTCTGACATTTTTTGTCGTAACCCCGCTCCTATTTCCCTGCTCTTTGACTCTTTTTTTATTGTTCCGGGAACTTTTTCCGGCTCCCCGTTGTCTTATGGACTAACAGTCTGCTGAAAAAGTCATCTTTTCCAGGTTGCTCAAAAAGGGCCAGATGCAAGGCCTCCGAAATCCTGAGGAGTGAAGCGTACTTGGCTGTACGCTGCAACGACGAAGGATGAGGGAAACGCGGCAGATGGCCATTTTTCAGCAACCTGCTAAAGACCAAACAGAAAGGAGGAACACGATGCGTTACTCACTGGTATCGATCATTGCAGCTATTATCATGACAGCGGCAGCACCCGCCCATGCCCACAGCGGAGGTGCATTCAGGGGAGAGGTGATCATCGAGATCGTCTCGGAGAGCGGGAGCAACTTCCTGAGCGTCCCGCACAAAGATTTCACGAAAGGAGGGACCCATATCATCAAGAAGTACCTGGAGGCAAGACGAGGGGAGAACTACGGCATTGTCATACGCAACAGGACATCCGAGCGGATCGGCGTGGTCATCGCCGTTGACGGCAGGAACATCATTTCAGGCAAGAAATCGGACCTCAAGAATGGAGAAGACATGTACATTGTGAACGGCTACGAGCATGGGAAATATGACGGGTGGCGGACTGCCAGCGATAAGGTGCACAAATTCTATTTTACCGACATAGCCGACTCCTATGCCATGAGGACCTTCAGCGATTCCAGTGCCATGGGCGTCATCGCCGTCGCAATCTACCGGGAAAAAGAACGACCAAAACTGCTGTACGAGCAGAAGAGGCTGGACAACGCACCCGCAGCGCCGTCAGCCGAGACCTCTTCAAGGGGTAAAGCGGGAGCAACCAGAGACGAGAGCGCGGGCACGGGCTTTGGCGACGAACAGTACTCACCCGTCATTAGAGTTGCCTTCGAGCCCGAGCTCACGCCGGTCCAGAAAATCCTCGTCAAGTATGAATGGCGTGAGGTTCTGTGTAGGAAAGGAATTCTGATCTGCAGGCAGGAACCAAAAAACAGACTCTGGGATGAAGATGAATATGCGCCCTTTCCGCCGGGATATCCGAGGAATTAGGAGGCTGCTGAAAAATGCCCATCTGCTTCGTTTCCCTCATCCTTCGTCATTGCGGCGTACCTCCAAGTACGCCTCATTCTTCAGGATCTCGGGAGCCTTGCATCTGGGCATTTTTGACCAGCCTGGGAAATAATCCTTTTGTTAGGAACAAAGAAACGCAGGGCCGGGCCTGCATGGAGCAGCAACCCGGTCCTGCCGCTGTCCGTTTAATCGTTTGACAGAAGAAAAGCTGAGTCGCGTTTTCTTGCTTCTAAAACAGAGAATAAATGGGATGTGTCCCTAATTTCCTTCCCTCACGTGCTTGATATACCATGCGAGTTTCACTGCGATTTTTCTCATCCTGTTCAGTTCATTTTCCTGTGGGGCACGCGGATCGCCTCCGTCCTCGTTGATGATCATCAGCCCGTATTTCACGGTTCGATTGGATATTTCAGGAGAGGTCCGGCCTGGAAAATAGGGATCAAACAGGGCGATGTAGTTTTTATACTCTTCGAGTGTTTTTGGGGTTCTCTTGTCTCTGTCCGATTCAGGTCTGTCGAGTTGTCTTTTCTTCATAGTCTCAAAGCTTATTCCGAAGAAGATACTGTGAGCCTGCGGATCTTCCGGGGCCATCTTCTCGAAGCCCTTAAGGGCCGGGGCTATCAGAAAGTCTCGTCCGACCGGAAAAGGGATGTCCGCGCTGACACGTATGCCTTCAAGATGGTAGAATTCTCTTATCCCTTCTATCTTTTTCCCCCAGTCCACTCCTTTCCAGTCAATTTCTTTGCCTCTCCTACAGAGCTCATCAAAGGCGGCCTCTGTGATAGAATAATAATCGACACCCTTCTTCTCCTTCGGCCAGAGTTTTCTTGTAATATACCTGGGGTAAGGGTTTAAGGTCGGTATGCGATTTCGAAATGAGCCGATGACGTCACGATCGCTCAGTAATCTTGCGACAGTGCTTTTCCCCGCTCCATAGGGTCCGATGAGGTAGAAATTGACACCTGATTCATCGGGTCTCCTTGCCCTAATCGGAGGCAGCCTAAAAGAGCTTTCCTCCCGGAACAAAAATTCCGTGGCAGCAGCGATGTCATTCTCTCGAACCGGTTTGATCATAAAATAATCAAAATACCAAAAAAGATTTTCCGACGGCAAATCGACATTGGACTCACTCACCAGGATGACCGGCAACTTGGGATTGATTCTTACCTCTTTGAGGAACGAAACGGTATGAGGAAACGTAAAATCAGCTGCCAAAATATCCGGGGTTTTATCCTCTACGATTTTCAACGCCTTTTTCAAATCTCCTGTTTTGGAGATGTCTCTGAAACCCGCCCCAGCAAAAGCCTTCTCTAAGCCCGTTCTTGAGTCCTCGTCAAAAACAAGTACCTTTTCCCCTCTTCTTTGGGGTTGGAAACCCTTGTCTTTTCTGCCGCCCGCTCCTCGAACGGCCAGGATCAGGTTTTTGGCTTCATAGGAGCAAAGAGGATCGCTCGTTAAAGCAACGTAATCATCAAAACCCGCGTTGACAAAAATAAATATATCTGCAACGCCAGGCTTTCTGGCGATCAGTATTCTTCTTAAATTTGAATCGATTCGTTTGAGAGGCTCTATTTCAGATTCACTGGCGGGAGATTTTCCAACAATCAAAACGTCATGCTCGTGCTGGGTCGTCTTCTGTTGAACATCGGGCAGAGTACTTGCGATTTCAACTTCGTAACCCTCGTTCTTCAATATTCTTTCGATCCTCGCTGCAAAGCTTCTATCTTTCTCAAATATGAGGATACGCCTATCGCTCTTTTCCATCCTATCTTTTCTTTACATGCCGCAAGAAGATGACACAGGTCATCGCGTGACCTCTGTTCTTTGCATCTTGGATTTCTTTCATGAGTGGGGACGACGATCGCGGGTAAACTTGACTGATCATCCTGGAAAAGGTTTGGAAGTACACCCAACCGCCCAATTCAATGCAACGTTGAGGTTGACTTTCCACGCCCTTTCCAGCCGGGAGCGGCCCTCAAGCCTCTATCTTAGCCCCGGCCCTCAGTTCTTCTTCCTTCATCCCATAGAGAGCGTCCAGGAGTGCAATCTGAAAGCTGCCAGGGCCAAGAGCCTGGGCAGCCGCCTTTTCGCCTGCTAAGCCAAAATAGGAAAGGCCTGTGGTCGCCGCTTCCAGAGGATCAGGACAAACTGCGAGAAAAGCACCAATCATCACCGTCGCGGTACAGCCTGTTCCTGTGACACAACTCATCATCTCATGTCCATTCATCACGCGGCAGATCCGCTCGCCGTCGGTGATCAAATCCACCGCACCGGTGATGGCAAGTGTTGTCCTGAGTTCTTTGGCAAGGACTCCCGCCGTCTCTGCGACCTGATCCACGGTGTGAACGGAATCAACTCCCTTTGTACGAGATGCTGATTTTTCTCCGGCCAGAGAGAGAATCTCCGAAGCATTTCCTCGAATCACCTGAATCGAAACCCCTTCCATCAGCCCCCTTGCAGAATCGGTCCGCAGCCGGGTCGCCCCGGCGCCCACAGGATCAAGAATCACCGGAACATGCAGCGCGTTCGCCCGTTTCCCGGCCTTTCGCATCGCCTCCACCCAGGGAGGGCTTAAGGTGCCAATATTAAGCACCAACGCCCCTGCCAGGGAGACCATCTCCTCCACCTCTTCAGCCGCATGGGCCATGACCGGAGATGCACCACAGGCAAGAAGGGCATTCGCGGTATAGTTCATGACGACATAATTCGTGATGTTGTGAATGAGCGGTCTTCTTTCACGGACACGCCTCAAGTTCTCCGCCGCCTTCTGAGCCATGTTTTGGTTGGGCATCCTATTCTTTCTCCCTTCTGGTTATTACCCAAACTCTCGACCTCTGAGAGGAGGTTTTGGAGTTCTCAGACTTTGGAGTCGTTCGTCAATCGAAAATGATCCCACCCGGAGCGTTTGACCGGACGTCTCTCGCCGTCAGGGAGGATCAGAGTGATCTTGCCCGCCGCATCCGTGATCCTCCCCACTTCTGTCAATAAGACAGGACAGCACTGGGTAATAACGGAGCGAAGCGGGGCCACATCCTGTGGCCGGCAGGTGATTACCAGCTCGTAATCGTCACTGTCACCCAGGAAGAGGTCGTATGGGTCTTGGTGGAGCGTAAGAGCCGCCTCGCGGAGATCGTCACTCACAGGCAGTCTTTCTTTGAATAATTCCGCCCCTACTCGGCTCTCCTCGCAGATATGCCCCAGATCCCCCAGGAATCCATCGCTCGTATCGATCATGGCTGTGGCACGACCGGCTTTTGCAATCGCCTCCCCCGCCTGAGCCCTGTGGAAAGGGGTGTTATAAATTTTGACCAAGGGATGTCCTAATATTTTTGAGTCCTCTGGCGTATGAAGCAAGAGTTGCAGGCCGGCAGCCGCCTGGCCTGGATGTCCGGTAACCAGGATGGCATCTCCTGGATTTGCCCCGGAACGGCGCACTCCCTTTCCCTGTTCCACCTCCCCGATCAGGGTAATATCGATGAAAATCCCATCCCCCGAATTTGTTAGGTTGCCTCCGATGATCGCGGCGCCAAAAGGCTTCAGCTCCAAAAGAAACCCACGGTACATCTCTTCGACATCGTGGACAAGGATGTCGGACTTCAACCCGAGTGAGATGAGGGCATAGAGAGGCTTTCCTCCCATGGCCCCGATGTCGCTGATATTTAGCGTCATCGCACGCCTCCCCAGATCCAGGGAACTGATCTTTCCCGGCAGATAGTGACGGCCTTCCACCACGCAGTCACACGTGACCAGAAGTTCACATCCAGGGCGTGGGAGGAAGGAGGCCGTATCATCGCCGATGCCAAGGGTTACCCGCTCAGATCGAATCCCCTCCTTATTTACGAGATCGCTGATTCTCCGAATGAGTCCGAACTCCCCAATATCACCCACCCTCTCAGGCATGTCAATCAACCTCCAGTAATCTTCGAAGGCATTGGGTTGCCTCCGCAGGATCCTTTTGACAACAGACAGCAGAGATCACGGCAATGCCATGGACCCCTGCCTGGATCACCCGTGGCGTATTCTCTCTCGTGATGCCGCCGATGGCAACGATGGGCAGAGAGATCTCTTTCACAACTTGTTTCAGGAGATCAAGCCCGCCCGCTGGGCCCGCGTCTTCCTTGGAGATCGTGAAGTAGACAGGGCCGAAACCGATATAATCCGCGCCTTCCAAGAGGCACTTGCGAGCCTCTTCCATGTTCCCTGCCGAACCGCCGATGATCGCCCCTTCCCCCAGGAGGCTTCTGGCAAGGGGGATGGGGAAATCATTCTGCCCCAGATGAACACCGTCTGCACGAGAAGCGATGGCCACGTCCACCCGGTCATTAACAATAAAGGTCACGCCAGCTCTCTTGCATAAGGCCTGCATCTGCTCGGCAACACGGATCATCTCCCTTGTCTCCCCACCCTTCTCGCGCAACTGGATCGTATCAGCCCCGCCGGCAATGGCAAGCTCAGCAAGCTCCAGGTGGGAGAATTGCGTTTGAAGACAGGTGTCCGTGAGCACGTGGAATCTTCCGATCTTCTTCATTTTTTTTCTCCCGATCGCAAAAGCCCTACCCTGCCCGAAGTCCCAACCCCAATCCGTATAACCCGTTATTCGGGGGGCCTGCCTGTGGCCCTGGCAGTCGCACTCCGCACGGTAAGATACAATTCTTGAGCCTTGAACTCCGCATTCCGGATTCTGAAGTCCGCATTAGAAATGGGCCAACTTTTTTACGGATGATCCAATACCTTTTAATAGATAGAACTCCCTTTTTCAATACCGTTTCGGACGATGATGATTTGCCTTCAAGTCACCCCCGCCCGATGAAGGGCATCTGGGTCGCCAGGATGGTCATAAATTGCACGTTCGCATCCAAGGGCAGGCTTGCCATGTAGACTACCGCACGCGCTACATGCTCAACGTCCATTGTTGGCTCAACCGCAACGACCCCACTGGCCTGCAGAATGCCATCTTCCATTTGTGCCGTCATCTCGGTTCCTGCATTGCCAATATCGATTTGGCCGCACGCAATATCGTACTTGCGTCCATCAAGAGCCGTCGCCTTCGTAAGACCTGTCATCCCATGCTTGGTGGCCGTATACGGGGCAGAGTTCGGGCGTGGTGTGTGAGCGGAGACGGACCCATTATTGATGATGCGCCCGCCCCGGGGGGTCTGGTTCTTCATAAGCTTGAATGCTTCCTGAATACACAGAAACGCTCCTGTCAGATTGACATCGACGACAGCTTTCCATTGCTCATAGGTCAGATCTTCCAGAGGCACGGACGGCCCGCCAGTCCCCGCATTGTTAAACAACACGTCGAGCCGGCCAAATATCTCCTTCGTCTTCGTGAACAAGGCACGTACCGAGGCGGGCTCACTCACGTCCGCAGGCACAACCCGCGCTTGCGAGCCAAACGGCCCGGCCTCCTCCACCGTCATCTCTAAAGGGGCCACACGACGTCCAGCCAGGATCACCGAATACCCCTCTCGCAAAAGAGCCAACGCGGTACATTTCCCGATTCCGGTTCCCGCTCCCGTAACGAGAGCGACCTTTCTAAGTACGTTCATTCCTTATCTCTCCCTCCTCATACTAATGGGATGCGCCGTTCCCTTCAGCCTTCCCCGGTGTCAAGCACGGGGCAGGCTTATTGCGGCGTACCCGTAGGGGCAATTCATGAATTGCCCCTACAATCAGGGGCTTGGGCGCCCCCGCAAACGGGATTTCGCAAAGCTCAACTTGCATCCGCCTGCCTGCGGGTAGCCCCGCCCTGCAGGACGGAGGCAGGGGCGTTTTTAATCACCCTGAAAAAAATGATTTTCCCGACAGGCCCTTGGATTGTCAGTTCATGAATGATTGAACCCGGGAGACACTTCCACCATCCATTTTCGGTTTTAGTATAAACCATTTTTGAAGTTTAAAGAAGTGAAAGTCTTGTGAAGGAAGCGATTTCCGTAACTTCCCGGGTACCCTTTGACAGGTGCTCCCCACTTAACGGGAATAATTATGTTTTAGCGACAAAAAAGGGCACATCTTCTCCCCGTTTAAGCATCCTCATTTATTAAAAAACCTTGTGAAATCCGATAAGTTTGAGTTTTTTTGTGTTTCGGCACTGGATTTGCTCATTACGAAATAAGCGTCTTGTGTGTATTTGACGACAAAGCCAAACTCCGAGCAATCGGAGGACGGAAAGTCACGGGTCCCCCTGGATCGCCGGGTTGCCGAGCCAACAGAAAGCAAACCACCCGTGGTCCAAATGAACCCTGGGCTTTTTTACATTCATGACAGGGAAGAGTTTATCTCTTCAAAAACAGCCTTGACCGTCTCTCTCAAAGGATAAAACGTCCGTATGACAGATCCCAACCTTACCGATGTGGAGCAATTCAAATTGATGAAGCACCGGAAGAGGTTCATGGTGAGAATCAGCATCTACCTCGGCATCCCCCTTGTATGCGGGATGCTCCTGTACAATCTCATAAAAGGCAATTACCTCGCGGCGCTCTTGAACTGGGCAATGCTTCTGATAGTGATCTTTCTTGGCTTCGTGATCAGGAGGAGAACCGACGAGAAATTTGAATATAAGCTCTACTCCATTTTTTTTAGGCTGTTTACTGCGGCGGTTGGTTTTGCGCTTCTCTACGAGATTGGTTTCCAATCGAGTTTCAGTCGAATCGGATGGTGCTATATCTACCCCATCTTGGTCTTCTTTGCAGTCGGTCTAACCGAGGGGATGATCTGGGTGTCCATCTTTTATGGCATATTGGCGTTCTTCATCCTTAATTTTGATTTACAACAAATCCCCCTCTCTGAAATTCAGGAATTGAAATATCGATTTCTGATTTCATTTTTTGTGGTATGCTTGCTCTCTATCTTCTTGGAACATGGATTCCGCCACGCGCAGCAGAGGTTGCTCAATCATCAGCGCAGCCTTAAAGAATCCGAAGGGCGCTATCGGCAAGCCTACGAGCAACTGAACACTCAGATGCAGGAGCGCAAGCAGGCAGAGGAGGCGCTTCGCGAGAGTGAAGATCGCTATCGAGACCTGGTAGAGTGCTGCCAATACTTGATCTGCACCCATGATCTACAAGGTCAGATTCTCTCCGTGAACCAAGAGGGTGCAAGACTCCTTGGTTATAACAAAACAGACCTTCTGAACAAGAATATCCGAGACTTATTAGCGCCTAAGGTCAGAGACGAATTCGACACCTATCTCGATACGATCCAGAAGTACCGTGTCGCTAAAGGGTTAATGCAGATCCGGACCGCCGACGGTGAAAACCATATCTTGGAATACCACAATACTCTCCGCACAGAAGGCGTTACTTCGCCCGTTGTGCGAGCGATCGCGCACGATATCACTGAGCGCAAGGGTGTGGAGAACGCCTTGAGAGAGAAAACCGAGGAGCTGGCCCGGTCAAATCAAGACTTGGAGCAATTTGCTTATGTAGCCTCCCATGACCTTCAGGAACCACTGCGCACGGTGACGAGTTACGTCCAGCTGCTGGCCAGGCGATACGAAGGCAAGCTCGACTCCGATGCCGACGAGTTCATCCACTTCGCTGCGGATGGGGCCGTCCGCATGTGGAATCTGATCAATGACCTGCTGACTTATTCCCGGGTGGGAATGCAAGGCAGCGAATTGGACCCCACCGACTCCGAAGCGGTCCTCGCCCAATCCGTCAACGACCTGAAGGTGACCATTGAAGAGAACGGGGCCCTTGTAACCCATGACCCCCTTCCGACGGTGATGGCTGACCGCCCCCAATTGGGGCAGTTGTTCCGAAAC
>Ga0153915_10004163_pt1 | contig 13307 bp, 16 predicted proteins | sample Opewatmetagenome_2_FD_107003 | JGI IMG/M metagenome (GOLD analysis project Ga0153915, IMG submission 107003) | Freshwater wetland microbial communities from Ohio, USA - Open water 3 Core 3 Depth 3 metaG | ecosystem: Environmental > Aquatic > Freshwater > Wetlands | place: USA: Ohio, Lake Erie... | reverse complement strand
TCGCGGTATGCGCCATGTCCTCTATTACCTCCGGGAAATGCGAGGTGACGACGATGCCCATCGTGTTTGCCTTTGCGGCATCGGCGAGCATGGCGTGGACGACCTTTGCCGTCTCGGGGTCGAGCGTCCCGGTCGGTTCGTCGGCAAAGAGGAGCGCAGGGTCTTTTGCGAGCTGCCGGGCGAGTACGACCCTCTGTTTCTCGCCGCCCGAGAGGTCGCGGGCGATGTGCATCATCCGGTGCGAGAGCCGGACCTGGTCGATGAGATCGGCCGCCCGGTTGATCGCGTTCTCGGGCGGGTACCCGATATCGTCGAGCGCATGGAGCACGTTGTCGATCACCCGGTCGTCGCCGTACAATGCAAACGTCCGCTGGAACATGATCGCGGTCCGGCGCATCATACGGGACTTCAGCCCTTCGTTTGCGGGTGCCCAGAGATCGATATCGGTGGCTTCAAGCGTCCCGCCGCACCGCGGGCAGGCCGAGCCGGCCCGGCCGGGCACGTCGAGGAAGTCGCAGGCCGGGCAGGCCGCGACATGGTAGATCACCGAGCCGGCGGTCGGCGGCTGTTCGATGCCGCGCAAAAGATGCATGAGCACGCTCTTTCCCGCGCCGCTCCTGCCGATGATGCCGACGATATCGCCCTCCGGGATCTCAAACGAGACATGGTCGAGCACCCGGGTGCCGTCAAAGTCCATGCAGAGGTCCCGCACGCTGACAAAAGGATGGGTCATGGTATCTGCAAACCCGTTAACGGACGATAGTCTTGTGTTTCCTGCTGTCCTGTTCCGTGTTGTCGCAGGGGTCGTTTTGGGCCTTTTTCCCGCAGGGCCCGCGTCCCCTCCCGATCACCCGGCCGCGTTTTAAGGGACCGGTACCGTCAAAATCCGGCATCTGGTATCAACCTCACTGTGCATGAATAATTACCCATATGAGCATAAATAGGTGCGGATGCGGCCGCCTTGCGCGGGTGCAGCGGGAGGAAGGAAGCCGGCAAAACCGGCCCTGCCCTTCACACGGGGGCCAGGATGACCCGGGCAAGATCCCGGACTTTCCCTGCGAATGCAGAGTCCCCGTCAAGGAGGCTGGCGACCTCAGGGTCGGCTGCCATCACAGCCGGGTCGAACGGGAGAAAGACAGCGTCCGGGAACGCAGGCCGGCAGTGGTCGGTCCCGCAGACCTTTGCCACGTCCTTATCGTTACGGACCCGGTTGACTGCAAAGATGATCCCCGGGATCCCGAGTTCGCCGGCGAGCCGGGCAGATTCCCGTGCGACGGCAACCGCGTTGTACGAGGGGTCGGCAATCACGACAGCACGGGAGAACGAGTCGGCGACCGCCCTGCCGAAATGTTCGAGACCGGCAGGTGTGTCGAGGATGACGACATCGTCTGGAGAAAGCCGCAGGTTACGGAGGATGGCGGCCAGCAGTGCGTATTCGGGGCAGAGGCACCCGGCGCCTGCCTGTTTCACGCTCCCCATAACGAGGAGGCGGAGGTTGGGTGCGACCGCTACGGAGAACCGGTCTGTCACGTCGCTCACGTCCGGGTTGAGTGCGAAGAACCCGCCAGGCGAGACCCCGGGCCCGGCGCCGGTCTTTTCCCGGATATAGTCCCGGCTCTCTGCAACCGGGACGATCCGGGCGGCGGTATCCGGCAGGACGCCGAGCGCAGCAGCGAGGTTCTCCTGGGGATCCCCGTCCACGGCAAGCACCCGTTTCCCTTCGCGGGCAAAGATATGGGCGAGCAGGGCCGCGACCGTGGTCTTCCCGACCCCGCCTTTCCCGGTGACGACGACCCGTATGCCGGCGTTCGCGTGCAGGGAAAGGTCTGCCGCTCCTGCCAGCGGGACCCGGCCCGCTTTTGCCGCGTTCATATCCCGAGCCCGGTCCGCTTCTGTTCAATATGGTTCGCTATCAGGTCCGCAGCTTTAAGGGGATCGGGCTCGACTGCGAAGTTTGCGCCGACCGCGTTCCCGAGACCGCTCGTTAAGAGCGAGACGACCGGCGGGCTCCCGGCAATGTGCGGCATCACGCCTAGCACCGTGTAGACGCCCGATGCGACGAAGTACGCCCCGATCGAGACCGCCTTCTGCGAGTACCATTCCGGCGCGGCGCCGGCTATCGGCAGTTTATGGATCGGGACGTTGAGGGCATTTCCCAGTTCCGCTGCAAGGACAAGGATCCTTGAATTGTCTACGCACGAGCCCATGTGGAGCACGGGCGGGATCTTCAAGGATTCGCAGACCGCCCGCAGGTCGTCGCCGGCAAGGGCCGCTGCCTCCGGCATCAGGAGGCCGGCTTTTCCCGTAGCGATCGCGGCGCAGCCGGTCTCGACGCAGAGAATGTTTTTCTTAATGAGCGCTTTTGTGAGGGCCACGTGGGCGGAATCGTGTTTGATATGCGGGTTGTTGCACCCGACAATGCCTGCGGCTCCCCGGATCTTTCCGGCCGCGATGAGATCGATGAGCGGCTTAAACGATCCGCCGAGCGCCTTTTTGATCGCCTCGTTGGAGAAACCCGACACGAGCGGCACCGGTTCGCCCGGGATCAGCACGCGCTGCGGGTTCCGGTTTTTAAAGTTTTCAACCGCCATCCGGACAATCGCCTTTGCCGTTGCATACCCGGTGTCGGGGGGGAAATCGAAGTAGTAGGAACCCGGGATCTTTGCTTTGGGGCTCGTCGAAACAATGAGCGTGTGGAAACAGCTCGCCGTCCGCGGGAGCGAGGGAAAGATGCACTGGTAGTCGACGACCATCGCTTCGAGCGCCCCGGTCATGATGACCAGCTCCTGGTTGAGGTGGTTGCCCGCCATCGGGACGCCTTTTCTCATCAAAAGTTCGCTTCCTGTGCAGCAGAGCCCGACAAGGTTGATCCCCTGTGCGCCGTTTGCCCGGGCAAGGGCGACGAGCGCCGGGTCGGCGACCGCCCGGACGATCATCTCGGAGAGCACCGGGTTGTGGCCGTGGACGGCGATGTTGACGCACTCTTTTTTGAGTACCCCGAGGTTCACGGACGACGTGCGGATCTCCGGCGTCCCAAAAAGTATATCGGAGACATCGGTCCCGATCATCGACCCGCCCCAGCCGTCGGAAAGGCTGCAACGCAGCCCTTGGAGGAGGATGTTTGTGTAATCCGCACCTACCCCCATCTGGATCCGGTGCATGCAGTCCACGACTTCGCGGTCGATCCCCCGCGGCGTTATGCCGGCAGCGTCCCAGAGGTCCCGGGTGGCCTTTGGCGCCCGGCCCGTGAGCTGGAGCATGTTCTTTGCCATGCCGTACTCTTCGATCATGGCCCGCCCGAGTTCGCCGGCACATTTCTTATCGTCGGCTCCTTCGGTTTTGATGCCATACTCATGGCAGAGCCGGCGGAGCTTTTCCGGATCGGCGATGCCGTAATCGGAAGTTTTCCCGCTCCCGACAAGGTACAGTGTCTCAACGATATCCCGGCCATGGTCGGAATGGGCAGCAGCCCCGGTCGCGATCGTGTCCAGCAGGTTTCGTGCAACAATGAGATCGGCGTCGGCACCGCAGACGCCGCGGATCCGGTGGGGCGGGATGATCCGGAACGGCCCCATCGTGCACCGGGCGCAGGAGATCCCCGCCTCGCAGTATTTGCATGACGGCTGCTGCATCTCGTACCGGTCCCAGACCGTTTCGAGACCTTCTTTTAACGCCATCTCGATAATCGGTTTGGCGACTTCGTCAATCGTGCGCTCCTCGCGTTTCTGCGCGACAAGTGCCGGGTTCAAAAGGGACATTCGGGCGCGGTCAAGCTCGCAGACATCGAGCCGCTCCCGCACCAGCACGGGTTTTGGTTCTTCGTCAACCATGATTACTCACACCTGGCCTTTGAAGGGATAGTCTCTGGGGATAGTATATACCTTTTTTGACCGTACCAACGGTGGAACACGGGGCCGGTATAGGCTAAAAAAAGAGGTCGGGACCGGTGCGGTACCCGGGTGTTTCCGGGATCCGCAGCAGTTTCTTATTTTGAACCCGGTGCGGCCACGACAACTTTTAACGCTGCGGTAATCTCGGGGAGCATCTCGGCAGGCATCCCCATCACCATCTCGCCATCGGCGATCCCGGAGTAGCGCCGTGACCCGTCGCAACCAAGCGAAAAGTTGGGCCGGCCCGAGAGATAGGTCTGGGCTGCTGCATCGGCACAGACCGACTGGATGCCGGAGAACTCTGAGTGTATCCTGCCGCCGAGGGTAAAGAGGGTTGCCTGGGCGAGTTTGAGCATCGCCCGGGGGCTGGCGATAATAAAGACGACCTGCGGGACAAACGGTGCGTTTTCGAGCGGCGCATACATCGTCGCGTAGGTCTCATGCAGGCCGAGGTGCGGGATATGCTCGATTGTTCGTTTGCACGAGGGTGCACTGGCAAACTTGCCGAGCCTGAAGTAGAACTCACCGGTTTTGAGCGTGGGCGTGATATCCTTTAATCCGAGTGACCAGGCGCCGCCATTGCACTCGTGGCGGTCTGCGGTTGCATAGAATGCCTTCCCCTCAGTTTTTGCGAGCATGACCATCGTACAGTGCCGCATGGTCTTCTCGATCTCGGGCATGCCGGTCGGGATATCCTCCTTTTTTGTCGCGAATTTAAAAGCGACGGGCGAGCCTTCCATGCCAAGGTATTTTTTTATAACCTCCGCAGACTCCTGGTAATCCACGGCGATTTTCATGGGTTCGTCTGTCATCGTTTTTACCTCGCGGCACCGCAGGTATTCCCCGCGGGCCATAACTACCCATATGAGCAGAATTACTAAATAAGCTGCGTGATTGTACCACAGTGCAAAAAAAGTACCGGTCGTTATGGAGTGTCTGCCGCAGGTTTCGTTGTCCGGGGACAGAGCGGGCACCGGCCCTCGGCTGCACGCCGGCAGCCGGCCATCTCGATCCCCTTGCCGTTCACGAGCGCGTCGGCGATCTTTTTGCGGGCTTCGTGCAGGTCGCGCCACGCGGTCTTGCGGGAAACCCCCAGCCGGACCGCTGCCTCCTCCTGTTCGAGCCCTTCAAGGTCAATGAGGCGCAGCAGCTCGATCTCCTCGGGGTGGAGCGAGATTACCGTCCCGTCACTTTTCGGGCAGCAGCGCGGCTCGTAACAGCGCGAATCCGGACTCCCCTCAATGATCCTCCGGACCCGGGGCCGGCCCCTGCGGTGGCATGCCGGCAGTGCTGCAGCATCAGGTTCCATGGGTTCCATTATATAATTCCCCGCTGCCGGGATTTAACACTAGCCGCAGTTTGTGTCCCTGCCGCACAGGGCCGCACGGGTGTGCCGCGGTTCCGTTTTACCGGGCGGACCCGGATGAGGTAGCGCCGGATCATGCGACCGGGTGGATCGTCTGCAGGAATGCTCTCGATCCGCACGACCGTGTACGGCCCGGGGATGGACGGGCTGTTGTACAGTCTCCGGAAAAATCCCGACAGGGCAGAAGAGAAGGATTTGTCCAGCCCGAAGAGTTCCCGGAACTCCTCGACCGTGATCCAGCACTCCGGCTTGTCCTTTTCGTACATGAATCGTGCGAGAAGATCCGGGAAGAACGGCGGGGTTTTTTCCATACCATGGCCTCCGATACCAGGGTTTTATGACCCGGGTGCTCCTGCACCCGGCCCATATTTACCCATATGCGCAAAAAAGATTTAAACCCAGTGCTGTATGCCAAAGGTGCCCGGTCAGGCAGAGACTCCGGTCCGGTACGCCCCGGACGGCACGAGCAGTTCGAACTGCACGCCGCCGCCCGGTGTCCCGGTCTCGGTGATTGCGATCTCCGTGATCGCGAGGATCTCCCGGGTTAAAAAGAGGCCGAGGCCGGTATTTTTGCCAAACCCTTTCTCGAAGATCCGCTGCTTTTCTGGTGCCGGGATACCGGTCCCGTCGTCCCTGTATAAAAGAACAAGCGCCTCGCCGCGAATTTCGTACGCGACCGCGATCTGCCTGACATGCCCGCCGTGCCGGAGCGAGTTGTCGAGCAGGTTCTCGAAGACTTTTGCGAGGAGCGGGTCGGCAAAGATTGCGAGATCCCCGGTTGAAACAGAAAGATGCACGCCGGTCCCTTCGAGGAGCATGGCAACTTCTGCCATTTCCTCCTGTACGTTCTGCCACTGCGGTTCCCGCACCCCGATATCCTCATACATCTTCGTGAACTCGATCTGGCGCAGGATATTATTGGCCACGGTCTCCTCTTTTTCTATCGCGGCCTTCATCTGGTCGTCTGCCGTTATCAGCCTGGAGAGATCGATATAGGCAAGAAGAGCCGTGAGCTGGTTCTTGATATCGTGCCGGGTGATGCTCGAAAGCAGGTTGAGTTTCCTGTTTGCCGTGACGACGGCTTTCTGCGAGGCGTCGAGCTGGGCGTTCATCGTGGTGAGTTCCCGGTTTTTAGCGAGCAGCTGCTCGTAATAGGCATTCATCTGGTCGACCACGGACCCGATCACCGCAGCGACGATAAGGAGCATCAGCGCACGGAGCAGGGCGTCGTAGGGAAAGGAACCGGCCACAAGCCAGCTGACCGCGACATGCAGCCCGCCGAAAAAGAGCGCGACCCAGATCGCTTTTTTTCCGTACCATACCCCGGCTGCAACAACGATAAGATAATAGAAATGCGTGTAGACAACCGAGATCCCGTACCCGATATGGAGAATGATCTCCAGAAACAGCCCGCAGACGAACAGGGCGATAAACAGGAGGAAGCGCTGCTGGGCGGAGATATCCTGCCACCATGCCCGCATGTCGATAGGTTCAGATTTCACCCGGTCTCCCCACAGTGTCCTCCCATATAACTGCTCAACTGTAATATATAGGTACAGGAATGATCCTCTCCACGGCAGGGCGCCGGGGCACGGTCACCGGACGCAGTCGATCTCGGGCGAGTAGGGCTTGAGGTCGAGGACCGGTGTGCCGTCCAGCGAATCGAGGCCCCGGACGGTAAGGACCGGCCCTTCTGTTTTCAGCAGGTCTACCACGCAGAACCCTATCGGGTTGGGCCGGCTGGGCGAGCGGGTGGCAAAGACGCCATGGTCTGTTTTACTCCCCGGAGGGGTGGCGACAAGCGCCGAGCGGTCGGCGCGGTCGAACCAGGAGAGGACGATCAGGTGTTTTTTCCCGGCAACGTCCCTGAGGCCGGGGAGGAATTTTTCATCGATCACGATCTCGGAGAGGGTGTCGGAGAGCCGGCCCTGCCGGGGAGCGTCTTTTGCGACCTTGTAGGGCGAGCGCACGTATCCGATGGGATGAAGTGTCAGCTGCATGTGCACAACGTTCCCATTTCCGGGGGATTAAGGTAATAGATCCGGTCCGGCAGGACGTCCCTGGGCACCGTATGTAAAACAAGTCTTAATACCCTAACGCAACAAGAATTGAGAAGATGGAAAAGACAGCGCTTGCCGGCGGTCCTACGCAGGACGAGATTATGGCCGTCTCATTGTATAAACTGGCCATCCGCCACGGGGACGTCATCTTCGATATCGGCTGCGGGACCGGGAAGGTCGCAATTGCCATGGCAGGCCGGGCAGGGAAAGTATACGCGGTCGACCGCCGCCCGGAAGCGATCGCATGTGCACAAGACGCGGCAGAAAAAGCCGGCGTAAAAAATATTGAGTTTTTCTGCGGCGGGGCTGCGGACTTCCTTGCGACTGCACCGGTTGCCGACAGCGCCTTTGTCGGCGGTTCGCAACAGATCGAAGTGTTCCTGCCCCTGCTTGCCCAAAAGGTCAGGAAGACAATTGTGGTCAACGCAGTGCTGGTCGCGACGCTTGCCACAGTGACCGACGCCATGCAGGCGCTCGGGATTTTTTCTGAAGCCGTGCACGTGCAGGTCGCACGCTCGCACCCGCTCGGGAAGAGTTTCATGTTTGTCCCGATTGACCCGGTCTATATCATTGTCGGGAGGGGGACCGCATGCTCGTAGGACTGGGCCTCGGGCCGGGAAATCCCGAACTCCTGACCCTGCGGGCTGTGCGGCTGCTCAAAGAGGCGGACACCGTCTTTGTCCCGGGCCGTATCGCGGCAGACCTTGTCGCACCGTACCGCGAATCCGTGATGCTCGACTTTCCCATGACCGACAACGAGGACCGGATCCGTGCCTGCCTCGAAGCAAATGCTGAAAAGATTGCACCGGTGGCAAAGAGCAGCCTTGCGGTTTTCGGGATCCTCGGCGACCCGAACTTTTTCTCCACCTTCTCCCGGCTCTGCGGGATCCTCGCGGAGCGCTATCCCGGGATCGAGTGCCGGACCGAGCCGGGGATCAGCTCGATCACGGCCTTTGCTTCCGCGGCAAACGTCCCGCTTGCCGGGGGCTTTGTAGTCTCTGACGGGGCAGAGCCTTCGGCCCTGATCCGGCTCAAGGCCCGGCGCCCGAAAACGATCGTAAACGATCTCCGTCGCGACGGGTACCGGGAGTTCGTGCTCGTGGAACGGATGTTCTTTAACGATATGAAAGTATACCGGGACGACGAGATCCCGGAGAAGAGCGATTACATGAGCGTGCTGTACGCGAGGCGCTGATATGGCCAAAAAGAATGGTCCTGCACAGAGCGCGCCTGAAGTCTGGTTTGTCGGTGCCGGCCCGGGCGACCCGGATCTTATCACGGTCAAAGGTCAGCGGCTGGTAAAAGAGGCCGGGGTCCTGATCTATGCAGGATCGCTCGTGAACCCAGCTCTCGTTGCAGAGTCCGGCGCAGAAGTAAAGAGGGACAGCTGGGGCATGCACCTGCAGGACATGGTGGACGTGATGGTGCAGCATGCACGGGCCGGAAAAAAGGTTGTCCGTCTCCACTCGGGCGATCCCTCGCTCTACGGCGCGATTGTCGAACAGATCGAGCTCCTTGAAACACAGGGTGTCGCAGTCCGGATCGTGCCCGGCGTTTCCTCGCTCTTTGCGGCGGCCGCGGCCTTAAAGACCCAGCTCACGCTCCGGGGCGTCTCGGAGTCGGTGATTGTGACCCGGCCTGCGGGAAAGACGCTTGAGAAGGACCAGATCCGGGAATTTTCCCGGATGAATTCGACTATGGTCGTCTTTTTGGGTACCGAAAAACTGGCAGAGATTACCGGCAGGCTTGACTGCCCCAAAGACACGCCGGCAGCGGTCGTCTACCATGCCTCGTGGCCGGACGAAAAGGTCGTCCGGGGCACGGTTGCCGACATTGCAGGAAAGGCAGCGGCAGCCGGGATCGAACACACGGCTCTCCTGGTTGTCGGCGGCGTTGCCGGCAATACCAAAGAAGGCCACACCCGGTCGCACCTCTACTCATGACCGACACCGTTGTTATCGCCCTTGCCCGGTTTTTACCGGATGCACAGAGGATCGCTGATTTCCTCGGCGCGGAAGTCCGGGAATACCATACGGGAATCTTTGGGGAATGCTTTCCCGTTGCCCGGCGGATCGTTGCCCTGATGTCTGTGGGGATCGTGGTCCGCAGCATCGCCCCGCTCCTCTCCGACAAGTGGACCGACCCGGCAGTCGTGGTCGTCTCCCCCGATTTTGCGTACGCCATCCCGATCCTCGGGGGCCATCACGGGGCAAATGCGCTCGCAAAGGAACTTTCCGGCCTTGGGATTGTCCCGGTCATCTCTACTGCCACCGAGGTTTTCGGCCGTGATTCGGTCGAGGCGATTGCAGAAAGAAACAGCTGCGGGATCGTGAACCGCGACTCGACCCGTGCAGTCAATGCCGGGATCCTTGACGGGACAACAAAGGTCTATCCCGTGCCCGGCCCGGGGATCGTGATCGCCGGCCCGGATGTCTCGGTCCTGCTCGGGCGCGGGACCTATACGGTCGGCATCGGGTGCCGCAAAGGGGTCCGGGCGGAAGAGGTGACCGCCGCCATCGGGGCGGCCCTTAATGAGGCCGGCATCGCTCCAAACGAGATCATGCTCTTTGCGACCACGGCAAAAAAGAGCGGCGAGACCGGCCTTATTGAAGGGATTGCCGCAATCCCTGCCAGTTTAATATTCCTTGATGACGACACTATTAACACGCAGGCCCCGGCCTCGCCCTCGAAGGCAAAACGGATCGGCCTTGTCGGGGTCGCCGAACCGTGTGCACTTGCCACGGCCCGGCACCGCGAGCTTGTTATGCCAAAGAAGGTTTTTGGGAAGGTGACTATTGCCATTGCCCGGTAAGGAAACGACAAACGGTCTCTGGATTGTCGGGTGCGGACCCGGAAAGCAGGAGTACATGACCGGCCGCGCCATTGCCGCGCTTGCCGGGGCCGAGTACGTGATCGGAAACGACAGCTACCTTGCCCCGCTCGCCCCGCTCATCGCGGGAAAGAACGTGATTAAGAGCTCGATGGGTAAAGAGGTCGAGCGGGCAAAGAAAGCGATCGAGCTCGCAGCATCGCACCGGGTGGCGATCGTCTCGGGAGGCGATGCGGGCGTGTACGGGATGGCAGGGATCGTGCTCGAAGTGCTCGAACACACGGGTGCGACAATCCCGGTCGAAGTTGTCCCGGGGGTCACCGCAGCGCAGGCAGCAGCCTCGCTTGTCGGTTCGCCCTTTTCTGGCGACTATGCCACCATAAGCCTATCAGATCTCTTAACCCCGCTTGAGGTGATAGAAAAACGCCTCGACGCGGTTTTTTCTGTCGGTATCCCGGTCGTGATCTATAACCCCCGGAGCCATGGCCGGCCGCACAACTTCGCGCTCGCGGTCGGGCATGCGAGGAAATTCTACCCGGCAACCGTGCCGGTTGCAATCATAAAAAATGCCCTCAGGGACGACCAGGAAGACCCGGTGGTAACAACGCTCGGGGAGATTGAAAAGTCCATAGATCTTATCGATATGCACACAACCGTCATTATCGGCGGGAGTGAGAGCAGGATCTGGAGGATGGGAGACAATGTCAAAGGAATCATCACGCCACGGGGATACCAGCACAAGTACGTATATTGACCCGGGCGCAACGACAAAAGAGGCCTACAGGATCTCAAAGACCTCGCGGACGCTCGCACAAAAGACCCTCGGGAATAATTCCCCCGAGGACCGGGTGCGCCAGCGCTGCTCGGTCGCTGTCGGCGATTTTGCGATGGCGGATCTGCTGCGGTTCAATGCCGACCCCGTCCCTGCCACCATTGCAGCGCTTAAGGCCGGCGCCCCCATCATTACCGATATCCGGATGGTGCGGGTCGGGATCCAGAAAAAGGGACACTGTAGTGAGGTGCTCTGTGCGCTCGATTATGGCAGCGATATCGCAAAGGCCAAGGAGATCACCAGGAGCTCGGCTGGAATCCTCGCGCTCCGTGACCGGATCCCCGGTTCGATTATCGTTATCGGGAATGCACCCTCTGCGCTCCTTTTTGTCTGCGATCTTATCAAAGAGGGGGTGCGCCCGGCGGTCGTGATCGGTACGCCGGTCGGTTTTGTAAACGCGGCCGAGTCAAAATCTCTCCTGCGCACGATCGATATCCCTTCGATCTCCACCGAGGGGACACGGGGCGGGACACCGGTCGCGGTTGCGGCCATCAACGAGTGCATCACGATCCTGATCGGGGAATCGGCCCAATGAGAGACCCGGTCACCGGTTTTGTCTATCCTTCTGCATGGCGTGCGAAGTGTTCGGATCCCGCCGGACTGGCGCTTGCCGGACAGGGTTTTGCAGTTCTTACCGCATCGGGTACAATCCTCCGGCGCGGGTTTACAACCGGGACGACCGCGGCCGCCGCGTGCACGGCGGCGATCCTCTCGCTTGACCGGGACGTGGCGAGCGTACAGGTCCACCTTCCCTGCGGTCTTGTGACAGACGTCGCGGTGACCACCCGGGCCGGCAGGGCCTCGGCGAAAAAGTTTTCCGGCGATTACCCGGCCGATGCGACTGCGGGGATCGAGTTTGTCGCTACTGCGGCTGCCGCACCACAGGGGATCCAGCTGATCCCCGGCGCCGGCATAGGCCGGTTCGTCCGGGACACGCCGCGGTACAAAAAGGGAGCGCCGGCGATAAGTACTGCGCCGCTTGCCTGCATCCTTGCCGGGATGGAGGAGGCACTGGTCGCCACCGGCCGCACCGGTGCCACGGTTACGCTCGAAATCCCTGAAGGCGAACGGATTGCGCAACAGACCCTCAACCCCAGGGTCGGGGTCGAAGGCGGGATCTCCGTGCTCGGCTCGACGGGGCTTGTCGAACCCTGGGACGACCACCTCGGGGAGACGGTGCAGGCCCGGGTGGCAGGTGCGACCGATCCGGTCATCACGACGGGACGGATCGGCCTGCGGTACGCCCGGCTGCTCTTTCCCGGCCGTGAGGTCGTGCTCGCCGGCGGCAGGATCGGCGAGGCCATTGCCGCCGCAACAGGCGAAGTCGTCCTCTGCGGCCTCCCGGCGCTGATCTTAAAATATATCGAGCCCGATATCCTTTCAGGGACCGGGTATGCGACCGTCGAGGAACTCGCGGCGTCGCCTGCCTTTGCCGGAATTGCCGGCCGGGCCCTTGCGGCGTATAAAAATACCCGCCCCGAGGTGCATGTGGTGCTCGTAAACCGGGACGGAAATATTATCGGGGAATCGCCATGAAGATTGTCGGTGTGGGGTGCGGGCCGGGGATGCTCACGGAACAGGCAGTTAAGGCGATTGCATCGGCGCGGAGCATCTACGGATCCAGCCGGGCGATCGAACTGGCGCAGAAACACATCCCGAAGAACTGCACGGTGCGGTCGATCTCCGATTACCGGAACCTTTCCCAACTCCCGGAGAGCGCTGTCGTCCTCTCGACCGGCGACCCGATGCTCGCCGGCCTCGGCTACCTGCAGGGCGAGGTGATCCCCGGGGTCTCGTCCCTCCAGGTCGCGGCGTCCCGCCTCCATATCCCTCTCTCCCGGGTCACGGTTATTGTCGCCCACGGACGGGGCCACGAGAAGGCGATGCACGAGACCGTCGAGGAACTTAAACGGGACAAGATCGTTTTTCTGATTGCTGACCCGAAATTTGACGTGCCCGAACTCTACCGGCGGCTTGGTGCCACCGGCATATCCGCCCCGATAAAGATCGCGGTCTGCGAGAACCTCGGTTACCCTGATGAGCGGATTGCGACCGACGACCTGCTCGCCCCGCCCCTGCCGGAAGCAGATCTCTATGCGCTGGTGATCGGCATGTTCGAAGTACCGAAGAAACCGTGAACCGGGATTAAAAAAAACTCTTCGGTAGAAAACCATTTTTCCTGTGCAGCCCACCTTCGCGCCAGCCCTGCCCCCGTTGGGGGCGGGGGCGCATTGCGATGCCCCGAAATTACCTGTACAGAAATTCTCTGTTTTTGTGTACGGGAAATACGGCACTATCACGACCGGAGTGTCTCAGTGGCGGGGGGATG
>Ga0153915_10004162_pt1 | contig 13307 bp, 17 predicted proteins | sample Opewatmetagenome_2_FD_107003 | JGI IMG/M metagenome (GOLD analysis project Ga0153915, IMG submission 107003) | Freshwater wetland microbial communities from Ohio, USA - Open water 3 Core 3 Depth 3 metaG | ecosystem: Environmental > Aquatic > Freshwater > Wetlands | place: USA: Ohio, Lake Erie... | reverse complement strand
TTTATCCAAAAAATTGGAGAAGGCCACTAAATCTTCCGGCAAATCGAAATCAAAATGGATTGCAGAGGCGATAGAAAGGTCGCTTGATGATCAATGGCCTCAAGGCTTTTTCAATCTTGCCGGTAGTTGGAAGGATGATGAGGGGCCTGAGGAGATCCTTCGCCGGATACGCAAAGGAATGGAATCCTCTGAAACCAGAGAGGAACTAAACTGATGATTTATCTTTTGGATACCAACATATGTATCTATTTCCTAAACAGGACATCGGAAAAACTTATCGAGCATTTTCACCAGTTGTCACCTTCTGAAATTAAGCTCTCCTCAATAACAGTGGCTGAACTATATTATGGCGCTGATAAGAGCAAGGCGAGAATAAAAAATCGTAAAATCGCTGAAGAATTTGTATCAACTTTTCAAATAATCCCTTTTGATTCCAGGTGCTGCAATAGTTATTCAAAGATCAGGAATTCTCTCGAAAAATCCGGTACGCCGATAGGCCCGATGGACATGCTGATTGCTTCCATTTGCCTTGCTAACAATTTAATGCTTGTCACAAACAACACTAAAGAATTCAAACGGATTGCAGAATTAAAGCTCGAAAATTGGCTGTAATCCAGCTGTTATAATCACCTGATTTATCCACTTGAAATTTAATACTTTAAAGATTTTATCATATGATATCCAGTCTGGTTAAACAATCTGGAGAGACCATTTTCAGCCGGGATTGAAGAGGAAGTTCTTTTTCATTCTCTCAATTGTTTCTACGTCCTTATCGACGGTAATCAAAGCTTCTTTTATATTTGGATCTCTCTTCAAAGCCATATCTATGCCGCTACACATATTTGAAAAATATGAATGAGATGATATCTTGTTTTTGACTGAAAAATCAAAGCAGCTAGGCATACTCTGGCAGGTTGTGGCATGGAAAAGCTAGACAACCTGAAGATGAAAGAATTGGATTTGAAAATTATCTCCATCCCCCTATAAAAATTATCGATATTGTATCGTTCATCAAGGGAAATAGCTTTTCGGCCCTCCTCTTGATGCGTAAAGAAATGAAAGTTCAGTAAGGGCAAATAGCTTGTCCTTTTCCGTTGCCGTCGGCAGACCTTTATGAAGCGCCGCGAAGACCTGTTTCGGATACTTCTCAAATTTTTCAGCAAGACCTGAACGGTTTAATATCTGTATTGTCTCGGCGCTCAGCGGACCGTCTGATAAGACACTGGTGGCCAGATTTTGGGCTCCTGTTTCAGGCTCAGGTGGCGCACACCGACCGGGGTGGCACATCCTGAAAGCGCAAGGAAAAACGCCATGCTGACAACTATAATCTAGAGCCGCTTCAATTGTTTAATGTCTCCTATCAATATCCAGGTTATTCAGCTTATCGTAAAGCTCCGGATATCTGTTTACAATATTAATCTTTTATTTTAACCTAAAAAACCCGGGGGACAGCGTTGAGATGAAACATCCCAATAATCTCTTTATAGTCATATCCTATTTATCCTTTATGCTCGATTGTTCAGTCGAATATACTTTAATGAGTCGCTTTGGGACCGTCGTCCACATTTATAGTCGTGGTCCTAGAGAGAAACTTAATACCTGAATCCAGTCCTCCTTTACACATACCAACTAGAACAACTTGGCTCCTAGCGTAAAGTACACTGCGTTTCTATTGCCATCGGCATGTCCATAACCAAGATATATGGGGCCTATGTTCGTGTCCATTCCCATAAAGATGCTGCCACCGCCTATACTTTCCCTGTCATTGATTTCCGAACGCTTAAGCGATATATTTGCTCTCTCAAATGAGGCGCCTGCGTAGAGATTGGAGCCGAGCAGACTCGGGAGCTTCATGATTCTGGCTAAGTAAATCATCTCACCCAGGGCAAGGCGGCTCCCATACAATTGGTTGGTGTTCAGACCGGATATCTTAAACAACCCTCCAAGGGGAAATCCCATCTGCAGAGGGTTGTCGTTTTCAGAGGTCATATCCCATTCCCCCCTTAGAAGGACCGTATGTATTCCATAGGTAAAGGGCTTCATAATGACAGTTTGGAGTGTTTCATAGTCGCTGTCCGCCCCCAGATTCTCACTGCCATGAAGGTATTGTGCGGAGATCAGGCTGCCCTGTCTTGGGAAAAAAGGGCTGTCAAGCCGGTCGAAGCGCAGGTCGGCCTTAAGAGCTCCGTCATGGATCTTTTTCTTCAGCATCTGAGAAGTGCCGGTTTCCAGGCTGGAGGTTATTTTCCCTTTCAGGTATCCGAAGCGCACCTCACCATATTCACCCATTTGAACCCCTATGTCCAAACCTGTATAAGCCTTTTTAATCCTGTACTGCGCTATGGCGTTGTCTGAATTATAATCGGAATACCAATTAACCGGGTAGGTTGAGTATTGTGCCCTGGGTGCAAGAAATATATGCCAGGCATAGGGATTCAGAGGCTGGTAGAGCTCGGTGGAAAACTCGCCGTTCTGGCCAATCCAGATCTCGTTCCTCCATTGGGCACCGAGCCTGTTCAATCTGGAGGTGGTATGTCTTATCACCATTCGGTAACTGTTGTCCTTCTGAGCCATCCCTGATAATTCAAGCCCTAGATTTACGGTGTGTGTGGTTTTCGTTTGTTCCTTTGCCTTTATGAGCAGGCCGGGTTTACCGTTTTCATGAACGAGATTGAAATCGATATCCTCGAATTCGCCGCGCTTGTAGAGTTCAAAGATATCATAGGCCAGAACATCCTTTTTCAGTAGATTTCGTGCGCTCTTTGTTATGCCTTTCAGTATATAACCGAACAATGGAACGGATTCCTGGTCCATCCTTAGAAACTCTATCTTTTCAATTTGTCTGGACTTACTGAGCTGTTCCTCTCTGATTGAATTGTATTCACGCTTGGTGACTGAATAACGACTCAAGCTGTCCCAGGTCTCTCTAGCAGTCTTGGCGCCGATCTCGATAGCCTCCTCCATCCTGTCAAAGCTAGCTGAGTTTATTGTTCCAAGATCCGGTGCGATGAGCTTATCCTCCGGTCCAAGAGTAATAATCTGGTCAGAGACATTCCTGTTGGTGAGAATGCCGGAGATCTGAGAGATGACGACTAAAAAGTTATCAAGTTGGTCTCTGGTTCTGAGAGGTGTACTAATGTTTACAGCTATAACCACATCGGCACCCATTTTTCTTGCCACATCAACTGCCAGATTCTGTGCCACGCCTCCGTCCACAAGTAGTTTCCCGTCTATCTCCACCGGGGCAAAAACACCGGGAATGGCCATGCTGGCGCGCAGAGACCTGGTAAGGTCTCCTTTGGAAAGGACAACCATTTCCCCTGTTTCTATATCGCTTGCTATCGCCCGGAACGGGATGGAAAATTGATCGAAATCATCTGATGCGTTGAGTGTGAGTGAGCGCAACATTAGATCAAGACGTTTCCCTGTAATAAGTCCCTTGGGCAGAGTTATTCCATTATGAGGATCTACTTCCAGTGTTATATTGTAGTTGTGCCAGTCGGTCTTGTTACGAAAATTAACCTCTTGCCTTGGCGTCTTGTCTGTCATAACCATATCCCAGTCGGTTTCAACTACAATGCGCTCCAGTTCCTCAATCTCAACTCCCGAAGAATAGAGGCCTCCGACAATGGACCCCATACTCGTCCCGACAATACAATAGACGGGCACATGTAACTCTTCAAGTACCTTAAGCACTCCTATGTGGGCTGCACCCCTGGCACCACCGCCGCTTAGCACTAAACCCACTCTGGGTTTGGCTGTCGGCTCCTGGGAATACAGAGATAAAGGCAGGGATATCCCGCAGACCAATATAATCGAAGATATAAACATCCGGATCATTATTTGCATAACATAAAATTATCCTCGTGAAAGATATCAAGGCTAGTCACCCATAAAAACAACCTTTCCCATCTTATATAAACTTACCTTGATTACTGCCCTTCCATCCTCATTCCCGGTGTTAAAGGAATATACATCACTGGAAAGAATAAAAATGTCTTGGACAAATTTTTCTGCCCGTATAATAAAGACATGGTTGATCAAACATGCTTTTTAATGAACCGAATATATCGATGGCATCATTGTATGTCAAACAGGATTGAGATGGGAATAATGGTACTTTCAATTCACTATCCGCTTCCTGAGGGGGAACTTCACTTTAGTCTTTCATTTATTTCCATAATAACCTGTTTGTCCACATGTCTTTCAAAGGCCTTGAGCCCGGCGTTTACTGAAATGGTGACAATTATGCCGGACATGATAATTCCAACCAGTGTGATTAATATTGAAAGGATTCTGCTGCCTCGTCTGGAGGGTCGAATATCCCCATAGCCAACGGTCAATGCGGTAATAAAGGACCAATATAATGCGTCGAAACGCGACCATCCTTCAATTCGTCTTGTCAATTGACTAAGCATAACAATAGTGAGACATAAAAACAGCAATAAAGGCTAAAAAAGGAGCAGACCCCAAAATAACATCCGAATAAATGTAATTGTGAATTCCATGTTGCACACCTCTGCGTCAATATTTATGACTTATTCCTTTGATGCTATACAGTGTATATATTTTCTTATTCCAATCGCAAGGTTGTTTTATTTGCAATTAGGTGTCAATATAATTTTTACTGGGTGTTATCTATGTATATATCTGGATAATGCCTTTTCCATCTCTTATGAAACCAGAACCACTGATCAGGGTAGGCCATTATCATTTTTTCAATGGCGTCATTCATCAACTGGGTATTCTCAATTATATCCGCATTCCTATCATCTGTTTTTTTCAAGGCAAGGGGAGCCTCGACGATCACAGTTAGTATGCCGTCATCCTCTCTTACACAAAATACCGGAAAAACCGGACTGCCGAATCGCCTCGCTAGTATAGCTGCCGAGGGTGTAGCTGTGGCGGGTTTCCCCAGAAATTTTATTTCAACCCCTTCAGAAAATGTGGTTCCCTGGTCAATCACTAATCCGACAAGTGCCCCAGAACGCAAAGCTCGCGTCAGTTTGTGAAGAGCGCCTTTTTTATCAATAATGATGCTCCCGAAACGGGTCCTCAATCTGTTTAGCCAATTATTGAGGAGATCAGGTCGAACCTTTCTGGCTACGATCACAAAATGGGTTTGAAGAAGACACTCAATATATATCTGGGACATTTCCCAGTTTCCGAAGTGTGCGCCAATTAAAATGGCGCCGGACGGATTCTTCGCAGCAGCGTAAAGATTCTCCGTTCCTTTAATGCGGATTTTTTTAACACATCTTCACGAGTAAAATACCTCATCTGAAAGATTTCAAAAACTGCAATTCCTGTGTTCTGAAAGATGCGTCTTGATGTCTTGACAATTAAATCATCCGGCCATGATGGATAAATAAACTGAAGATTTCGCCTGACAATCCTTCTATGACGGATATCTGCGAAATAGAAAAGAGTTCCGAATGCCTTGCCTATTTTTGCAATAAAACCGGGTGACAGCGATGAGATAAGGTTTGCCAATAATCTTTTTATATCCCATGTTCTATTCATTTGTCTTACCTGATCCTCCATTTGCATATTTAAAATAATTATATTTAAGATGTTCGCTCCTCCGCCTGTAAAAAGTATGTGGCGATTAGTGACTTCATGTACGATTCCAACTGCGCTTCGTTTGCAATGCTCACCTCGTTATAGAGCGGTTCCGCGATAGTGAGGAATATGTCGAGCAACCGCGGATCGAAGTGGCTGCCTGCGTTTTTACGGAGTATGGCAACCGCTTCACTGAAGGGAAAAGGTTCCTTATAGGGGCGCTTTGACGTTAATGCATCAAAGACATCGACTATCGTGAAGATACGGGCATTGTTCGGTATTCCCTGGCCGGCAAGACCGCGCATATAACCGCTGCCGTCCATCCTTTCATGATGATATTCGACAACATCGCGTGCGGTTTGCAGCCAGTCGGACTTGGCAAGAATGTCGACGCCGAGAGTGACATGGCTTCTCATAATGGCGATCTCGTCTGCCGTCAGCTTTGCCGGTTTAAGCAGGATATTATCGCTGATACCGATCTTGCCGACATCATGAAGGAAGGCGCCTGCGACCAGTTTGCCGATCTCTTCACTATCCAGTCCGGACGCCTCGGCCAGACGCACAGCGTAGATCGAAACGCGATAGTTGTGAATGTTCGTGTCGGAATCGCGTTTGGCGACGGCGCTGCCGAGCACCTCCATCAGTTCGATGTTACCCTGCAACAGGTCGTGGGAAAAACGGACAACCTTGCGAATGAGAGAACGGACCACCGGATAAAGCGCAAGTGTGGATATCAGAACGATGCCGAAGGTGATCGCCAGCGATATAGCCAAATCACGGTGCAACTGTTTCAATGTTGCGCGATCAATCAGAAAGAGCCCCTCAAAGTAACCGGAGATCACACCAACGTTGTCGCGCAAAGGCATCATGATATGCAGCACCCTATCGTCGCCGAGAGAGAATCGTTTGTAGTGGAATTTCTCATCCTGTGGAAAACTTTGAGTGTAGCGATTGAGCTCATCCCCGACAGAAGAATGGTCGGGATTGGATTTTTCCATCAGGCACCGGTGATATCCGTCATAAATTGCTATCCATACGAAACGCTCGCGCACAAACTCGGACACCAGACGATCGACGGCGCTGCCCTTAACGGTTACAACGTCCAGCATCGATAATTGATCGCCCGGTAACTTACGTGATTCGGCGATTGCAAGATCAACGAGCCGACCATCCATTTTAATCATTTCGTACCAGAATATTCCGCCGCCAATGGTAAGTGAAATCAGCAACCAAGCGGCAAGGAGGCGGCGCAGAAGGGTGCGATGGATATTAATGATCATATCAGCTTTGAATTTTTTTAAATTATCATATCTTTTGCGTTTGTTGCGCATAAATTAGGTCTCTAAATTTTTTTCAATAAAGAAGGACTTGATTTTTATCTAGAGATACTCATTTTATTTTACTCATAAAAGCTTAACAAGAACGGCCAATTCGATATTGTCTTATTTCTGTAATTTATCATAAAGCTCCAGGTACTTGTTGACGATATTTTTTTTTGAATGGGTGTTAATGAGTGTTTGCATCCCGTTCATTCCAATCTTATTCCATTGTTTCTGACCCGATTGAAGTAATTCAAGAAGCTGATTGCTCAGTTCCTTTGGGCTGTTTTCATCTGAAAGGATGCCGTTATATCCTTTCATTATAAGTTCTTTTGCTCCGTCTGTGGGGGTGGCGACAACCGGAAGTTTATGCGCCCAGGCTTCGAGAATGACGTTTCCAAGTGGCTCATGTCTTGAAGAACATACAAAGACATCAGCTAATTCAAAATAGATTTCAGGCTTATTCTGCCATCCAACCCAGAAAACACGTCCTCGAAGACCTAGCGTTATCTCAAGTCTTTTTAATGACTCTCTATCGGGGCCATCTCCTGCAATGACAAGGCTTAATGGCCTCTGATCAACCTCAAATGGGAGTCTTGAAAAGGCCATTAATAGTTGATCAATACCCTTTTTTCGGATGAAACGAGCCAAAGAAAATATGATTATTGCGTCTGCCGGGATTTTCAGTGAACGGCGAAGTGCCGTCAGCTGTTCGTTAGGTGTATGTTCGGGCATATCTACAAAATTACCGATAAAGAAGATCCGATCAGCCGGAAGTCCTTCCCTTACCATGTAATCGCATATAGCCTTTGTATTGCCCACCCAGGCATGGGCATGCTGATAACATCCTCGGATCGTGTAAAATCCTCCTAACCTGGCTATATGGACAACGTCTTTGTCAGGTGATAAGTGAGTAAGATGTGTTGCGCGTCCCATATAGGTCTGAACAATATCAGGATGATCTTTCTTTATTCTTCTTCTGAGCTTGAGTGCAGAAAAAAGATCATAGTTATTATACATCCGTAAGTGAATCTGTCGTATTCTGTTATCAAGGCTTTGTGAAATGATGCTTCCACGGCGGATTACAGCCACTGCTTCATGTCCGGTCACTTTAAGTGCCTCGACAAGACGAATAAAAAAACGTTCCGCCCCGCCCGATCGTTTACTTCCTATCACATGGAAGGAATCAACCATAAATATTTTTTCCCTATTACATGGCTTTGGGTAATACTGTTAAGTTTCTTATTTTAATTCGTAAACATTATTCGCAGATTAAGACGCGCTGAATGAATATCCTATGCCGTAAACGGTCTGAATAATATTGTTTCCGGGAAGGATACTATCAATCTTTTTCCGAAGGTTTTTTATGTGACTGTCGATTGTACGGTCATATCCGTTAAAATTATATCCCTGGATCTTCGAAACAAAATCGCTGCGCGTAAATACGCGGCCCGGCATGGATATTAGGATTTTCAGCAACTCAAATTCATTCGGCGTCAGACGCAGATCAGCGGCTCCCACTGTTGCCTTGTGGCTGTCGGGATTGATTGCAATAGGTCCTGCGACCATTATTTCCTCTGTAGGTTCAGGGTTGCTTCTACGCAGGACCGCTTTTATTCGGGCAACAACCTCTCTAGGGCTGAATGGTTTGCATATGTAATCATCAGCCCCCAGTTCAAGGCCCAGCAGACGATCAATCTCTTCCACCTTTGCCGTAAACATAAGTATCGGCACATTGGAAAAAGACCGGATCTCGCGACAGATCGTCATACCGTCCTTGCCCGGCAGCATGATATCCAGCAGGATGGCATCGGGCGGGTTAAGACGTACATCGGAAATGACAGTATCGCCTCTCGTCAGCACCGAAACATTGAAATCAGCCAGCTTAAGGTAATCGCTTAAGAGCTCAGTTATCTTTGTATCATCTTCAACGATTAATATTTTTAATCTATTCATATGTTTTAAATCCTTGTATCGCCACTTATTGATGGCATTGTAATGTCATATAGTTTTTGCATTCGCATATCGATATGGTTAATTATATCTGCACAATCTTTTAATTCCCGGACAACAGCATCGGTTTGCCCCTCAGATAGTTTGAATGCCAGTTCATGTTCCAGAGAAGCCCAGAAGTCCATTGCAATGGTTCGTATCTGGATTTCCACCTTTATGCGTTCCATGTGCTCTGATAGAAAAACGGGAACCGTAACGATCAGATGCAGGCTGCGGTAGCCGTTCAGTTTTGGATTTTTGATATAATCGGTTGTGCGGATCAGCTCTATATCATCCTGTGATGTTAGAAGCTCTGCTATCAGATAGATATCATTAATATAAGAACAGATGATGCGAATGCCCGCAATGTCATTGAGGTTTTCCCGGGCGGACTCAACACTGAGATCACAATCGCGTCTGACCAGCTTGTCCATAACACTCTTGGGCGATTTAACCCTGGTAATTATCTGATGAATAGGGTTGCGATCCTTTTCGTACTTAAATTCATCATTCAGGTTTTCCAGCTTCGTGGCAATTTCCCTTATTGCCGACAGGTAAAGATTTTCAGTCGCTAAAAAGGAACGAATGGCTTTTATTGCCTCATTCGGTAAAACGCCCTCTGTTAATCCATCGAATATATAAGCGGCTTTTGTATGATCGATATTTATCATCATGCGATCCTTTTATTGAGACAGTAAGATGCACTAGAGATAGCAGACATATGTTCAGGATACGTGTTCATGTTTCATGCCTGATTTTCGCCCATTTTCTAACGGCTGCCTTAGCAATATGATGCAGCCTGTAAAATATCATGGCGTTCAGTGTAATCAATTCATTAGTCCCAGACTCTCTGGCATATTCGGCTGCTACGATTGCCATTTTATCAACAGGTAGAGACAGCCTCCGCAGGTTTCGAATCCCGCGCCTTCTTGAATAGCGTCCAATCCGCAGGTTGTCATTATCTATCAGTGAGAAGTCATAAGAGAAACCGTTGTATTTATATAAGACATTATTCAGCGTATAATCATCATGGTAGATGCCCGCCTTGTGCAGCCTGCAGGTGAACCGGGCAAAGGACTTCAGCCCTTCATCAGCCTCGGCTACGGGGAGCGATAACATCTCCTCTACAGGTCTGCGGTCGGTATAGAGGCAGATATAAAAAGAGGTCTGCAATAATCCTTTGCTGTATATATCTATATAGGCCACAGGTTTGGGTGTTAAATCCCTTTCTGCAAGCAGCATGGAATGCTCGTATGCCATACGCGCCTTTGATTTGCATATTGTGGAAAAAAGTATCCTGTGGGCAAGGCTTATCCTGTTAAAGCGCTTCACTGTCAAAAGAAGCCCATTCACTGAGACTAACCTTAGTTCAGTTTTCCCTGTCTTCATCTCTTGTCCGATAAAGTCGAACCGTTCAGGGAGGGGTTTTGTAAACTCATCCAGATGGGAAAATTTGGGATTAATACATGTTTCGATTTTCATATTATTATATTATATCTTCTAAAAATACTTTTTCCACGGCGACCGTTTTCTTCTCCTAATTCTTTTTCACAATGCAGTGCATTAATAAGAATAAGATATTGTGATCGATCCATATCGCTGGCCGTTTTTCTGGGTATCAGATTCTTTAGTTGCCCAGACATTTGAACAGGTGAACTTTACATGATGAAAAAGTATGCCGAATCCTGCGATAAAACGACAGACAATAGGTTTTTTGTCCACACTATGACTCTCTTTGAATGTATTGCCGTCCAACAAGAGATTTCTTGCTGTCGCGAAGGCATCCACACCAAGGAAAAGATGGGTGCTGAAAGGCCTTGTTCCATTAGAGAAACGGGGGTCCTTATCATCAATTGGCGCATTGGTGTCGGAGCCCGGACGTATAAGGAGCGTCCCGAAATCGTTGGGCAAATTTAATCCGTATCGTATCTGGCCCCCAAAGGAGCCGGCAATCAGCATGTTGCCGACCGAAAATCCTGCATGGGGGATAATGTCATAGGCAAACCCGTTGCCCAGCTCGGACGATAAAGCCCTCCACTTCCGTTCAAAAAACAGGTTTAATACAAACTCATCCTTCAGCTGGTTGTCCCATCCATTTGATTCTTCCGCGCCGAAACAAGAATGAAAGGCATTCTGGGTTTTCTCGGCGTAGGAGTGAGGCCCGACGATTCCCGTCGCAATTTCCATGGTATGCATGCTCTTCGTGTTTTTGCTGGTAAAACCGATTGCCACATAAGAGATGCCTGCATATGGGCGGTCGTCTTTGATGAGATCCGTCCGGTCCTGATCATCAGGGGTGTACATATTCTGGCCTATGGAAAAGGAAACATTCTTTTGAAAGCCGTCCTTGTTAATGAAAGGCAATATCTCAATGATAGGCCAGGACCATTCCTGTATGTCTTTATTCTCCCTGTAGTTGCTCAGGTCCTCGGATATCCAGGTCAGCTTAATGCCGTTTGTATATTGAAGGTCTGTACCGGCTACGATATCGTTTTCCGTGTAAAAGGTGAATGTTTTGTAATCCTCTGGTTTCTTTGTCTCATCAGCAAGACAGACCTGTGATGTAAACAAAAAAATAAATAGATTGATGATAAATTCTTTCCGCATATTAAGATATTGCCCCCCCGGCAGTGTCTCAGTTTTATGCCCTTATTCTTATTTTATCAGCTTTTCCTTTAAGCGTTTTACAAGATCTTCATAGGAGGAGCCGGCAATAATGTCGTTAAATTGACTCCTGTAGTTGCTTACTAGACTTACGCCTTCAATATAGAGATCATAGACACACCATGCCCCGTTTTTTTTCATGATTCGATATTCGATAGGGATCTGTGTGCCTTTGGATGTCTTGAATTCGCTGGTTACACTCCCATGGTCTCCCTCAATTTTTTCTCCCTGATAAACAATGCTTTCCCCGGAATACTGATATGTCTTTTCCATATAGGTGTCAGCAATCAGTTGTCTGAAGAGTGATACGAATTCCTTTCTTTCCTCAGCGGTCCTTTTGTTCCAGTTCTTAGCCAGGGCCCTCTTTGAAAACTCCTCCCAGTTGAAGAGCCCGTCCACTGTCTCCATGATCATCTGATCTCTCTTTTCCTTCATCTCCGGCGCAGCCAGCGAATTGTCGGAGACAATGGCTATCAATTTATCCGTGCCAGCCTTAATGCGGTCCGTTGGTTCGCCAGCCAGGGCGGCAGAAGAAATCAAGACTGTGGATAGAATTTTAAGAATCGATATTTTAAAATTTTCTATATACATTGAGTCTCCGTCATTAAATAATATGGATCATTGCCAGTGCTGTTGGTCGATGATCAGGATTCAAAAGGTCCAAGGGCCAAGGGTTCCAGGGAAATCAAAAGGAGGTACTCGATAAATGAACAAGTATTTGAACCCTTGGCCCTTAGACCTTTTTTTGCAAACCCTATTCTTTGCTCACGGTTCCAAAGGCGTATTTGCTTATGAGGCCCATGATATCCGTAGGCGGTTGAGTCTCAAGGATTGTTTCTCCGGGTTTAAGCAGATCGGCCCCTCCTCCCGGATCGATGCTCACATAGCTGTCGCCCATAAGACCTGATGTCTTTATGGACGCCATGGCATCTCCGTAGATCTTTATATCCTTATCTATCTTTAATTCCACCATGGCGACCTGGTTTTCCTGGTCCATTGAAAAGCCTTCGACACGACCTATCTCCATCCCCAGCATGTTTACAGGGTTATTAACCTTGAGCCCTGTTACGGATGTAAACCTGGCATAGAGGGTGTATCTGTCATCTCCAAAGATGGCAACATTGCCCAGTTTGATGGTCATATATCCCACGCATATCAGCCCCAGCGCCACAAAAAGTCCAACTGTGGTTTCCATTGAATATTTTCGCATATTATTGTCTCCTTGCTTCAAGCGAAAACCTTGCAATTGTCAGCGTCTCAGACCTGAGTGATACAAGGATTGGGTCGATATCATCCCTGGGTTTATATTCAACCAAGGCAACGGAGATAGACCAGTTGAATTTAACGCCAGGTTTCATCCGTGAGCATTCATCCATAATCACCACACCATTTCGATGGATTTCAATTTTAAAGCCTTCGATCAGGAATGCTGCATGATCCAGATCGGAGTCAGGCAACAGGACGACTAATGCCTTACTGTTTTTACAGATAATTTGACCCCCGACCGGTTCAAATCGTCTTACAATATGGTCCGACACCATTTTAACAATCTCCTGTTCCACCCTGCGTCCCGGCATCTCCGGCACTGTATCGAGCCCATCCAGGACAAAGAGACATAGAATTATTCTTTTCTCAGGTTCTCCTTCTTTCGGGTCTCTTTTTTTTAATCCAATATTATACATTAATGGTCTCCTCGATTGTGCTATTGTTCTTCTCCCTGAAGTTCCTGTTGCTCCGGATGTATTCATCCGCAAAGGGATGTCTGAAACT
>Ga0153915_10004161_pt1 | contig 13308 bp, 10 predicted proteins | sample Opewatmetagenome_2_FD_107003 | JGI IMG/M metagenome (GOLD analysis project Ga0153915, IMG submission 107003) | Freshwater wetland microbial communities from Ohio, USA - Open water 3 Core 3 Depth 3 metaG | ecosystem: Environmental > Aquatic > Freshwater > Wetlands | place: USA: Ohio, Lake Erie... | reverse complement strand
GACTTTTTTGTGACCGGCAATGAGAAGGACTTTAAAAACTTGTATCACAAGAGAGTCCTCAGCACCCTAATACTTAGACCGGTAGACTTCCTGAATTTAAACTTTTGACATCCTCAAAAAAATAAAGAACCGAACGTCCTGTTGCAAATGGTAAAAAGGCATTTCTGGCTCAAAATGATTTATTTTTTGCCAGCCTCGTCAATCCCTTTTCTCAGTTTCTCAACCTGCTGAAGTACCCGGAAAGCGCTGAACGTTGAGTTGCCTTCAAAAGAAATAGATTCAGGAAGCTGCTACTGATGTTCAGTTCTCCCTAAAGTCTGTATCAACAAGCGCAGAGCACAGATGACCCATTACACCTGAAAGTCCACACTGCGGACCTTCTGCCGAATGTGTTGGTTCCGGGTACAAACATCGATTTTCCGACATTTCCCGGTAGCCTGCTCTTACTTCATCGAGTCTGCATTGTGGATATTTTTCATCGCGGGTGACTAATAATGTGAAAAGTGATTGTTGAAGTAACTGGCATTTGACGATTATCGGTTAAAGTGTGCAAAACCTTTAAGAGTCACTGCATTGACCAGATTTGAAGTCACAACGTTCCACTGACGTTACTATCATATGTTGTTTAAGTTGGCAACGTCCCGTATAAATTGGCTCATATATTTTTTTAGACATACTCTTAAAAATAGCAACTGGCTATTTTTCTCTGGAATATGGCCATGCATTGATACCGCCCTCCATGACTTTCACATTTTTCCAGCCGTGACTTGCAAGTATACGTTCTGCTTCATAGCCCCTGAGGGATATTTTACAGAAACAGATTATTTCTTTTTTCTTATCTACGAGAATTTCGCTCAAACGTCTCCTGAGAGCATCGATGGGAATTAATGTTTCACCGATACCGAGACGTATTTCTTCATATTCATCGGCATCCCGTACGTCGAGAAGAAAGACATTATCGTTCTTATCGACCTTCTTCTTGACTGCCGATGCTGAGATTCCATGCATTAGCCCTGAGAGTTTGTTTTGCATTACGTGGGCCGTACAAATTGTGTGGTCAATTGCCGAGGAGAATGGCGGAGCATATGGAAGATCGGCATTGGCTACATCATCAACTGTCAGATTACCCTTAATCGCCATTGCCCACTGGGCAATCTGCTTGCTTACATCACCGGGCCCCACACACTGTGCACCAAGTATCTTTCCGGTTTTTTTATCGGCAACGAGCTTTGTTATGAGCAGTTTCCCTTTCATAAATCCAGGCTTGTCAGGGCCTGCGTTGATAGCTGTTTCGATATTAGCATAGCCAAGCTTAAGGCATGCGTGTTCCGAGAGTCCCGTTGAGCCTGCTGCGTAACTAAAAACTTTGCAGATTCCTGTCTGTATAGTGCCAGGAAATTTAACCCTATTGCCCATAATGGCATTTTCTCCTGCAACACGGCCCTGGAGATTGGCAAGGTCTCCAAATGGAGCCAATACTTTCTTCCCGGTAATGATATTGTACGATTCTACACAGTCTCCTGCGGCATAGATATTCGGGTCAGAAGTCTGCATATACTCATCCACCAGTATGCCGCCTGTCTCTCCAATGACAATACCCGCCTCACGAGCAATTTTAACGTTCGGGGTAACACCGACTGCAACTACTGCAAGTTCGCAGGAAAGCTCGATCCCGTTCTGCAACTTCACGCCGACGAGCCTGCCATTTTCACCAAGAAATTTGACAACACCATTTTGAGTAATCACATCGACGGATCTGCTTTTTACGTGGTTTTCAACAAGCTTTGCAATCTCCCAATCAAGGAATGACAGCAACTGGGGCAGAAGCTCTATGACCGTAATATGAATACCGGCAAGATGTAGTGCCTCACATGTTTCAATACCGATAAGTCCTCCACCTACAACGACAGCTTTCTTCACTTTCTTTTCATCACGGATTTTGCGCAGATAGTCAACATCCTGCATGGTATGGAGGGTTGTGATACCTTCAAGGTTAATTCCGGGGATGGGAGGAAGAATTGGGGTTGACCCCGTTGTGATTATCAGCTTATCAAAATGTATTGTTTCAACCTCACCCGTTTTTAATTTTTTACAGGTAACAGTTCGGCTTTCCCTATCTATTGCCATCACCTCAGTCTCAGTTTTGGCAATAATTCCTTTTGCGTTAAAATAAAATTCAGGGTCACGAGTTACTCCGGTAAGGGTGCTTAGCAGCATGTTGCGGTCATTAAAAAAACCTCCAACATAATAAGGGTATCCGCAGGAAGCCATGGAAAGATCTGGGCTCTTCTGTAGAATGATTATTTCTGCGTATTCGTCGAGTCTACGTGCTCGCGCTGCTGCTTTAGGTCCTGCAGCTGAACCTCCGATAACAATTATTTGTTTTTTATTACTCATTGTCTTTCTCCTTGGATTTCTTTGCACATTATTCGACATAAATCTGATAATAGAAATGGCAAATAATTATCTAACCAAATCGATTATGCCCCGTCGAAACACTTACTATTATAGCAAGTTTTAGAGGTATTGAAGTTATAAACTCTAGCTGCGGATAGGTGGTTTTTGCACTTTGTCCAAGTAAGCGATTGAAAAGATGAATAATAGTAAAGTATCTATAAATATAGCAACGGAACCCATGAAAAAGCTAATGAAATATTTTGCAAAAATCGAATAAAAGGAAAAAAGATAAAGGGAACGGTTCTAATTTCCTTAATCTTCATCTTTTCTTGGCCTGCCTATTGGGTTTATCACCGCTCCAACTTTATATTGCGTTGTCACTTTTTCTATGAAATTCTCATTACCATACACTACCCTCCTCTTCATCTCCCCCTTCATTGCATCCTTCTCCCTAAGCATTCCTTTTATAAATTCCCTGTATCTCTTTCTGCGTTCTGACTCATCTTTTGATTGCTCTTTGTAAATTGAATATTCATCTATGATAGAATCCTTCCTTCCGTAGGCATATGTATTGTAACTGCTCCACTTATATTCTTTTGGATCCTCTACCATCTTTGCCCTTACAGGGTTTAATTCAACATAGCTTCCGCAGGCAAGTAAGTAATTATCCTTTGATATTATTATGCTTTTGTACCTGTCCTGCCAGAAATGACCTGTGTGTCTGTATCTGTTCTTGTAATACTGAGCATACGACAAGTTTATCCCTTTCATTATCTCCGATAGGTAACCACCTTTCTGTGTTGTCTCAAGAACAAGATGAACATGGTTCCTCATTAATACATAATGGTAAAGCTTGAATTTATATTTCTCTTTGTACCTTAAAAGTATTTCTATATATTTCTTGTAGTCTTTCTTGTCCTTAAAAACATCTTGTCGATTGTTGCCTCTTGTCAGGATATGATATGCATATTCATTTGGGGCTATTCTTGCAGTCCTTGGCATGCGGATAATTTATTAGATTTACTCATTTTTGTCAATAAATTAGAACCGTCCCCTTTTAGTTCCTTTGAATGAAACTTGCTGGCACGTTCATTAATAATTGCTGTTCATTAAAACTGAACATATAAAATAAATGAACATAATCCTTCCTAAATAACCAGGAGGTTGCTCGTGCGATAGATTCCAATTTTGGAATAGACTTCTGACCGAATCCATCTCATATCATTTCAAGTTCTGAAGAAGACTCAAGGCAGGTTAACACCCTTTGGAAAATATTCCTCTTCACGTACTATGATACAAAAAAATTCAATTGAGAGGTGAATATAAATGTATGAAACACTTGAACTGAAAAGGGAGGCTTTATATGAAGAGGTATGGTCTGAGCCTATGTCGGCATTGGCTAGGAAATATTCTTTATCTGATGTAGGCCTTGCTAAAATTTGCAGGAAACTGAAGATACCTCTGCCCGGCAGAGGGTACTGGCAAAAAGATAAGATGGATAAACCTCCTTTGCCACCTCTCAAATTCGGGGATACGGACACCTACACATTGCGCCGTCAGAAAAAGGAGATACTGCCGATAGATGAAGCCCATGATGCGGAAGCACGCGTGTTAATATCGCTTGAAGAATCACCGCAGAATAAAATTCAGGTTCACTCAAGACTGACTTCTCCTCATCCACTGATCGAAAAAACACTGAACCCCCTTAACGCAGCAAATCCGGATCAGTATGGCCGCGTTTCCCCACATTCCGATAAATGTTTCAATGTATCGATTTCCCGTAACAGCATTAACAGGGCGATGAGAATTCTGGATGCACTGGTAAAGAGGTTTGTTGAGAGGGGATTCGCTGTGTCATTCAGAAATGATCAATACAATACATACAGAGGCCAGGATCTTACCTATGTAACTGTGTTGAACCAGAAGCTTGAGATTGCTCTGGAGGAACCGGCAAGAAAGGTCGAGCGAATACTGACGCCTCAGGAGAAGAAAGACCTCAAAAAAAATCCGTGGAAGTCTTTTGAAAAATATACGTATGTTCCTTCCGGTGAACTGGTATTAAAGATAAACAATGTTTATTGGGGAAACATTCGGCACTTTTGGGCCGATGGGAAAAAGGCAAGGCTTGAGAATTGTCTTAACGATTTTATCATTGGCCTTATAAGGGCTTCCAGCGTATTGAGATCAAAAGACTTACAAGAAGAAATAGAGAATCGGGAACGGGAAGAGATTGAGCGGCAGCGTATCGAAAAGGAACGAGCAATACAAGAAGAAAAGAACAGGGTCTCAGCGCTCCTGCAAGATGTCAAAAACTGGAATAAAAGTAAACAGATTCGCGAATATATTGACGCAGTCAAGGAGCAGGCAATCCGGGATAATGGAACAGTAACGCCCGAGAGCGAGCTTGGGAAATGGCTCACATGGGCAGCACAGCAAGCAGATTACCTCGATCCTTTAAAAAAGCATTCAGCCCAGGAACCTGAAGGCCCTCGGAACCTTTGGCGAGGATTATCCGGAGGCGAAGAGATTCCTGGTTTATCGCGGCTGTGAAAAGCTGGTCCGTGATGGAATCACGATACAGCCCTGTCAGGACTTCCTACTCGGTCTGGCATAATCTGCGGAAGACCCTGAAGTACAGAAAGCGCTGAGGGTATCTGCGAGGCAATCTATTTTCCTCCACAACAGGTAGGGTCAAAGTGAATATATGGTGGAAATAAGCAGTGCCGCAGACTAATTAAGTAGCCTGTCCTATTTTTCGCCTGAAAGGGAAAACGAATTTTGATGACAGGAATATCCTTGTTTAAGGTAAGTTTTTCAACAGACTGTCAAGGGCTAACCTCCTTTTTACCTTGACGGGATGAATGCATGCCTTGCGCAGAGGGTTATTAAGGGATACGTGAAGGCTCTCTTATCCTTTCATGCCATTGGCGTACCATTCATGCCATTGGCGTACCATGGCTTACACGGCAGTAGGCTGTGTCAAAGATGTCATGGGATTGCCGCAGAGAAAAAATTAATTCGCTTGACTAAATCTTACTATACTAGTAAGATTTTTAATATTATTAAAAGAAAAACTTTAACAAAATAGAAAGGAGGAGATATTAATGCCTGCCATTATGGCACTTGACTTGAATCTTTCATTACTTGCCTGCCGTGCGGCCATCGAGCTTGATAATCTGCTGCTCGATCGTATCATGGATTTCAAAGCAATGCCGTTACTTGCTGAAACTCTAAAGCGCATCGAATCATCTACGAGTTTTTCGCTGGATCCAGGAGAGGCACTCGTATTGAATCGGGCCATTGCCAGTTCTAGTATAATTGCAAAACCATCAGAAACCACTGATCAGTTACTCAAATCTGCAAGTGATATTCGCGGCCTTCTTGAAAAAGTAATGGCTAATCCACAAGATTACAAATCAAACACTGAGGTTCTAATTAATTTAAGAGCATTTTGTGTCGAGCTTTCAAAAAGCGCTGCTAGTTATAATCGCACGATGGACGAGATGGAACCCAAACATCCATTTAGAAGATAGATATAGATACTGTATGACTGTTCTCCTTTATGCTGTCGAGCGGATAAAAAACTGTATTAATGAACTTGAGGCTATTTCAAAATCTGAATTCCCCTATGCCGATTCACGTGAAGCACTTAATCAGCTCAAGAGACTCTTTGAGGATCAACTAACCGAACTACAGCAGTTTGATGAAAAATCTAACCCCGCCGTTGTTCGGCAAAGTTGTACCATCTCACTAGACTTAATTGTCAAATATCTCCCTCTTCTCGGATTTATCCTTCGTTCAACAAATGTGCGTAATGGCTTTGAGGTATGTCGTCCTCTTCTTCGACTCAGCAAGACTTTGCTTGAAGCAAATGCTACCACTTCAATCTCAACCCATCTTATCTTATCTTCAGAATGGGATTTTTCTCCATTTACATATGCTAAAGTTCCTGCTCTTCCAGGTTTCGTTTTAATTGGTTTCCCAGCTACAGAATCTGCAAATCCATTAATACTACCGCTCTCTGGTCACGAAATTGGCCATTCGCTATGGATTGTCAGTAATAAAACCCAAAAATATCAATCCATTTTACACGACAATATTGTTAATCTTTTAACACAGCAAATAGACAGATATAATGAGCTTTTCAGGGCAACCGCGACACCTGCTACAATCACTACTGATATGTTTGAGCTTGAGAGTTGGGCCCCTGCTCAATTTTGGGTAAAAAAACAGGTCGAGGAAACCTTTTGTGATTTTATTGGTATCCGTCTGTTCGGAACCGCTTACCTATATTCTTTTGCCTATCTTATAGCACCGACATGGGGTAGCGCTCGGCCATATCGTTACCCAGGGCAACTTACACGTGTTGCTAATATGAAAGCTGCTGCAACTACATATGGGGTGCAGATACCAGAAAATTATGACTCTTATTTTGAAGACTTGATTCCTCCGCGAGGTACGCAGACGGATCTTTTTTTATTAGAAATAGCAGATAAAGCTCTATCTGCAGTGGTGCAAGAAATTGTTACAGATGCGAATGCTGACATCGAGAAGGCAAATATTCCTTTGCCATCAAGCCCTAATCAACAACAAATTCTTGATAGATTCCATAAAGTGGTTCCTCCTGAAAACGCTGAATCGCTGGCTGATATTTTAAATGCTGCATGGTTAGCTGCCGAGGATAGCACTCTTTGGAAAGGAATTCCAATGAAAGGAACCAATAGGATTACAATTCTTCGTGATCTTGTTCTGAAAACTATAGAGATTCTTGATATTAACCAGACTCTAAAGGGAGACACATGATATTACGTGCTGAGAGAATCGCACAGCTTCTAAAACAAGGGGCTGCCCCAGACACTTCTGATCCACTAGTGATTACTCCGACCCCGAACATTGATGAACTTTCTAAGAGCGGTTCCGCGTCAGTTGATCTCAGGCTCGGCACATGGTTTGTCAGTTTACGCCCCGCTAGAATAGCTAGCCTTAACATAGATGAGGTCACTTCAGAGCCGAAACTCACAAAATGCAGTTATGTTCCATTTGGCAGCTCATATTATCTCCATCCGGGGAACTTTATTCTTGGCATTACGTTAGAGTGGATTAGACTTCCGAAAACCTTAGCAGGATATGTTGTTGGCAAATCTAGTTGGGGGCGTAGAGGCCTAATTATTGCTACAGCAACAGGAGTTCATCCAGGCTTCGCAGGCTGTTTAACACTCGAATTAAGCAATGTAGGAGAAATTCCTATCGAGCTCCGACCGGGAATCCAAGTTTGTCAGATTTGTCTTCACAGTGTCGAAGGAAAAACCACTGATGATATCGATCGTAGTTCATATTTTGGTCGCCGACGGCCTATTCTTGGTAATATTTTGTTAGACGATTTTGCAAAAAAACTTTCAACGTCATAGTCTCCTTGATAATGTTTCACTCTTATTTCTCCGCTGTATGTGCATTATTTTCTAAAATCTTACAAAATTCTATGATCTGTTCAATATTTCTTTTGCCATAGTTAGGAATTAGGGGGGGTGCCAATATAGTCAAGATGCCGAAGCGGATATGATTTGGCGAAAACGCTTGGGGTGAGTCCACAGTCTATATACGCTTCATCAAGCTATCTTGAAGGGAATGATATGTGATGAAATCGAAAGACATGGAACGATAGTGCAAGTAATAAATAATATACTCTTTAAGTTGGTAACGTCCAAGGGGCGAGGGAGGATGTCGCGAAGATAATGTTTCATTAAAAAGTTATTTTTTATATAATTCTGTCATGGAAGAAAAAATAATTAGTTATATTCTGGCAATACTCGGGCTTATACTTGCTTATATATTTTATAGATTAGGCAAAAAGGAAAAAAGGCCGCTTTATGTGACAAACAATATTCCCATAATTGGACAACAGCATGCAACGCTTGGCAGCGATATTAAAATATTTTATAAAGAACAGCCAATCAAACAAGTGTCCATCTGTAGAATAGCTATAGAGAATGATGGCAAAGCCTTAATCGATAAAGATGATATTGTTCCAACAGACCCACTAAGGGTTATCTTTGATAAAGATGTTCAAATATTGAGTACGACTATTATAAAGGTATCAAGAGATTCTATTAGCTTTAAAATAACTGAGATACAAAAAAATATTATTAATTTCACATTTGATTTTCTCGATAAGCATGATGGCGCAATAATTGAGGTGATGTATGATGGAGAAGCTATTATAAAACCTGTTATAAAGGGAACGATAAAAGGTGCAGTCAACGGTTTTGAAGGGCTGAAATCTGTATTAGACCCGTATAGTAAAACTAATACTTTTATCTCAATCTTTTTGATCTTATTGGGCATATCTTTTCTTATAGCAGCCTTTACACAAATATCTTGGGAAATTGATCAATTTTTTGAATCTTTAGACAAAGTACCAGTGTTACATGCCCTCGCGCGAATATTCATTTCAGTGTTTGCGTGTGGTTTGATAATGGGTGGATTTTATTTGTATAAAGGTAACAAAAAATCAAGAAAATATAGAGACTTATTTCGATAATTTTTTTACTACACCTTTATTTTCGCCTTTGCTATGAGTCAATAATAATTCGCTACTTTTTCCTGACCGCCCCGCGATGACTGTGGCTTGGGCCTGATGCCACAACCCGCTTTTGGCTTCGGGGGCAAAAGCATAAACTGGGAGATGTGGATAAGGGAGCAGGGCGGGCGGTAGTGTCAAGAATCTTTCGCACTTTTTATCAGACGACCTCAATCTAGTATCTCCTCGTATTTAAGCCGCAGCCAACTCCAATGCCTGCTCTTCAAGACGATCCATCTTCAAATATTGCTTCATACCCCATCGCGTTCCTGCTATATGTCTCAGCCTTGCAGCTACAAGCATCAATGCAGAATTACCATCAGGAAAACAGCCAACCACCCTGGTCCTTCTCCGGATCTCCTTCATAATCCTCTCAAGTGGGTTGTTTGTTCTGATACGACGCCAGTGTTCTTTTGGAAAATGGTAATACCGTACTGTTTCCTCTATCCCTTCCTTGACCAACTCTGATGCCCGCCGAAGCTTCATCGTTTCGAGTTTCTTCACAACAGTGGAAGCTTTCTTTAAGGCCTCTTCCCGGTCTTCCTGCGCATGAATTGCCGTCAAGATTAAGGCCACTTCTTTTACCTTCCCCTTCGGTACTACTGCAAATACATTTCGATAAAAATGCACTACACATCTCTGCCACAATGATTTCGAATAAAATTCTCCCAATGACTCTACTAGGCCAAGACACTTACCCGATATGAAAAGCTCTACCCCTTTCAATCCTCGTTCCTTTAAATATCTTAAAAAAGTACTCCAGCTCTCCTTCAATTGTGTGCAGCACGGATTGAGTCGGGCAACGGTGTGAGGCAAACTTGGAAAGGCAAACTTACAACACGGTTGATTTACCTTATCTCCCCTTTCCTTCGGGGCGAGGTCAGCGGAACCATCAATCTTCGTATTTCTTTTTTTGCAGAGTGATCGAAGAATCAGGATCGGTCAGATGCTCTATGAGTTCGGACAGTACAACGAGATCCATCTCTTTTTGACCAGAGGTTAGGTTTGTCACAACATGCGTAATGCCATGGTATTGACGATCAGAAAGGTTACTTTCATCGAGAAGTGATGTAATGTGATAGTTACCGATATAATCTTCACCTGTCTCCCAGACAACGACGAGAGAAATATCATTAGAGTTTTTGTCACCACTATTAATGTCCTCTATCAAGGCATCGAGGGAATATTTATATTCAAGAATCTTGGGTTCGCTTGTGAATATAGGATGATTATCGATATACTCCTGGAGTAGACCCAGGGGGTTCTTATACCGGTCATAAAGATGCAAGTCAGTGGGTTCTTCAATGATGACACGGTACATACCGTCATACGTGAATCTTTCGTTCGTTGACATGATGCGAATGCCTCTAATCACGCCACCCGCTACAAGCTGGTTGAAAAGGGCTATTACATCCTGTTCGCGAGTAGGTACCGAGGTAATAGATAGGCGTTTCATTGGAACAAAAAAATTTTCATTTATTAGCTGTAGTGGATGGTTCCTTTCATGTTGCTTCATTTCTTCTCGCCATTGATCAATTGCGGCTTCTCGACCGAGATCATCAGCAACACCCGTGACAGGGCGAAGCGTGTATCGCATCTTCTGAAAAGGTTGCTCTATTAACTTGCGCGCAACTGAACAACAAAAATCAACAATGCCTTTTTGGAAGCCCTTTCTACCGAGATCCGCCTTGCAGTTCTCAAGATGAACGAGGCAATGAACCTGGTTCTGGCGTCCAATATTACGCCTCAACGGTATTTGATACATTTCGCCTTGAGGCATGTTGTTAGCAGCAATCTGAATTCCACTTGTCAGCACCTGTTGCCCCTGACGTATTCCAAGGGTTTGGTTAAAATTAGACCAGACTTTAGCCGAATACATATAACAAAAATAAATTGTTGGAGAATATTTTTCGCCGATTTTAAGCTCGCTCTCTTCGAGTGATATCAGGTTGCTCAGTTCGGAGAAGGGCCAAGTATCATAAAGCGCATCCAATTTTATCATACTGCTGGGCAACTTAAAATCCCGCCCTTTCTTCTCAAATAGCTCATCTGCCTTCTTTGCAATATCCCTAAACCGATAAGTTTTTCTAACGATAGTGTGAGGCCACAAATATTGTATACCAGTACGGCAAATGATTGTCTCGGAGCCCTCAGCATCACGTGTGACAATTTCGACATTTATTCTCGGATTGCTTTCGAATGCGCCCAGGCCTGTCTTTATTGACAAAATTGTATGCCACTGTTCAGCAGTGGTCGCCTTCATCCAGCTGAGGTTTCCGGGGTAGGTCATAGAATCAAATTTAAGGCAAACCGACACGCCCTTATCAAATTCAGAAAATCGAGAATCCGTAGGATTGACCCTATCTGGATACACCTTTGGATTTCCAGCAGGGTTTTCATCGTCCAACCACTTTCTTGCGTTGATCATTTTTCCGACTGCAAAGAAATCTTCGGTTTTGGTTGCTATCTGTATATAGTTGAATCCATAAGCCAAATAGGTCGCGCCTACCCCTTTATGCCCTCTCGTGCGGCCTGACTTGAACGAGAAACTTGGCGCAAGAAACTGCTCGTACTTGTCTTTCGACAAGCCAGTACCATTGTCAGACACTGTGACAGAATTCTCCTTGAGATCTACGATTATTCGAAGATGGGGTGAAAAGGTAGATCCCTCCGTTATTATACGTTCCTCAAGGCTATCGAGCGAGTTCTGTATTAATTCACAGAAAGGATCATACCACCCAACGTAAGAGTCCAGGATGTTTCTTATCTCTCGTTTGACAGCGTTAATGGCTACTTCATTGTCAATCGTATATTTTGCTTTTAACGGATCGAATTCAACAAAGGTGTCCATGCTGCTACCCTTCTGTCCCCCTTTTCAGCTCTTCACTTAGAGCGCAAAAATAAATCGTTGAGGCTCGATTTAACTTTTTACATTATAATAATTAAGCGTAGCTTTTATCCAGTTCGATTCATCTGAAATCCCATCCTGCCAGCTGATGGATTCCATTCAAAGTTGAAAAAGTATTTGAAGGGGTCTGCCCTTGTTTATTGACAAATTTAGCGCTGGCTTTTTATGAGAAAAAAATTGAAAAAGACGATCAGATTTATATTTCACAAGAAAGCTGTTTCAATGCGCGTGGAGAGAAACAACGAGGTCGGCTCTACATATTTCACAACGTTATCCAAATCATCTACTTCCGTACCCTTGCGGAACTACATTTTTAAAAGAACAACCTCTTTAGCTTATATTTCCTTTTTTTCGGATAAGCCTTAATCTCCAAACCTATGCTGCTATTATTATGATATTCCACTATGGTTGAAATCTTTATGTTTCTTCTCGATTCAAGTTTTGAAATTCCAGATTGTGTAAAGATCATATGATAGAAATGATCGACCATATTTTCTTATGAAAATTGTAATGGTTTTGTAATGGTCTGGAGCAAATTCCTGCCAATTTCGCCCAACTCCAGCCAACTCGGGTAAAAGATATAAGCCCTTGATAATAAAGAATTAATCCTTAGGATCAAAGGCTTAGAAAAAACAGCAAAAATGACTGTTTACTGACTCAAAATCCGGTGGGGGCAACTCCGCGTGGGTTCAACTCCCACCACCGGCACCACAAAGATCAATTAAACTGACAACCCTTTTTACACTATCCCCTGTCTCAGTATGTCGTGAAGGTGGATAATCCCCACAGGTTTTCCATCTTTATCAGGAACCACAAGAGCCGTTATCGAATGGCTCTGCATAATAGATAATGCCTTTGCTGCGAGTTCTTCCTTAGAAATCGACTTTGGATTTTTGGTCATGACTTTTCCGGCTGTCATCTTAAAGAGCCTTCCGCCCCATCTTTCCAAACCCCTTCTCAGATCTCCATCGGTAACAACCCCTGCAATCCTGCCTTCATTGTCGAGGACAACAGCATGACCGAGCCTCTTTGAAGACATCTCCAGCATTGTCTTGGATATGGGGGTCTCGAGGGAAACCTTCGGGATTTCAACGCCCCTATGCATGAGGTCTTTGACCTTTATGAAAAGCTTCTTACCTAAACTTCCTCTGGGATGGAAAAAGGCAAAATCTTCTTCGTTGAACCCTCTCTTCAAAAGCAGTGCAACTGCAAGGGCGTCGCCCATCGCCATAGTCGCAGTCGTTGACGCTGTAGGCACAATCCCGATCGGGCAAGCTTCTTCCTTTACAGACACATCGATTTTTACATCCGCTACCTTTGAGAGAGTTGAAGAAGTGTTACCCGTTATCGAGATGATACGGACATCAAACCTCTTTAAGAAAGGAATCAACCCCAAAAGCTCTTCTGTTTCACCGCTATTTGAGAT